>Ga0315274_10012461_pt1 | contig 12124 bp, 10 predicted proteins | sample YL17G02_20_MG_FD_203700 | JGI IMG/M metagenome (GOLD analysis project Ga0315274, IMG submission 203700) | Sediment microbial communities from Yellowstone Lake, YNP, Wyoming, USA - YL17G02_20 | ecosystem: Environmental > Aquatic > Freshwater > Lake > Sediment | place: USA: Wyoming | collected... | reverse complement strand
CCTCTTTACGAGCAGAGTCCACCAACGTCGTTGAACTCCCAGCCGCCGTGGCCTTGCCAGTGACCAGGTCGATCCGGTCGAAGTAGACCGTGTACGGGAATACCAGCGTGTCGGCCTTGACCGGGCGCGGGTTCACGATCAATTCCCACTGTCTTCGACTCTTCTGATATGTGGTGCTGTCACCAGCGCTCAGGGGGCGCAGCGAGGCCCACAGGGGGTAGCCGAGCAATTCAACAACGGATCGTCGCTGTCGGATCTCGCTCTCGTCCACCCAGTTGATAATGGTCGAATGGCGGGTATTGCGATCATAGATGATGCGACCCTCAGCGACGCCGTTAAACCCGGCAGGCATGAGATACCTAGACGATTCGCCATGAACGACCTGTGTAGAGCAGCTAATACTGAAGACGGTAGATGTATCCGGTGTGGACCCATCAGACATTCCCCCAGTGAAGTGGAACACGCCAGTCAGACCGACGTAGTCAGTCACGACCGCTGTAGCGTTTAAACCCGTCCCCGAGGTGATCCACAGGGTGTACCCGTTGAAGTAGTCGTTGGCATACTGCCCCGCCTTGGCTGTGCAGGTCAGGGTCGTGGTCGTGCCAGCCGTGGCCGTGCCCGTGATCGCAGGAGCCAGTTTGGTATACATCAACTGCTTGCGCCAATTCCATCCGTTCGGCGGGGCGTCGGCCTGGAACATCATAATCCCACGATTCACGATCCCCAGGCATAGGTCAAGATCGTGCGTGTCAATCGGGGCCGACGCGGGATAGGTGCCGTCCAGGCCGTAGAACGCCAGGCCGGCTTCTTTAGCCACGCGGGTCACAAGGTCGAATGTCGTCAGTGTTCCGGTCGGATCGCTCATGTCTACTCCAAAAAGGGGTCATCCTTGACCCCCCGCAAGGGGAACAACCTACTTCGGTTGAGGAAATTTGATAGTCTCAGTTTCTCCCTGCACTACTGGATGTACCAGAAGGGCCAGGGTCGCTACAGCCTGTTGCACCTCGATGTGCTGTTGTCGGGTCAACGGGACCTGGCTACACACAGTATCGAGGAATCTCAAAGCATCTTGATTCGTCATGTTGTCTACCCTTGCAAAGTAGTAAGGAATCTTTGAAACCGCTTCAAGTGACTTTCAAGGCCGACCAGCACCATAGCATTTGAGGTATCCTTGGTTGGGATCTCAAAAGAAACCTTAGTCGTGATCTTCCATGTCTTTTGGTCTCCTTGCATCCGCACATTAGCCTCTAGTCCCTTGGATTCTACCAACGCCTTGATTTCATCTCTTGTCATATTTCACCAAATATGGGCGGTTGTTTATGGCACAGCCGCCAAAGCCAGATAGTCAAAGTGGGCGGTTGTTCATAGCACAGCCGCCAAAGCTATTGTAATTAACAACTGATCTGCAACATCACGAACGGGGGACCACCAGCGCCAGAAACATCGCTCTGGATGATCGTGCCCGCCCTCTGGAACCCGGACTCGACTGTAGCGGCATGACCGCCGTAGATCGAACCGTCACCGACAAAGAATACATCCCTGTCGTTATTGGCGTATCCGGGTTGGTCCGATCCAGGCGTACCACTCGCAACGATCCAAGTCGGACCCCAGGTCTGGAGCCAGAAATACTGGCCCACTGTAGAGGTCACAGCCGGGATACCAAGGAACGAACTACGCTCCAAACGAACCGCGCTACCAAGCCGCATATTACTATACGGATTGTGCAGCACCTCGATATACGTGGTTGCAGCCGTCACCGCTGTAGTGAGCGGACCATCGAGAGTAACTACGGACGTACCCCCTCCCGACGCTACAGCGGTATTGCCTATGATCCCACGATTCTGGGCACTCGATCCCTGGTTGCCGATCACGATGTACCCACCTCGGAATTCATCCTCAGCGACCACACCATCAGCGGCCACACCATCACCACTTGCAACGGTAATGGTAACAACCCAACTCCCTACTGCACCGCACACCCTACCAGTAGTAGCCGGAAAACCGGGAGCGGTCAGAGTCGTCTGGGCGGGGGCTAGTGCCGAAATCAGAACCATGTCCGAAGATTGGGCACCGAACGAAGACAGCACACCACCAGTACCCGACTTGGCATAGCGGAACACACGACCATCGGGTATAACCACACGATCACCGACCGAAAACTCCTGGTCCTTGACGGTGGACGCCCGGTAAATGAAGCTCCAATCAGGAGCGTTGCTGCTCTGCACCAGGCCACTTCGGCCCAGATACAAGCAACGTGCTTTTCCTTGACTCATGTTGTGATCTCCTAAATCTTGATTGTTTCTACTCTATTAAACACAAGTCCATTTGTTACGACGCAGGAATAGCCTTGTGCAGCACGAACCCAGCCTCACGCTTGTTGAGCAGGAGGTTGTTGTGCGCACCGTCCAGGAAGATCGTGAAGGTCGTGTGCTGGCCACGATCAGTCATCGGCTCAGTCTCGACCATCCAGTAACCCTCATGCACGAACGGCTGGAACTTACGGAAGTCCACGCAGTAAATCGGACAGGTCGCGGTCCCGATCTCAGGATCGGTGTACCCGTTCAACTGCGGAATCGGCACAACGGGCAGCCGGTTCAAATAGACCAAGCCGGTAGCATCCATCGTGATATTGCCCAAAACCTCCTTGCCACTGTGGTCATCGGCCTTGGCATCGCACAACTCCTGAAGCTCCGCCACAGTGTTGAAGTCAGCATACACGCGCTTGGCCGCGACGCTGGGACTAGAAGGATCGGTCACATTCAGAGGGGCCTTGAACTTGGTATACATGAAGGCCAGACGGAATTTCTTGAGCATCGAGGCGTCGATTGCGGAATACAGGGCCGCGTAATTCCTCCACTTCGCCTCTACCGAACCGTCGATACCTGCACAAACGGTGCCGGTACTGGCGTCCTGATAGCGAATCGTGTAACCGGTGAACCCATCGGTGGTCGTACCCTTGGTCATATGGTTGATGTAGTAGGGCACGCCATAGGGATACAGGTCATCGGTCGCAGAGGTCGGGGACTTCCACGCACGCTCCTCGATCAAATTGGCCAGGGGCAGAAGGCCGTCAATCCGACGAACCTTGAGCAGCTTGATGAAGCCCTTGGTGTTGTTCTTGTTCCTGAGCAACTCAATCTTGTCCCAAGAATAGGAGGTCTTGAGTTGGGTCCAGGGGACCGTGATCGTGTGCATCACGTCGCCCACAGTCGGCTCGTCGGTCTCGAAGGGCCGGCAATACTTGGCATTTCCAGTGGCGTCCAGCAACACCTTGCGGACGATACTCTCGCCACCGTCAATCTCCATTCTCTCGGTCTGGTAGATACGGGTGAACTCGTAGTCCTGATTGTCCCAGGCCACGTCGAACTCTTGATCGGGCAGGTCTGCCAGCGTAATGCTAATCAGATCGGCAAGATCGGCGTTTTTAACGGACATAGTGGTAACTCCTTACCAGTTAAGTGACTTAATTTTCTCTGCAACTTTGGCCTCCAGTGCCGCTTCACGCTCCTTCGGGGTCTTGGACTTGCCAGTATCACTTGATACCTTTGACGGGACCAACGTCATACTCTTGGCCCTCTTCGTCAATGAAGCCTTGATCCCCTTTCGCACGACAGACTCAGCAATGTCCTTGGCTACCTGGAAATGCGCATAGGTTAGCGCCTCTTGGGTTGACATCTGCCGGTTATTCAAAGTTGCACCAGCCAGAATCTCGTCGGCCCGTTCGAGGACTTCAATCCTACGCTTAGCCTGAGTATGGGTCAGGTTGTCCAGATTGTCCTCTTTGCCATAGAACTCCCCGTACAGGGATAGGAATTCTTTATCGCCGAAGAATTGATCGACCTCCTTTTCCAACGCCTTGTCCTCAGGGGTAGTCGTCGGGCGTGCCGACGCTTCCTTAAGGGCTACACGGAGCAGATCAACCTCGTCATGCTGTCCCTTGAGGGCAGTATTGATCTCACCCACTAGATTCTTGGCAGAACTCTCTTCGATACCAAGTGCCTCAGCCACCTTCGCCAGATCAAGTCCCTTGAACGAGGTCTTGGCCTGCGGTGTCTCTGCCTTCGGTTCGACCGGCTTACGACCAATTGCTGCAAACTGTGCAGACAACCGATTGGTCGAATCGTAGAACTTCTTACCAAGAGCAAGTGCCTTTTCAGGATTGGTCTGAATCAGGTCCTCAATTTCCTCGGGTTTCCATTCTTGATGAATCATCGCACGATAATACGCATCGGGAAACTTGACTTCATCTGCCGGCTTATCCTGGGTAGACTCAGTGGACTTGTCATCAGAAGGGTCCGGGGTAGACTCTTTCGACTCTGCCGGCTCCTCGTCTGCAACTTTTTCCTCTTCGTCTGCGGGTTCGTCCGGGGTAGACTTGTCAGCCGACAACGCTTTCAAACCTGCCTCTATTTTACTAACTGTTTCATCCGACACCATAGAAATATCGTCGGGCCTCTTGTCAGTGGTCAACTTGGTTGCATCGCGTTCTTTTTCATTCACGGTCATTGTCGTTCCCCTACCATTTAAGTTTTTCAAACCCGGTCTTTTGGAGATAAGCCTCCTGCTGTTTGAAATTCTCAAAGACCGGACGGCACGCACTATCTAATTTCACTTCTGGATACAACTGCCTATGCTCGTCTATCTGGCATGGGTTAATACCTAGCGACGTAGCGTGGACCGGCCTAGCATACGGCACGTTGCCTAGTGCCACCCCGCCATAGTCACGGTACATATCGCACCCGCACGAACACTTTGGCACGTTCGGCCAGGGTCGGTATTCGATCTCGTCCAGCGTTGCGCCACAGTCGCATTTCCAGGAATATAACATACTACTCGTCCTCTAAACCGATCCCAAACTTGCTTGGGTCTTTTTCAGAAAGGTCTGAACGGGACTTTACCATATCATGTTGCCGAGTAACCTCATTGCGCCAACTCTTCTTGTCCTTCAATCTGGCCTGGGTCTCGGCAATACGCTTCTTATTCTTTCGTGCTTTTTCATTCCAGTAATCGACCTGCCCCTGTTCCTCAAGTCGGTCGGCCAAACGCTTACCAAAATCGGCTAACATGCCCACTTAACACCACCCTTCCATATCCAGAAACCCCTTTAATTCATTTGGGTATTTTCTGGCTTCGAGTTCTCTATTACTCGCCTGTTGGTGTGCGTCCTCGTACCCTAGTCCACGCGCCATCAACTTATGTTCATAAAGTTCGTGTACCAACACAAACTGTCGCTCTTTGATCCGGGGGTTCACCTTCTTCTGTTTGGAAGTCAGGAGACCCATTACAGCCCACCCCCACCGACCATATTCATAGCCTGTTCCTGGTTTGCCCCACCCTGGGCCTGCTGGTTGAACATCTGCGACGGAGTCGAATTAACCCGGCTCATGGGAAACCCACCGTTCTGCATCACGCCTTTGTTCGTGGTCGCCTTACCCTGATTCTGCGGACCCATCTGCAACCACATCTGCAACTTCTGGTCGAACTTCGGGTCTTGGAATAGGTGGTGGACATCGTCCCAGATGTTCAACTCACGCGCCACAAGGGTCAGATAACCCACCAGGTCAAACGGTTGCTGCAACTGCATCATGGACTGGGTCGCCATGACGGCAGCCGGCAAGATATTCGTGGCAAAGTCCAGGATCAACTTCTGGCGCACGCGCGGGTCGATCCGTTCGGTCGAACCCTTGCGGATCTTGAAGACGTAATCCAGAAAATCACCGTGTCTCTGCTCGGGGGTCAGGAACAACTGAACCTTCTGCCCACCCGAACTACGCTTAATCAAGGGCATCTCGATCAGCGGGTCTGTCCACAGATACCACGCCTGCTTCTCACTGATCTCCGAATGGGCAGTCTCCAAGCGCTCGCGCATATCCTCCAGGGTCACGGCTGCGTTGGACTGCAAGATCCCGGCCTGGGTCGCAGTGTTGGCATCGCTCTTGATCCCGGCCATCTGGTCAGGGTTCCCAGCCATGTAGTTGAACCACAACTGAAGTTGACTCAGCATGGCCACGTTGCTGTCCTTCTGTCCACCAAACGAGACCTGTTGGAAGGCGCTTGGGTCCGTAGAGGCAATACACGCCCCGGTCTGAGCCTCCTGGGCGTCTACCATCTCGTCCGCGTTAGACGGGCGATAGAACACCACGTCCTTCTGTTGCTCGGCCTGCTCCATAGTTTTCTTGAACATGGAGTTGGCCATCTTATGCAGGTCATACCACAGACTCGCCGGGGCCACAGGAAACGGGTTTCCTGGGATCGGCGGGGTCAACTGCATCTCGGTATAGGGTCCCGTGGCAGGGCCGTAGAAATCGACGATCTTGATGAACTTGTCATTGATCGACACGGCGGGATCTGGGATCAGGACAATCGTATTGTCCGCCGGAACCCACAACTCTACCACACGAACGAGGTCCCGCAACGAGGCCATGTTACGCTGCCCATTGCGATCTTTCGTCAGGTTCGTGACTAGATTCTGGTTGTCGGCGGTATTAGGTTCCTCTACGGACGGAAGGGCCTTTACCAAGTCGTGATCGCAGTCATCGTCATCCAGTAGGATCTGACGGGGCACCACGTTCCGGTCGCCCTTGAACACAGCCTCAGACCGATCCGTACACATGGGGTCGAACACAAAATCGTCCAGGTCCACCAACGATGTGTAAATCTGGCCGGCCTGAATATCCACGTCATCAAACTTGTAAAGCTGGCCACTGGCCGCGAGTCCCGTCTTGAAGATCCCGAAGGAAAAGATCGCGGACACCAACCCCGCCCGCAAGGTGTCGGGTAGTCGGTTCTTACTTTGCAACGTGTTGAGCGCCAGGGACATAAGTTCGGCGGTCTGCTCGTAGTCTATGTAGTCAGTCGTGACTTCATTAACGCCACTCCGGGCCACTAGGCTCGGGATAATGTTCTGGATCGCCCGGAACATGAGCGCAATCGGCTGGTCCCCCGAGATCCCCTTGTCCGTGGTGTAATACTGCCCCACGGCCTCTTTGATAATCATGGCCCTGGCGCGACGATAGCGCTTGGCCCGGTGGAACCCATTCAACACACACTCTGCAAAATGCCTTGGGAATACCTTCTCAGACATAGTCGAAAACTTTCCGCCACGACTTTGCCTTCGTGGGCTTTACCTTTGCCATATGAATCTTCTTGCGCCCGGCATGACTGTGTTCTGGGGCCTCAACCTCGTCCTTCTTGATCTTCGGCGCTTTGTCGAAGTCGATGGACAGAGCGTCCGCGATCACGATGTCGCCGTGTTCCTTCTTCTCCTCTGCCGTAGCGTCGGTCAATTCGGCAGGTCCACAGCCGCCAGTCTCGTAGTGAACATACATGCGCGCCTGTGCGAGCGCCCGTGCGGACGGGTTGACGTACTCGCCCGTGGCGATCTTGCGGTCGTAGGCGTACAAGATCCGCTTCTTCGTGTCGGCATCCATGTGTACGCCATAGGTCTTGGACGCGGATTCGGACACCTTCCCCTTCTTAATCTGCCGGTAGAAGTTCGGGTACTGGTACGTCTGGACCAGCACGCGACTGAAGTCCCAGCCAGGGCCATTCATCTCCCAGGTCAGGAACGGTAGGCGCTGGGGCAGCGAACCGCCAAACCAGATCGCCAGGGCCACCACGATCTTACCCATCTCATACGGCGGGGTTCTGGCACAAACCCATTCCCCGACCTTCTGCCCAGTCTGCTCACAGAGAATCGACACCACAGACGGACTGGCACCCTGGCCGCGCCCCAAGTCGATCCCAAACCGATAGGTCTTGGTCTGGTCAGGCCGGCCACCAGGAAGATCACACCAGAGCGACAGGCGCGCACCCTGCCTGTGCGTCACCTGGACAGCATCTACCTTCCGTTGGTGGATCATGTCCTTGATTACGTTCTCGGCAATCGTGGGCCGCAGACACAGGTCAATCTGGTGCAGTGGAGGCCGAGCGTGCAGGGCTTCATGCTTGTCGATATTCGAGATCGTGAAGAACGTCTGTCCAGACTCAATATCGACCGCGTCAACTTCCTGAGCAATTTCACGCGGAGACCGGCACTTACACTCCTCTTCATACCACGGAGAGATGATCTTCCACTCACTCGTAGTAGTATCCTGTACGGCGTGCCGGCCCACACCCTTGTCTGGGTGATCCCAGAACATCAGGGGAAACACGTCAATCGTGCCGTCGTTAATCCACCGGCTATACTCGGTCCCTGCTCCTGCTGGGGTAGAGTTGACTATCCGCATCAGCGCCGCGTCGCGTGTTGCGGAGCGCATCGCCGCACCGAACTTAACTTTGGCGAACTCGTCCAACAGGATAATCAATCGGCGGTCTCCCGACGCGGCATGTTCGGTGGTCGATTCGCCGTCGATACAGGAACCATTCAGCACATTCTTCATGTGCATCATCGTTCGATTCTCTTGGCCGTATAGGCATCCGGGTGGGCGCATCCAGGTGGGCAGCCAGTCATTCATGTAGTCGTGCTTCTGGAAGAGGGCCTTCATGTTACCCTTCTGGTCCACATACTCGCGCGTCCGGGACATCTCAAGCATTTGACTGTTGGGCCGGAATAACCACTTGTGGTGGATGAACGCCGCGCAGCACCAGGACGCACCCATCTCTCGGGACTTCTTTGCCGCCGCGTCGCGCGCGTTGGCCAGATGGTCTTCCAGCCAGAGGAAGAACCGATCCTGTACTTCCCAGGTAATCATTGGTACGTCGGCCCACTCAGACTGAGATCGTCGCCCAGTCTTGCCCTCGGTCTCAAACTGGTGGAACGTCCACACAAAGGCGTTGACCCAGAACAGAACCGACTCCTTGCAAGCTGCCAGGAGTTCGGCCTGCATACCAGGGTCCTTGTCCGCCAGCGTGAGCATGTTGCGTCGCCACTCAATGTTCCGCTTAATATCTCTTTTGGGTATTTTTATATTAGTTATTGGATCTATCCATATTTCCGGGATGTCCGGGAATGGCTCTGGCAACTGGGGCTTAATGAGGGCGTTGGCTTGCACTAGTCTGCATCCTCACGTTTCGGATGCCGAGGAATGCCCCTGATCGGCGGCACGGTTCGGTTTGCCACGTCGTCGTCAGCGGCCTCGGCCAACTTGTTTAAACAGTTTTTCGTGCGGTCGGTGATCCGTTCGGCCACGGTCGGATTGGTCGTGCCAGAATCCCCGGCCTGTGCAGCCTTGCCCTCAGCGCGGTCGTAGACTAGCGAGATCGCCCACTGGGCCGGCGGGTAGGTCTTGACCCGCTTACCGACTACTTGGCCATCTCGGATCAGGTCCTCCTCTTCCTTCCACCCCAGGGCCATGTCCCATATCACTCTGGCTAGGGCCTCAGCCTTCGTCATCACCCGATCCTGCTCGGGTGTGCCACCCTTGGCCACCTCGGTCTGCTCAGACGCGATCTCGCGGACCAAGTCCGAGAGCATTTGATTGGCACGGTTCCTAGTCAGCTTTGGCATCACGTTCTCTCGTTGTGGCCTCAAGGTCGAACTTCAAATAGACGATCAGGAATCTAAGATAGTCCAGGGCGTCGTCCAGGGTCTTAAACGCCGGGTTCGGGCTGCCCTTCGGTTCTATTAGGCCGATCAGCCGTAACACACCCTTCATTATTTCAGGATCGTTTACCACGCTTCAAGACCTCGATACTTTTTACATTCGCACGCGGGATTCGGGTCCCATCGCAAACATCGTCACCCACGTTATGTGCTAGGAATACAACAGTCTTGGTGGCTCGCATCCAGATCCCAGCGGTAGCACATAGGGCCAGTTCTTGTTGACAAAATTCCTCTTGGTCTACCCATCGTGGGTCGGTGACCGTGTCCCACCACTTCACCACCACAACTGATCCGCGAGGAATCTTGTCTAGGTTTGTCATCAGAACGACCACGGGGCCTTAATGCCACCACTATTTCCACCACCAGAATATGTGCCTGTATACTCAGTACCGCCCGCACCATATGTGACAAGAGCCTTCACGTCGGATACTGCGGGCACAACAAAGGTGCCTGTGGTGGCGTCTACATTAACACCAAATTCAACATCAGCGGCAGCGGGGATGTAGGCTGATCCCGTTAAAGTTGTACCCAGGTATCCCCAGGTCACATTCTTGCGAACGTCTGTTACCGCAGGATAATTGTAGTCTAATGTCCAGTTCTCATACATGTCACCAGATGCCCTCTTGGCAGACATTCGTACCAGAACCTTCTTGTTTCGAGTACCCGTGTTAGTATAAGTACAGGATACAGTCTGGAAAGTTCCGGTGATCGTACCGTCAGGCTGCGCCACGGAAGAGGTGGCCAGTACGGCACCACCCAATCCCCACAGAGGATCGGCAGATGCGGCAAGTATTTCTAGTCGAGGTGCCCATGCCGTGTGGTCATCCGCGATTCGTATTTGGCCGTCTACCTTTAATGTCGCACCTGGAAGCACCACGGCCTTAATCTGCCTGAAGTTCTGCATCGTGACATCTTCACACGTATGCTTGTAGACTACCGCATACCCAGTAGGTAGACTGGCAGGCGTAGTATCTGAAACTGTGATGCCGCCTCTCGTCCAGGACTTAAAGGTGTTGGCAGATCCACCGTGGTCGTATGATTCTACGTAGGACCAGGACGGGACGTTGTTGGTGTTATAGCCATAGTTCTCCGTTGTACCACCCATGATAGTGTTAAATAACTCGGTCTTCGGCACAATATAGAGATCGTAGGTACTGCCCGTAAAGGTGGCACCGGAGATCGTGTGGCCGGAGCCGAGGCGGACGCCGTAGGTGCACCCGGAGACCGTCCCGCTGATCGTGAAGCCGGAGCCGTTGTAGAAGCCGTTGCCGCACCCGGAGACCGTCCCGCTGATCGTGTGGCCGGAGCCGTAGTAGAAGCCGTAGGTGCACCCGGAGACCGTCCCGCTGATCGTGAAGCCGTAGCCGTAGTCGGAGCCGTAGGTGCACCCGGAGACCGTCCCGCTGATCGTGTGGCCGGAGCCGTTGTAGAAGCCGTCGGTGCACCCGGAGACCGTCCCGCTGATCGTGTGGCCGTCGCCGTAGTAGAAGCCGCTGTCGCACCCGGAGACCGTCCCGCTGATCGTGTGGCCGGAGCCGTTGTAGAAGCCGTTGCCGCACCCGGAGACCGTCCCGCTGATCGTGTGGCCGGAGCCGTAGTAGACGCCGCTGCCGCACCCGGAGACCGTGCCTGAGATCGTGTTGGTTGTACCCACGTTTGTTCCATACCCGTAGAACGTCGTACCGGTCCCAGCCGTGTTGATGAGGCAACCGCCAATGTGGCAGTTAGTCCCGCCCGATACTATGGCCTGACTGGAACTCGTCCCGGCAGATCGCAACTGGATGTTCCGGGCCATCAGGTAGACACGAGCCCTTGGATATTGTGCCGAGTCCACCGCTGTTGAAAGTTCCAGTGAAGGCGTTGCTCCGCCCGTGATCGTGACCAGACCCACTCGCTGTTGGTCGTAATTCGCAGGGCCAATATCAGCCAGGACGCAGTAGTCCAGACCGTTCGTCGTAGACCAGGGAGCATCAGCAGAGACATCTTCTAGGCAACTGACCGTGGCCGAGCCAGAGGCGTAGCCCTGGAAGAACTTGAGTGTGACTGCCCCTAGTGCCCCAATGGTTACGGGTGTACCACCAGACTGCAATGCCAACTGCATGGTTTTTCCGGTCGTGGTGCTGTTCACCACGTAGTACAGGTCCGTGGCATTTAACCCAGAGGGAAACGCCCCGCTGCACGTCAGCCGGAGTTGCGTCGTATTAGCTGGAGCATTGGCCGTGGTCGTAATGACGTTCGACGCGATGCTGACCACGGTATCCAAAGTCCCAGACCCGTAGGTCGTGACGAATTTGTTGGTTGGGACCGTGTGCCGAAGATTACAATCTAGGTTGGCTAGGTCAACATATGCAGTACCCAATAGATCTATGATAAACGTTCGGTCGTTCGGGAGAGCGGTCGTTCCGGCCCAAGTCCCGTCCGAGTTCGCTAAGAGTCGGCCATTATTTGTGACCGTCGTACCTTTTAGGGTTGTTCCCGTCTTAATCTTCATGTAGTACGTGCCAGCAGCACTATAATTACAGTACAACATACCTGGGACCGCACCACCGTTGATCGTGAGAATCATGCCAGTGGCCCAGG
>Ga0315274_10012460_pt1 | contig 12125 bp, 8 predicted proteins | sample YL17G02_20_MG_FD_203700 | JGI IMG/M metagenome (GOLD analysis project Ga0315274, IMG submission 203700) | Sediment microbial communities from Yellowstone Lake, YNP, Wyoming, USA - YL17G02_20 | ecosystem: Environmental > Aquatic > Freshwater > Lake > Sediment | place: USA: Wyoming | collected... | reverse complement strand
TTACTTCTTTTCGGTCGTCGTCCAACGGCCATGGGATCACCTCCTATTGAGATGCTCCCCATTATGCACCATAATCGATTCTGAAGCAATTACACAACTAGGGTCTGGCACGATCCCAGCTAGCAACTGCTCGACGGAGCCAGCACGCGCGCCACGCTGTCCAAAAGCTGTCGCTCGTTGACCGGCTTGACGATGCAGTCCACTGCGCCCAGGTTGTACACGCCGATCGTGTCTTGGACGACGGACAGGACAATGACCGGGATGTGCCTGGCCTCCGGACGGGTTTTGAGCTCGCGCAGCACGTCAAACCCATGTCGGTCGGGCAGCAGCAGGTCGAGGGTGATCAAATCGGGCTGCTGTGCGATCGCCTTGGCAATGGCCTGGTCGCCGGTCACGGCAGTGATCACCTGGTACCCTTCGGCTGCCAGTTGATGCCGTAGCAGGGCCACCAGATCCCGGTCATCGTCTACTACCAGGATCTTTTTGGCATTGCTGGACGGCTCCATGGGCACAGAAAGGGGCGCTTCCTGGGCAACAGAGGGCAGGATGATGGTGAATGTGCTCCCCGCACTCAGGTCACTCTTGACCCAGACCCGCCCGCCGTGAAGCTCGACCAGTTGCTTGGTGATGGCCAGCCCCAGACCAGTCCCGCCGCGCCCCTCCATGACGGGCGTATCTGCGCGGTAGAACCGCTCAAAGATCCGGCTCTGGTCCTCGGTGGCGATGCCAATGCCACTGTCCGCGACATCCAGGCGCACCACCTCGCCCAACGAAGTGAGAGAGACACTGATCCACCCCTGGTCCGTGTACTTGACTGCGTTGCTCAGCAGGTTGGTCACGATCTGGATGAGCCGTGAGCGGTCTCCCATGATCTCTGCAGGGCCAGCAGGCAGTTCGATCTCCAACTTGAGTTGCTTGGCAGCGATCTGCCCACGCATCGAGTCTGTTACTTCGTGAATGACCCCGACCAGGTTTACGAGCTCGATCTTGAGCCCGACACGCCCGGCCTCGATGCGCGATATGTCAAGCAGGTCATTGATCAGGGCCGTGAGCCGGTCGGCATTGTTCTTGATGATCGCCAGGAACCGCTCCTGCCCTTCATTGACCGGTCCAACCGCCCTGGCGTACAACAGGTCTGTGTACCCCTTGATCGAAGTGAGGGGCGTGCGCAGCTCATGGGAGACAGTGGACACGAATTCGCTCTTGGCGCGGTCGGCTTCTACCTCATGGGTGATGTCGCGCAGGGCAGTGACGATGCCCAACGACTCGCCCGTCTCGGTGAGAACCGGCGCGATATGTGCGCTGATGATCTTGTTCTGGCCCTCCAGGGTCGTTTCGATGACCTGCCCAGACAGGGCACTGGGCGATGTGCCGAGTGACTCTTGTGCCAGCAGCGCCTCTTGGCGTCCGTCCTCATCAAAGGCGTCAAACAGGGCCCGGACATCCTGTCCCAGCACCTGCTCTGTCGGGCTCCCCAGGATCTCGGCAGCAGCCCGGTTACAGACGATGACCTTGTGCCGTGTATCGTTGACGATCACGCCATCAGCGATGGAGCGCAAGATGGCCTGGCTCTTGGATCGCTCTTCTTGTTCTGTGCGCAGCAGCCGACCCAGGCGCTCGGCGCTCTGCAAGACATAGCTGTACAGTTGTACGTTGCTGATCGTCTGCGCTACCTGCTGCGCCGAGGCAAGGATCAGTCGGTATTGGTCCTGGTTGAACACGCCTGGCTTGCCATCGGCGATCAACAGCACCCCGTGGATGTCGTCTCCGACCATGAGCGGGGCAGCGATCAACGAGCGCGTCAGCGTCTCCTTGTCGGGGAGAGCCACCCAGCGCTCATCCTGCTGTACGTCGTCGATCAGCACCGGCTTGCGCTGCTCAAGCACCCATCCGGCGACGCCGATTCCCGGCCTGAACGGTGTGTCCTTGCCCTTGGGCGGCAAGGGGTGGCGACCGCCGAGACGCGCACGATAGACCAGGGTGTCGGTTGCGCGATCCAGGAGCATGATGGAGCCGTATTTTGCGCCAACCGCATTGGAGACCAGGCGGAGCGTTTTGTCGAGCACCTGATCGAGATCGAGGCTCGTACTGAGCTCCTGGCCAATGGCATAGAGGGTCTCAATGCGTTCCTTTTCCCGCGCCAACTCTTGGGTGCGCGACTCGACTCGTGCTTCCAGGCTGCGGTTCAGGGCTCGGATCTCCTCGTACAGGCCGGCATTCTGGAGGGCGATAGCCGCCTGGTTGATGACCGACTCGACCAGAGTGACCTCGGTGACGTCAAAGGGGCTATCGACGGCCAGGCGGCCCAGCGCTACCACACCAATCGGGATGTCCTGGACCTGCAGGGGAACGAGCAGCAGCGAGTTCACCTGCAGATCGCTCATCAGGCTCTCGGCATCGGGCTCCGGGGCCTGTACCTGGCGGACCCAGATGCTGGGGGTACCGGATTCAAACGCCACGTTCAGGGGATGACTTGGCCGTGCAACGGAGACCGGGTCCGGGGCCGGAGCCTCGTGCCTGAAGTCATGGCTGGCTACCATGCGCATCGAACCTGCATCTCGGAGCCACAGGGAACAATGCTCGGCCTGAAGCGCCGCGCCTAGTTTCTCGACCAGGGTGCTAAATGTCTGCTCCTCGTTGAGCGAGGCGCCCAGCACCTCCGAGATGTCGTACACCGATCGCAACTGAGCCTGCGCCCGCTCTGCTTCCCCTTTCACACGGGCCAGCTCACGGGTCAGGCGCTCGACCTCTTGGCGATATTCAACCCTTGCGCTTTCCTGTACCTGTATGTGCATGTCAGATCCCATTATACCTCAAGCACCGGATCTACTGCTGGCTGGGGAGGGAGCGGAGGACGAGACTGTGGCTCACTGACCCCTTCTGCCAGCGCTTGCTGTATTTCTTCCAGCAGGTCCTCCAGGTTGAGCGGCTTGGTGAAGAGCTCGATGGCCCCCAGGTCCAGGACCTGTTGGCGCTTTTTCTCCGGGTCTGAGACGCTGCCGGTGATGACGATCACCGGGATGGTACGAGTATCAGGAGCCGACTTGAGCGTGCTCAATATGCTGTACCCGTCGATCCCGGGCAGCTTGATGTCCAACAGCACCAGGCCCGGGTGACGAGAGCGGACCTGGTTGATGACCTCCCGGCCGTCATGTTCGGTGAATACCAGGAAGCCCTGGTCTTCGAGGGCCATCTGGAGCACCTCGGCCTGAAGGGGATCGTCCTCGGCAACCAGGACGGTAGCCGTTTCGGCCAGTATTCGGTCGATGGTGGTCAGCAAGCGGCCCTCTTCGATTGGCTTGGAGAGGTAGGCCCGCGCGCCCAGGCGATGGCTCTCTTGCTCTTCGGAGAGGATCGAGATGATCACCACCGGGACGAAAGCCATGGATTCATGGGCTTTGATCTGCTGCAGCACTTCCAGGCCGTGGATGTCGGGAAGGCGCAGATCGAGCGTGATCAGATCGACATGATGCGTAGTGTCGAGCAGATAGTCGATGGCATCGCGGCCATAGCGCGCGACGTGCACCCGATATCCTCCCCGACTCCTGAGCTGGTGGGCGATCAGGGTGGCGGCATCCACATCATCTTCGACGACCAGGATGTGCTTGTCCTGGGAGCGATAGCTGATGGTCCTGAACTCGCGGCGTGGGCTCACCTCGGCCTCGGTCTCTGCCAGGGGCAGGCTGAAACTGAACGTGCTGCCGCGTCCCTCCTGGGTTTCAAACCACATCTTTCCGCCGTGCAACTGGACCAGCGAGCGGACAATGAACAGCCCGAGCCCAGTGCCGCTGTGAGCTTGCACGAGCGGATGATCAGCACGGTAAAAGCGGCTGAAGAGCTTTTCCTGATCCTCGGCAGCGATGCCAATGCCGTTGTCTGCGACGTGCATGTGCAAAAAGCCGTCTTCCACCTGGGCATCCAGGGCAATGCGCCCACCATCTGGGGTATAGTTGATGGCATTCGAGACCAGGTTGGTCAGGATCTGTGCCAGGCGCACGGGGTCGGCCCGCACGGCTGGCAGCACTGCTGAGGCCGTGATCGACAACTGGTGGCGCTTCTCCGACGCCCTGGGCATCAGGTCGGCGATGACCTGGTTGGCGATGTCCAGGGGGTCCACGCTCTCCAGTGCCAGATTGAGCTCGCCAGTATCGAGGCGGTTGATCTCGAGCAGATCGTTCAGGAGCACGGTCAGCCGATCGGCGTTATCCTTGACGGTCTGCAAGAACTGCCTCTGTGTGTCGTTGATCGGTCCTGCCATCCCGCTGTGGAGGAGGTCGATGTACCCCTTGATCGATGTCATGGGGGTACGCAGCTCGTGCGAAACCATGGACACGAACTCGCTCTTCATGCGATCGACTTCGACATCCTTGGTTATGTCCCGGAAAACCGCCACCATGCCCTCAAAGTGGCTCTGCCGGATGACGGGGGCGACACGCATGCTGACGACGCGTCCCTGAAACTCGAGTCGCTCTTCGTAAAAGGTGCCGCGATCGACGGAGGCACCCTGGTTCCTCCACTGGTGGGTCAACTCGCCCCAGGATGTGTGGGCCAGGTGAAACAGCCCGGGCAGCGCCTTCTCTGGCCGGCCCAAGACCTGCGTGCGTGGGGTCTGCAGAATGCGCTCGGCGGCGGCATTAAAGACGGCGATCTCGCCGTCCGCATCGATGAACATCACCCCATCGGCCACGCCCTCGAGGATGGCCTGGCTCTTGGCAGCCTCCAGTTGCTGCGAGCGCAGCATGTTGCCCAGTCGGTCGGCGGCCTCACTGAGCAGGTGGAACATCTCGATGCTGCTGACCGTGACCGCGACCTGCGGGGCAACGGCGTCGAGCATGCGTTGATGGTCGGCTGTGAACCGCCCAGGCGCGCTGTGATAGAGCAAGATAGCACCGCGGATTTCGTCGCCTGAGAGCAGAGGGGCGGCCATCAGTGAGCGGTGCCAGCGCTCCTGTCCCGGCAGGATGTACCAGCGCGGCTGGGTGGACAGATCGTCCGAGCGGATCAACTCGCGATGCGACACCAGCCAGCCGATCAGACCCTGATCCTGGTGATAGTCGACCGCATCCCCTACCCTTGGCGAAGGGAATGCCGCTCCATCGGCAGATGGACCGGTGCTGCCGACGGTGGCCCTGTAGACCAAACTTCTACTGCCTGTATCCTGGATCAGGATATATCCCTGCTCGGCACCTACGGCCAGGTTGATGAGAGACAGGGTGCGGTTCAGCGTGCGCTCCAGTTCCAGGCTGGCCGAGAGCTCGCGCATGATGCGGTACAGGCTGTTGAGGCGGTCGCGCTCGGTGGTCAGCTCCTGGTTTGCCTGGGCCCAAGCCTCGGTCCGCTCGGCCACCAGGTGTTCCATGGTTTCGGAAAAGCGCTGAACCTGGGCAAAGAGCTGTGCGTTGCGGATCGCAGCCGATGCCTGGCTGGCGATCGTCATCAGCAGCTCCAGGTGTTCCTGATCGTAGGCGTTCTCCTGGCGGGGGCTCTGAACGCTGATCATGCCCAAGACCTGATCACCGGCGAGGATAGGGACCCCCAGCCAGGAACGGGCTGGCGCACCGATCAGGTCGATCTTTAGCTCGGCCAATTGCTGCCGGACATTGCTGGAGAGCCACAGCGGCTTCTTGGTGCGGATCACGTACTCGCTGAGCCCATGACCTTGCTGGCGAGGGGCCCATTCCTCGGCGGGCGTGGTGATGTCGGGGCCGGCCTGCCGCAGGCCGCTCTCATAGGCAATGGGGAAACTGATGGTCTCGTGCTCAGGGTCATACAAGGCGACGTAAAAGTCCTGAGCATCCATGACCTGGGACACCTGATGATGGATCAGTTCCATGACATCGTCTAGCTGAAGCGTGGAGCTCAGCGCCTGGCCGGTTTGGTTGAGAATGGAGAGTTCTATGATCTGGCGCTTGCGGTCTTCGAAGAAATGGGCATTCTGGATGGCGATCGATGCCTGTCCGGCCAGCATGTTGAGCAGGCCGAGCTCCCGCTCGGTGAAAGGGTCTACGCCCTGGAGCCGGACGGCGCCCAGCGTGCCCACCAGTTCGCCCTTGATCAACAATGGGGCGACGATCATCGATCGTGCGTCGCTTCCTACCAGCTCAGCCATAGGCATATTGCGCGTCCGCTCGTCGGTGTGGACGTCGGCCGAAAGCGCCGAGATCTTGCGCTGCGCTACCCAGCCGAACAGTCCCTGGCTGAACTGCTGGTAGGTACACGCGGGCTCGGGATTAGCATTGTCTCCCTGTTCCACGCAGTAGGTGACCCGGTGGTTCAGGGTATCCACCAGCGTGATCTGGCTGCGGGCCGCCCCGGTGAGGCGCGCAGCTTTGGCAGCGATCATCTGCAGGGTATCCGTGAGGTCCAACGTCGAGCCTATGGCCTTGCCCACCTCAACCAACGCCTGAAGGTCGGCGACGTGGTCGATGGTCTGGCGGTAGAGACGGGCGTTCTGGATGCCAATCACCGCAAAGGTGGCGATCGATTCGAGCAGTTCCTGATCCTGCTGCGTAAACGCTGGCCTGCGACGCGGGTTTAGGACCTCTAGCACGCCGATCACCCGGCTCTCAGGGCCTTTCATGGGCACACACAGCAAGGAGCGCGTCTCATAGGTGGTGTGCTGATCGATGCCGGAAAAGTGCCTGACATCCTGCTTGGCATCAGCGACCAGGACGCTCTTCCCAGACTGGGCAACCCAACCGGCAATGCCCTGCCCCGGCTCGAGGGCAAACGGCTTGACGCGTTCGCTTGCCGGTCCGACAGCCGTGTGGAACACGAGTTTGCCCTTGTCCATGAGCATGAGCGAGGCGGAATCGGCATCGAGGGCGTACTGCACCCGGTCCATGAGCACAGCGAGCATGGTGTCCAGGTCCAGGCTGGAGATGATGGTCTTGCCGATGTCGTTCAGGGTCGCCAACTGCTCGATGCGCAGGCGAGTCTCCTGGGTGAGGGGCTCTGGATTGTCTGTCACAGACTCCGACCGATCATGGTTCCGATCATCCTTGGGCCGCTTTGCGCCGCTCCACAGCCGCGACCTCGGTTATCTCGCGGATGTCCGCAAACTGGGTAGTGGTGGCATCGATCATGCCCACTGCCAGGGTCATCAGGGGGATCTGTTTCTCGCCACCGGCAGCGTCCGTCAGGCGGAGGTATCCCCTTTCCCGATCGCGAAACGAGTAAAAGGTGCCCACTTCGGCGTTGAACCGTTCAGCGATGTGGCGCTTGATAGGGTCAGCATGCTGGGTGTCGGTGATGATGATAAAGTCGTCTGCGCCCACGTGTCCGATAAAGTCGTCGGGCGTTCCCTTGTCGTCTACGCCGTCGGTGAGCACCATGGCTGCGAAGCGAAACACATCATCACCAGCCACAAAGCCATAGGCCTCGTTAAAGCCAGCGATGTGATTGATGCCGAGGTACAGGATCGCCCAGTCATTGCGGCGCATCAGCTTACGAAGCTGCTCTTCGATCAGCTTGCTGCTGGGGAGGCCAGTCGTCGGGCTGGTCAGGTTCTCGCGCTGGGCGCGCTTGATGGCGTTCTGCACGCGCAGCTTGACCTCCTCGATGTCAAAGGGCTTGGTGATATAGTCGTCGGCGCCCAGTTCGAGGCCGGCGATCTTGTCGCTGCGCTCATCGCGCTGGGTGAGAAAGAGGATGGGGATGTGGCTCGTCCGCATGTTGCCTCGCAACTGGCGGCAGACTTCGTATCCGTCGATGTCGGGAAGCTGGATGTCCAAGACGATGACGCTGGGCAAGCTGCGACGGCACATCTCTAGCGCGTCGTTTCCCTTGGGCGCTACACTCACCTCATAGTCCTGCGACTCAAAGTAGATGCGCAGCAGGTTCGAGATGTCGAAATCGTCCTCTACTACGAGTATCCTCCCCTTGCTCATCCTGATCTCCTTTGCAGCACGCTGCTGCGACAGCCCAGGCAACGACAAGAACTTGCACACCCCAGACCCAGTCGCCCATTAGGGGCCAGGCTACAGCCCGTGCCGTAGCCAGCCCCAACGCTTCATTCTGCACCAGGGTGGTACAATGGCCGGTGCAGATCGTGGTACTTCCAGTTGTGATGATCGCTCTGGTCAAAGGTGACGTTCTTGGTGATCACCGATCGCTTTTCGGTGCGCGCTACGATGGTGTCCGACTCGACTACCCGTCCAGGCATGAAAACCAGGCCTGCGCCGATGCGGCAGTTGTGCCCGATGCAGCAGCCCACCACGCTCGAGCCGGTGGACTCGAGTTTGCCATTGCGCATGGTATGGATTGGCCTGGGGACCAGGTAAAAGTCGGTAAAGGTGGTCCCCGCACCGACAAAGGTTCCCCGCCCCAGCACGCAGATCTGCAGGCAGGCATTCTGAGCCACGATGCAGCGCTCCATCAGGGTGCTCATGAAAACGGCAGCGCGGAAGGGCAAGTAGCAGTTGTCGCTGATCACGCTGAGCATCACCTGCACGCCCTGGCACAGCGTGACATTGTTGCCGATGAAGCTGTTCTGGATCACCGCGCCGGGGCCGATGTAGCAGTTGTCGCCAATGATGGTCGGGCCCTGGATCTGGGCCGTGGGGTTGATGCTGGTATTCTTGCCCACGATGACCACCTGGGATGTGGATAGCACCTGCTTGCGTTCCCACATGCCCTGAAACAGGAACCGGAGGCGCGTCGAGACCTTGAGCGCCTGCGCTTCCATGCGCGCTCCCTCGGCAAACATGCCAAAGGGCGTGTTGGCCAACCAGACATGATACCAATGCTCGATGGACAGAAAGGCGCGCAGCGGCACATGGTACACGATCTCGCCCTTTTCGTGGGCCATATAGGTGGGCACATGATAGTACCCTTTTTCCTGCGGCAGGGTATCGATGACGAGCGGTTCTGGATCGTCTTCGACGCCATGGGGGAAATACCACAGGTTGCCGACGTACACATCGCCCTCCAGGTGAATGTCGTCCTGGAGATAGAGCGCGTACCGGGTGATGGACAGATCCTCTCGGGCGAAAGCGACACGACAGGCTCGGCCTCGTTTCCTGGCCTCGCTGACAAAGGCGTCGATGAAAGGTTGGTCAAAGAACAGGTTGTCCTGACAGACCAGCATCTCGGATCGGTCGGTACGCGGGATCTGATCCAAGCGCTCGTGCTCGATGACCGAATCACAGTACTGGACCAGGCAGTCTCTCTGGTGTACTTTGAGCGGCTTGTTCAGGATGCGCAAGTCCCGTGCAGGCTCGTTGAACGGAAAGATCTCTCGGTTGTCCTGGATGACGACCCTTTTCATATCTGGTGTTCCACATTAGTAGAGCGGGCGCTTGTCCACGGTGAACGCGCAGGCTGGGTCGCCGGCGGCGATACACGATATTTCTTGCACGTCAAAGGCTTTGCCGCTGCTCACCCAAGAGACCATTTCCTGCAGCAGGCCGGTCGCCGGGTGGCAGCAGGGCCCGTCTGACACCCTTTGCCAGCACACCGGGCACCGGTCAATGATGTAGACAAAGCGCTCGGCCTCTTCCTCTACCCGCACCCGCTGGTCGGTAAAGTTGTTGAAGGTGTCGGCCATGGCGTTCAGGCCAACCTTGAGCTTCATCCCCAGTGGCAAGAGGCGAAATGCCAGGTCTGCCAGCCCCAGGAGGGAGCCAAAGTCCTTGAGGGCGTATTTGAACCCGGCTCGCCCCATGCGAATGGCCAGGGTGCGCCCTCCGCGCAGGCCATACATGTCCTCGAGCGCCTGGTTGATGCTGCTCAGCTCTTGGAAGCCGAAGCCTAGTTCGAGGTTGTTGGGCGGATAGCTGTTGACGCGATGACGAAGCCGTGCCAGGTTGAGAACCGCGTTCACGCCGTTCCTGCCCATGACGTCTTCTAGGGCCAACAAGAGCATGCGGCCCATCTTGTTTGGCCAAAAGTAACCCACCTCGGGCTGTTCGGTCGCCTGCCCGGCATGGTCCTGGACCCCATCCTGAACGGCGGATTTGTTCATCCTGCATCCAGCAAAAAGTCGAGCAATGTCTTGCGAAACAGGTCTGGTTCGTCCAACATCGGAAAGTGCCGCGAACGGCGCATCATCTGGACATGCGCCTGGGGCAGTTGCTGTGCCAGCACTTTGGATTGGTCGGGGTTTACAATGTTGTCATGTGCCCCAAACACCCCCAGCGCCGGCACGTGGATCTGGCTCATGTGGGGGCGCAGATCGGTGCGGTGCAAATCGCCGATGCTCCTGAAAAAGGACTCGGCGTTGGTCCGCGACACGTCCCGAAAGATCATGTTCTGAACCTGCCTGGAATCCCCAGACAGCACGAACCAGACCACCAGGCGTAGCATCAGGGGGATGCGGAACAGGGTGTTGGCAATCCATCCGATTCCCCCCAGCTTGAGCAACAGGTTGAGTGAGCTGCCCACAATGGGCGAACCGACAATGGCCGTCTTGCGCACCCGCTCGGGATGATCGAGGGTCATCTTGAGCGAAACGGTGCCCCCCATCGAGTGACCGACGATGGGGGCACTGTCAATGCCCATGATCTCCATGAACTGGCTGACCATGGACACGTAGGACGATAGCTTGAACGGATGGGTTTTCTCTTTGGCTGACTCGCCAAACCCCCAAAAGTCGAGCGCGTACACTTTGAAGCGACGCTGCTCGGCGATGTAGATCATGGTCTCGCGCCATACGGCCCACGAGTTGATCCATCCGTGCAACAGGACGACGGGTTCTCCTCGTCCGTCCATCTCATAGTGAACGATCCCTTCTGTGGTCACAATGGAACTCAAGGCCAGGCCTCCCAGAGTCGGTTAAGGGGTAGGGGAAGGAAGGGGAGTTGAGTCGTGGCCCGACCCGAAACGGATCAGGCTTCTTCCTCAATCCCTTCTGCGTCCATTTCCTCCAGGATCGAGTATAGCAACTCGAGCAGAATACTCTTGACCGACTCTTTGCCAGTAGCCACACAAGGCAACACTTTGACATCGTCGGGTATCTTGAGCGCAATGCGCAAATCTTCAGGCAGCCATGCATCGGGGGCGTCTTGCTTGTTGGCGGCAACAACGTACGGGGTAGGGGCGTATCCGCGAAACACCTCCAGGATGCGCCGGGCCTCTCGAAACGTCTCGGGACGCGCGCTGTCGATGAGCACGACAAAGCCCAACATCCCTTCGGACAGGATCTCCCACATGAAATCGAACCGCTTCTGGCCGGGAGTGCCAAAAAGGTAGAGAATCAGATCGTCGTCCACGGTGATGCGGCCAAAGTCCATGGCTACCGTGGTCTCGTCTTTGACCTTCTCCGGGTCACTGCTGATCTTGCGCTCGGTGGAAACGACGTCGATCTCGCTGATGGCGCGGATAAACTGCGTTTTTCCGGAGTTGAAAGGTCCTGTGACAACCATCTTGACAGTCTGCATGTGTTGCCAACCCCCGTCTACAGCCTCTTGATGCGATCGATGAGCCTGTTGATGATGCCGCGCTTGACGGCAGGTGCGGTAGCCCTCTGTATGCGTGCGCCCCTGGTAGCTGCCTCGGCGGCGGGCACGACCATGTTGGGTGGCCTGATCAGCTCTACCAGCCCCGCCTGCAACATGCCGTAGACAGTCTTGCGGATCTGAAAGTCGTTCATGCTGTGCACTTTGGCGATCTGCCGGATCGAGTTGGTGGGTTTGACATAGGAGATGATCTTCCACTCTTCCGGGCTCAGGCTGATGTTGCGCAGCTTGGCGTCAGGGTGATCGGTGAACTTGAGAGCCATGTCCAGGTCGGGCAACTCATCTTGCAGGCGCTCCCACTCTTGAACGCGACGGCTGCCCTCCATGATGACGTTTCCCAACTCAATGGGCACGGTGATCCGTCCCTGGTCTGGCTGCTTGTCGGGCTCAAAGAAAAACGATCCTTGGGTCCAGGTGAACAGGCGGAACACGATCTCTTGTACGTAACGGGTCACGCTCTGCACGACATCCTCTTTGCTGACGTACCCGTTCTGGATCAGGATCATGGCCAGGCGCTTGTCATCCGAGTCCTTGGCCCGTTGTTGGATGACTCTGGCCTGCTCCACAGGCAGCTTGCCGTTCTTTAACAGCATGCTGGTCAAGAACCCAACGTACCCGGTCATCACGGCGTGGATTTTCTTGCCCTCAAGGTAGAAAATCTACGAGGAA
>Ga0315274_10012458_pt1 | contig 12125 bp, 14 predicted proteins | sample YL17G02_20_MG_FD_203700 | JGI IMG/M metagenome (GOLD analysis project Ga0315274, IMG submission 203700) | Sediment microbial communities from Yellowstone Lake, YNP, Wyoming, USA - YL17G02_20 | ecosystem: Environmental > Aquatic > Freshwater > Lake > Sediment | place: USA: Wyoming | collected... | reverse complement strand
GGTGCGCAGGCTGCTAAAAGAATCAGCAGACAAAAAGTGTGTGGCAGGAACAGCCGTTTTGATTTCATAGAATTTTCCTCCTGATGTACCCAGATATTACCGCTGCGGAGAAAGCCGCAACACGCCTAGTCTCCTGACTTGAAGTATTGTAAATGTCAGCTCAGCCCATTTGTCGCAGACCACTGCGGTTGAGAGCGGTCGCGAAGCACACCTCGCGCAGTATATCGTACCCGAAGGGTATACACGGAGGGTACGGAGGGTACGGAGGGCGCGGCAGCCCAGCCCTCAGTGTGGAGGCGGTTTATGGATAGACGAACTCTTGCTCGTAGTATTCTTTCGCCTCGGCCTGCTTCTTCTTCGTCAGGGTAAGGATCTCTTCGTAATTCTCTTCGAGTACCCGCAGAACAATCCGATCTATGAAATTCTTCGCACACAGCCCTCTCAAGATCGAGATGACTTCCCGCTGTTCCAACCCTTCGCGATAGGGCCTGTCCTCGGCCAAGGCTGTGAATATGTCGGCAACGGACATGATCCTTGCGCCGATGCTGAGTTTGTCAGCCCCAAGATGGAATGGGTACCCGGAGCCATCCAGTCTCTCGTGATGAAAGGCTGCCCATTCGGCGATTTGCAGGATTCCCCCAATTGTATTCAGCACAGTATACGTGAAGTAGGTATGCTGCCGCATGATGGCGGTTTCCGCTTTGTTCAGCTTGTCGGGTTTATCCAGGATGGAATTCGGTATTACCATTTTGCCCAGATCGTGTAGGTTGCCTGCCACCTCCATCAACCCGATTTCGGTTTCGGTCAACCCCAAGAACCGGGAGATCGCGGATGCGGATGTAGCCACCCCGCTTGAATGGGTGGAGGTGAAGCGGGAACGAAAGTCTATTATATTCCTGAACAATTCGGAGATCGGTTTGAGGAAAACGAGATCTATTTCTACCCCTCGGCTGGGCCCATCGTGCAGAAGGAGCGAATACAACCTTGGCGAGACGAGATCGAGCCAGAAGTCCTCTCGAACCGCCACAGATTTGAATACCTGGACTACCTCAGGGTCAATCCCAGTTCGCGATAAGGCGCTGATCCTGGCGACCAGTTCTCGGTCCTGGTGAAGGATGTAAGTCTGCCGGTCTACAGATCGCTCGAGCACGTCTGCCAGGAATAGGATCTGCGAAGAGAATATGAGCGGCTCTTTAGTCCTTCCTTCGAGAGCTTGCCATTCCGTATGGTGGAATCTGATGATCTTCGAGGACAGCCCAAAGATAGGCAGGTGCCTGAGCATACGTTCCCCCAGGATGCAGTGGATTTCAGGGTCAGTCTCCTCTCCTTGGTGGAGAGTGATCTTGTTTTCGAGGGACAACGCACCAACGTCATGGAGCAATGAGACAATAAAGAGCTGTTCTATGTCTGTAGACGGTAAACCCGCTGCCTTGCTTATTTCCCAGACAATGAAAGCGGTGCGCAACTGGTGCTGAGACAATTCAGGGCTGGCCAGGTCAAGGGCATCGGATAGGGAAAGAATTAGATTTAGCAGGTTTATGGAAACGTTTTGATACATATTGAAACACTCCTTCGATCTGCAATGGAGACCTTAAAGATCTTGGCCTGAGAAGATACCTTTTCCATTTACCTAGCTTTCGTCACGGTTGGCTCCGATTATCTTATCGAGATTCATCCGGTTATGCCATGTACGGCCAACGGTTTGGCTTCGCGCAGCACCCCTCGCGTAGCACATCGTACCCGAAGGGTATCCCCGCGAAGTACCCGCGAAGTACCCGCCGAAGGTCCCCGCCGAAGGTCCCCAGAGGGGGCAGGGGGGCAGGGTGAAGGGTGAAGGGGGCGGAGCACAACGTAGGGGGTAGCCGCTGCCTGCACTGCCTGCCCTGGCGGGCTAGGCCAGGGAGCGGAGCGAAGTGACCGCTTGAGCGAGTTGTTGGGCAGCGTTTTCATTTGTGGCTGTTGTTCTGCTTTGCTTTCTCCAACTTATGCTCTACTTGCTCTCGGTCTATCACACCCTCAGCTAATTCATCGATCGGTCTTTCCAACAATCGCTCATAAAATGCGACAAGCTCGGGGTGGATATTCGCATAAAGATTGGGACAGCCTGCCATTTTCAATATGGCATCATCGGCTTTACTATAAGCTCCTGTCCGTTCGTAGTAGCAAAACAGAGCCCAGAGTGTATCATCCGGCAGATCTTGGGCACCCAGATTCTGAACTAATCTTTCGATTTCTCCCGTAAGTTCTACTGAAGGTTGAGTTGTTTCACCAAAACCTGTCTCAAGATGGTAGATTAGAGAACGCAGATAGCTCTCTCGGCTTTCGGAAATTCGGCTCTGAGCAGCTAAAATATCCCCTTCTTCTTTGAACAAATCAGCGATCAACTCTAATCGTTCAATGTCCAATCGACCCTGTTGCGTGAGAGCTTTTAGTAAACTCTCATCGTCCAATCGTTTGATTATATCCGCTCTCAGGCCAAGTAGTTGTTCAAGTGCTTGGTCGATGGCTTGTTGAGCTTCTTGATAATCTCCGGCCTTTTTGAGTCCGATAATCTTGAACAGCGCGGCAACTGCTTGGTTGATCATTCGCAGTACGTAATCTTCAGTAAACATAACTTGTCCACTGTACCATGAATGGGTTACATCGCGCTGCCCAACGGCTTGGCTTCGCGCAGCATACCCGGAGGGTACAAAGGGGGCACCTGCCGCCGCTATGGCGAGACTTTGAATAATAATAGCACGAAACTTAGCAAAGTGCCGCAGCGTACCCACGCCGGAGGCGGTCAGTGTGGAGGTGGTGTTAGGCAGCTTGTCGGGTTCTCAAAGTCATCGCAAGAACAATCCGATTCAAATTCGATGGTCAAAAAGCTAAATCTTGGAAATGCTCTTCTATCTTCTTAAGTATCCGCGCCGACCGTGTCGTTGAATAGGACGATTCGATAGCGCGCCTTGTTCTCCTTCACCCTCTGAATTGCATGGTTTACTTGCGACATGGGCATCAGCTCGATCCATGGCGCTATGCCATGCGCTTGCGCGAATGAGAGCATCTCCCTCATTGCAACCCTATTGCCGATGAAAGAACCGATGATTGACAGTTGGTGCGCCACAAGGTCAGTTGGATTGAGTGCCACGCTTGGGAAGCCTAGTAGGACTAGCCTCCCATTTTTCTTCAAGATTTCTAGCAGCGGCTCCCAGTTGATCTTGCCGTGAGCGGTGCACAACAACAGGTCAAAGCCGAATTCAACCTGTCGCAAGCTGGCTTGGTCCTCCAAGACAATGAAGTGGTCTGCACCGAAGGCAAGTGCTTGCTCCTTCTTTTCAGGGGAGGAGGAAATGGCTGTTACCTCGTAACCGAGGGCGCGCGCGAACTGGATGGCGAGATGGCCCAAACCGCCCACCCCGATAATGCCGATCTTCAGCGAGGGTTGCGCGGCGTACTTTAGGAGCGGGGAGTAGACCGTTATACCGGCGCATAGGAGCACAGCGGCTACCTCGGAGGGCATAGCCTCAGGTATTGGGTAGGCGAAGCGGCTATCCACAACCACAGAGGTTGAAAAGCCGCCATAGGGCACCCATGTTCCCGATCGGACGATGTCCCGGCAGAGGTGTTCCTCTCCCTGCAAGCACCACTCGCATTGCATGCATGAACGGCCTTGCCACCCAATGCCGACCCGATCCCCTTCCTTCAGGGCGGGGGCCGCGCTGCCTACAGCTGACACGTACCCGACGATCTCGTGACCAGGCACAAAGGGATAGATAGTTATTGCGTAGTAGTCGTCGATGCCATGGATGTCAGTGTAGCAGACACCGCAGTGCGTGATGGAAACCCGGACATCGTGCTCCCCCAGTTTCGATGGCTCGTAAGTGAATGGCTCCAGCGGCTGTCCCACCGCTTTCGCTGCATATCCTAATACGGTTGAAAGAGACATTAGCAATACCTCCTTTTCTGAGTGGCATCAGTATTCGAGAATAGCGAAGAATGCTGCCTAACGATTGGCTCACCCGCAGCGGCGGGACGGACAAGACTACTCACATTATCGCGCAACTTCTGGCGCGGCGCGTCAGCGGCGGAGCCGCTGCCTGCACTGCCTGCCCTGGCGGGCTAGGCCAGGGAGCGGAGCGAAGTGTCCGTCTGAACCGGTGTTGGACGTTTTTTTGCCCACGCGAGAATCTATGCTTCTTAAATTACTAACTTAATAGCGTATTCAGTTTTTGCAGAACTTCATCAACTATCGCAGCAGGTAATTTACATACTAATTCGGTTTGTCTCACTCTCCAATCAAGGCTTTTAATTTGGTCAGACAAAATTGCTCCGCTGATTTTCATTTTAGCGGGTATCAGAACTTCAAATGGATACCCTTTGATATGGCTCGTAATTGGACAAATAATCGCTAACCCAACCTTATCGTTATATGATGCTGGCGATAAAACTAATGCCAGGCGTCGCCCTGCTTGCTCATGACCATCCTGTGGATTGAAGGTAATCCAAACAGCGTCACCACGATTCGGAATATAAGCCATAATTTCACCATACTTCGTTTCCTACTGCATCGCCAGTGTCAGTTTCGTGATGAAGATTATTTCTTGTTATGCCAGATAATAATTGTTCAAGAGACCAAGCTTGCGAGGTAATCGGTTTGATGATAATTTGACCATCCACAAGCGATACTTCTACAATCGAATCGTTATCTATTTGAGCATCAAGTGCAAAAGCTTTAGGAATTCTTAAGGCAAGGCTGTTGCCCCATTTCTGTACTTTTGTGAACATAAGGTATTTCTCCTTTCGTATCTACAATAAAGATACACCTTTTTACTCATTTAATCAAGCACTTTTCTCGCTAATAAGAAGCTGCCCAACGGTTTGGCTTCGCGCAGCACCCCCGAAGGCCCCCGCTTGCACCCCGTAGGGGCGCAGGGGGTAAAGGGGTAGGGCCGGGCGGGGTCCGTCGCGAAGCATCCCCAGAGGGGGCTGCCTGCCCCGGTTCTATCGGGGGAGGCGATGTTGGGCCGCGCCATTTAGCGTTAATCAGCCTCCGCGAAAGCTCGGACGGCGATTTCGTCAACGAAGCCTGGGAAGATTGGAGCAAAAAGGAGTCCAAGCTTGTGCCTCGGCGACATCGCCTCGCGCCTCCGCTTGGCTGCTGCCTTCAGGATGAGCCGTGCACACGCCTCTGGCAACATCGCACCTTGCTCATGGGCAACGATGTTGCCAACAGGTCTTCCGTCTGCTCCGGGCGATCTGGCGGAAATGCCAGTGGCGACCCAATCGGGATAGATCGCCGTCACGCTTACGCCGCTCTCTGCAAGCTCGATTCGCAGAGTGTCGAAGAAACCGACCAGGGCATGCTTACTTGCACCGTAGCCGCAAGCGCCAGGCGTTACAAACTTGCCTCCTCCACTTATGATCACGACAATGCGGCCCTTCGTTGCCCTTAGGTGCTGGAGTGCATAGTGTGTGCAGTACACGCTTCCCCAGAAATTGATACGCATGATCGTCTCCATCAGAGACAAGTCGGGAAGCTCGTCAAACCTCGCTCGCATGCCTATTCCGGCGTTGTTGATCAGTGTGTCAATGCGGCCATACTCCTCAATGCTCCGCTCTATAAGAGCCTTGCACTGGGAGTGATCCGAGACGTCAGTAGTCACCGCAATTGCCTTGCCGCCGCGGTCACGGCAGAGGCCAGCTACCCGGTCAAGTTCGTCAGCGCTGCGGGCGGCAAGGACCAGCCAGGCGCCCTTTTCGGCGAGCTGCAAAGCAAGATGGCGTCCGATTCCAAGCGAAGCCCCTGTCACGATAACTGAATTCTGGAGAAACGGCTCTTGTTGCATATTGGCATCCTCCTAGCAAGACGCGGCCCAACGGTTTGGCTTCGCGAAGCACCCTTTAGGGTAGCGGCGGCTGGGCGGGCGTAGATTCTATTTGAGAGCAGGATTCTTTCGAGGTGTAGAAAATGCTTGAAAATGCCGCAGAATCCCCACCGTCCACTGCACCCATGATGATGGCGAGCGATCATTTTATACGAGAGAACGGAGGCCTCCGTTCTGAGAACGCTTTGTTGGGCGGCTGATAGTGCAACTGACCATGATTTCCTAATCAGTTGACACAAAATGTAATTGATCGCAATCTAGCCAGCCACAATACACTCTTCTTCGGACAGATTTCGCAGAATCATCGAAGTGGCTCAAGGAATGAGCGCGGGGAGCCCTTTACGCCACTTTCTTTTGCGGCAATAAGAAGTACCCGAATCCTATCGCGAAGAACAGGTAGATTGCCATGGCGAACCATCCCAGTGGACCCAGCACGCCGGTAATCTGGGCAATCAGTGTGATCACAAAACCGATCGCGTCATAAACGCACAAACCCAGGATAATCGCCCGTCGGGCTTCCGATTCGATCGCGTTCCTGGCAAACCAGGTGACCATCAGATTACCGATTAGCGATGCGCCATATTCCCTGGCTGCGAAAACACCTCCCGGATTCAGGGAAGCTCCGAACAGGGAATAAAGGAAGATCGGCGCGAGTAGAATGGGTACTCCAAGGCTCAAGCATACAACAGCTTTAATGATCATCAACGTTTTGAATTTCATCGCAAGCCTCCTTTCAGGCTGTCGAACGTACTACTGAAAAACAAGCGATCAAACGCACCCCGCGCTCATTGAAAACAAGGCATGCCGGTCTGCTCAGAATGCCTCAAAGCAATTCTACACTATTGAACGGCGCGCGGGTGGGCGCCGGCTCCACACAGTGTTATGCCGCTTTTCACATTGAAGGCACTGCCAACTGATGTAGCAGTAGAAACGCTAGAGCCTGCCGCCGCCCGCGGCTGTGTTCTGGGACGCGCTTCTGGAATCAGCGCGGGCGAGCGGCAGGCGGGTGTTGTGCGAAATCAGTTCAAACATTCTTTAGGTTTCAGGCTTCCATCCGGGCTTTCAGGTTCGCCAGCAGTACGTCGGCCTCGTGTTCGTTCAGTTTCACGATGAAGGCTTCGGCCAACTTGCCCAACAGCGGTATGGGAATAGTGTATTCGAGGTCCACGGTCAACTTTGTTCCACCGCCCTCGGGTTGGTACGTCCACACGAACATGCTTTGGATGCCCTTTGTGGACTTGGTCACCTGGCGCTGGCTGGTGACATGCTCAGTAACTTCGCTACTGCCTTCGAAGCGCATGCCAGCCATCTTGTACACCCACCCGAAGCTACTGCCAACGTGTTCGGGCAACAGCTTCGCGTCCTTGACTTCGACCATGCTGGGCCAAATCTCCGGCAGGTTGGTTGGGTCGGTCACGTAGCCGAAGACCTTCTCAACTGGGGCGTTGATGGTGATGGTTCTCGTGATCTTTGCCATGGTTCTCACCTCCTCTCTTGGTAGATTGACTGAACACGCCGATTTCGCACAATTTACATTTCACGTCACAATGTGTCGTGGATCAACCCCGTTTTCCGGTGTTACCAGCAACTTCCATGTCGTGTTTGCGCGTTGCCTTTCTGAGGATGCGGCATAACATAGAGTTGAGTTGCGCCGCCGTATCAAACCGAGTTGAACTAAGCCGCACGCAAGGGTACCAGTGGTCAACGCATTGGGGATTGAATCCTATTCACACACACTGGATTATCCACCGCACCGATCCTATACATGATTGTACACGCGCAGAGTGGCCTCTGGCAAGTAGGAAAAGCAGAAAATACTGACCTCCCTGCGACGATATTCATAAATCAATAATCCCTTCCAGCACCTCCGGCTCGAACCACACCCAGTAATTGACCATCAACACCGGCAACGCATAGACAATGCAGAGCAGCTCCAGCCCATCATTCGGCCAGGCGATCTGCATTAAAGTCATCATCGCTGCGGGAATTAACATCCCGAGTAAATATTTCCTTCTTAGGTTCATGACCCAATTATTGCACAATTTCCTCCTTTCGTGTTACCTTACCAAGCCTCTTGTCCCCGCAGGCGAAGCGTACCCAAACAAAGAAATAACATCCCAGGAAGGAAAAAACCGGCCGTATCGCAAGGCCGGTTTGCTCTTTGTTGAGCTGTTTTCAATTACTTTCCTCTTCCTCCCTTGACGGCGAGGTTAATAGGTGGGCAGTGTTTGTTGGAATCAATAGATTTGAATTCCACAAAGCACTGACCACATCCATTTGACTGTTATGAACCTTCTGTTCGCCTTTCATTACACGTTTCCAAAGAAGCAATGGCGGTTGATTTGAGATGGTGGAATCTTGTTTGAGGAGTGCAATGGCAGAAAGCGCATAGCGTTTATTCTTGGAAGAGTCGCAGTAATTGCCTGCCGGAATGTCTTTGACTAAGCCTTCCTCGCAAAGCCCCAGAAAAGCATCACGGGGACAACCTTTTTTCTGGGAAGAAGTACCTTTGCCAAAGATATGAGAAGTAACCTGTTCCCAAGCAATGCGCGGAGAAATTTGCTTGTTTTGCGAACATAGCTTGGCGGTTTCAAGTGCTGCTTGGGCATATTTATTCATAATCACACCTTTTTGATTCTGACATAATCAGACAGATATTTCGCTCGTAACACCTTCACAAACATCACCATTAAAGCGGAGAGTAATATGATACCTGGTCGTATTCCAAGTGCAAGAGACCTTGTTGCCGCCTATTGAACTCCAACTATTGGGCTTTCCAACCGCTACCTCAATTTGAGTGCGAGTTTTTTCACGCAAATCACCGAGTTTGAAAAACTTCTGTTGCAATTCTCTGGCTTGTGCTTTTGGTCTACCTGTTATTATCCAATAAGCTAGGAATACACCGAGAAATAAACCGCCGCAAGATAATATAAGGAATATCTCAAGCATATAGCCTCCAGAATGCCCAAAACAATTATTTTACAAGCTGCCTAACGAGACTGTCGAAAAACATCTTTTTGAACCCTCAAATTATACCTAAACGCAAGATTTCAACGCTCTAATGGGGTATTATCCATTTTGTCATTTTATCCACGGCTTGGTGCACTCGTCTCCAATGCCGGGGTTTCAATGAACCAACCCATAATTGTGGATTTTGCCGATATTATGCACCAAAGCAAACAACCTCCACTGCACATCTACCTTGACTTTTGAACGCAAGGTGAATCGATCCAACCGCTTCTGTGCGCGAGCGGTCGCGAAGCACACCCGCAGGGTGCCTGACCCCGCTGAACTTCTGACCGCCCATAGGCCCCCTGTTTAAGGGGGCAGGTCTCCTATCAGTTTCTCCAATATTTCTCTTGCTCTCTCTTGCGGTCTAGGTGCATCTAGTTATCCTCGCGCTGAATCTCTCCTTGGGAGGAATTCGACCTTCATACCACCCGAACATCCACTTTCATTATAGAATCATTCCACTGAAAGTCAAGTGGCAATCAAAAAAAACCCCTTCTGCGCGCAAGATGCCAGTTCCTCCAAGCGGTTCCTCAAGGTCTCTTGACAAATTAGAACAATTGTGCGATAATTATCCCAGGCACGGGAAGGTTGTTCATCTTGTGCCTTTCTTGTTTCATGAACTGTCCTCAATCTTATTCAGAAAGCGAAAGAGCATGTCATTGCCTTTTGGATTACCTCCCCTCATCGCACGCACACCGTTTGTTTCACCGAAGCTGGGAATTATTAAACACAAGCGCGTTTACCAACCCGGCAAGCAGGGCGCCCGCTTGCATGGCGTCTTCGCCTCTCGCCATTTGCACCTTTCGAAACATCCCATATTCGTTCCTCCTTCGTTTTTCCTGATTTGTTTATTTAATCGCCTATTCAATCTCGCCAGCCAGATCCGCAAATCTAACAGTCCCGTTTACGGGGCTTTGTGCCTGAGCCCGATGGTTTCGCGCAGCATCCTTTAGGGCACCTTCGGGCTTCTTACACACCCATGCTATAAAATTGACATCTCCGCTCAACTAAAGTAAACTGCCTGCAATGGACATTGACCTCGAACTTTACCGCCGCGAGGTGCACATCTCCTCCCAGCCATTGGTGCGCCTCTCGGCGATTGACATCTCTCCTGACAGGCCGCAGCGTACGCTGGTCTTTTTGCACGGCTTCGGCGGTCACGCGACCCAGTGGATGTACCAGTTGCAGAAGTTCTCGCTGGAGAACCGCGTCATCGCCTTCGACCTGCGCGGCCACGGACAGTCCGATAAGCCCCCCAGCAAGTACAACATGGCGCAGATCCTCGACGACCTGCGCGTGGCGCTCAACGTGCTGGGGGTAAACCCTCAAACTACGGGGGCAAGCGATAAGATCGTGCTGCTGGGTCACTCCTTCGGCGGCTCGGTGGCGGCCGAGTTTGCCGCCAAATGGCCGGAACGCGTCGAACGCCTGGTGCTGATCGCCACCGCCACCACGTATAAATTGAACCCTCTTTACCGCTTCCTCTTGCATCTGCCACTTTGGTTTCTGAAATTAGTCGAGCCTTTCACGCGCGCCTGGCTGTGGGCGCCGCCGCACGTGCTCAAACCCTGGTACTTCAACACGCTTGTCCATTGGAACGGTAGAGATCTGTTCCAAAACCTGCGCGTGCCGACCCTGGTCATCCGCGGCCACCGCGACCTGGTCTTCGAGCGTCCGATGTTCGAAGAGGTGACGCGCCTCATCCCTGGCGCGCAGGAGGCCGATATCAGCGCCTCTGGCCACATGGTCATGCTGGAACGCCGCGAGGCCGTCAACCGCCTCATCGAGCGATTCCTGGCCGGCGAGACGCAGAAATCCTGGCGCGAGGCCGCCTCGGTCACGACCGGCGAGGGCCGCGACGCCCTGCGCCGCGAGCGTCCCTGGCTGGCGCATTACGAGGCGGGTGTGCCTTACACCATCGGCATCCCGCGCGTGCCGGTCCATCACTTGCTGCGTTCCGCTGTGCGCCGCTTCCCCCGCAATACGGCGATAGTCTTCGAGGGCAGCCGCATGACCTATCGCCGGCTGAACCGCGAGGTCAACCGCTTTGCCAATGCCCTGCTCGGCCTGGGATTGGACAAAGGCGCCCGCGTGGTGTTGCTGCTGCCCAATGTCCCGCAAATGGTGGTCGGATTTTACGGCACGCTCAAGGCCGGCGCGGTGGCGGTCTTCATCCCGCCCATGACCGACCCGGAGGAACTCGTCCGCCAGGTGCGCGAGAGCGAGGCCAACCTGCTGGTCACGCTGACCGCCTGGGCCGGCCTGGCGCGCCAGGTGCAGGCGAAAACGAACTTGCCTCACATTGTCCTGACTGACGGCGCGGATTACCTCTCCCTGCCCAAGCGGATGATCTCGCGCTGGCGCAACCGCGGGCTGACCGTCAACGGCGCGCTTCGCTGGAGGCGCTGGCTGGCAGGCCAAAGTCCGCGCTCGCCGGCGGTTGCTGTCTCTCCGGACGATCTGGCAGTCATCCAATATACCGGCGGCACCACCGCCGAGGCGAAAGGCGTCATGCTGACCCACCGCAACCTGGTCGCCAACACGCTGCAAACGCGCCAGTGGATGCCGGATGCCCGCGAGGGCCACGAGCGAGCCCTTTCGGTTCTGCCGTTCTCGCACATCTACGGCCTGACGACTGCCCTCAACGTGCCGGTCGCCTTTGGCGCGATGCTGGTTCTCAAGCCGCAGTTCCAGGTGCTGGATATCCTGAAAGCCGTCAAGCGTTACCGCCCGACCATCTTCCCCGGCGTGCCGAACATGTACGTCGCCATCAACAACTTTCGCGGCGTGCGCAGGTTCGGCGTTGGCTCGATAAAGGCCTGCATTAGCGGCTCTGCGCCGCTGCCGGTGGAGGTGCAGGAGGCTTTCGAAAAGCTGACGCGCGGGCGGCTGGTGGAAGGCTACGGCCTGACCGAGGCCTCGCCGGTTACTCATGCCAATCCGCTGGACGGGATGCGTAAGGTGGGCAGCATCGGCATCCCGCTGCCATCCACCGAAGCCTGCGTCGTGGACCTGGTGCGGGGTCGCAAGGAAGTGCCCGCCGGGCAGATCGGCGAGCTGGCGGTGCGCGGGCCGCAGGTCATGCTCGGTTACTGGAAGGACCCTGAGGCCACCGCCCACGCCCTGACCGACGACGGCTGGCTGTTGACCGGCGACGTGGCGCAGATGGACGCGGATGGCTACTTCCGCATCATCGCCCGCAAAGCCGAGATGTGGTACCCGACCAGGCCGGGCAAGCCGGCCTTC
>Ga0315274_10012456_pt1 | contig 12126 bp, 4 predicted proteins | sample YL17G02_20_MG_FD_203700 | JGI IMG/M metagenome (GOLD analysis project Ga0315274, IMG submission 203700) | Sediment microbial communities from Yellowstone Lake, YNP, Wyoming, USA - YL17G02_20 | ecosystem: Environmental > Aquatic > Freshwater > Lake > Sediment | place: USA: Wyoming | collected... | reverse complement strand
CTACTGTAATCAGGATTCGCTTGCCACTCGGGCATCCTGTCTTTGATCTGGGCTGCCAACTGTGGACCAACCAAAAGCGAGGGCAAATAAGGCGTCCCGTTCTCATCGAAATCAATCCACAGCTTCTCTAAGCTTTCCACGATCGTTTCGAACGTGAGGGGGCGGCCCTTCCCATCTATGACATTCCCGGTCTTCTCCGTGACCTCCCTGAGCTTGCTGAAGAACGTGCTCGCTTTCTGAAGCTTGATTTGTTCAGCTACGCCTCCGATTTGCTCGACGAAGGCCGCAGGCCCTCTTGCTATGATGTCCTCGGGGGTAACCGAAAGGCCTGCAGACATCTCCTTGTAGCCAGACACGTCCCTCTCCCCGTCCTCCGTCTGAATAGACGATCTATTGCCCTCAAACAGGCGCACCGTCCTGATCTCTGACAGCAGGGGCTCCTGGCGAACGAGCCCGTCGATATACTGATTGAGGGCCTCCACGAACTTCGCTTTGACTTGTGGGAAGTCGGGCAGCATTGATTGCTACACTCCAGGAGCTCAGATCGGCTTTGCACGGTTCCTGCGCGCACCAAACGGGTCTTCGACGGCCGGGAAGACCAAGGGGCCGTCGTTCGGCTGTTCGGGCACACCATAGCGAACGCGATGCGCTCTGTCAACCCTGATGCAGCGCCCGAGCCTACCGCCCAAAGCGCTTGAGCCGTTTGCGGAGCTTTTGTTCGAGGTTGGGGGGGAGGGGCTTGATGGTGAGGGGGCGGCGGGGCGGCTCCGGCGGCAGAGGCTTGAGGGGAGAAGGATGTTTGGGGATGTACGGCGGCTTCTCAAGGAGGGCGTGCAGGAGGATAAGGGCGGCTTCTTTATCGGGGATGGTGCCGCGTGTGCCGGCGTCTATGCTCGTGAAGGCAAACGGAGGAACCGGCGAGCCGACGCACGAGGGGCAGCCCTGGTAGCATTCGCACTGCTCGATGACCTTCAGCGTGTCCTGCATGATCGGCTCGATGCGGTCGTACCCCTTCGCGGCGAAGCCCATCCCGCCGGGGTAGCGGTCATAGACAAAGAGCGTCGGCAAGCCGATGTTCGACGACTCAACCACCGTGCCGATGTCCATGCTATCGCACATGACGTGGAGCGACATGACTTCCGAGACGACGTTGGCGATCCCGATAAGGGCGTCGGTCGCTCGGCGCCCGTGCTCCTTGACTCGGGCAAACGCTTCTTCGCTCGGCAGCAGCCAGAAGGCCGTCGTCTCAAGAGTCTGCGGCGGGAGGGAAAGGTTCTCGAAACCGAGGCTCTCTCTCGTGTGGAACTTGATTTTGCGGAACATCGTAACGATGGTCGTGACGGTCGTGTCGCCGAGGGAGACCTGGTTCTTGTGCCAGGTTTTCTCTTCCGTCTTGTCGTCAATCTTGGTGTTCGATTCGCTAACCGCCATGGTGTAGTAATCCACGGCTTTCTTCTCGACGAACGCGATTTTCTTTTCGATGTCGAGCTCGTTCACGAAGTAGGTCTCGGCGTCGTGGAGGTAGATGGCGTGGGGATGGACCTGGAGAAAGGCGGTCGTTTCGTCAACCGTGCCGATGACGTTGCTGCCCGCGGAGGTGTCAATGATGGTATAGACGACGTTATTCATGCTGCGGAGGCTCGTCTCGGCGGCGGGGAAGCTGGGGTTCGCCCATCGCCAGTTCCCGCTGATTTCCTTCACCCCACCCCCCTCCATCAGAATGGCTAACATGCTCCCCGTGTACTCGCCGAACAGTTCCATCTCCTCGGGCGAAACGGGCAGTTCGTAGAGCGCGCACTTCAGGTGAGCTATCCCGAGCATCGGATTGTCCGGGTCAACGACCGCATTCTCCGGCGACTGCTTGAAGAGGTATTCCGTGTTCTTGACGAGGAACTGGTCTATGGGCGAGTTCTGTGCAATGAGGACTACGAGGGACTGCTGGTCGCCTCGACCGGCTCGCCCGGCTTGCTGCCAGAGGCTCGCGATGGTGCCGGGGTAGCCGACGATGAGGCAGGCATCGAGTCCGCCGATGTCTATGCCCAGTTCGAGCGCCGTAGTGCTGGAGACGCCAAGCAGTTCACCCGTCGCCAAACCCCGCTCGATCTCCCGGCGCTCCTGCGGAAGGTATCCGCCGCGGTAGGCTTTGACAGAATTGGCGAGGGTCGAGTTCACCTTCGCCAGTTCCTCCTGGCAGTAGCGGTAGATAATCTCCGCGCTGAGGCGAGTCCGCGCGAAGGCGATAGTCTGGATGCGGCTTTTGACCAGTTCCGCCATGAGCCGCTTCGCCTCGCTGGTGGAGCCAATGCGATCGCCGGTTTCCGGATTGATGAGGCGCGGATTGAGAAGGGCGAACTTCTTGGGGCCGCGTGGGGCGCCGTCCTCACGAATCGTGACCACCGGCTCGCCAACGATTCTCTCAGAAAGCTCCTGTGGATTGTTGATCGTCGCACTACAGCAAACGAACCGGGGAGTCGAGCCATAATACCGCGCGATTCGTTTCAGGCGACGAATCACGTTCGCGACGTTGGAGCCGAAGATGCCGCGGTAGATGTGAATCTCGTCTATGACGACATATTTCAGGTTGGAGAAAAACCGATTCCAGCGCGGATGGTTTGGCAAGATGCCCTGGTGGAGCATGTCGGGGTTCGTGAGGATGAGATTCCCCTCGTCACGGAGCTTCCGGCGGAGGTCCTCAGGCGTGTCCCCATCGTAGGCGCCGGCCTGGAATTCGATGGAAGGGTCAATCTCGCGGAAGCGGTGAATAATCCGGAGTTGATCGCGGCTCAGCGCCTTAGTTGGGTAAATGAGAAGCGCCGTCGCGGTTGCATCGCGAAGGAGCTCGTTGATGATGGGGACCGTGTAGCAGAGCGTCTTTCCGCTGGCGGTGCCAGTGCAAATGGCGACGTTGTTTCCGGACAGAATGTCCTCAACGGCGGCGACCTGGTGGGAATACAGCTTCTCGATCCCCATGTTTTTCAAGGCAGCGGTGACTCTCGGGTCAATCGCCGCGCTCAGGTCAGCGTACTGAGCCATCCTCGCAGGCACATTGTGGACGTGCACCACTTGCCGGTCCGTCTGAATCTCTTTGCGAATAAAATCGAGTAGCTTCACTTATGGGCGCTCTCCGAACCAAATATCCAAACGGGGCGACACGCGGTACCAGCTCACGCAAAGCCGAACTTTGCCAGGCCGCTCTCGAATCGCCCGAGGACTGCTTCCCAGTTATACTCCTTTCGGACGTACTCAATTCCGTTCTTGCCGAAACCATCGGCGAGGGCAGGATTCGTCAGAAACAGTGCGAGGATATCCTCGAACTCGTAGTAATTGTCAAAGTACAGCCCGCCCTTGCTTCGGACACAGTGCTCGACGGTCACGGGGCATTTCGCGTGAACCATCACGGGCCGTTCCGCGAGCCAGGCTTCCATCAGCACAATTGAAAGGCTCTCGTTGAGCGACGGCTGGCAGAACACCGTCGCCGCGGCGAAGGCATCTCGCTTGGCCTGTTCAGACAAATATCCCAGGTCCACGACGTACTTCTTATCAATCGGCTGAAGCGGGAGCGGTCCCGTTCCCATCATCGCTAACTTCATGTCGAAGCCGATGTGGCGCTTGAAGACGCGGAAGTACTCGATGAGCAAGTCGCTGTTCTTGCCGCCCTCCCTCCGCCCAGCATACAGCACGAACGGCTCCGGCATCCGAAACTTCTCCCGGAAGCGATCAGGGTAGTGCGGTCCCGTCGGCTCGAACCCCATTCCGACGACGCACGTCTTCCTGTCCGGCAGGTCGTACAAATCTTCGCCTAACCGCTTCTCCGCCTCGGCGTTGAACATGACCGCTTTGACATTGTCGAACAACTCCTTGAAAATCCGAAGATGCGCGTACGGCTCATCGTGGAGGCACGGGATGAGAACGGCTTTCTCGGCGACAGTCTGCGCGCCCCAGTACGTCGTCCCGAAAAGGTATGGAATGAAGATGAACACGTCGTGTTCGCTTCGCGCACGCTCGAGCTCCTTGAAGAGAGCCTCGCTCACTACGCTCTGGCTGATCCACTCCTTCTCTTCCTCGAAGGAGAGGTCCTGGTACTTGATAATCTTCTCCTGAATCTCGAGGAAGCGTCGGATGTCCCGGCTTTCGTTCACCGGGAAACGCCGGACGCGCATCCCGTTCGAGTCCACCTCTCCGGGGGGAAAGAAATTCTTCCAGGTGAAGTGGTCTCTGGCGCAGGTCGTGAGGACCGTCACAGGATAGCCCCGTTGAAGAAGCCGCGTCGCCAGACCCTTCGCGAGGACCTCCGCCCCCCCCGCGAGTTCCGGGTCAAACCGCGGTACAACAAACGCTATGCTTGGTTTTGTTTGACTTCTCATTGGCTCTCCGTTTCGCCACATTATATCACGAATTGGCGGAGTCTTCGGAACGACAATTCCAGCCGCTGGGGAAAATCGTTGTGCTCGCGCGACATTGGCGAGCGCCCCCGACGCGGCGATCACGCTGACAAAGCTCCTTGTGGGGTGTGGCTACATCTGAGTGGTTCGTGCCGGCACGCCCAGTCTCATCGCTCGCCCTCTCCATGATCCCCTTGCTTGGCGTCCAATCCCTCCGCGCCGGGCTTCTCGATGAGGGGATTCATCCATAGACCCTCATACGTCGCTGTACCCTCATTGTGGATTCTCCTTGCCTGCCAGCCAAAACAAATCTACAATATTGTCGAATCATTGAAGACGCAGACAAATTTGAAGAACGGAGTTCCCCCGCCATGATCAAGGCGCCCGACAAAGACAAACAGATGGACCTGCTGTTCGAGGTCGCCAGAAGCCTCACCTCATCCCTTGACCTCAAGACCACGCTCGAGTCCATCCTCGCCCTTCTCAGCAAGCTCATGAGGCTCCGCCGCGGGACCATTACGCTCGTTGACCCCCAGACCGAGACCCTTTCGATTGAAATGGCGCACGGCCTTTCCGAGGAAGCGAAAAAGCGGGGAATTTATCGGATCGGCGAGGGCATCACCGGACAAGTCGTGGCGACCGGCGAGCCGGAGGTCGTCCCCGACGTCAGCAGGGACCCGCGATTCCTTGACCGCACCAAGGCGCGCGGCGATACAAAGAAAATCAAGCTCTCCTTTCTCTGCGTTCCCATCAAGCTGGGCAACGAAGTCCTCGGCGCCCTCAGTGTGGACAGGCCGTTCAAACCCGGCGCAGAGTTCCACGAGGACCTCCGGCTTCTCAACATCGTCGCCTCCATTGTCGCCCAGGCTCTCCGCCTCCACGGGATGATGAAACGAGATAGGGAAAAGCTTCTCCGCGAAAACATCCATCTCCGCCACGAACTGAGCGGGAGGTATGAGTACCACAACATCGTCACCCGCAGCAGCCGGATGAAAGATGTCCTCGAGATGATCGAGCAGGTCTCCAAAAGCAACGCCACCGTCCTCGTCCGAGGCGAGAGCGGCACGGGAAAGGAACTTGTGGCGCGTGCCATTCATTACAACAGCCCCCGGGCCAGCAAGCCCCTCATCACCGTCAACTGCGCCGCGCTGCCAATGGACCTGTTAGAAAGCGAGCTCTTCGGACACGAGAAAGGCGCCTTCACCGGCGCCGTCCGCCGTAAGGAAGGACGCTTCGAGTGGGCCAGCGGGGGGACATTGTTCCTCGACGAAATCGGCGACTTCGCCCTCTCCACCCAGGTGAAACTCCTGCGAGTTCTCCAGACGAGGGAATTCGAGCGCCTCGGCGGGACGGAGACCATTCGCGCGAATGTCCGCATCATCGCCGCCACAAACAAGAACCTCGAAAAGGACGTCTCGGCGGGAAAGTTCAGGGACGACCTTTACTACCGCATCAACGTCTTCCCCATCTTCCTGCCGCCCTTGAGAGAACGGAAAGAGGACATCATCCTCCTCGCGGACCATTTCTTGAAGAAATACAGCGCGGAGAACCTCAAGGAGGTCAAACGCATCTCGACCCCCGCGATTGATATGCTGATGAGTTACCACTGGCCGGGAAATGTTCGAGAGCTTGAGAATTGCATCGAACGCGCCGTTCTCATCTGCAACGAAGGAGTCATTCGCGCGCAGGACCTCCCGCCATCCTTACAGACCGCCGACGCCTCCCACACAAAATACCCCGGAACGCTCCCGGACGCCGTGGCTAACACCGAACGCGAGATGATTATGGAAGCCCTCAAGACCACGAAAGGGCATCAGGGCAAAGCCGCACAACTCCTCGGCATCACGGAACGCATCCTCGGCTACAAAATCGAGAAATTCGGCATCTCACCCAAAATCTATTCCGCAAAAGCCCAGAAGTACGCCAACGTATAGAATCCGCGAGAATCTGGGTGCCGGCGAGCTCCGCGGAGAATGGTTTTTGCCCTGGATTCCCCAATAGCCTGCGCGATACACTCGGGGCCTTGATGGTCGCTCGTGGGTCTGATTTTCAAGGCGGAGAAACGGAGCAAGCGGACTCATACGTAAAGGAGGGCCGGAGATGGGAAAGATTTCTTTTCTCGTGTTGATCCCGTTGCTGGTTCTTGCATTGGTCCCGGTTTGGGCATCAACCTGGTACGTGGACGATTCGGTTTCCGCATCCGGAGACGGAAGGGCCGGGGCCACGGCATTCAAAAAGATCCAGGAGGGGGTTGACGCGGCCTCTCACGGCGACACGGTCATCGTCGCCGAGGGGACCTACGTTGAGAACATCCTTTTTAAGGGCAGCAACATCGTTCTCACCAGCACCGACCCCCTCGATCCCACCGTCGTCGCCGGGACAATCATTGACGGCAACCAAGCCGGCTCCGTCGTTACCTTCTCCGGGACCGAGGCCGAAGCTTGTGTCCTTTCCGGCTTCACAATGCGAAACGGAGACGCGAACAAGGGCGGCGGAATCTGCGGCGGAACACACGCTGACCGCACTCACGCCACGATCCAGAACAACACGATAACGGACAACTCGGCGGGGGGATACAAGGGATACGGCGGCGGGCTGTATTACTGCGGCGGCACGATCGAGAACAACACGATAACGGGGAACTCGGCTACTTATGACGGCGGCGGGCTGTACTGGTGCGACGGAACGATCCAGAGCAATACCATAACGGGGAACTCGGCCGGGGACGGCGGCGGGCTGTACGAGTGCGACGGCACGATCCAAAACAACACGATAACGGGCAACTCGGCATGGGGCGGCGGGCTGTACGGCTGCTCCGGCACGATCCAGAACAACACGATCGCGGGCAACTCCGAGTCCGGGCTGTGTGGCTGCGACGGGACGATCCAGAACAACACGATAACGGGCAACTCGGCGGTAAGGTTCGGCGGCGGGCTGTTTCAGTGCCACGGGACGATCCAGAACAACACGATAGCGGGCAACTCCGCGGCAGGGTACGGCGGCGGGCTGGCTTGGTGCGGAGGCGCGATCCGAAACTGCATTATATGGGGGAACACAGCTCCGACAGGCCCGCAGCTTCATGAGTCGAACATTCCGAAGTTTTCATGTGTCGAGGGTTGGAGCGGGGGGGGACAAGGCAACATTGCCTCGGAACCGCGGTTCGTTAATCCAGAGGCGCATGACTATCACCTGCAAGGGGGCTCCCCGTGCATAGACGCGGGGGCGAATCTCTACTGGTTCACCTGGCCCCAGCAGGACGCGGACGGCAACTGTCGTCTCGTCGGCCTCGCGGTGGATATGGGATGCTACGAGTACGGCTCCTCCACGGACCCGGACGGGGACTTGCTGTCGGACTCGGACGAGTCCGCGGCCGGGACGGACCCCCTCAGGGACGACAGCGACGCCGACGGGCTCCGCGATGGTCTGGAGCTTCTGCGAGGGAGCGACCCGCTTCAGGTAACGCCTCCCCGCATCCTCAATGTGCCTTCGGAGATTGCGACCATCCAGAAATCACTGTGCGTCTCTGTGGCGGGCGATGAGGTCATCGTCGCGCCGGGGACGTACCGCGAGAACCTTCAGTTTTGCGGTCCCGACGTCATCCTTCGCAGTTCGGACCCGGAGGACCCGAACGTAGTAGGGTCAACGCTCGTTGACGGGGGCGGCGCGGGGCCAGTGGTGTCCTTCGTGGGCGGCGAGAGCGAAGCATGCGTGCTTGGGGGCTTCACAATCCGCAATGGCTCGGCTCAGCACGGGGGCGGAATTAGGGGTAGCGGAACCCTGGCCAGGATCCAGAACAACACGATAACGGGGAACTTGGCGCAAATGTACGGCGGTGGGCTGTATTACTGCGGCGGCACGGTCCAGAACAACACGATAACGGACAACTCGGCGGGGGGATACAAGGGATACGGCGGCGGGCTGTGTTACTGCAGCGGCACGATCCAGGACAACACAATAACGGGGAACTCGGCTACTGAAGACGGCGGCGGCCTGTATTGCTGCGACAGCACGATCGAGAAGAACACGATAACGGGGAACTCCGCGAAATGCTGGGGCGGCGGGCTGTGCGACTGCGACGGCACGATCCACAACAACACGTTAACGGGGAACTCGGCGACAATTAACGGGGGCGCGCTGTCCGACTGCGACGGCACGATCCACAACAACACGATAGCGGGCAACTCAGCCAATGGGTACGGCGGCGGCGGGCTGTCCGACTGCGACGGGACGATCCAGAACAACACGATAACGGGCAACTCCGCGGCAAAGTACGGCGGGGGGCTGGTCTGGTGCGACGGCAGAATCCAGAACAACACGATAACGGGCAACTCGGCAGGAGTGGAAGGCGGCGGGCTGTGTCAATGCTACGGTGCCATCCGCAACTGCATAATATGGGGGAACACCTCTCCGAGCGGCCCCCAGCTTGATGATCGGTCGAGCATCCCCACGTATTCTTGTATAGAGGACTGGAGCGGAGGTGGCGAAGGGAACACTGCGTCGGAGCCGCGTTTCGTTGATCCGGACGGCCCCGACAATAATCCAGAGACTTGGGAGGATAACGATTACCGCCTTCTGCGCGATTCGCCTTGCATTGACGCGGGGAAAAATGAGGACTGGATGTCGGGGTCCGTTGACCTCGACGGGAATCCACGGATTATGAACGGAACCGTCGACATCGGAGCGTTCGAATATCTTCCGAATGCGTTGGTTGTCCTCACACTGTACGCTCACGAGCGGAGCGCGACGGGACCAGTCCTTGCAGGCGTGCGAGTAACAGGGCGGGTTGGCGACGGCATCACCTTTGATAAAACGACGGACTCCGCCGGGTACGTGGACATCACCGGTGCGCCGGGAGCATGGGATTTCACGGCTTCCAAGGAAGGTTACAAAACAGTCTCATGGAGCCAAGGCATTGCAACGACCTGCACGAGGCACGCGTTTCTACTTGAGACCGCCCCTTCCTTGGTGATCACCTCTCCTTTAGAAGTAACAGCAAGGGAGCTGTATCGTGTGGGCGACGTGCTCAACGCCGGCTTCACTATTACCAACCGAGGAACAGATTCGGTTGTTCTTGATACATTGGTCGTAGGGGGGCGCGGTCCCACCGGGGAAATCGTGGATTTCGAGAAAGCCCAGGCAGTTACGCTCAATCCTGGCGATAGCTACACTTATCACGGGTCGCTTACCTTACCAGGTCAACCCGGCACATATCATTTCTTCTGTGCTTATCACACCCAAGAGCACATGGCCGGCGAGGACGAGTATAACTGGAATACGAACATCGCTGTCGAGATTGACGGGCGGCTTATAGAGGAGTTTGACGAAGCCAGAGGCTATAGAGAGAAAGACATCTCGGTTTTCAAGGAGACGTATATCGGTCCCGCTCCTCCGCCGGCAATATGGGAGAAAGTATCTGGACCCTGGGACGGCGAGTCTACGAGTCTTGCGCAAATTGCCGTTCAGCCAGACGATCCTGACATAGTGTACGCCGCGGTGAGGCATGACCATTTCTACTGGGGCTACGAGGGGGACGAGCTTTACGAATCAACAAACGGCGGCGCCGACTGGAGACCAATAAATGAAGGTCTGCCGCGATTGCTTTGGGGCTACTACTATCCGATTGGGGCAATAGCTATTGCCGAATCAGACCCGAATATCATCTACATAGGTACATCATCCACTGACCCTTATTCAGGAGGATTGTCGTCCGGAAAGGGAATATACAAGCTGACAAAATCGGCAAGTGGCAGTCCGGAGTGGAAGGCTGTCGGCGGCCCGTCGTGCGGGTGGTCAATATTCAAAAGGTTCTACTGTGTTTCTTCGATGATTGTTGACCCTACCAACCCTGACAGAGCCTACGCCGGTACAATAGCTGGCGGGCTGTGGAAGACAACTGACGGAGGCGAAACGTGGCAGAAAGCATGGGAGGAGCCAATCAATAAAGAGACACTGCTGGATGTGAATGCGATTTGTGTCTCTTCAGCTGACCCTAACGTGATTTATGCTGCCGCATACAATTTCGCCCCCTCGGAAGCCAAGGATTGGTCTCGGATTCTGATACCGAACCGGCTCATTGAATCGAAGAACTGCGGTGACAGTTGGGAAAATCTAAGGTGGGGAATAAGCACGGCCGCGCCCAAAATCGACGACATCGCGGTTGGCAAAGGCAACACCGAGGTAGCCTACGTGATGACCAGTGTTGGATATAATAGCAGGGCGTATAAGTTTATAGACCACGCTAGGACAGGGGTGGATGCGAGTGGCACCGGCGGCGCCGACGCCCTCCCTGCCGTGGATCCAGTAATGCAGGCAATAGGGTTTTACGGTGAGCGGGGAGAAACCGGCTCAATATGCCTCCACAGTGACCGAGCAGATGTGATCTATGCTGCGAGCACCTGGGGCTTCGATGGTGTTTACTTCTCGCCAAACTCTGGCGAGAACTGGTTTCCTATGGGTCTGAGAGGGAATCACATTCGTAAGTTGCTTTTTGCCTCAGGCGGCGGTCGGCACATCCTTTACGCAGCGGCAAAAGAGCGCCTGTTCAAAATTGACCTATCCGCCGGGGTGGTCGTCGCACAGATCGACAGCCCTGGCGAACTTCGGGTCTATGATGCTCAGGGTCGAATCACGGGTCTGGTTGACGGTGAGGTGAAAGAGGAAATCCCACATTCAGCTTACCTTGACGATGCTGTAGTGATCCTTTCTTCAAGTGATTCATTTTCTTACGAGGTCGGGGGAAAGAGCGCCGAGAGGTACGGATTGACACTGGCTTCGACAAACGAACTGGAAACAAGCACCTTCAGCGCAAGTAACATCCCCACCTCAGCCGACGCAATCCATCGGTACAGTATCGATTGGTCAGCTCTTTCCAAAGGTGAAGAAGGCGTTACGCTCCAGATGGATTCGGACGGGGACGGCACATTTGAGGAAACGATCACTGCTGGCACTGAATTGCGCTGCCTCGAACAGGAACGGCTCAGGTTGAGTCTTGATGGGCGAACAGCAGCAGTCACATTGGAGGGACTCCCGTCCCGCCAATATACCATGGAGTACACGGACGATTTGGCCAACGGAACATGGCAGACCGTTCCCGGAGAATGGCCAATACCCGGCCCTGTCGTCTGGACCGAGAACATCGTGGGGGTCGAAAAGCGCTACTATCGGGCGATATTGCACTGACAGCAACAAACGGCACTCCGGGGCGAGGCGATTCACCCACTCGTTTTCCATTGCCCGTTTTTCCAACAACTTCGTAGATTCCTGCCATACTTCTACAATAGTGTAGATTTATCTAAACCATCCGGCGGGCGCTATTCGCTCCATAACTGCCTTTCTGGCAGTTAGTTAGTAAGCGACCCTCTGCCTTTGAATTGTGGCACCCCGCTTGCACAATGCTTTGCTCGGTTTTGTGGTTCGCAGCAGTCACGACAACGACACGCAATTGAATCGGAGGAAAAGCATTTTGCGAAGTCTGCGACAGAGCAAACTGACATTCGGTCTGATGTGGACAAATGTTCTCTGTGTCGCTGCCGGTCTGTTTTGCGAGGCCGCGTCGGCCGAGGATGCCGTGGCCAAAGTTGAAGGAAGCGCCGGGCTGACCTTCGACTCGAAGTATATCTGGCGAGGGCAGAACTTAGTGGACGGGCCGGTCCTTCAGCCGCAGGGTTGCCTGACTTACGCGGGCTGGACCGGAACAGTCTGGGCAAATTACGACCTGGACGAGGGAGACGAATGGACTGAGGTT
>Ga0315274_10012451_pt1 | contig 12128 bp, 7 predicted proteins | sample YL17G02_20_MG_FD_203700 | JGI IMG/M metagenome (GOLD analysis project Ga0315274, IMG submission 203700) | Sediment microbial communities from Yellowstone Lake, YNP, Wyoming, USA - YL17G02_20 | ecosystem: Environmental > Aquatic > Freshwater > Lake > Sediment | place: USA: Wyoming | collected... | reverse complement strand
CCAGACACATGGGTGTCTTCGGCCTGACCACCAACATCGCCATGTTCTTCGTCCTTTTTATGGGCTTCAAAAAGGCCCAGAAATGGGCCTGGTGGGCATTCTTGTTCACAGGGGGCATCGGCTGGCTATTTGGACTGGTGACGCAGATCGGCGAAGGCGACAGGATGAACCTGATTGGGCATGTGATCGGGACCGGGCTCTGGCTCATCGGCATCCTACTGCCGCTAAAAACGTTCTTCCCCAAGAAGGCCTGATCTCAAAGAACTGACCTCCTCTCGCGCCCGAGAACAGGGCTGAATCCTGCCCTGGATACTGCCGTGGAGGTCTGTTCAAAGGTTTCCACTTTCCATTGACATGGAACGCCGGCCGGCGATATAGTTTGGGCATGCCCCGGGAAGGAGGTCCTCATGCCCAGCAAGCCGAAAAGCCCCTGTCTGCCGTTCGGCGACCATAAGACGGCGCCCTGGTACGGCCAAGACATCCTGTCGGTCAAGCAGTTCAGTCGGACCGACCTGGAATATGTCATCGAGGTTGCCCATGAGATGCGGATCATGGTCGAGCGGATCGGGACGTTTGACCTTCTCAAGGGCAAGATCCTGGCCAACCTGTTCTACGAGCCCTCGACGCGCACCTCTTCATCCTTCATGGCGGCCATGGAGAGGCTCGGCGGAGCGGTCATCCCGATCAGCGAAGTGCGGTATTCCTCGGTGGCCAAGGGAGAAAGCCTGCCCGATACCGTCAGGACGCTGGAATGCTACGCCGATGTCATCGTCCTGCGCCATCCCGAGGTGGGAGCGGCGGCACTGGCCGCCAAGCACTGCCGCAAGCCCGTTATCAATGCCGGGGACGGTATCGGCGAGCACCCGACCCAGGCCCTCCTCGACACCTTCACCATCCATGAAGAGTTGGGCCGGCTGGATAACCTCAACGTCACCATGCTCGGCGATCTGAAATACGGCCGGACCGTGCATTCGCTGGCGCGTCTGCTCACGCTGTGCAGCGGGATCACCCTGAACTATGTCTCCCCCGATGTCCTGCGGATGCCCCAGGACGTCATGGACGAGGTGGCCGAGAAGGGAATTCCACAGACCATGCAGACGACGCTCAATAAAGTCCTTCCCAGGACCGATGTCCTCTACGTCACCCGCGTTCAGAAAGAGCGGTTTGAGGACGTAACCGACTATGACAAGGTCAAGTCGGCCTATGTGATCAGCCCCCAGGTAATGAAGGCCGCCAAGAAAAAGATGATCGTCATGCACCCCCTGCCCCGAGTCACCGAGATCGCGCTGGAGTTCGATGACGACCCGCGGGCCGCCTACTTCCGCCAGATGGAGTACGGCCTCTACGTCCGGATGGCCTTGCTGGCCATGGTCCTCGGCAAAGCTTAGCGAGACAGAACGGAAGGCCCCGACCGAACTCAGCTCTTGGCTGCCTTCTCGACCGCCTGAAAGACCCGGAGGAAATTGCCGCCCAGTATCCTGCGGATGTCCGCTTCCTTATAACCTCGGCGCTGGAGCTCATCGGCTATGGCGACCAGCCGGCCGGCGTCTTCCAGGCCCACCGGGGGATCGGATATTCCGTCGAAGTCGGAGCCCAGCCCGACATGGTCTGTATTCCCAGTAACCTTGACGACATGGTCGAGGTGGTCGACGAGCGTCTTGACGTCCACGGGGGGCAGGCTTTTCCGGAGCTCCACCCAACGAGCCTCGAACTCGGCTTCTGCCTTATTGGCCTTCTCCGGGTCGGCCTTGTTGGCTTCATTGTAGTCGGCCGGAAGCCCGAGCTCCCGGGCGACCTCCTCCCAGAGGGCCTGCTGCTTTTTCTCGTATTCGGCGTTGAGGAAACCGGCCGAGAAATTGAGGCCGATGAGGCCGCCGTTCTTGGCCAGTGCCTGGAGCATGTCGTCGGTCAGGTTGCGATGGTGCTCACTGAGGGCCCGGCAGCAGGAGTGGGAGGCGATGACCGGAGCCGCGCTGACCCGGAGGACATCCCAGAAGGTCTCATCGTGGGCATGGGAGAGGTCGATGACCAGCCCCAGTTTATTCATCTCCTTGACGACCTGCTCGCCGAACCCGGTGAGGCCGCACCTTTCCGCCTTCGGGTCGCCCGAGGCATCGGCCCAGTCCGTGTGTGTCCAATGGGTCAGCGTCATCAAGCGTACGCCGGCCCGGTAGAAGGCGCGCAGCATATCCAAGTCGTTCTCGATGGCATAGCCGGACTCGATGCCGATGAGGACGCCCGTCTTGCCGGAGTTCCGCAGGCGCATGACGTCATCAGAACCCTTGACGATCTCCAGGTCCTCCGGGTTCTGTCCGACCAGGCGGTGGAGGGCTTCGAGCTGGCGGAATATCTTCTTGGCCGCCTGCGCTTTTTCCAGCTCATCGGCGGGAGGGCCGGAGAAGCAGGCGAACACAGCGAGGTCTACGCCTCCCCTCTTCAACTTGGGGATGTCGACGTGCCCTTTGGTCAGGTCCTGCCGCAGGTCTTCTCCTTCTAGGAACCGCCCGATCGTATCGATGTGCATATCGATGACGGCGGCGTCTTTGTGGATGAACTCGGCCCGGAACCGGGGGTCGAGCAATTTTACTTTTGACCCGGCCAGGAGGCGGATGACATCGACGTGGTATTGAGCGGCCAGGCGCAGGAGCTCGGGGTCGATGAGTTCGAGACGGTCTCCGGGAGTGTGGTACTCCGGGTGCTCGTCGTCAAGCTTCTCGGTCAGGATTTCTCCGGTCCGGAGGCTCAGCGCCGTGACCCCCTTCGCCCAAAAAGCGCTGTGGTCCGAGCCGCGGTAGTTCACCCGAGGCTTGAGCTTTTTTAAGGTCTCGGGGTCGAGACCGGCCTTGACGATATCATAAAGCCGGCCGTACTCCCACATTCCCCCGATGAGAAGGTCGGAATCGCCAGTGCCGACCATGTCTACGTTGAGGTAGACTGCGGTCTTTTCCAGAGGATAAAGGGGATGCTCGACGTAATAGCGGGATCCGACAAGCCCCATCTCTTCACCCGCCCAGGAGCAGAAGACGACCGACCGGGCCGGCCTGAACCCGGAGGCGATCAGGACCCGGGCCGTTTCGAGGAGCGTGGCAGCAGAGGTGGCGTTGTCGTCCGCTCCGTTGTAGATGAAACCGTTGAGACCGATGCCCAGATGGTCCAGGTGCCCGCCCATGAGGATGTATTCGTCCTTGAGCTTCGGGTCCCGACCGGGAAGAAGCCCGATGACGTTTACCGCCTTCCGTTCTTCCTGAACCAGATGGACCTCCATCTCCACCGCGGCCTCGAAGATAAAGGAGTGCGGTTTTTTCAGGCGGAGGATCCGGCTCACCGCATCCCTCCAGCTTTTCCGGGCGCTGTAGAAAAGGTCGTCGAGAAAGTCCCGGCCCGCCTGTATGACCACGAAGCCTTTCGGGCACTCGCCCGTCTTCAGGTTCCGGGAAGTCCGGCGCCGCTCCTTCGGGTCCGGGGGCTGTCTGGGATCCGCAAGGTCCATCTCGATCATCCCGACGGCTCCCTTTTCGGCGGCGAGCTTGGCCTTTTTCTCCAGCGTCCACTCCTTGGCGGCGGCGTCTTCGAAGTCGGGCGGCGAATCGGGAAGGATGGCCAGGACGCGGCCCTTGACCTCGAGCCCGTCGTAGTCGTTCCAGGCGGGTTTTTCGGACAGGATCCCGTATCCGGCAAAGGCCATCTCCCCTCGGACAGTGCCGGATCCGGTCCCGAACACCGGCGCAAAATCGCGGCTTCGGCCCGGGAAATAGACCCGCTTCTGAGACGAGACGATCTCCAGCCGGACAGGCTGCTCGTAGTTCGACCAGTTCTTGAACGCCACTTCCTGGAACCACGACCCCTTCTCGCCGCCGGGCTGAAGGCCGTACTCTTTCATCTTTGCGGCCACATATTCCGCGGCCTTGGCATACTCCGGGGTCGCGGACTTGCGGCCCTTGAGCTCATCGGAGGCCAGGTAGCGGACGTGCTCATAGGCCTTGGCGCCTTCGGCCTTGACTTGGGCGATGGCACTTCCACTGAAAACGATCGCAAGCCCGATGATCAGTGCTACTCTTTTTTTCATGGTCGAAATCCTACCCGCTGTTGACGTTCTCGAATGATCCACGAGGTCGGAAATATAGCGAGTCTTGCGGACGGATGTCAATAAAAGGAGTTTGACCGCTGTCCGGCGCTGTGGTATATAGCTCTTAAAATTTTCATGGAGGAGGGAGAAATGGCCGCATTGGAGAGTCAAGACCGCACTATCGCCGGGACCGGGGAAGTCTCGAAGTGGCTCTTCTGGACCTGTTTTATCGCCCTCATAGCCACATCGTTCGGGTTCATCATCCGGGCCAACATCATCGGTGACCTGGGTGTTGCCTTCAACCTGAGCGAAACCCAGAAGGGAGAGATTCTTGGAGTGGGCCTGTGGCCTTTTGCCCTGAGCATCGTCCTGTTCAGCCTGATCATCGACAAGATCGGATACGGCCGGGCCCTGGCCTTCGCCTTCATCTGTCATGTCGCCTCGGCCTTTGTCACCATCTTCGCCACGGGCTATCAGATGCTGTACTGGGGCACTTTCATCCTGGCCGTGGGCAACGGGACGGTGGAGGCCGTGATCAACCCCGTCGTGGCCACGGTCTATTCCAAACAGAAGACGAAATGGCTGAACATCCTCCACGCCGGCTGGCCGGGGGGGATGGTCCTGGGAGGGCTTATGATCCTGATCCTGATGCCGGGCCTGGATTGGAGATGGAAGGTCGGGCTCGTCCTGATCCCGGCCCTGATCTACGCCTTGATGATGATCCGCGCCAAGTTTCCGGTCCATGAACGCGTCAAGGCCGGCATCTCCTACAAAGCCATGCTCCAGGAAGCGGGGGTCATCGGCGCCGTCATCATCATCGTCATCATGATCGCCGAGATCGGCCGGATCTTCCAGTGGCCGCTCGGAGCGAAAATCATCGTCGCCTCCGTGCTGATCCTGGCCTATTCCCTCTACGTCCGGAAGCTGGGCCATCCGCTGTTCATATTCCTCCTGCTCATCATGCTTCCTCTGGCCACGACCGAGCTGGGGACTGACTCCTGGATCACCGAGCTCGTCAATCCGGTCATGGCCAAGATGGGGATGCAGGCTGGATGGGTGCTGATCTACACGGCCTTCATCATGATGGTCCTGCGGTTCCTGGCCGGGCCGATCATCCACAAGCTCTCACCGCTGGGCCTTCTAGCAGTCTGCAGCGGGATCGCCGTCGTCGGGCTCGTGATGCTGTCGCAGGTGACGGGGATCATGATTTTTATCGCCGCCACTGTCTATGCCTTGGGGAAGACCTTCTTCTGGCCGACCATGCTCGGAGTGGCCGCCGAACGTTTTCCAAGAGGCGGAGCTCTCACCCTCAACGCCATCGGCGGCATGGGTATGTTGAGCGTCGGAGTAATCGGCGCCGTGTTCCTAGGCAATATCCAGGACCGGCAGATCGACCGTGAGCTCCTGGCCCAGCATCCCGCTCTCCACACCCAGGTCGTTGCCCAGGAAAAGCCCAGCATCTTCGGGAAATATCAGCCGGTCGACAAGGAAAAGGTGGCCGCGCTCAGCGAGGGAGAACAAAAGATCGTCGCGGACACGACGGCCACGGCCAAGAAGAATGCCTTGATGACCGTAACCATATTCCCGGCCATCATGCTGGTCTGCTATCTCATCCTGATCCTGTATTTCCGGGCCAAGGGAGGGTATAAGCCGGTCGAACTGGTCGCCCAGCGGGAGTGAGAAAAAGGCGGTTCTCTGGACGACCTCAGTCTGCCAGTCTGCGGCCTTAATAGATACTGCCGTAGTAACTTTCTGACCCGAAGCGTGGGTTGACGACATTGCTGTAGATAGAGCCGAACGTATAACTCAACCCGACAGAAAAGAAGTACTGGTAGGACGTCGCGAGCTGCTTGCGCATCAAGAGAATATCTTCATAGGATGCGCCCTGTTTGGGCAGGGAAAGCTGGTCGTGGATCCTGGCGGCGCTGCCATAGATCTCGAAGGACAGCCCCTTATACAGACGCAGTGAAATTTCGCCGTACATCTCCAGGTGATACTTGTGGAAATCGTGGAAATAATGAGCGCCTTCCAGTGAGGTGCTGATCGTTCCCCACTTCTCTTTGAGTTCCAGCGCTACGGACAGATCCTCACTCCAGAGGTTTTCTTTTGTTTTCAGGTAGATGGTCTCCTCTCTGTACCTGACGGAATTGAAGTTCAGCCGGTAGAGGAAGCGCAGCTGCCGGCGGGTGGATTGAGAGTACCGGAAGAGGTTGAACTCGACGGCAGGAGCCGGATTGACGGCAAACTGAATGTTGGAATAACTTGATGAGGTAAGGGAGAGATAGCCCCCGGCCGACCAATGGTCCCCCAAACTTTTAACCACCAGGCCGCTGAATCGTTGAGTGCTCAGAGTGCTCTCGAGACTCTGGCCGTCGATGTCGTATCTATTATAGTAGTGGCCCGCCCTGACGCTCGTTCGGATTTTCAGCTCGGGTGTCACGCGGTTGACCGCGAGACTGCCGCTTAAGGAATTGTAGAGAACGGATTTCTGTCCGTTGAAATAGCCGCGGGCGCTTAGGCTGAAGACCCAGAAATCCCATTTATCGATAACCGAGGTCGGCTTGACCTGGTCCATCAGGCTGATGGCGATTCTCTTGGAGATGGGAGTCTTGGCCACGTAACGCATCAGGCCGACCTTGAGCGTCTGGACCAGTCCCTGGCGTATTTCATCATCGGTATCGGTCTTGTTGGAATAGTACCTGAGGAGGTCATCCTGTCCGCTGCAGTCCAACTGTCCCAAGAACGTGAGGGTGTACTCCCGGCCCCCGCTGCCGGTAGGTTGGATGGTGATGAGAACGTGGACCTGGGCTTCTTTCCGGTCCCGGACATAGTTGACAAAGGTGATTTCTGTCTTGATGTACTCGATATCGCACCAGTCACAGTCGATGTAGATCTTCGGCGCGCTCCTCTTGAGCTCTTCTGTATCCGCCGGCTGCACCTGGCCATTGGAGAACGGAGCCAGCCATAAGCTGAAGACGATGAAAATCCTCAACAGAGACACTCTTTTCGCCATCCGAACCCTCCTCTATCACTGAGCGTTTCTTTATCAACCAATATACAACAACCATCCGCGAATATTCCACAGGCAATGCCGCAACGGATACAGCTATCTCCCTCATTTAATACAGAAAAAGATCCGGTTTCGTTGCCAGCCGATTTCCTATGAGGTCAAATGAGGCCGGATTGACTCGGGCCTTCTCATTTGATATTGCTCTTGTTGCGTATTGAATTCCGGATAGGGATGAAGAAAGGAGACCGCCTATGTCATGCCGCAGGCCGTTCATCAAGTTCGTGATCCGAGCCCTTGCCTGCATTCTGCTGCTCTCGCCTCTTGGTGCGCAGTGGACGCCGGAGGAGATGATGAAGGTGAAGTCGGTGGGCAACGTTCAGGCATCGCCGGATGGAAAACGCCTTGTCTTCACTGTGACCGAACCTGTTATGACCGAGGATAAGAGCGAGTTCCTCACCCAGGTTTGGATGGCCAAGGCGGATGGCTCCGAGGTCTATCCATTCACCTTCGGCGATAAATCCTCTACGAATCCTCAATGGTCGCCGGACGGCCGCTGGATCGCTTTCACCTCGAGTCGCTCCGGCAAGAACAACCTCTGGCTGATCAGGGCCGACGGAGGGGAGGCGGAACGGCTCACCGATGTCAAGTCAGGAGTGGACGGCTTTGCCTGGTCGCCTGACGGAAAGCAGATTGCCTTCACCATGTCCGACCCCCCGAGCGAGCAGGAGGAAAAGGACCAGAAGGCCAGGAACGATGCCTGGGTTGTGGGCGAAAATTCCAGGATGAGCCATCTTTGGGTTGTTCCTGTGGAGAAAGACGCCGAGGGAAAGCGCGAGGCGCGGCGTCTGACAAAAGTCGGGTTCAGTGTCGCGGAGTGGGACTGGTCGCCGGATGGGAAGACGATCATCTTCTCTCACGTGCCGAGCCCGTTGGCCGATGATTGGACCCGGGCGGATATCTCGATAATCGACATTGCCTCCGCGGAAATCAAAGTATTCGCCTCGACAAAAGCCGCCGAGGCCTCGCCCCGGTACTCGCCCTCCGGCCAATGGGTCGCTTTCAGCGCCAGCCCCCCTACTTGGGGGTTCACAGCCTGGATCCATATCGCCCCCGCGGCTGGCGGCCCGGCCACGCGGCTGGCGCCTACGTTTGACGAGCAGCCCGATATCGTGGGCTGGTCCGCGGATGGAAAATGGGTCTATTTCACGGAGACGAGGGGGACGGTCACGAGTATAGCGGCCCTGCCCGTGGATGGCGGAGCAGCCAAGATCCTGAATCAGGGCGATAGTGCCGTTTTTGACGTCAACCTCAACTTGACACGGACCGCGTTCGGCTTGAGCCTTCAATCTTGGGACCGGCCGCCGGAAGCCTTTGTGACTTCAGCCGAGCGGTGGTCGCCCGTCCAGGTAAGCAAGATCAATGCCAATGCTCCCCAACACCCCCTGGGGAAGACAGAAGTCATCCGCTGGAAAGCGCCAGATGGGATGGAGATTGAGGGCCTTCTGACCTATCCCGTTGGATATGAGAAGGGTCGGCGCTGTCCGCTGCTTCTCATTATTCATGGCGGGCCGACCGGCGTTTTTATCCAGTCATATATTGCCAACCGGAGCCAGTATCCGAACGCCGCTTTTGCCGCCCAGGGCTGGGCGGTTCTGCGGTGCAATATCCGGGGCTCTTCGGGCTATGGACGGGCATTCCGGTATGCTAACTATAAAGATTGGGGCGGGATGGACTATCAGGACCTCATGGCTGGAGTCGACCAGGTTATCCGCCTGGGTATCGCCGATCCCGAGCGGCTCGGAGTCATGGGCTGGAGCTATGGCGGCTACATGACCTCCTGGATCATCACCCAGACCAAGCGGTTCAAGGCCGCGTCGATCGGTGCTCCGGTGACAAACCTCATGAGCTTCACAGGCACGACCGACATCCCGGGCTTCATCCCCGACTACTTGGGCATAGAATTCTGGAATAACCTTCAAGCCTACGTGAAACACTCGGCCATGTTCAATGTCAAGGGAGCGACGACACCCGCCCTGATCCAGCAAGGAGAGCAGGACGTCCGCGTTCCCATCGGGCAGGGCTATGAGCTTTATAATGCCCTGAAGAGACTGGGGACGACGGTGAAGATGGTCGTCTACCCAAGGCAGCCTCATGGTTTGCGTGAGCCCAGACTCGTCCTTGATGCAGGCCGGCGGAACATCGAGTGGTTTCAGCAGTATCTGAGCGAACACAAATGAGATCATCGTCAAGACTATCCCACTTGGTGTTGACCATGGCCCTGGCGATGGCCAATTCGTGTTACTCCCCCAAATCGAAAATGTTCCTGGTCCTCAATTTCGATGTGGAAGACTATACGACGCCGGCATCTGAAGGCATTGACGATATCCCCAAGTGGCTGGCCGAGATCATGTCCGAAGAAGGCTTCACCGGGACATTCTTCGTGATCGGCGAGAAGGCCAGGTCGCTGGAGAGCCGGGGTCGTCGCGATGTCATCGCGGCCATGGCCAAACACGACATCGGCAGCCATACTAACCATGGGTCCATCCATCCGACCGTGACGGAGCAGCTGGGAAAGGCCGGCTGGGATGACGGCGTCCGCCTAATGGCCGAGCAAGAGTCTGCCGGCATCATGGACTTGGAGCGCATTTTTGGCGTCCCCGTAAGGACCTTGGCCCGGCATGGGGGTTCCTATGGACCCCAATTAGTCTGCGCCCTGGGCCAAATGAAGGCTGGCTACAGCGGCTCGCCGGTCAGCCTTCCCGGCCGGAACGTCGTCTGGTTCTGCAACGCCTTGAATTTCACCGGTCAATACGACGGGTTCGACGACACCTATTATCGAGATGACCTGTTCGAGCCGCTTTTTGACAAGCTGAAGACGGAACTGCCGAAATTGGCTCGAACGACGGATGTTCTTTCTTTTTTCGCCGGACACCCTACCAAGATCCGCAGCGAGCAGTTCTGGGATTTCAATTATTACGAGGGCCGGAATCCCGGCCCGGGCGAATGGAAGACGCCGGAGCTGCGCCCCGTCGAAAGCATGAAGACGGCTCAGGCCAATTTCCGCCGGATGGTGCGGTATCTCAAGAGCCGGGATGATATCGAGATCACCACGTTTCGTTCTTTGATGGAGGTTTATGGGTCGCAGAGGGAATTCATCACAAAGGAGGAGTTGCGGGAAATTGCCAAAAATACGATCAAGAACAAAAAAATCTTCGGCGGCGAATATTTTTCTCCCGCCGAGGCCTTCGCGGGCTATGCGGATGGGATTGTCGACTATCAAAACAAAGGATCACTACCTCCAAAGATGAAAGCGAATCAACCCCTGGGTCCCGTGGAGATGCCGGATTCCCAGCCGGAAATCTGCCGGGTGACCTTGGAGGAAGTCTATGGACTGGCTGGGAAGGCGAACGAACATATCCATCAGGCCGGCTCCTTGCCTTCGTCTTTGCAGATCCGAGGTTCGCGAATTGGAGTCGGTTCGCTGTTCGCCCTTTTCAGCGCTGTCTACCTGGATATGATTTCAAGAAAACCGGTCTCTGATTATGAAGTCCCCTCTTTTGATCCGTATCCAAGAACAAACGAAAAAGAGATTGTCCAGGCTATTCGAGACCTTAAATCCTGGCCCGTGCACCGCCCGGATCTGGACATGGAAAAAATCGTTGAAATGACGAAACTGCAACTCTGGACTCTAAAACCGGCGCACAGGAAATAGAACAAGCGGTTGGAGTGGGTCATGAGCCGAATTCTGTCTCCCACCTTGCGGCGGGGGGCGGTTATTTGTCTCCCCTCCGGATTGCTCCGGAGGTCCAGCGACCTACCCACCCCTCGGGACGGGCCATCCCAGTGCGGGGCTCGTTTGGTCTTGCTCCGGATGGGGTTTACCCTGCCCCTGATGTCGCCATCAGGGCGGTGAGCTCTTACCTCGCCTTTTCACCCTTGCCAGGAGAGAGTCGCCCCTCCCCTTCGGCGGTGTGTTTTCTGTGGCACTTTCCTCCGGTCGCCCGGGGTCGCCGTTAGCGACCATCCTGCCCTTTACGGCTACTTCCGGCCGATCATCAAAGAAGTCGTCGAGCGTTATTTGGACTGTGGCAATCCCCGCTGTGGGTTCGCCCGCATCCGTTGTCCGGACTGTGGCGAGGAGCAGCTCCTGATGTTCTCCTGCCGTACCCGCGGCTTCTGTCCCTCTTGCCATGCCAAGAGGTTGGAGCAGTGGGGCGAGTGGATGAGGGGGGAGCTTCTCCTGGATGTCCCTCACCGCCAGGTGGTCTTTGTCATCCCTAAGATGCTAGGGAAGGTCAAGAAGGCGAGCCATAAGGCTTTCCCTCTCCGGATGGTGGAGGAGGAGCTCCGGCGTCTCCCCGCCAAGGGCTGGGCCGAGATGATCCGGAAAGTCTATGAGGTTGACCCGCTAGTCTGCCCACAATGCGGCGGCCAGATGAAGATCATCTCTTTCCTCACGGATTTCTCCGTGGTGGACAGGATCATCAATCACCTGAAGCTGGCATTTGTTGCCGAGAGACCCCCGCCGCCTCAGTTCGCTTATCAGGAAATTCTGATGGCCGCCGAGGCCGGCGGTGAATATTTTTCGTAATCTTCTCTTGTCCTGGGAGGAGAAGTCTGTCGGATTTCCGGCGCTTAGGAGCGTCTCAGCGGCTTTTTGACCCGCTTGGAGCAATTCTCAACTTCGCTTGACATCTCTTCGAGCCGAGATTTATACTTCTTTACGATAGTTGGATGGGTAAATCGGCACAAAGAGAATCACGCGGCCACCACAGCCGAAAACCAATCTTTTATTATCTAGGTACGTATCCCCAATCTATTCACTCCCGCCACAGCGGGAGAATGGCTAAGGCTGGAGGTTCGAATCCTTGCATTATTTCTCATCATGTTCTATTCTTTTAAAAAAATAGGATGAGGGAAAATTTGGCGCCCAAGCACTTTTCCGCCTGGCGCAGGGGAAACCGGATTTGTTATCCTTCCTGCCCTTCGTAACGCTCATGCAGGTAAAGAATTCTCAGGACGGGCGGCGGCTCTGTGGTCCATCTGGAGGCG
>Ga0315274_10012450_pt1 | contig 12128 bp, 9 predicted proteins | sample YL17G02_20_MG_FD_203700 | JGI IMG/M metagenome (GOLD analysis project Ga0315274, IMG submission 203700) | Sediment microbial communities from Yellowstone Lake, YNP, Wyoming, USA - YL17G02_20 | ecosystem: Environmental > Aquatic > Freshwater > Lake > Sediment | place: USA: Wyoming | collected... | reverse complement strand
GGACAACAGAAGGGCAGTTTACATTAGTATTACGAAAAGACGAGAATGCCGCATATAACGACTTGTTCAAACTGTTTAGAGATGAATTAGAAAGGCAATCAGGAACGGGTTTACTTGATATAGAGTGTTCTGACACCAGAAGAAACATGCTTGTTCCGTATTGGGCTTGGATTAATAAACAAAGGGATGTTGCGAGAGTTCTTCATCAGGTAAAAGATGATGAAAAAGCAATGTTTGTCTGGCCGCTCATTGAAAATCATTTAAATTTATGTCGCTGTGTATTCAGTGGTGAGGAAGTTGAAATATCACCAAAGTGTCTTCCGATTGATGCAATACCAAGCTTTACGAATGCGGAACGCCGAATGTTCATGACAGCAACCCTTCCCAGTGATGATATTTTGGTAACAGATTTTAATGTCAATGTTGAATCTATAAAGAAACGCATCACGCCAAAGTATGCTAACGATATTGGCGACCGTATGATTCTTACCCCCCAAGAACTGAATCCTAAAATTACGGGAAATGAAATAAAGTCTTTTCTGAAGGCTTTATCAACTCAATACAATATCGTAGTTATTGTCCCCTCCGCCATAAGGGCTAAATATTGGAGTGATGTGTCAAAGGACATTCTAACTTCGTCTAACCTGCAGGAGGGCGTTGACCGACTTTGTAAAGGACATATTGGGCTGGTCGTTTTAGTTAATAAGTATGATGGAGTGGATTTGCCAGATGACGCATGTCGGGTACTTGTTATTGACGGTCTACCTGATGTTAGACGGAGAATTGACGAAATCGAACAGTATTCTTTGGAGGGAAGTGATGAGCTGTTAGGTCGAAAAATTCAAAAAATTGAACAGGGTATGGGAAGAGCTATAAGGTCAAGCAGTGACTACTGTGTCGTGTTTCTCATGGGGCCAGCTCTGGTGAATTGCCTCTGTGAGAAAAATGCCAAGTCGAAGTTCAGTGCAGCGACTAGAGTTCAGCTTGAACTTTCATATGAAGTTGGCGAACAGGTTCTAGGTAAACCCCTAAAAGACTATCAGGAGATTATTGATTATTGTCTCAAAAAAGACCCGACATGGCTTAAAGTAAGCAAAGGAATGTTGGTTAACCTCAAGTATGAGGAACAGGGTAGGGTTAGCAGCATAGCTTTAGCTAGAAGACGGGCATTCCATGCCGCTGGGACAAAACAATTTGACCAAGCGGTAGTGAGCATGCAGAATGCGGTCAATGAAACAGATGAACCAAAGATGAAGGGGTGGTTAAAACAGGAACTTGCTGAATATGAGCATTATCAAAACCCTGCAGATTCACAGGAAATCCTTAAGTCTGCATTAAGCTTTAATGACCATCTCCTGAAACCAATTAGTGGTATTACATATAGTAAGTTGACAGCCAAGAGCTTCAACCAGGCTCAGCAATGTGCTGAATTTCTCTCTAAATTCAAGGATGACAAGAATATGATATTAGTGTCATTGAATGCAATTTTAGAGAACTTACAATTTGATGTAATTCAGCCACATTATTTTGAGCGAGCGATGAATGATATTGCACAATATATTGGTCTCAACGGCCAACAGCCAGAATTAGAAACGAGTACAGGTGCAGACGTTCTTTGGGAAATCAGTCATAATAACTATTTTATAATTGCCTGCAAAAATTGTGCAGAAAGCCCAACTATTTCTAAACGATATTGTGACGAATTAAGTGGTTCGGTGAATTGGTTCAATCGACAATATGAGGATTGCAAGTATGTTCCGGTCATTGTTCACCCTTCACATGTTGTTGACCATCTGGCATCCCCTAGTCCAGAAATGCGGGTAATAGACGAAGAGAGGCTGCCACAATTGAAAAACGCAGTGCAATATCTTACTACGAGCATTGTTTCGTCGAATTACTTCGACAAGATTGAGGCGATTAATGACCTATTATTGAAATACAATTTAACCGCCGAAAAGTTTATTCAAGTTTATACTAATAAATTTGAAGTGGAGAAGAAAAGGTAGTTGTAAGATTTTCTCAATGGCTGTCTTCTCAAACCGATACATTTCATGACTTTGGAAGTGAGTATACCCCGATGGCAAAGAAGTTTCCCTTTCAGAGTTTCGAGCCGCGAAATTCTTCTATTGGAGGATATTGCTGAGCTTTCTTCTGAGTAAACGCAGAAAGCGAAAGCCTCTCCTTCGAATGACTTGCTTGTTCTCAAACATTAGTTCCAAAACTATCTATGAAAGCCCAGCTTAGGTCACAATCGTCAGGATTGTGCAGTAACTATTTGGCATATGCTATTGGGAATCGGCTGCGTCCCATAACTGGTGGAAATTCGATCTAGCCATATCCTATTCCCTCTTACCATCTAAGTCAATCCTTTTAGGCAACCAGTGCTTCCTCTAAGAATTCCAGTTTGATTGGTTCTTGCTTCAATGCCTTTGATGCCTCCTCTATCCAGGCAATATCCTCAGCTCTCATCCCGACTTTCTGCCACTTTACCCTATCTTCCTCCAGAAGACTAAAAACCATCACCAAGGCCGAGGTTTCATTTGGGAAGCGGCCAACCACTCTGGTCCTTCTCTTAACCTCCTTGAAGGCTCGTTCGATGACATTACTGGTGCGGATGTGTTTCCAGTGACACTCGGGGAAGCGGTAGAAGGTGAGGCATTCCTCAAGGTGTCTGGCTAAGGTCTCAGCAGCGGTAGGGAACTCCCTGCTGTAGCGGGACAGAAATTGTTTGGCTTCATCCCGGGCGTCGTCAAGACAGGCCGCATAGAAGATACGATGCAGTGCCTTCTTCACCTCATCCTGCCTCTTCTTAGGCACCCTCGCCAGCACATTTCGGATACGATGAACGGCGCAACGCTGCCGGGGAACTTCAGGCCAGATATCTTTTATCGCTTTAAGCAGTCCCTGGTTACCATCAGTGATGAATAGCTGAGGTGGTCTTAAGCCACGCTCAACCAAGTCATTTAGCGCTCCCTTCCACGACTCAGTGCTCTCCCTGCCCCCGAGGCTCAGGTGCAGGACTACCCGTTTCCCTTCACGATTGATGCCGTGGGCTACCAGCACAGCTTCCCTCTCACGGCTGTTGCCCCTGACCCCCAGGTAGATGCCGTCCAGGAAGAGGTAAATTATCTCCTCGAGGGATAGGTCACGGTGACGCCAGTTGTTGAAGCCTTCCTTGAGGGCTTTATTTGCCCGTGAAACACTGGAGCGGGAGAGGCCGCTCTTTCCCCATAACGGCTTGAGCGCCCGTTTAAAGTCCCTCGTCGATAACCCCTCAACGTAGAGCAGAGGGATTGTTTCTTCCAGGAGCTTGCTACGGCGCTGCCAGGCTTCGAGCAACTGAGAATGAAAGGCCTCCCTGGTATCTGACATTCGAGGCACAGCTACCTCAATCTCGCCGGCACCACAGCTTACCTGACGCTCCCGGTGGCCATTACGGTAGCCGCGGATGTTACCCTGGCTACGCTCATAGGGCCGGCGCATGAGAAAGTCGCTTACCTCTTCCTCCAGGGCTACGGTTAACAGCAGTCTTGCTCCTTCCCGAGCAAACAACTCCAGTGGTTGGCCGCTCAACTCTTCCAGCGATAGTCCCAGTTCTGACATGGTCAATTCCTGTCCCTTGTGGTATCCTTTCTTCATCGGTATATCCTCCCTTTCTGTTAGTTGGCTTTCTTATAGGGTAGGATATACCGATCCACTTTTCCACCACATTCGGGACACTACCGGCTGAAGAAGGGGATGAGACGGTCGAAGAACTAGCTGATTCAGTCATCGTCATTCCTTCGGTGGATGCCATATTCTCTCCCGTTGTTAATGTGGTGGCTCTTCAGCTTTTGGCTTACTACACGGCCAAGCACAGAGGTTGCCCTATAGATTTTCCTCGAAACCTGGCTAAAAGCGTGACTGTAGAATAGAGAAACGTCTACAGAGGCATCATACAAAGGGCTCGTAGAGGAAAGTTTTCCTCAAACAACCGAGGGTGCCTTGATGGATGAGACGATAATCAGGAGTCCGGATACCCAAAGGAAAGATAGAATTCCACCTGGTCAAACAGAAACCAAAATGTGGTCGGTTCTTCATCACGGGTCAATACCTCATATTGATATTACTAGCTGGGTATTTACCATTTCAGGGCTAGTCAAAAAGGAGCGCAAATTAAGCTACCAAGAATTCACGTCGCTGCCAAAGGTAAAAGTATTTTCGGATATACACTGCGTGACCGGATGGTCAAAGCTCGATAATCTCTGGGAGGGAGTAAGCACTGCTGCAGTGCACGAACTTGTCGAGATACTTCCTGAAGCCAAATTTGTTATGGTTCATTCCGAAGGCGGTTTTACCACCAACCTTTTTCTGAGCGATTTCTTCCAGCCGGATGTGCTGTTTGCGATGAAACATGACGGTGAGCCTCTGAAACCTGAGCATGGCCATCCGGTGAGGTTGGTAGTTCCGAGACTATATCTCTGGAAGAGCGCTAAGTGGGTTTTGGGTGTTGAGTTCATGGACAAGGATAATCCGGGTTTCTGGGAATCTGTTGGATACCACAATCATGGCGACCCCTGGAAGGAAGAGCGTTACAGCCATTGATTTGAGCTGACGATTGGCGTCTTTATTTGGTTGCGCTTGATTTTATTTGATTCGTTTCCTCTCAATTCTTAAGAAACTTCCTATTACTGGACAGCCCCATTATAAAGCTTTAGACTATCATAGTTATATGCCAAGCGAGGATAAAAAGAGAAGTGAGTAATAGGATAAAGTGGGCCTTTATTGTGATTGGGATATTAATATTACTAATAGGTTTACTCCCGAGTTGCAGTGCGGTCTCTGAGGAAGAGTATAGCCGGGTTAAGTCCGAACTGAGCCGTCTTCAAGAGCAGTTGGAGGAATATCAGACTAACGCGGGGGTGAATAAGCCTCCGTCTGAGAGGACAGTTATTGACGGCTTCCAGCCAGCGAATCCGACAGTGCGGGATAAAGCCGCATCAGTAGTGGCTGAAGCTCCTGCTGATATTGATGCTAATTCGGAGGAGTGGAAAATCTGGCGAGTAAACTACTGGGTCTCTCAAAACATAAGACGTGTTAGCGACCCTATCGGGCAAGAATATCTGGCTTACGCATCTGAGACCCTGGAGACAAAAGCGGGAGACTGCGATGATTTTTCCATCCTGTTAACAAGCATGTATGAAGCGGTGGGATTAGATGCGGCAATAGTGTATATTGACACGAACGAGGACGGAGAGGCAGACCACATGGCATCTATAGTCTACTATCCGCGGAGTAAGGATTTTTTTATTGCTATGGAGAAGGGCATAATGGACAAAATGGGATTGAAGAGCCGTACTGGATTCCTGACGATAAGGTTCTGGGATGCTAGTAGCTTATATCAGGTGCTTGGGAAATACGATAAGGGAATATGGATTATCGTTGACCCGGTTATGGCAACAGTTAGAGAGATTGTTGGTTACATCACGCATGAGCCGTATATCGCAACCGAGTTTGTTGATGTCGGTGAATAAGGCGGCTTTAGATTCTTGCCCGTACCTTAGTGGCATTTCTTGGTGCGGCGAGCCAGAAGGCAATACAGGATATAGCAAAACACGCTAAAGATAGGATGAAGGCTATAGTATAGCTGCCTGTCGTGTCATATAAGTACCCACCCAGCCATGGACCAAAAGCAGCCCCCATTCCCATGCCTGTAAGTAATAGACCTGATATGGCGCCGAAGTTCCTGCCGTGGAAGAAGTCTGCCATGGCAACGAATGGGGAGGGTGTAAAAAGGCCAGCCCCCAAGCCAAAACAGATGGCGTAAAGATATAAGAGCCCTGATTGCGAGGTATCCTTAATCGAAAGCAAGGCAACTAGGGCGCCAATAGACAGGGTGGCAGCAAGGGTAACAGTCTTTTCCTTTCCGATTCGGTCAGATATGGATGAGGAGAATTGGCCTACAACCATAAAGACGCCGAAAAGAGCCAAGACAGAGGCGCTGAACGCGCTGCCGTATCCCACATCCTCAGTAAATTTGACCTGATGCCCCAATACCAGATAATTTCCTATGCCCCAGTAGAGAAAGTTAGAAAACACTAAAAGCCATAGCTGGCGCGTTCTCATAGCTTCGCGTAAAGTCCAGTCACGAAATGCGGGACTAGTCTTAGTGGCTGCCTCTGACGCTGAGACTTTATTGGCAGTTATTTCTATAGTGCCATCGGCGGTCAGGCCTTTATCCTCAGGGCGGTAATGGAAGCGTGTATAGAGGGGCAAGATGAGTACAGCTAGTGCACCGGCCAGTACAAAATAGGCGTTCTGCCAACCCAGGCGAGATATGACAAACTCGGTAAACATGGTGTAGGACCAGCTAAGCCCACCGCCAACCTGTCCCAGCCCCACTGCCAGCCCTCGCCTTTTAGTAAACCAGTTTGCCACGGCTGGGGTAAGTAGTGGTGCGCCGCTAAAAGCAGTCCCTATGGGCGTCAGAACGCCGTAGAGCAGATAGAAATGCCATAGCTGGCGGGCAAAGGCACAGCCTGCCGTTGCCAAGCTGATAATAATTATGCCTATTGTCATAACCCTTTTCGGCTTCCAGCGGTCGCCAAGGCTGCCAGCTATAGGTGAAACGAGGCCATAGACGAGGACATTTAAAGATAACATTAGGGCAGTGCTGCCGCGGCTCCAACCGAACTCATCAAGAATCTGAGGGAAGAAAACCGAGAAGGAGTGCCTCACGCCGTAGATTAAAGTTCCGCTTAAGATGGCGATGCCAATGATAATCCAGCCATAAAAGGGGGGAGGTCGTTTGGCCATTCTCTAACCTTTCTAGCGAACTCAAGCCACTGAAGTGACACAGCAGAAAGCAAGTCTTAGCTTATCAAGACTTATAGCTTTGTTGATTATACCTGTTTGAGAAGAATGCATTCAACTCAATGTAGTGTGTAGTTTATTATTGACATTATGAGAATGGATAATCTATTCTTGAATTTTAAGGAGGGTAAAAATGACGAAACGAATGAGTCTTTCAGTTAACGACGCGCCTATTGAAATGGATTACTTTGTGCAAGGGTTCGTTGACCATACCATCGAAGGCATAATAGAGTCGCTTGAAGGGACTGGCGCAATAAAGACGCTGAATATGTCTATTGAGGGCGATAAAGTTGCAATTAATTTAAATGGTACTGCGGTTCCGGCTAACCCTTTCGTCAGCAAGATAATTGTTAGCACTGTCAAGGGAATGCTTTCTTCGCTGAAGGGAGTAGGCACGATAAAAAAGGTTAAAATTGTCATTGAAAAGTAAATACAAGTGGAACGACTTTGTAATTATGACTGTATCAAGTCTTCTGCCCGTTGTTTCAGTTGCTGGAAAAATGTTGTTATGCATGTGTGTTTGATATTGACATAGTGGCGAGGAGTGATATAATTACAGCAAAATTTCATTATCAGAGCTGAGAGGCTATTTGTGATTTAGCAGAGAAAATGGATTTGACCTGAAGAAAAGTGAAGATTTTTGTGGAAAAAAGGAGGTGGTCCATATCTGAATGATAAAAAAATAAATATAACTGGGATAATTAATAATTCAATAATTAATGAAAGGAGTACAAATGACAAAGAAAGGAATATGGGTTTTAGTTAGTGTGGTGGTTGTTCTGGCGTTGCTGCTTGGCGTCTTTGGTTGTAAAGAGGCGCCGGTTACACCAACCACAACATCACCAACTACATCTACACCGACAACCACTCAGACACCAAGCGAAGTCATTACCCTCAAGTGGCATAACTCGTTCCCCAAGGCCGCTCTCAATCTTGCAGAGCAAATGTGGATGGATGAGGTTGAGGAAGCGTCCAACGGAAGAATCAAATTTGACAGGATATTTGGCGGTGCCCTAGGGACTTTGGACCAGGCGCCGGAGAACATCAGGGTACGTGCCTTCGATTTGGGCCAGATATCTGCTGTCTACAATCCGGGTGCTTATCCGCGTACTAGCGTTAGTGTCCTGCCGTTCTTAACCACTAATACACTGGCGCAGTATGTGGCAACAAATGAATTATTCAACTCGGATTTAACCAATCAAGATTTTGCTACTTTGAACCAGAAGTACCTGCTCAACGGCATGTGGGCTAAATTGGAGTTGATGTCTAAAGAGCCGATAAATAATATCGCTGACCTGGGTCAGTATAAGCTTCGGACGCATGGCGGCGCGGCTGATGCTATGACGGCGCTAGGCTATACGAGCTACTCCATACCCTGGGAGGAGTATGCTGCTGCTGCCGAGCGAGGCGTAGTTGATGGAGGTATCCAGGGGACTCCTGCCGATGCCAATGATATCGGCTTGGGAGACGTCTGGAAGTACTGGGAGCGATTTACATGGTATTACTTCCCGATGACCTTGGTCATCAACCTGGACGCCTGGAATGAGATTCCTGCTGACCTTCAGACGCTGATTTTGGCTATCAGCGAAACTTACAACGTCGAATCAGACAACATTTACCATGAGCAAGAGCTGCTAGCAGACCAGGCTCTAACAGCTAAAAGCGTGCAAAAAGTCTATTGGGACTCGGCTGAAATAGATCAGCTGAAGGCAGAAGCTGGCGCACCAGTCTGGGAGAAGTGGGTCACTGACCAGACAGCCGCTGGTATCTCTAACGCTCAGGAAATACTTGACTTCTATGAGGCACGGCTCCAGTATTATTCCGAGTAACTTGCTAAGTGGTCTTTCTGTGTGGTGATAGGGTTCTGGGCCAGGCAGGTGGCTGCAATGGGTTGCCTCCTGGCCCAGACTTAGGTTAAATCCAGCAGTTCCAAGTTTTACCGTATGCTGTGATTGAGAGTATGTAATAGAAGGGGCTTATATGGAAAAAGTGGGGAAATTTTTCTCAAAACTGCAGGTAAAGGTGGAGAACTGGCTTTCTTACACTTCAGCAGGCGTAATCGCCACTATGATGGCAATTACTGTTGCTGATGTGGTCGCGCGCCGTGGTTTCACTTATCATATAAAGGGCTCGTACGAGTATGTTTCGCTGCTCTTTGTCTATCTCATCTTCTTTGGGCTTGCTTTTGCCCAGCGTACTGATGCCCATATCACCATCGGGGTTCTGTATAACCGGCTCCCGAGAATAGGGCGATTACGCACTCAGGCGGTGACGTGTATTATAGCCTTTGGTATGCTTGCCACGCTCACCTTCTTCAGCGTCGAGTCGGCGCTTTTTGCCTACAAGATTCAGGACACATTATTGGGTGCCATCCAGGTTATTACCTGGCCCTCGCGCGTCGGCGTTCCGGTGGGCATTGGACTGCTTGCTCTTCGTTTCCTGGCGCAGCTTATAGGGATTATAAGACGCGGTGAACTCCTTGAGGAGGTAGCCGCTAAAGAGAGAACGGGGGTAGAGGGATTATGAGTGTACCGCTATTAGTACTTATCTTGGCGATCTTTGCAATTCTGATGGTGCTGAGGTTGCCCATTGGATTATCTCTTCTCTTTGCTGGTTGTGTTGGGTATATAATAATAAGGGGTCCGATTCCAGCTCTGAGCGCGGTTGCCGGCAGGATTTGGGATATCGGCGCAACTTATGAGCTGAGCGCGGTGCCCCAGTTCTTGCTTATGGGATATCTTGCCCATGTTGCAGGAGTTACTACGGATTTATATATGGCTGCTCGTGCCTGGATGGGGCACCTAAAGGGGAGCCTTGTAATCGCTACTACTTATGCTGCTGCCGCGTTTGGCGCAGCCTGCGGCTCCATCACTTCCTCAACGGCAGTTTTTGCTAAGGTCGCTATCCCCGAGATGCTGAAGCTGGGCATAAACCGGCGGCTTGCCGCTGGATGCGTAGCAACGGTCGGAACGCTGGCTGGGATGATTCCTCCCAGCGTGAACCTAATCGTATATGGCATCCTTGCTCGCCAGTCTGTCCCGCAGCTCTTCATGGCCGGTTATATCCCTGGTGCCATGACTGCCATCGCTTACTCCGCGATGGTTTATACCAGGGTTAAGCGAAATCCCGCATTGGCTCCGGTGCTGCCTAAAGCCTCCTGGGCGGTGAGGAGGGCTTCAGTTGGAAAGGTTTGGGGTCTGGTTGTGCTGGCAGTACTGGTTATGGGTGGCCTTTTCAGCGGTCTTTTTACTCCGACTGAGGCTGGTGCTGTTGGGGCAGGCGGCGCCTTCGTCATGGCTGCAGCGCGCGGGAGGCTCAATGGTCAATCATTAAGAGAAGCCTTCGGCTCCACTGCAAGAACAACTTCAGTCATTTTTATCACCCTTGTTGGTGCACTCATCTTGTCGTCATATCTGGCTGTGAGTGGTGTTTCCACTTCGATATCCAATTGGCTTGTTGGTCTCGGTTGGTCGCCTCTAGCTTTGGTCGGTATGTATATGGCTATACTCCTTGCTTTGGGCTGCATCGTAGACCCTATTTCCATGATGTTCCTGACCGTGCCACTTATGGCGCCGCCTTTATTTCATTTGGGGGTTAATCCTATCTGGCTCGGTATCTTGGTAGAGAAGACCCTTGAGATTGGAGCGCTTACGCCGCCCATGGCCATCAACGCCTTTATGCTTAAGACTGTAGTACCAGAATTCTCCCTACAGGAGATTTTCGGCGGTATCTGGTATTTCTTGCAAGTGGAGCTAGTTACCCTTGCCCTTTTGATTATTTTCCCTGTTTTAAGCACGGTGCTTCCTGAGGCAGTGTTCGGGCCAGCGACAGTCTCGTAAGGTGTATGCATATAGTAGCAGGGGGCTGGCTCTAGCATGAGCAGCTTCGGCGGCTAAACTTTTGTTTGGTGGAGGGGTTAAGACATTATTCAAGGCTTGTATTCCGGGCTATCTCTCGCTTGAACGGAAGCTCTTATATAATGATGGTATCTACATGATAGCGTGAAGGATATTACCTCTTTGCGCAGCGAGAAAGGGAATAACAGGAGCCGACATGAGTCCCCCCGAGTTAGAGAGGAAGACCTTAAGCAGAGAACTGCCGCTTATTGAAAAAATAGGTGACCGTCGGCTGAGGGAGCTGGTTATTGAAGTCTGGGTCAGGTTGTGGCGAGAGAGCCCCTACCGCGATATCGGACAAGCTCCCAATTATCTCAGCGAAATGGACGGTGACGATACTCTTGTGCATCACACCAATGCCGTTGTTAAAATGTCGGAGGCAATTGCCAGGGAGTTTCAGCAGGCGTATGGTACTAGTCTGAACTTTGACCGCCTGCTGGCGGGGGCGCTTTTGCACGATGTTGATAAGCTGGTATTATATGAGCGAAAAGGCGATTCGGTGCAGTTAAGCGAGCTTGGTCGCAAGGTATCTCATGGTGGCTATGGAGCCAGAGTGGCAGCGCAAGTTGGCCTTCCGCAGGATGTAGTTAATATAATTGCATGCCATTCCCCGATGCAACACGAAGTTTTGCCTGCCACAATTGAGGCGGTCCTTGTTGCTGCCTGTGATACAGCGAACTTTCAATCCTATCGCCTAATGAAGGGCAAGGGACTATGGAAGATACCGCGACCTTCAGATAAATAGCGCGTTTTCCGTGATTCTTAATGTTCAAGAAGGAGAGAAGGATATGGATTTTGAGATGTCTAACGAGCTTAAAGATTTCCAGCAGACGGTAAGGCAGTATGTTGAGCAGAGGGTGCTGTCGCAGATAAGAGAATATGAAGATAAAAGCATTTTCCCAATAGAAATATGGCGGGAGATGGGGTCTAAGGGCTTCCTTAAAGCGCATGTTGCCAAGGAATATGGTGGGTTGGGACTGGGAACAATGGCTTTCTGTCTTTGGTGTGAAGAGATATCCAGAGCTGGAGCAGGGATGACCCATCCCCCCGTATTTCAGACAGGGAAGATGATTCTGCACTATGGAACGCCAAAGCAGAAGGAGAAATATTTAAAAAGGCTGCTCAGTGGCGAATATGTTGCGGCTACTGCGATAAGCGAGCCAACAGTGGGCTCAAGCTTTGCTGATATGAGAACCAAGATGGAAAAGCGCGGCGACGTATTTATAATTAATGGCGTAAAGACCCTGATAAACGATGCGGCTGAGGCAGACATTATCAATGTATTTGCAAAAGATGAAAGCGGTAATGTGAGCGTTTTCCTTGTTGAGAAGGGGAACCCCGGAATGAAAATTTTAAAGAAGCTCGACCCTATTGGTATGA
>Ga0315274_10012448_pt1 | contig 12131 bp, 7 predicted proteins | sample YL17G02_20_MG_FD_203700 | JGI IMG/M metagenome (GOLD analysis project Ga0315274, IMG submission 203700) | Sediment microbial communities from Yellowstone Lake, YNP, Wyoming, USA - YL17G02_20 | ecosystem: Environmental > Aquatic > Freshwater > Lake > Sediment | place: USA: Wyoming | collected... | reverse complement strand
TTGGCGTGCGTCACCGGCGCACACTCGGTCAGCCCGTAACCTTCCACCAAACGCCCGCGCGTGAGTTTTTCGAATGCCTCTTGCACTTCGACCGGCAGCGGCGCGGCTCCGCTGATGCAGGCGCGGATGGACTGGATGCCATAGCGCCGCACGCCCGGCACGTTGTTGATCGCCACGTACATCGTCGGCACGCCGGGAAAGATGGTCGGGTGGTGACGCTGGACGGCCTTTAAAACCTGCTCGACGCGGAACGTGGGCAAAAGCGCCATCGCCGCCGCGAGCAACACCGGCACGTTCATCGCCGTCGTCAGCCCATAGATGTGGCTGAACGGCAGCACACTCAAAAACACTTCGCGCCCGTCGCGCAGGTCGGGAATCCAGTGCCGCGTTTGAATGGCGTTGGCGACGAGCGCCGCGTGCGTGAGCATCACGCCTTTGGGCGTGGCGGTTGTGCCGCCCGTGTATTGAATCACGGCCAGGTCGTCCGCGCTCACACTCACGTCCGGCGGGCGGGCGGTCACGTCGCGCAGCGCGCGAGTCCACGTGAACATCTCGTCTTCCAGCGGGCCGAGCGGCGGCTCGCCTCGCCCCCGCGTCAGGCGAAAAGCCAGCCCCATGTGCGGAGGCAAGTAATCCGTCACGTGAGTCAGAACGACCCGGCGCAGCGGCGTGGCCTGGCGCACGGCGCGCGCCAGCGACTCGAACTGCGTCAGCGTCACGAGCGTCGTCGCGCGGCTGTCGCTCACCTGCCGAATCAGCTCGGCTTCGTCAGAGACGGGATTGGCAAACACCACCGTCGCCCCCGCGCGCAAAATCCCGTAGAACGCAATCACCGCCTGGGGGATGTTGGGCAACAGCAGAATCACGCGATCGCCTCTGAGCACGCCGAGCGAGATGAGCGCGTTGGCGAATCGGTTCACCTCGCGGTCGAAATACCAGTACTGGATGGTGTGCCCCTCGAACAAAATCGCCGGGCGGAAAGGATAACGCTGCGCGGCGCTGGCTAGAAAGCGCGGCAGCGGTTGATGAGGAATGGCGACGGTTTCCGGCACGCCCTCGTCATAGTGCTTGACCCAGGGCCGCTCGTGCGCAATCGGGCGAGCCACCGCCGCAGTGCGCCAGGTGGCGGGCGTCTCTTCCAGGAAACGCTGAATCGCCCGGTTGACCGCGTCGGCGCGCTCGATCATTACCAAATGCGAGCTGACCGGCACGTCCACGTGCTGCGCGCCGACGATGCGGCGGGGAACCTCTTCGAATGACTTGTGAGCAAAAACCCGGTCGCGGTGGCCGGTGATGACGAGCGTCGGCATCTGAATGTCGCGGAACAGGCTCCAGCCACTCCACTTGCGCATGGCGTTTTGCCACATTAGCTTGAGACAGATCGGCGGCGCGCCCAACCACCGGCGCGTGAATAGCTCGGCCAATTTCTGCAGAGGCAGAGGCAGATTCAGCCCCAGTCGGTACAGCGGGTTGAGCATAAATTCGCCGGGCGTGGCGGTCAGCACGAGCTTCTCGACTCGCTCCGGGTGCTGCACCGCGTACTGCGCGGCCATCGCCCCGCCGAACGAATGGCCCAGCAGCACAAACCGCTCGGGTGCCTTGAGCGCGGAAAACACGCTGTCCAGGTCGCCCATCAGCTCGTCCATCGAGTAGGCCGAGTCGGGCTTGTCCGAAAGGCCGTGGCCGCGCAAGTCGGGCGCGATGCAGCGGTTGGCTCCGGCAAAAAAGCGCAACTGCCTGCGCCACTGCATGGCCCAGCCGCCAAAGCCGTGCAAAAAGACGAGCGTGCGCTGCGGTCGCTCCGGCTGCACGTCAATCACGCTCAGCCGGATGCTGTTCTCCTCCGGTCCTGTCCAGACATCTTCTCGGTAGAGTTCGAGGTCAATTTTCATCTCTTCCTCCCTCGGCTTGGTCTGGGGGAATTATACTCGACAATGGGACAAAGTGAGCAGGTGCGACGCGCCTCGCGAGCGTGCCGCACCTGCTTTCCTCACGGCGACTGATTCAGCAGAATCGCCGCCTGGTGAGCATTCAGCGTGACCGAAGTCACCGCCTGGTAGCTCAACGAGCCGGGCGCGACGCCGCTCGGTGGAACCTCCCCGCCGCCGCTGGGAGCGACGCGGTAATACATCGCGCCGAGGTTGACGGTGTGCGAGGCGTCCGTTGGGTTCACCAGCACCATGCCTTTGGAATAGGGGCGCACGTACACGTTCCACGTCGGGTCGAGATAGGCCGAGATTTCTACAGGCAACGCATCAGTCGGCGCGCCGAGGTCAATCGCGTATTCGGGGAACCATTCGGGCATGTCAGAGGTTTCCAGGTTGATGTAGGTATACTTGCCTTTGACCAGCAGGTACGAGCCGAGCACGAACAGGCGCTCGCTCACGTTCCCCTCGTCGGGATACGTCTGCGCAATCAAGCTTTTGTCGGCGATGACGAACGGCAAGATGCGGTTCATCTGCAATTCCCAATCGCCCACATCGAAATAGCTCCCACTGCTCCACTCGACAAATCCTTCGATCATTACGCCGTCTACGTTGGAATAGTCGGAGGGATCGCGCGTGGTGATGTACATGCCAACGTTTGGAATCCACTTCCACCGTCCAGCAAACTGCGCCCGGATATAGTCAGTAAAGCTGTACTCGCGCGTCGCCCAGGCCGACTCAAAGGCCACATTTACCGGGGGCAAGGCCGGAGCATAACCGCCGATATAGTTGGGCACGCTGTAGCTATCGGCAAAGAGGCCGTCGTTTTCGTTGTTTTGCAGCTGCGAGATGATTTCAGTGCTCCACCACTCACGCCAACGGGGATCGTCCAATTCGGCCAGGTAGTGACCCCAGTCGCAGTGAAAGACGCGCGAGCCATAATGAAAGAACCAGTTTTCCTGCACGTTCGCATCGCCGGGCCATTCCTGCACCCACTCGTCGCCATTGATGATCGAGTGGTAGTTCGTCGTTGGCTGGCAGGTGACACTTGGCTCGCTATGACCGAGCGCCTGGCCAAGCCGGTAATGCAGGACGAGAAAATTGGGATTGTATTGTCGCAGGTGGCGAGTGGCATCGCGCAAGAGCTTTTGCGAGCCGACATAGTGAGTGGCGGCGAACTGGAATTGCGCTTCGGTCAGGTAGCGCGTGTCAATCTGGTCGTTGAACACGGCGATTTTGCTCGTCGTATCGGGCCACGAGCGAACGCCGGCATACTCGCGCATGACCAGCGGAAGAAAAATCGTAAAAGTCTCGCTGACCCGCAGCGTGCTCGCCATGTGTGAGCCGTAACTCGCTGGCTGGACTTTGGCCTCAAGGGTAACACCGGGCGTAGCGCTTTCCATGTCAGCCAATGCTACAGCGCCAGCTAGCAGCGTCATCACGGCGACCACTATCGCGACGAGGGTCAGCACGCGGTACCGTTTCAAGTGTAACTCGGACATTTTTGCCACCTCTTTGGGCTGTTGGCTTCGGCCACCACACGCGGCGGACCCTGCACGGCACGAGTATTTTACTCGAAACTGGCGTTAGTTCAAAGGAGACAATTTTTCGACTTATGGTATAGTTGGACGCAGATTTTCGCAGATAAACGCTGACAGGAAATCAAAATCAGCGTTCGCACCTGCACTTGCGCCGAAGCGCAGGTAAGTGTCAGCGTTGATCTGCGTCCAAAGATTTACTCCTGGCTCGACACCGACCAAGGGGGAAGAATGGCTGAACTCTCCGTCTCTGAATTCCGCCAGACCGCCGCAAACATTGAAGCGCAAATCGGACAGGTGATCGTGGGCCAGCGCGAGGTGGTGCGTCACGTGCTGGTGGCCATCGTCGCCGGGGGACACGTGCTGCTGGAAGGCGTGCCGGGCCTGGGCAAGACGATGCTCGTGCGGACGCTGGCCGACGCGCTCGATTTGAAATTCTCGCGCATCCAGTTCACGCCCGACCTGATGCCCGCCGACATTGTGGGCACGGACATTTTGGAAGACGCAGCCGATGGCCGCCGCGCGTTCCGCTTTCAGCCGGGGCCGGTGTTTGCCAACCTGGTGCTGGCCGACGAGATCAATCGCGCCACGCCCAAGACGCAGAGCGCGCTGCTGGAGGCGATGCAAGAGCACACCGTCACCGTGGCTGAAAAAAGCTACAAGCTGACCGAGCCGTTCTTTGTCATGGCGACGCAAAACCCCATCGAAATGGAAGGCACCTATCCGCTGCCGGAAGCGCAACTCGACCGGTTCCTGTTCAAGGTCAACGTCACGTTTCCTTCGTCGGGCGAGTTGGTGGACATTCTGACGCGCACCACCGGGCAAGAGCTTGCCCGCGCCAGTCGCGCCGCCGACGGCGCAGCGATCCTGGCGATGAGCGCGCTCGCGCGAGCAGTGCCGGCGCCCACGCACGTTTCCGATTATGTGGCGCGGCTCGTCGTGGCGACGCATCCCGAAAATTCCGCCGCGCCGGAAACCGTCAAGCGATTCGTGCGCTACGGCTCATCTCCGCGCGGCGCGCAGGCGTTGATGCTGGGGGCCAAAGTCACCGCGCTGCTGGTAGGCCGCTACAACGTCGCCTTTGAAGACATCCGCGCGGTGGCGTTCGCCGCACTGCGGCATCGCCTGCTGCTCAACTTTGAAGCGCAGGCGGAGGGCATGGCCGCCGATAGCATCATTGAGGAATTGTTGAAGGCAGTGCCGACGAGCAAACCGTGAAGCATGAAATGATGAGACTTTTGGAAATAGCTTTTACCTCTCGCAAAGACGCAAAGAACACTCTGAAAAAACCTGGCGATCTTGGCGGCTTGGCGCTAGATGCCTTATTTCCGATAATGTCTATTCTAGATTTGCTGTCCTTTGAATTGACTGACATACAGATGGTGGAAAAAACCTCGCCGGTCCAGCAGTTGTTGACGAGTCCCTTGTTCGATGATTTCGCCATTGTTGAGCACCAACACATGATCGGCATCGCGGATGGTGCTCAGCCGGTGAGCGATCACAAAGCTGGTCCGCCCTTGCATGAGGCGCAACAGCGCTTTTTGGATGCGCGCCTCGGTGCGGGTATCCACGCTGCTGGTGGCCTCATCCAAAATCAAGATGCCCGGGTCGGCGAGGATGGCGCGCGCAATCGCAAGAAGCTGGCGCTGCCCCTGGCTGAGGTTGCTGGCCCGCTCAGAAAGCTGCGTTTGATACCCTTGAGGCAATTGCCGGATGAAATGATCGGCGTCCGCCATCCTGGCCGCCTGGACGACCTCTTCATCCGTCGCCCCTAAACGTCCATAGCGGATGTTTTCCATCACGGAGCCAGAAAACAAGAAGGTATCTTGCAATACTAATCCGAGTTTGCGGCGCAAGTCGGCCTTCTTGATATCGCAAATATCCTTGCCATCAATCGTAACCTTGCCTGAGTTGATCTCGTAGAAGCGGGTCAGCAGGTTGATGATCGTCGTCTTGCCAGCCCCGGTTGGCCCGACCAAGGCGATGATTTCCCCTGCTTTGGCTTCCAGGGACATGTCCTTGATGATCGGCGTGTCAGGCCGATACCCGAAATTGACGTGTTCGAAGCGCACATCTCCCCGAAGCGACTCGAGCGGAACAGCGTTCGGCGCATCGTCCACCTCAGAAGGGATATCCATGATCTCAAAGACTCGCTCCGCCCCGGCCAGGGCCGCCTGGATAGAGTTGTACATATTCGCCAACTGTCGCAGGGGGTTGATAAAGTTTTGCCCATAGCTGATAAACGTAGCGATGATCCCAACGCTGACCAGGCCCTGCAAGGCTAGCCAACCGCCCAAACCGGCGATCACAATCACAAAAAAGTTTCCTAGCACATTCGTCAGTGGCATCAGCAGCAAAGCGTACGAGTTCGCGGACACCCCGGCACGATAAACCTCCTGGTTACGCTGGCGGAAGGTTTCCATCACCGACTCGTTTCTGCGGAAGGCATTGATCACTTTTTGGCCGCTGATGGATTCCTCCATCACCCCGTAGAGTTCTCCCAGGTGTCTCTGTAAATCCCGAAAGCCTCGACGGGTGTAGCGGGCGACAAACTCGGTAAACCAGAACATGATGGGGACGACGAGTAGCGAAGCCAACGCCAGCCACCTGTCAAGGACAAACATGGCGATCAGAATTCCGATCATCGAAAGCACGCTGGCAATCAGGGACGTGACGTTTTGCGATACGGCCTGATTAATGGCATCAATGTCATTGGTCAGGCGGCTCATCAATTCGCCCGCCGGGTTGCGGTCAAAGAAGCCTTGCGGCAGGGTTTGCAAATGCTGAAACAGGTCTCGGCGCATGTGCTTTAGCGCTCTCTGGGAAATACTGGACATCACCCATGCGGCGAGGGCCTGAAACAGATTGTTCAAAAGGTACGCGGCCAGCATCCACAGGGCCATCCGTGCCAATCCGGCCAGTTGCTTTGTAACGATAAACCGATCAATCGCTACCCCCATCAGATACGGACCGACCAGCCCCAAGAGGGTATAAATCACAACGCATACCAATACCATCACCAAGCCAACTTGAAAGGGGCCGAGATAGCGCAGCAACCCGGTCATAGCACGGCGCGGATCTCGGGCTTTTTCAATTTTACCAACGGCAGCCGGCAACCTGGGCCGCATGACCGAGCGAACATCGCTGCTCCCAGGACTGGATTGATAGCTCATTCTCTTGTGCTCCGCGGGCTGCTGAAAGCTTTTTCCGTGGCAAGCCCATTTCCCAATTGCGAATCGTAAATCTCTTGGTAAATGGGACTGGATTGCATCAGCTCTTTGTGAGTGCCCTGGGCGACAATGTGGCCCTTGTCAATGACGACGATCTTGTCGGCCTTTAAGACGGTACTGATGCGTTGAGCCACCACCAGGCTGGTGTGTTGACGCATCTGCTCTTCCAGGGCATCTTGAATTTTGGTCTCGGTCTCGACGTCAACCGAGCTGGTGCTGTCGTCGAGAATCAAGATTTTGGGCTGAGTGAGCAGCGCGCGGGCGATGGCGAGGCGTTGTTTTTGACCACCGGAAAAGTTTGCGCCGCGCTCCTCGACATGGGTGTCATATCCTTTAGACAGCTCCATAATAAAATCGTGCGCCTGGGCTGCTGTGGCTGCTGCAATGACTTGCTCATCGCTGGCTTGAGGATTGCCATAGCGAATGTTATCGCGCACCGTCCCTGAAAACAAAATTGTTTCCTGGGGCACGATCCCGATTTGCGCCAGAAGCGAGTCCTGCTGGATCTGGCGGATATCCATCCCATCAATCAGCACTCGCCCCGCAGAAACATCGTAAAACCTCGGGACCAAGTTGATCAGCGTGGACTTGCCCGCGCCGGTTGCGCCCAAAATGGCGAGGGTTTCGCCTGGCTCGGCTACCAGGTTGATGTCCTCCAGAACCGCTTCATCACCGTTGCCGTTATAGTGAAAGGCAACGTTTTCCAAGACGACCCGTGCCAGAGTCTTATCGGGCAAAGCCAGCGCATCAGGGATATTCTGGACCTCTGGAATGGTATCCAGGACTTCGTTGACGCGCTTCGCTGAGACCATCCCATTCGCCCAAGTATTCGACAGCATGGTCATCATGGTGAGCGGTGTCATGGTCGTGAGCAAATAGTTGGTAAAGGCCACGATTTGCCCGACCGATAGGTCTCCCCGGATGGCCTGTAACCCACCGGCCCAGATGACGATGACCATGCCGATATTCACAAAGACCGTCAGTACCGGCGACATGGTGGACATGAATCGCATCACCTTGACCGAGTGATCGGTAAAATCTTCGTTGGCTGCCTCAAAGCGTGTGCCCTCAAAATCGGCGCGCACAAAGGCTTTGACCAAGCGTGCCCCGGCGATGTTCTCCTGCAAGACGGTGTTGAGCCTATCCAGCTTTTGCTGTACGGAGCGGAAGAGCGGCTCCATTTTGACGATGAAGAAAACGATGACGGCCGATGTGACCAGCAGCAGCGGGAGCATGGTCAGCGCCAGGCTCGGGCTCGTATTGATCATCAAGATCAAGCTGCCGATCATCAAGAGCGGAGCGCGGGTGCCAATGCGCAGAGATATCTGGGTCAGGCGCTGAAGAGCGCTGGAATCGCTGGTGAGGCGGACCATCAATTGCCCAGTTTTCTGCCGGTCGAGATTGCCATACGAAAAGGTTTGTATCTTGTGGAAAAGCGCCTCGCGTAGATCGCGTGCTACACTCTCGCCAACCTGTACTGACAGGTTGTTGTTGCCGATGGCAATCAGCGTGCTCAGCACCGAGATGCCGAGCATCAACAGCGAGGTCTGGATGACGACCGGCTGGCTGTGTTGGGCGATGCCCTGGTCAATAATCCTTTGGATCAACCTGGGAATGGACAGGTCCATGAACACTAGCGTGGTCAGCAGCGCCAGCGCCACGAGGGCGCGCCGCCAGTAGGGCCTGACAAAAGACGTTAATTTGATGATATGGTTCATATAGTTCCTTCGAGTTATAGATGAGCGACTAGCGCCACACGCAGATTGTAGATCACCCCTTCGCCCACGAGGGCATTGAGCCGTCGTTGCCACACGTCGAGCGCCCCCGTCAAAGTGGGGATGACCAACAAGGCCAGCGCCAACGCAATCAGGCGCGGCAGATTGCGCGCCGCCAGGGTCCGGTCAATCAGGTCGCGCAAGATCAGGGATGTCAGCAAAGACAGGCCGGCAGTGACCAGGATCATGGTCAACATGCCGGCGATTTGCCAACGGTACGGGCGCGCGTAGCTCACCGCAGCAAGCTCCACGTGACTTGCTTTTCATCGGGCAAGCGCAGATAGCCGTGCCATCCAGCGCCATGCATCATAATCGCGCGCCATCCAATACAGCCATCCGGATTGCTTTTCAGTCAGGCGACGGATTCTACCGGTCTGTTTCGCCATACGTGTCAGGCTCAAAGATAGGGTGCACAGCCTGCATCGCCTGTACGACGATGGTCCGGTCTTGGGGAGCAAGTGCGGCCAGCTTTTTGGCCAGAGCCGCCTGGGTAGCGCCATGCGCCGCCTCCAACACAGACTGGCCTCGCGCTGTCAGCGTCAGGGTGACGCGGCGGCGGTCAACGGAATGCGTGTTGCGCAAGATCAGCTTGCGCTCCACCAGCCCCTCCACCAGCGAGGACATGGAAGGCAGCGTCAGGCCGATATGCTCGGCAACTTGAGAGAGCGAGGCGCCAGCCTGCCGGCTCAGAAAAGTCAGAGTGCGGAATTGCGGCACGGACAGGTCGGCGGCGCGGTGACGGCGCATCTCGGCGCGCACAGTGCGCATCACCAGCGGCACAGTCTCCAACACCTGGCGCGCGCACTCGTCCAGCGAAATGGATGGCATAGGTTTTATTTCCTAATAGTTAGATAATCAAAGTATATCACGGAAAAGCTAGAGTGTCAAAGGTGAAACGTCAGGCCGCCTGTGCGTCAGTTTGACGGCAAAACCCTCCAGAAGCAAATCTTGACCTCTGCAGCATCGGCGTTACCGATTCGATCCATGCCGCGCTCGACGATAAGGACGCGCAAAAGATAGCCCAACTCGGGCAGGGCAAAGTCATCCAGAACAGCGTCAACCGACAAAATTACCTCACCCAAGCGATTGGGTGAGGTAATTCTTTTTGGCTCGTTTTTGGCCTTCAAAAAGGTCAAGTCGGGGCGAGAGGACTTGAACCTCCGACCCCACGGTCCCAAACCGTGTGCTCTAACCGTACTGAGCTACGCCCCGAACGAACGCAAGTATACCCTTGTGTGCTTTGACCGTCAAGGCCGGCATGCTGGTAGGCAGGATTTCTGGATTGAATTTACCCCACCCAAGGCGTCTCAGTTGGGTTGAGTTTTCACATCTGACTTACTGCGGTATCCCCGGCGAGTGGAAAAGTTGCCGTGGCAAACATCTCCCCCCGACCTCCGGTCGCCTCTCCTACGAGGATAGAAGAGTTTCCCCCTTCCCTCGCAGGGAAGGGGGCCAGGAGGGGCAGGTCAAGCCGCGACCTTTTCCCTCGTCCGTCCGACGTTGGCCGCAAAGATCATCAGCGCGATGAACGACCACGCCGCAGAAACCAGGAATACGTCGCGCACTTCCAGGTTGCGTGCGACTATAGACGCCGTAAAAGGTCCGACGACAAACGCCAGGTTCATCGGCAGATAAATCATGCTCAAAATCGAGCCGCGTTTCTCGGCCGGAATGTTGAGGCTGATGATGGCAATCATCAAACTGCTCACGGACGGGTTGACCGCAGCAAAAATCGCCCAGGCGATGGCCAGGGCCGTCATGCCCTGCGCAGCAAATAGGGGCAGCCACAAAATCGCTGCGACGAACATCAAGAACGCGAGCAGCCGGCGATGCCCCACACGGTCGGCCAGCATACCCCACACCGCCGAGCCCAAGAGCGTCGTCGCGCCGGCCACCCCTTGCGTGATCCCGATCGCCATCGGCGCGGCTCGCGCCCCCACGATTTCGCCGATCCGCACCGGCAAGTACGCGTTCGAGGAAAAGGGCGCGATGCTGTAGACGAAACTGGTCAGAAAAACCGTCGCGGCCACTGGCGAATGGATGACGGCGCGGAGCGCATCGCCCAACATCACGGTGACGGGTGGCGTGGGCTTGGGTATGAATGTCTCGCGATAAAAGGTCGTCAAAATGATGGCGATCAGCGCCGCGACCAGCGCGTCAATCCCGAATAGCCAGTGCACGCCGTACCGCGCGACGATGAAACCGCCCGCCAGCCCGCCGACCAACGAGCCAAGCGGGACGGATCCATTGACCAGGCCCAGCGCAAACGCGACGCGATGACGGGGAGCGGTTTCAGTCAGCGAGGCGTACATCAGGCCCGTGTTGCCGAGCGCGAACCCGGTCAGCGCCCGCGCCACGAGATACAGCCAGATGTTGTGGCTCACCGCCGCCAGCGCCATCGCCAGCACTTCGACATAGTAACTGCGCAGAATGAGCGGTTTGCGTCCGTAACGGTCGGCGAGCACGCCCCAAAATGGAACGAACCAGATGCCGACGAGAAACGCCGCCGATGCGATGGGGCCTGTCCAAGCGTCAATCTCGGCCTTGCTAAAGCCGATGGTGGTGAGAAACGTGGGCGTAAAGAGAACGAAATGCGCAATGACCGCGACTTCGAGCAAGTTGGCGAGCGAAAAAAGCAAAGTCAGCAGTTGCCAAGATTGGTTGGCGCGCGCAGCCGGTGGGGACGCAGATTCGGTCATAGAAACTCTAACTTCACGAAGAATAAAAAAAAAGCCCCGCTCAATGCGAGGCTTTTCTTGTGAGCCGCACAGGACTCGAACCTGTAACCCCGGGCTTAAAAGGCCCTTGCTCTGCCGAATTGAGCTAGCGGCCCACACATTCAACTATAACACAGGGGCTAGAGACTGTCAAACAAATGGCGGAGACAATCTGGGGCCGGCGCAAGGCCGGTCCCTACTTCCAATCCGTGCCGAGAATGATCTTGAGGTCCCATTCGCCGCCGGGGTCGCCGCCGGGAACGATGGCCGACTCGGGCAGCCCCAACGCGCGAGCGGCGACGCGGGCGCTCGCCATCTTGCCCGTATAGACCAGAATGAGCGATTGGGCGCTCACGCGGTCGGCGCTGCCGATCGAATCCACGTGCAGCCCTTGCGCCTTTAACCGGTCGGCGGCCTGTGTGGCGATGCCATTGGTGCGTGTGCCGTTGAGCACCGCAATCCGCGCCGATTCAGCCGCCAGTTGCGCGGCCTCGTCGCCGGCGGTGGGGGGCGCGGAGAAAATCAAATCGTGCAGCACAGCCATCTTGGCGCGATCCGGCACCAGCACACTCGCGCCTTGCGGCGTCGTCCAGCTGCGCGTCATCGCCTCGTCAATCGTGGCCGTGCAGATGCGCGCTCGATCTATCTCATTTCCCAGTTGCGCCAGACGAACCAGCTGATCGAGCGTGAGGTCAGTCTGGATACTGTTGCCCAGCGTCGCAGCAATCTCGCGGGCGCGCGAGAGCAGCTCGGGCAGCAAGTCGAGACGTGTCACCTTGTCGCGCACGGCCAGCATCACTTGCTGCTGGCGATGCGCGCGCTCAAAGTCGGAGCTGGCGTGGCGAGTGCGGGCGTACTTGAGCGCGAGTGCGCCATCCATGTGCTGCCACCCGGCCGGAATCCGCAGAGGATCGTAGCCATAGTTCATGTCCGGGTAAGCTGGGTC
>Ga0315274_10012447_pt1 | contig 12133 bp, 10 predicted proteins | sample YL17G02_20_MG_FD_203700 | JGI IMG/M metagenome (GOLD analysis project Ga0315274, IMG submission 203700) | Sediment microbial communities from Yellowstone Lake, YNP, Wyoming, USA - YL17G02_20 | ecosystem: Environmental > Aquatic > Freshwater > Lake > Sediment | place: USA: Wyoming | collected... | reverse complement strand
CGTCCACGATCGAGCCCGGAACTGAAGAAGTGAGTTTGCGCAAGGGCCAGCGGCGGGTGAGCCCCTGGGTGCTCAAGCGCGTCTGTACCGATCAGAAAGGAATCTCGACACGCGCGTGGCTGAACGGCCGAAAGTAATGGTTCTCGGACGCCTGCTGCGCTTGCAGAGCGAGCTGCACTCTCTCACCGGCATTCTCGGCAACGCCAGCCTCGCCCGCCTGGATCTGCCGCCCTCGTCCGACACCCACGCCTATCTGGACCAGATCGTCCAGTCCTCTTAACGGGCCGCGGAGTTGTGCAAGCAGATGCTCGCCTATTCCGGTCAGGGCCGCTTTGTCATGCAGCGGCTCGACCTCAGTGCCCTGGTGGCGGAAACCACCCAGTTGCTCCGGCTTTCCATCAGCAAGAAGGCCGCGTTGAAATTCGAGCTCGCCCGCGACCTCACCTCGATTGTCGCGGACCCCACGCAGATGCGCCAGATCACCATGAACCTCGTGATCAACGCGTCGGACGCAATCGGCGACCGCCCGGGGGTCATTCTGCTCGGCACCCGCTGCTTGCGGGTCACCCGCGCCGATCTGGCGGACGCCTATTTGTCTCCCGATCTTCCGGAAGGCGAGTATGTGGCCCTCAAGGTCACCGACAACGGCTGCGGCATGAGCCCGGAAACGCTGGCGCGGATCTTCGATCCTTTCTTCACCACCAAGTTCACGGGGCGCGGTCTCGGGTTGGCGGCGGTGCTCGGCATCGTGCGCGGCCACAGAGGCGCCCTCAAGGTCGAAAGCGAACTGGGACGTGGAAGCACGTTCCGCCTGCTGTTGCCTTGCGCGGAGGGGACCGCCGAACCGGTCGCCGCCACGGCGGCGCCGCGTCCCGATTGGCGTGGCACGGGCACGGTGCTGGTGGCGGATGACGAGCCCGCCGATCCTCCCGTCGCGGGGGCGATGCCTTGATCGTCGCCACCGGGGCGCCCCGAGAGCCCCCAGCCTTTCCCAGCCTGCTGAAGAATTGGCTGAAGAATCGGCTTGCTTCCACGGAGCGTTCGGACGCTAGATCGTTCTCGAGAATAACGCGCTTCCTGTCTGGAGGATTCAGTTATGGCAGAGTGGATTGGCCGGCCGGGACAACAAGACATGAGCCCCGCCGGGGCAGGGGGTACTCCCGCAGCGCAGTTCGGCCCGACCGCCCCCACCGCAGGGGCCAGAGTCGAGGCGGGGCGGTGGCCGGTCTGCCCCGCTGATCCCGCGTGACCCATGCCCATTGAGAGAATCATCGTCCTGGAAGACGACCTGATCGTCCGCAAGAACCTGGAGCAGCAGCTCCGCCAACGGCGTTACGATGTCGCCACGGCCGGGACGCTGGCGGCCGCCCAGGAACTCCTGGCGAAGGACACCTTCGACCTCATCTTCGTGGATGTCCGCCTGCCGGACGGGGATGGCACGGACCTGTTGCGCGAGCTGCAGACCCGGCCCCAACGCCCCTTGGCGGTCATCATCACCGGTTTCGGCTCGGTGGAGTCCGCTGTGGACTGCATGCGCAGCGGCGCGTTCGACTATCTGATCAAGCCGTTCTCAGCGGACCAGTTGGAGGTCACGCTGAAGAAGGCGGAGAGCTTCACGCAACTGCTCAAGGTGAGTCAGTATCTCAGCCACGAGGAGGACGAGGAGAGCGGCTACGAGCTGCTGGGGAAGAGCGTGGTGATGGAGAACCTGCGGCAGCTCATTCGCAAGGTGGCCCGCACCCAGGCCACGGTGCTGATCCAGGGTGACAGCGGCACCGGGAAGGAACTCGTCGCCCGGGCCCTCTACCGCCAGAGTCCGCGGGCGCAGGCTCCCTTCATCCGCGTGAGCTGCGCCTCCATCCCGGAGAACCTGATCGAGAGCGAGTTCTTCGGACACGAGAAGGGCGCGTTCACCGGAGCGATCGCCAAGCGCGAGGGGCGGTTCGAGCTGGCCCACGGCGGCACGATTCTTCTGGATGAGATCAGCGAGATTTCTCCGCAGGTGCAGGCCAAGCTGCTGCGCGTGTTGCAGGAGCGCGAATTCGAGCGCGTCGGCGGCAACCGCACGATCAAGGTGGACGTGCGCGTGATCGCCACCACCAACCGGCGCCTGGAAGACAGTGTCGAACGGAAGGAATTCCGCCAGGACCTGTTTTTCCGGCTCAATGTCGTGCCGATCTGCATCGCTCCGCTCCGCGAGCGCAAGGGCGACATCCCGGAGTTGGCGGAACAGTTCCTGCAACGGTCGGCGCGTAAACACGGCGTGCGGGTGCGCCGGCTCTCCGATGAATGCCTGGTGGTGCTGCAAACCCACGATTGGCCGGGCAACGTGCGCGAACTTCAGAACGTCATCGAACGAGGGGTCATTCTCTGTGGCGACAGCGGGGTGCTTGAGGCCGAGCACTTGGGCTTCGTCCCGTCGCGCGTTGCTGCTGCTGGCAGGGTGCCGGCGATAGCCGACCATCCAGCGGTTGCCACCCCTGACGGCCCGCAGGAAGTGGTTCCTTTGGCCGAAGTTGAGAAGCGCCAGATCCTGGTAGCATTGGAATACACGAAGGGCAACCGCACCCATGCCGCCCGGCTCTTGGGTATCAGCACCCGCACGCTGCGGAACAAGCTCAATGAGTACGGCGTCAGCGGCGGTGCGGGCAAGCCGTAGCTGCGAACGCCACCGCCACAACCGGGCCGCAACGCGCCTCGGAGGTAAGGGGATGGACTTGTCCACGAACGAGAGGAAAGCCGGGAGTTTTGGGGAGCCGAACGCACTGTTTCTGGACACGCCCAGGCAGGGGCTGGCCGTTGGGGAGGTCGGTTGAAGTCAACTCCGAGTGAAACGACGGCGTGGCATGGAAACAGCTCGGCGGAATTCTCGACGATATGAGAACCGACTCCGTTCAGTCCGAAGCGTACTTCCTCCGGACCCTCTTGTTCTACGGCGACAACGAGCAGCGCCAGCGTTTGCTCAAGAAGGTCAGTCAAGCCGCCCATGAGGAGCGGTGGAGTTGGCGCGGCATGTGGCTCATGGCCGCCTTGACGGCGGGCTATTTCTATGCCCTCGCCCATGCGCCAATCGGCGAGTTGGGCTTGCTGGTTGGTGATGCGGCGGTGGTCTTGGATCTCGCGGGGACGGTGGGACTGGGGATGCTGTTTTGTGTCGTGGTCTTCATGGGCCACTGGCTCTGGCAGCGCGGCTTCCTCCATCGTGTGGAAGACGAGTCCCGCCGTTTTATCTTGGGCCTGTTGGAGTCCACCTCGAAGCACCGCGAGCCCCGGCGCCCGCTGGTCTACGAGGAGACCCTGGGCACGGCCCGCCGGATGGCGGCGGGGTTGCGGTAGCCTTCCTTCCGGGGCCGAGCTGAGTCGGCGCCTTTCCCGGCCTGCCGCGGTCTCAGCCGAGAAGTCTTGGTGCTCAGTAACCCGCCCGATTGGGGTACTGGGGCCGTTTCGGGGCTGCCGGCGGGTTCTTCCTCAACACCTTCAGCACTTCCTTCACCGCGCGCTCGAGCTGCGGGTCCTTGCCCCTAGCCATGTCCGACGGGTCATCCACAACCTCGATGTCCGGATCGACGCCATAGCCTTCAATAATCCATTCGCCCTTGGCGCTGTAGATGCCGAACGTCGGCACGGTGACGTTGCCGCCGTCGATCAGCGGCGGCACGCCGGTCATTCCAATGAGGCCCCCCCAGGTGCGGGTGCCGATGAGCGGGCCGAGCTTGGCCTTCTTGAAGTAGAAGGGGAAGCAGTCCCCGCCCGAGCCACTCCAGCCGTTGATCAACATTGCCTTCGGACCAAAGTGCGCGACCGGCGGCCAAGCCCAGTCGAGTCCATCGCGAACGCCCCAGAAGTTGTCGAGCGGCCGGTTCAGCACTTCGACGAAGCGGTCCGGGATCTGGCCGCCGCTGTTGAACCGCTCATCAATGATGAGGCCGCCTTTGGTGATCTGACCCCGCCACTGGCGCACCAGTTCGTTCTGGCCGTTGACCCCGGTGTCGGGCACGTAAACGTAGCCAATCTTGCCTTCGCTGAGCGTTTCGACCCGACGCCGGTTGGCATCAATCCAGGCGAGATGGCGCAGCCGGCCCTCGCCGCCCAACGTCTGCACCAGCACTTCGCGCGCGCCCTCGGTGGACGGCTGGTCGTTGACGGTCAACAGCGCAGGCTTGTCGGCCAATCCTTGGAACGCCGCCCAAGGATCCTTCGAGGGATCAAGCGGCTCGCCGTTGACCGCGAGCAGGTAGTCACCGGCTTTCAGGTTGGTGAGTCCCGGCCGCAACAGCGGCGAGCGCGCTTCGCTGTCCCATGGCGCGCCGTCGATGATCTTCTGAATCCGGTAGGCGCCGTTCTCGAGCGCGAAGTCGCAACCCAGGTAGCCCACGCCGCGCGACGGTGCGTTCTCCGTGTCACCGCCTCCGCGATAGGTGTGCGAGGCGTTGAGTTCAGCGATGAGTTCGCCGATCACATAGTTCACGTCCCAACGGGTCACCGCGTCTTCCAGCAGCTTGCCGTAGCGTTCGCGCATTCCCGGCCAGTCCACGCCATGCAGGTTCGGATCGTAGAAGTAGTCCCGCTCGAAGCGCCAGGCCTCTGTGAAGATCTGTTTCCACTCCGCCACCGGATCGATGGTGGCTTCGAAGCCGCCGCTCTCGATCTTTTTGTCCATCTTCTGGCCTTCTTTGGGCTCGATGAACGCATAGTTGCTCCCTTTGCGAACAAGGAGTTTCTCGCGGTCGGCGGTCAACTCGAAGTCGTCCACGTCCTCGATGACCTGCTTCTCCTCGCGCTTCTCCAGGTCGTAGAAGAACAACGGGTTCTTCTCGTCGGCGGCTCCAGTGCGCGGGAGGCGGAGGAACAGGAGCTTGCCCGAGATGGCGGCCAGGCGACCGAAGCGGCCTGCCTTGGGCGGCAGGATTACTACGCGCTGCTCAAAGCCTTCGAGGTCGATCTCCACCGGCTTGGGCTTCTTGTCGTCTTTCTTCTCGTCCTTCTTCTCAGACTCCTTGGCGTCGGTCTTCTTGTCCGCGCTCTCGTCGGCGGGCTTCGACACGTCGCTCTTTTTTTCCGCGTCAGCGTCTTTCTTGTCCGCGTCCTTCGAGTCGCCGTCCTTCTTTTCGTCCGATTTCTTGTCGTCATCCTTTTTCTTGTCTTTGTCCTTGTCGCCCTCCTCGTCGTTGCGCGGGGCTGTGGGCGAGGGTACGTCTTTGCGGAGCGGCACCACCGCGAGGTTGGCCGTGTTGGCGTAGATCCAGGTCGGATCGAGTTCACCGTACATCGGCGCGAATGTCCGGCCGGTCAGGAAATAGAGGTACTTGCCATCCGGGTCGAACACCGGCCGACCGTCGTCGTAGAAACCGGAGGTGACTTCGTGGCGTTGGTCGTTTTTGGAGTCGAACAACACGAGGCAGGTGTTCCGGTTCTCCTTGTCGCCGGCGTAAGCGATCCAACGGCTGTCGGCCGACCAACTGACGGTGAAGCCGTCCAGGTCTCCTTGATACATCCACTTCTGCCGATCCAGGCACCGGTGGGTTTTGCCGTCGAAGTCATACAGCCAGATCTTCATGGCCTGGTCGATCCAGAGCACTTTCTTGCTGTCCGGCGACCATTGCGGCCGGTAGCGGAAGCCAGGGCCAAGGTTCGTGAGCGTCTCCTCCTCACCCGTGCCTTCGGCCTTGCGCACCGTCAGCTCGTATTCGCCCGTCCGGTCGCTGAAATAGGCGATCGACTTGCCGTCGGGCGACCACGCCGGGAAGCGCTCCGCCACGCCGGAACTACGGGTGAGATTACGCACGACGCCGTGCTCGGCCGGGGCGGAGAAGATGTCTCCCCGCGCCGCGAACAGGGCCCGCTTGCCGCTCGGCGAGCTGCCCGCGCCCTGAATCAGGCCCGAGACATTCTCCACGTGGGGCTTGAGCGTGACGCGGTCGGTCAAGACCCGGATGTCCACCCCGTGATGTTTCTCCGTCTCCAGGTCGAGCAAATGGAGGCGGCCGGCGTTTTCGAACACGAGGTCTGTCGGCCCGATGCTCGGGAAGTGCACGTCATATTCCTTGAAGAATGTCACCTGTCGGAACTTGTCTTTCTTCGTGTCATAGGCCCACAGGTTGGCCCGCTTGTGCTCGTCGCGGTCGGAGAGGAAGTACAGCGTCACGCCGTGCCACATCGGCTGGGCGTCGTTGGCATCGTCTTTCGTGAGGTTCTTCGCCGTGAGTTTCTCGAGATCAAACAGCCAGATGTCCGGGTTCATGCCGCCGCGGTAGCGTTTCCAGGTGCGGAAATCGACGCTGATCGGCGTGTAGGCCAACAGTTGGCCGTCGGGTGAAATCGCGCCGAACTCTCCGTAAGGCACCGGCAGTTTCTCCGGCAGCCCGCCCTCCGCGGACACCCGGTACAGTTGGTTGAACCGGTCTTTCTCGCTGGTCATTGAGGTCGCGTACAAGAGCCACTGGCCGTCCGGATACCAGTCGATGATCCGATCCGGCACGCCGTGGTGCGTGATCCGCGTCGGCAACCCGCCGCTGGCGGGCACCACGTAGATGTCCAGGTTGCCGTCGTAGTTGCCGCTGAAGGCGATCATCGAGCCGTCGGGCGAGAACCGCGGGAACGATTCCTCGCCCCGGGGCGAACTCAACCGCACGGCCGTGCCGCCGGTCTTCGGGACCACCCAGATGTCGCCGGCATAAACGAACGTGATCTCGGTCGCCGACACATCGGCCTGGCGCATCATCCGCGCGTCGATCCGGCCTTCAACCGGCTCGGCTCGGAGGGTCGGTGTTACGTGGCTCAACCACGCGAGCGCGGCAACGGGGGTGAGGAGAAGGAGACGGGGGAGACAGAAGCGAGTTTGCATGTGACGCGGCGAGATTACGCTGGGGCCAAGGGTCCGAATCAAGCCGAAAGGCTGCCGGCACGATGCCTCGGTCTTGCCTGGGTGCGCCACGACGCCTGAGGAGTTCAGGACCCCGCCTACTCCAACTTCACTGTCTGGATCGGATTCGCGAAGGCGTCGTAGGTGACCTTCGTGTCAAACGCACCGTTGCGATCGGTGTCGATGAGTTCCTCGAAGATGTAGCCATTCCGGAAGCTGGCTCGCTTCCAGAGCTTGCCGGAATCCTGGTCCGCCCAGTCCGCTCGGAAGGTGACACCGCGGGAAAAGTGGTAGGTGACGTCGGCTTGGCCGTTGAAATCAGTGTCAACTCGGCTGGTGGCAGGCAGGTCATGGAGGAATTCGAGCCAAAGATCGGCTTTGCCATCGAAATTGGCATCTTCCTCGTACCGACTGTGCACGTCGCCCTGATAGTAATACCACTGGTCGACTTTGCCGTCAGAGTTCCGGTCCCTTTCCATGCGCTCGTAGTGGTCGCGCACCCAATACACCCACTCGTCGGTTCTTCCGTCTCCGTCTAGATCTCTTTCCGTCGTTCCCGTATGGGAGCCCGGCGATCCAGTGTCGCTGTCGAGGAGAATCGCTGTGGTGATCGCGACCCCCAAACCCAAGCCAGCCAGGAACCAAAGCCACGCCTTCTGGCCGGCACTCCAAGCCCTCGGAACGGAACCGGCCTCCGCAGGGGCGCCCGGCGTTGCCCCGGCCCGCTCCGCGGTCTCGGCGTCCACCTCAGGCTTCTCCGCTTCGAAGTCCGCGAGGATCTCCTTGGCCCGTTCGAGGTCTCTGAGTTGGACTCGGACTTCGATACCCCGGTAGATCTCCAGACTTGGAAAAGCCCCTCCGCAATTGTCGGCGGCGATCAGATGCGGAATCCCTGCGGCCAGCAACGCTTGCGCAGCCGCCTGAGCCTCCAACTCCGTGGGGAACGCCTTGAGCAGGACGGTTCGATCCGAATCCGAGGCGCGCGACCCGGTGGGGGAGTGCGCCATCTCAGTGCCGCATTGAGGACAGTTGGCAACCGGGTCCTCACTCTGGCGCCCACAGTACGGGCAGGTGTTCATGGCAGCCTCGCGTCCCGCCGTTCTACTTCTTCAACTCGTCCCATTTCTCGTTGTCCGAAGGCGGTTCGGCGCGGCCGCCGAGATACTTCGCCAGGAACTGTTCCGTCGCCGCGTAGAACTTCAGGCGGTTCTCCGGCCGCGCGAACCCGTGACCTTCGTCCGGGAACACCAGGTACTCGACCGGTTTGTTGTTCTTCCGCATGGCGGCCACAATCTGGTCGCTCTCGGCCTGCTTGACGCGCGGGTCATTCGCTCCCTGACCGATCAGCAGCGGCACCTTGATCCGGTCCGCCTTGAACAGCGGCGAGCGCGAGTTCAGGAACTCCTCCTCTGTCTCGAGCTTCCCGACCCGCTTGTCGAACATCGACTTGATCGGCACCCAATAGGGCGGGATGGACTTGATCAGGGTGACCAGGCTGGACGGCCCGACGATGTCCACGCCGCTGGAGAACTCGTCCGGGGTGAACGTCACGCCCACGAGCGTGGCGTAGCCGCCGTAGCTGCCGCCGTAGATGCAGACCTTGTTCGGATCCGCGTAGCCCTGCTGAACAGCCCAGCGTTTGGCGTCGATCAGGTCGTCGTGCATCGTGCCAGCCCACTCACGGTCGCCGGCGTTCAGGAACTTCTTCCCGTAGCCGGTCGAGCCGCGGAAGTTCACTTGCAGCACGGCGCAGCCGCGGTTCGCCAGCCACTGCACTTCCGTGTTGAGTCCCCAGGTATCGCGTCCCCAAGGCCCGCCATGGACGTTGAGAACCATCGGGAGATTCTTGGGCGGCAGGCCGACCGGCAGGGTCAGGTAGCCATGAATCGTCAGGCTGTCCCGAGCGGTAAACTGGATCGGGCGCATCTTGGCCAACTGGAACTTCTCGAGCGCGGCTCGATTGCTGAAGAGCAGGTCGGCTCGCCGCGAGCCGCGATCGTAGGCGTAGTAATACACCGGACCATCGTCCACCGTGTAGGCAACGATCCAGGTCTTGTCCGCCAAGTCTCTACTGACGACGAGGTAATCCCCATCCCGAACCTTGGCCAAGACCTGGAAGTCCGGTTGGAGGGCGGGATCCAGGACTTGCCACTCCGCCCTGGCGCGCACATAGGAAACAGCTTCGAGCGTGCGTTTGGTCGGATGGGTCATCACGCCTTCAAGATCGTAGGTCGGGTCTTCGGATATGACCCGGCTCTTGCCGGACGCGAGGTCGAACTCGACGAGGCGCGCGGCGTTGGCCTCGACGCTGGAGATCACCCACGCGCCCTGGTTGTTCGGCGTGAAGGCGGCAACCCCGCCGAAGGTCTCGTCGGCGCTCCATTTCTGGAAGCTGCGCCACTCGGACTTCGCGTTGTCCCGCAGGCGGAGCTCCGTGCCACCGTCGGGCGTGAACACGGAGGCCACGCGCACCTGCAGGGCGTTGTCGGCCGTCCAGCCGGAAACGTCGCCGGGGTTCTTCGTGTCCAGTTCGAGCGCGCCGTTCTTGAGGTTGAGCCGATAGACGTCATGGAGCTTCCGGTCTTCGAGGTTCAGACCGACGAGCATTTCTTGCGGGAAGTTGGGATCGACGGCGATCACCTCTGCGCGCACCCCCTGGAAGGGCGTGAGGTTGCGCGTGTTCTTCGTCTTGAGGTTGGTCTGATAGACGTGCCAGTTCTCGTCGCCGTCCTGATCCTGGAGATAGAGGATGTGCTCGCTGTCCTGCTGCCAGGAGAAGATGCGGATGCCGCGTTTCTTGTCGGCGGTGACGACCTGGTCATCCTGCTGGCCGATGGTGCGGACCCAGACGTTGAGCACGTCCTTCTCCGGCGCGAGGTAGGCAAGCTTCTTGCCGTCGGGCGAGAGGCGTGGCGACGCCTTGTCCGGGTTGCCGAAGAGGACGTTGCGCGGGATGAGCGGCGGCAGTGCGGCAAACGCGGCCTGGGCGAACATCAGGATCATAAGCAGGAAGGAGGTCTTCATACGGTACATCGCAGGTTGGAGACGCGTTGGCGCGATCACAGAATGGCCAACAGGTACGCCGGCCCCGGCGAGGTGTCAACGGCTCAATCACCCGGCTAGTCGTCCGTGTCCGACGGAGGAGCCCCAATGCGAGCCGTGCCACGTCGCCAGGCGAGAAGGAGCGGCGACAGGATAACGACCGCGACCGGCACGGCCAACCAGCGAGCCCGTTGAATGGCCGCGGACTCCTGCCGCTCGCTGGCCCGCTGCAGATGCTGCTCCGGCCCGCCGAGGCTGCAGATCGGAGTCTTCTCCACGTCCAGGGGCTCGCGGGTGACGGTCAACACTGCCGGGTAGGTGCCGCCGAGAGGACAGGTCGGAAGCCGGTTGTTCTTGAAGTACCCGGCGAGGTTCGTGAGCAGGACGGCGTGGTCGGGCGGAATCTTGCTCTCCAGCGAATAGGCCCAGAGGGCGCCGACGATGATCTTCTGGTTGTTCAGGCACCCCTCCTCCGGGGTGGGCGCAGCCTGGCCGGCGGTCAGCCCAATCGCAACGAGGAAACTCAGCAAGGCCAACGCGCCTTCGGATCGGCCAGCATGGCGAGGACGAGCACTCATGGTCGGATTGTGATTCAGAGCTACGCCTTCGCCGGAGGCGTGTCAACGGTGGGGTTCCAAATCCGCCCGGATATTCCCATCGACCGGCCACGCCGCCGCTGGTAGAAGTGCCAACAACCAAAGCCGAAGGCCATGTCAAGACTCGTGATCCAGAGCGGACCGGAACTCGGAACGGAGATCACTCTCCGCCCTGGGCGGAATCGCCTGGGCCGGCACGCGGACAACGACGTGGCGATCAACGACGAGTCAGTGTCGGGCCACCACTGCGAGATCACGCCGGACACGGGCGGGCTGCGGGTGGTCGATCTCGGCTCGACGAATGGGACGTTCGTGGACGGTGAGCCGATTCAGGAAGCCGTGGTGCGGCCGGGGCAAAGGCTTCAGGTGGGCACGGTCGAACTCCTGTTCGAGCCCAGCGTCCACGTCCACGCGCAACCGCCAGTCGCCGCGACGCCCGCTTTGCCGGCCGGGATGAGCCCGTGCAGGAATCATCCGCAGCATCCCGCCGAGTGGCTGTGCCAGCGCTGCCACCAGTTGCTCTGCGTGGTCTGCGCGATCCCACGCACCCTCGGCGGCAAGTCGCTGCACTTCTGCATGGCGTGCGGCGGCCAATGCATGCCCTACGGCCTCGGATCGATGCTGAAGCCAAAGGAGCGGAAGACCTTCTTCAGCGTGTTCCCGGGAGCGTTCGCCTATCCGCTCAAAGGGAATGGGGTGTGGTTGATGGTGGGAGGGGCGCCGTTCTTTGCGTTCCTTTCCTTCCTGCGCGAAATAACCTTCCTCCTGGCTGTCATTCCTTTCGTCCTTTCGGTGGGCTACCTTTTCCTTTACGTGGAGAACCTGATCGTCACCTCTTCGCAAGGCGACGAAAGTCCGCCCTCCTGGCCGGATTTCACCGACTGGGGAGACGTGACACTCGCCGCCCTGCAATCAGGGGGGTTGTTTCTCGTTTGTTTGGGGCCGTCGTGGTTTGTTTTCGGGAAGGCCGTCGCCGACTACGCCCTCGCGGGGCAGTGGCCGGTCGGCACCCTGCTTCTCGCCGGCGTTCTGGCTTTGCTGGGCTTGATCTACCTGCCGATGGCGCTGCTGGGGGTGGCGATGGCGGACAGCCTGGCGGGTCTGAATCCGCTCCTCATCATCCCCTCCATCTTCAGAGTGCCGGCCGAGTATCTCGTCACCTGTTGTGTCATTGCGGCGGTGTTCATCGTCCAGGTCATCAGTGAAATCGCCTTGGAATTTGTGCCGATCCCGATTCTGCCTTCCCTGGTGTCCTGGTTCATCACCCTGTACTTCCTTTTCGTGGGCTCACGGCTCCTGGGGCTCCTCTATTTCACAAGTCAGGACCGGTTGAAGTGGTTCTGAACGCCACCGCCTCAGCCGTGACGATGCAGTAGGAAAACCACAGATGGACACAGATTCCGGAGCGAAAGAAACTTTCGCCCCGGCCAATCCGGGTCAACCAACCGTGACGTCCCGAGAGATCGTCCCCCATCGTGATTCCTCGCGTTTCATCCGTGTCCATCTGCGTCCATCTGTGGTTTCGATAGAATAGATACGTCTCAGAGCCTGTTTGAGAATTGTGCATTCGGTAGGGCGAGGCGTCCCTGCCGAGCCGATTTTGGGGCCTGTCCACCGCAGACGGCTCGGCAGG
>Ga0315274_10012443_pt1 | contig 12135 bp, 7 predicted proteins | sample YL17G02_20_MG_FD_203700 | JGI IMG/M metagenome (GOLD analysis project Ga0315274, IMG submission 203700) | Sediment microbial communities from Yellowstone Lake, YNP, Wyoming, USA - YL17G02_20 | ecosystem: Environmental > Aquatic > Freshwater > Lake > Sediment | place: USA: Wyoming | collected... | reverse complement strand
CGCTCGTTCGTAAGGCGTTTGTCGCCGCGATTGATCGCGAGACGCTGGTGACTTCGGTCGTCCAACTGGGTGACCCCGCGCGCTGGTTCACGCGCCCCGGGCTCTACGCCGCGTCCGATATTTCGGACACGCTGGGCATTCCCTTCAACGCGAATCAAGCGCGCGAGTACTTGCGCCAAGCCGGCTACGATGGCAGGACGAAACGTCTGCCCGTGATCACGCTCGGTGTCAACAGCAATGAAACGCACGAACGCGTCGCGGACACCGTCGTGCAAATGTGGAAAAACAACCTCAACGTCGAAGTGCGCGTGAACAAACTCGACTGGAAGGGTTATCTCCAACAATTGCGCGACGATCCGCCGCAAATCTTTCGGCTTGGCTACTGCGCGTACTATCCCGATGCCGCGAATTTCGGCAGCGTCTTCAAGAGCAAGTCGCCAGACAATTTCACGCATTGGAGCAATCCGACTTTCGATCAGAGTATTGACAACGCCGCGCGCGAAGTGGACATCGGCAGACGGCGCGCGCTCTATCGCGCCGCAGAGAGACTGCTCATCGAAGACAACGCGGTGATCGCGCCGTTGTGGTGGTCGACGCGCGCGGTGCTGACGCGTCCCAACGTCGAACGCACGTATTCCATCGTGGATGGGTACGAACGGTTGGAGACGTGGGGGTTGAGATAAGGGCGAAGGTCTTTTGACCTGGGCGTACAGTTGTGCTACAATTGGCGCAGTGAACCGCGCGTGACTTGCGCCATTATTTTCATTTGCGTAGGGGCGACCCTTGTGGTCGCAACATCGGGCAGAGACAAGCCCGGCCCCTACGCAATCGAGGAGAAACTCTATGAGCGCAAATTGGTTTTTTACTCCGTATGCGCCCGCTCGGTCCGTGATCGAAAACGATCTGCGCCTCTCATTTTGGAAGGCAGGGTTGATGCGGATGTGGTTTACGTGTACCAAAGATACTCCGCCGTTCGAGTGCGCCTGTTTTTGGGGCGATGAGGGGTTTTCGCTCGAATGGGAGCCGAAGAATTATCTCGTGCTCAAAATGAAAGCGCCGAACCAGGATTTGCTGAACGCATTCGAACGCGTGCTGAAGCACAAAGCGCTCGCGGCGTACCGCAACGGCGGCGGCAGTGTCGTCGTCGAATGGCGCGTGAAAAACGCGGATGCGCGCTTTGACGAATTGAAAGCGCGCGGCGTCGCGGATTTGGAACGGCTGGACAAATGAGCCAATCGAGCAAGGAAAGTGGATTCTTCAAGCCACCTTCAGGATTGTACGAACCGCAGCGTGGCTTCGGCAAGGCTTGGCGCGAACAACTCGGCGGCGACAAAGCGCAGATCGGCTGGGCGACGGACAGGCAGGAATCGGCGATCAAGATGCAGATTCAAAATTTCGATCACGGTTTCGCGCTCATCATAGACGATGGCAAAGATTTCAAAATTCTTTTCTTCGATAACAAGTGGGCGGACTTGTGAAACTCGTTCTTCTCGATTCGCACGCGCTCATTCATCGCGCCTACCACGCGATTGACGCGCACTTGACTAGCCCCAGCGGCGAGCCGACGAACGCGACGTACGGTTTTATTTCGACGCTGCTCAAAGTATTGAACGACGAAAAGCCCGATTACCTCGCGGCGGCATTCGACGTGGGGCGCACGTTTCGCGACGATTTGTACGCGCAGTACAAAGCGCAGCGTCCCGCGCTTTCCGACGATTTGCGCGTGCAGTTGAAACGCTCGCGCGAGGTGGTCGAAGCGCTTGGCATCCCCGCGTTCGGCGTCGAAGGATTCGAGGCGGATGATCTGCTCGGCACGCTCGCGCGGCAGGCAAGCGAACGCGACATTGATGTCGTCATCGTCACGGGCGACACCGACACGTTTCAACTCATCGGTCCGCACGTGCGCGTGCTGACCTTCTCGCGGCAATTCGGAGAGACCGTTTTGTACGACGAAGCCGCGATTCAAGCGCGCTACCAACTCACGCCGCGTCAACTGATTGATTTCAAATCGCTCAAGGGCGATCCATCCGATAACATTCCTGGCGTCTCGGGCATCGGCGAAAAGACCGCGACGAAATTGCTCCAGCAGTTCGGCAGCGTCGAAAACATTTACGCGCATCTCGATGAGATCGACGCCAAAGTGCGCGAAAAGTTGCGGGCAGGCAAGGACGCGGCGGAGCAAGGGAAAAAACTCGTCACGATTGTCATCGCCGCGCCAATCCAACTCGATCTCGACGCGTGCTGCGTCGCGCAGATTGATCGCGAGCGCGTCAGCGCGCTTTTCCGCGAACTCGGTTTCCGCGCCAGTCTGGTTGATCGTTTGCCTGGCGCGACGCCGCGCGCAACGCAACCCGATTTATTCTCAGACGCGAAAGAAAGCGCGAAAGTACGCGAAGAATATCACACCGTTGACAGCGATACCGCGCTCGAGCAACTCGTCGCGCGTCTGCATGCGGCAAGAGCGTTCGTCCTTGACGTTGAGACAACGGACACGGACGCGATGCGCGCAGAGTTGGTGGGAATCGCGATTGGTGTGGGGAACGGTGAGGCGCACTATATTCCCGTGCAGGGGAGCAAGGGGGCAAGGGAGCAGGGGAGAAAGATTCAAGAGCAACTTGCCTTTGACACCACGGAACACGCAACACGCACCACGTCTCACAGATCACTTGTCACGCCTCACGTCTTGGAAAAACTCAAACCAATTTTTGAAGACGCGTCGATTTCAAAATACGCGCACAACGCCAAGTACGATTTGACAGTGCTGGCGGAAGCGGGCGTCGAAACGCGCGGACTCGCGTTCGACACGATGATCGCCGCGAACCTGGTCGAGCAGGGCGGATCGCTGGGGCTGAAAAATCTCGTGCGCGACAAATTCGGCGTCGAGATGACGGAGATCGAAGCGCTGATCGGCAAGGGCAAGAATCAGATTTTGATGGCGGACGTGGACATTGCTAAAGTTTCGCGGTACGCCTGCGCGGACGCGGATTACACGTTCCGCCTCGTCGAATTGTATCAGCCGATGCTTGCGGAGCGAGGCGTCGAAAAACTCTTTCACGAAGTCGAAATGCCGCTCCTGCCAGTGTTGATGGAAATGGAACGCGCCGGCGTTTTGCTCGACTTGGATTTCCTCGCGCAAATGTCGCGCGAACTCACTGCGCGCTTGCAAGAACTAGAAAAGCAAATCACTGCGCAGATCGGCGCGCCGATCAACATCGCGTCGCCGCAGCAATTGGGCGACGCGCTCTTCAACAGATTGAAACTGCCAACGACAGGGTTACCCAAGACGAAGACCGGGCAGATTTCGACGGCGGCGGATGTTTTGGAATCCCTGCGAAACGCGCACCCGGTCATTCCGCTGATTCTCGAACACCGCGAACTCTCGAAACTCAAGGGGACGTACGTGGACGCGCTCCCCGCGCTCGTCTTGCCGCGCACGGGTCGCGTGCATACCGATTACAACCAGACCGGCGTCGTCACCGGTCGCGTCTCGTCGTCGAACCCGAACCTCCAGAATATTCCGATTCGCACCGACGTGGGTCGGCAAGTGCGTCGCGCCTTCATCGCGCCGCGCGGCAGTAAACTGCTCAGCGCGGATTATTCGCAGGTTGAACTTCGCATCCTCGCGCACGTCGCGCACGATCCCGGCTTGCTCGACGCGTTCGCGCGCGGCGAAGACATTCACGCGGCGACGGCGGCGCGGCTGTTCAAAGTGCCGCTCGCTCAAGTGACGTCGCAAATGCGGCAACTCGGCAAGACGATCAATTTTGGCATCGCCTACGGCATCACCGATTACGGCGTCGCCGCGCGCACCGAACTGTCGCGATCCGAAGCGCGGCAGTTGATTGACAACTATTTCGCGCAGTACGCCGGCGTCAAGGCGTACATCGAAAAGACCAAGCGCGAGGCGCGCGAACGTGGGTACGTACAAACGCTCCTGGGTCGGCGGCGCTATTTCCCGGAGTTGCAGCGCGAGCCCCAGAACATCGGTGCGCGTAACGCTGCCGAACGCGAAGCGATCAATCATCCGATTCAGGGGAGCGCAGCAGACATCATCAAGATCGCGATGGTTCGTTTGCATCGCGAATTGCACGCGCGCGACCTCAAAGCGCGAATGACCTTGCAAGTCCACGATGAACTCGTCCTCGAATGTCCAGACGCCGAAGTGCGCGTCGTCGCACCGCTGGTGCGCGAGATGATGGAGAACGCGTACCCGCTCGAATCGAAACTAAAAGCAGATGTGGCGGTCGGGCAGAATTGGGATGAAATGGCGGCAATTGAAAATGAGCAAATGAGCAAATGACAAATAGCGAATGGCGAATAGCGAATGGCGAATAGCAAATCTCTAACCTCTAATTTCCAATCTCTAATCTCCAACCTCCAATTTCTAATCTCTGGTGACACGCTAGCGATCTTATTTCTGATTATCTTTCCATTCATCTACTTTTGGCAGGTCTCGCTAGGGCAGGGTGTCTGGCTCACGACGGACATTCTGCGTTTGTTTTATCCGTTCGGCGTCGAACTTGCGCGCGCATTGAATGAAGGTCGCCTGCCGCTGTGGACTCCGAATTTGCTGGCGGGCTTTCCGTTGCTTGCCGAAGGTCAAGTCGGCGCGCTCTATCCGATCAATCTGCTCCTTTACAAATTTTTCCCGGCGCATCACGCGTTGTCGTTTTGCATTTTGCTGCACATCGTTTGGGCGGCGTCCGGAATGTACGTTTTCGCGCGCGCGCGCGGCATCGGCGTTGCAGGCGCGTGGCTTGCGGGTTTCGTTTTCTCGTTCAACGGCGTCATCTTCGGACAGATGTTTCATCCGCCGATTTTGTTTGCAGTCGCGTGGCTGCCCTGGCTGATTTGCCTCGTCGCGCAATTTCAAACGACGCGCGGCAAAGCGCGCGCGATCTGGTTCGCGCTCGCCGCGCTCGCGCTCGGTGTCCAATTTCTGTGCGGCTCGGTGCAGATGGCGTTTCTGAACGCACTCGCAGTCGCAGTGTTCGGCGTGTTTGGCGGATGGGTGTGGATGGCGCGGCGGTTAGAAACCGCATCAACGAAGGCACCAAGTCTGCCTTCCCAGACTCAATCTCAGCCGACGAAGGTTGGCTTCGCGTATTTGCTGCCGCGACTTGAGTCGCCTCTGCAAACCATCCTCCTCCTCGCGCTCGGCGGTGGCATTGCCGCGATTCAATTGATTCCGACAAGCGAATTGATCGGCTACTCAGTGCGCGGCGGAACGCTGGGGAAAGAATTCGTCACGAGTTATTCGATGCCGCCGGAATATCTCGCGCAATTCGTTCTGCCGTTCGCGCAGGGCGAGCCCGCCGAAGGGAACGAGGAATATCGCGCGTACCTGGGTATCGCGCCGTTGATGCTCGCGCTTGCCGCGCTCGTGTTGCGCCGCAACCGCCAGACGATTTTCTTTGCCGCGTTTGCGCTCGTCGCGCTGTCGCTCGCGCTAGGTGAAGTGAATCCACTCTACCAATTGCTGTATTACTTGCCGCTGTTCAATTTCTTCCGCGTGCCCGCGCGTTACTTGTACCTTTTCGTTTTCGCGGCGGCGTTTCTTGGTGCGGTGGGAGTGCAATCGTTGATGTCATTGCGAGGAGTGTCTTTCGCGACGAAGCAATCTCCAACAAGCAACGCGGCGATTGCTTCGCAAAAACCGCTCGCAATGATACAGGATGCGCTCGCACTTTTAGTGTTGGTGGTGTTGATACTTGGCGCGATGGCATTGGCGTACACTCAACCACTCGCGTTCTGGTTGGACGCGTGGCGCGTGCTGCCGATCTGGCTTGCGCTGTTTGCGATTGGCATGATCGTGCTCGCGTGCACGCGCAAAATCGCGCGCAGCACATTCGCCGTCGCGATTGTGGGCTTGACGATTCTCGATCTCGCGAGTTACGCGCCGCCATTTCTCAAGACGATGGATGTGCTGACGCCAGCGACCGGGGTGACTGCGCTGCCGCGCTCGGTGCAAGCACTTGGTGATGCGTTAGCGCGCGGACGCGTTTTCGCCGACGACAGTACTTTTCCCTCGCCCCCCGCGATTCGCAATAGTCTCTTTCCGAATACCGCTTTGTTGTACGATAAAGCGAGCGCGCAAGTTTACTCGTCGCTCGCATTTGGACGACACGAAGCGTACGTGTACAATGCGTCGCCCGCGATGCTCAATCTATTGAAGGTGGGGTACGTGATGATCCCACTGGAGCCGCGCCCGCTGTCGAAGAGCGCGATGCCGACCGATTCTCTCGGCATCGACGTTCTGCGCGGCGAAGTCGCGATGGAGCCAACCGACGCGCGCGCGATCCAGATTGCTTCGGCGACGGAACAAGCCGCGAATTTGGCGAGCGGCATGCCGATTGCCGAAATCGTCCTGCGCTTGGACGATGGCACGACCCAGGTCTTGCTGCTGCGCGTCGGCGTGGACACCGCGGATTGGGATTACGAACGCAAGCGCGCGGACAATGCGATCGCTCACGTGCCCGCGCCGATTGCCCACTCTTTTCCCGCCTACTGGCGCGCGTTCGGACGCGCGTTTGAGGGGCATACCTATCTCGCGCGGTACGATCTTGCGGCAGTCCCGCCGCGCCAAGTCGTCGGTGTGAGTGTGCGCGTTCTGCAATCCGACGCGCACTTGATCATCGAGAGCATCGCGTTCGAGACCAAAGATCAAACGCTTTCGCTCGCGCGGCTAATCGGCAAGAACACTTTCGCGCTCGCGTATATGAGCGATACAGTGGCTGCATGGGAAAATCGCGATGCGTTGCCGCGCGCGTTTGTCGTCCACGTCGCGCAAGTGCTGGACGACGATGCCGCCTTCGCGCGACTGCACGATCCTGCATTTGAGCCCGCGCGGGAAGTGTTGTTGGCAGAAGTTGAACCTGCGAACCATAGCCCCCGCAGCGGAGCGGAGTGGGGGGGAGGTTCCGTGAACTTGTCGCCGCGACTTGGGTCGCCCGATCAAGTTACAATCGTGCAAGATAAACCCGAACGCGTCCGTATCAATGTAACGACGGATCAGCCGGGCTATCTCGTGCTGACCGATTCGTGGTATCCGGGTTGGCGCGCGTTCGTGGATGGACAACCCGCGCCAATCTATCGCGCTGACGTCTTGTTCCGCGCGATTCAAATCGAACCGGGAACGCATGCAATCGCTTTCGAATATCGTCCCGATTCATTTCTGGTTGGAGCGATGGTCAGTGCAGCGATTCTGGTGATTCTGGTTGTTTACGTGGGGATGAGCATTGGACGAACAGGGTAATTCACAACGAAGTGTCGAGAGGCGTCCGGGTTGGGGGATGAACGTCGTCGTTTATCCTGGAGCGATCATCGAAGAAGAAGTGATCCTGGGAAATGGCGTCGTCGTCCACGACCATGTGCGTGTGGGGCGGGGCACAGTGGTCAACGACAACGCGGTGCTGGGTCGCGTACCCCAGGTTGCCGGGATCATTCAGCGCGCGCCCAAGCGCGATTTGACTTGGCTGGAGATCGGCAAGCATTGTGTCGTCGGCGCGAGCGCGGTGTTGTACGTCGGCACAACGATTGGCGACGACACGCTGATCGGCGATCTGACGAGTATTCGCGAACAATGTAAGATTGGGAATCATGTTGTCATCGGGCGCGGGGTGATGTTGAATTACAACATCGAAATTCGCGACCGCGCGCGCATTATGGACTCGAGTCATTTTGGCGGCGATGCAATTATCGAGGAAGATGTTTTCGTCGGTCCGCACGTTTGCAGCGCGAACGATAACACGATTGGGTTGCGCGCCGGAGTAATTCGTCAAGGTCCGCGCCTCGGTCGCGGCGCTTCGATTGGGATTGGCGCGATCTTGCTCGCGGGGGTGACGGTTGGCGAGCAAGCCATCGTCGCTGCGGGTGCGCTCGTAATCAAGGATGTGCCCGCGCGCAAAATCGCGATGGGTGTGCCGGCCCAGGTCAGCGGCGATGTTCCGCCCGATTTGCTGCGCCCCATCGGTTAAATTGCGCGGCAGAGAAAGACGGATGCGTAATCCGTCGTGCGCAGGCGGGATTGCGAATCCCGCGTTCACAATGCGTGTCAGGAATAGCGTCAATGAAAATTTCAGTTGTCGTCCCGGTGTATTTCAATGAAGCGAGTCTGCCGCCTTTGCATCAACGCTTGGCAGAGGTCGCGGCGCAAGTGCCGCAATCGGAATTTGAGTTTGTCTTTGTAGACGATGGGAGCGCGGACGATTCGTTCGGCGTGCTCAAAGACCTTGCCGCGCGCGATACGCGCGTCAAGGTATTGCGCTTGGTACGTAACTTTGGTTCGAACGCCGCGATCTTGGCGGGCTTGGCGCACGCGCGCGGCGACGGCGTCGCGGTGATTTCGGCAGACTTGCAGGACCCGCCGGAACTAATCCCGGAAATGATCGCCAAGTGGAAGGCGGGCAATCCAGTCGTGCTGGCTGCACGCGCGGCACGTCGCGATCCCTGGGTGACGCGCTGGACTGGTGACTGGTTCAATTGGCTCTTCCGTCGCTTCGTCTTTCCGAATTTTCCGACCAAGGGTTTCGATTTTTTTCTTGCCGACAAAAGAGTGATCCGCGTGTTGGTCGAAAATGCTGGTGCCAATTTGTATTTGTATGGCTTGCTTTTATGGACCGGTTACAAGCCAGCGACGATTACCTACACGCGCGCAGAGCGTCCGTTCGGCGCTTCGCGGTGGAATCTGGGGAGGAAGGTCAAGTACTTTCTCGATGCCTTCGTCGGATTTTCATATCTGCCGCTGCGTTTTGCGTCCGTGATCGGGATCATTTTTGCGATCCTGGGATTTTTGTACGCCGCGTTTCTCGTCCTTCTCCGGATTTTCTGGGGATTTCCGGTGGAAGGATGGACATCGCTGATGGTCGTTTTGCTCATAGTGTCTGGAGTCCAGTTGGTGATGTTGGGTATTCTCGGCGAGTACGTCTGGCGCAACTTGGACGAGGCGCGTCGGCGACCGCTCTACTTGATCGGCGAGACGCTTGGGCTGAACGACGACAGGTCGCGTGAATGATGCAGTGTTCGAAATCGTGGAATCGCGGCGACATGCTCGCTGTTCTATTTCTCGTCGTGTGGCAGTGCCTTTACTTCTTTCCGGTGACACTTGCCCAAGCCGTGTGGCTCGGCAGTGATGTGGTTCGCACGTATTATCCATTGGGAACGGAACTGGCGCGTGCATTGCACGAGGGTCGTTTGCCGCTCTGGACGACAGGGATGTACGGCGGCTTTCCGCTTTTGGCTGACGCGCAAGTCGGCGCGTTGTATCCGGTCAATCTAGTTCTCTTCGCGCTTTTGCCGCCGCATTTCGCGCTATCGTACAGTATTCTGTTTCATCTCGCGTGGGCGGCGTGCGGAACGTTTCTGTGGGTACGCGCGTCTGGATTTCGCACGGCGAGCGCGCTGCTCGCGAGCATCGTGTTTTCGTTCAGTGGTTTTATGCTGTCGCGTTTGCCGCATGCGACGATCCTCATCACGAGTTCGTGGTTACCCTGGCTCATTTTTTTTCAAGATCAATGGCAACGCGCAATGGCACAGAGAAAATCGCGTGCGGCGCTCTGGTTCGCGTTGACCGCGCTTGCGCTCGGCATTCAAATCCTGTGCGGCTTTCCCCAGGTCGCGTTCATGAACATCCTCGCCGTCGGGTCGGTCGGATTGTTTGGCAGATTATGCTGGAACAAACCTGAGCGAGATGATCAAGGACTGAGTTGGCGCGGGTTAATCCAAAATATTCCGGGGGCGATTGGTTGGATCACCCTGCCGATTATTCTCGGCGCGGGCATCGCGGCGATTCAGATTTTGCCCACCGCCGAATTGGTTGGCTACTCTGTGCGCGGTGGCGCGTCGAGTTCGAGTTTCGTGACGAGTTATTCGCTGCCGTCCGAAATGCTTCAGCAATTCGTCGCGCCATTCATTCACGGCGAACCATCGGAGGGCGCGAACAACGAGTATTGGGCGTACCTGGGGCTCGCGCCGTTTCTGTTGGCGGCTCTCGCGGTGTTCTTGCGACGTGACGCGCGGACGATTCTTTTCGCGCTGTTCGCGTTCGGTGCATTGTCGCTTGCGCTCGGCGAAGCCAATCCCGCGTATCGTCTGCTCTATCAACTGCCGGGGTTTGGTTTCTTTCGCGTGCCGGCGCGTTATCTCTTGTTGTTCACTTTTGCCGGAACGTTTTTGACCGCTACCGGCTTTGAAGAACTATCTACGCGGCTGAACTCAAGCGATGTCGTCAAAAAGAGAATCATCGCGTGGGGTTTGGTGTTCGGCTCTGCCATCGCGTTAGTAATTTGGCTGGCGCAGACGCAGTGGCTCGACTTTTGGCTATCGGTCTGGCAGTCTCTACCGATTGGTTTGTTCGTGGCGAGTCTCAGCATATTTGCTTTCGCTTGGATGAAGCGTACAAGTCGCGCGACGTTTCAAACGATTGCCCTGGGTCTGACCCTTTTCGATTTGGCGTGCGCCGCGCCACTGTTTGTGATCACGCTGGGACGACTCGACACCCCGGCGTACGCGGCGAGCGAACCACGTTCGATTTCCGTGATTGCTACGCGTCCGGGGGACGGGCGCGTCTTGACCGATATGTACACCGATTCGTCCGTCCCGGCGATCCGCGCGAGTCTCTTGCCGAACACGGCATTGCTGTATGGCAAAGAAAGCGCGCAGGCGTACTCGTCACTCGCGTTCGCGCGACATTCGGAGTACCTGGGGAATCTCTCGCCCGCGATGCTGAATTTGCTAAACGTGCGTTACTTCACGGTGCCGCTGGAGCCGCGCCCCGAAACGAAAACGCTGATGCCATTCGATATGCTCGCACTGGACGCGCTGAACAACGAAGAGGTGATTCCGCCGACAACGGCAGCGGCAATCGAAGTCGTTTCTTTCACCGAACGCGCTGAAAGTCTCGCGAACGGCACGCCGGTCGGCGAACTGGTGCTCCGGCGACACGATGGTCGAATCGAAACATTTCCTCTGCGCGTCGGCATCGAAACGGCGGACTGGGACTATGCGCGCAAAAATCCGCTACATTCGCGCGCGCCGATTGCGCATACATTCCCGGCGTTCTGGCGGACTTATGGGCGCGCGTTTGATGGATACGTCTATTCCGCGCGTTTCACTTTCGAGCCAGGCGAAATCGTCGGGGTGATGGTACGCGCTTTACAGCCCGAAGCGCGCTTGACGATGGAACGCATTGCTCTGTACAATGCGGACAACCAACCGCTCTCGCTTGCCAAGTTGGTGGGCAAAAACGATTTTGCGCTGGTGTACTTGAGCGACACAGTTGCCATCTGGGAGAATCACGACGCGCTGCCGCGCGCGTTCGTCGCGCACGCCGCGCAGGTGCTGGACGACGTTGCCGCGTTCGCACGAATGCGCGCGCCGGGCTTTCAGCCCACGCGCGAGGTGTTGTTGAGTGAAGGTGTTGCGTCGCGCGATGTTTCGCCTGCGCGTGATTCCGTTGAGATTACGAGTTACAAGTCTGAGCGCGTCGAGATCAAAGTGACGACGGATCAGCCCGGCTATCTCGTGCTTGCCGATTCATGGTACCCCGGGTGGAACGCGTTCGCGGACGGACAGCCCGCGCCGATCTATCGCGCCGACGTTTTGTTCCGCGCGGTGCGCATCGAACCGGGGACGCATAGCGTCGTGTTCGAGTATCGTCCGCTGTCGTTTGTGTTGGGCGCGGTCATCGGCGCAGTGAGTATTTTGATCGTCTTGGGCATTTCGTTTTTCTATCTTCGACACGGACAAATGTAGCATGACGAAAGACGGACTGTTTTTCTCTCCCGCCGATTACGCGGTGTTTGACAACGGGCTCGGTACTAACGCGGAGTACGACGGCGAACGCGAGCGCGTCAAAGACAAACTTGTGATACTGCACCGCGAAATCTATCCGACGATTCGCAAGAACAGATGGGACTTGCACCCGCATTGGATGGCGCAATGGCTCATCAGCGCGTCGCGCATCTCGCCCGCCACACCGCGCATTGATTTCATCACGCTGCGTTACAGCAAGCCCGAAACGACGATCAAGTTGATGAAGAAGGAACTCTTTGAAGACTTTGGTCATTTTTACGCGAACGCGATGATCGCGGTGCGTGTGGACAAAGGTGGTTTTGCGGTCGAACTGTTTGTCAGTGC
>Ga0315274_10012442_pt1 | contig 12136 bp, 12 predicted proteins | sample YL17G02_20_MG_FD_203700 | JGI IMG/M metagenome (GOLD analysis project Ga0315274, IMG submission 203700) | Sediment microbial communities from Yellowstone Lake, YNP, Wyoming, USA - YL17G02_20 | ecosystem: Environmental > Aquatic > Freshwater > Lake > Sediment | place: USA: Wyoming | collected... | reverse complement strand
TGAATGGCCTTGTCCAGGCGGGTCAGAACCGCCTGGCTCTGCTTCCCCGCCATCTCGAACTCGCCGGCGGTATTGCCGATGTCCTCGGGTGAAAACGTCATCCCCGTCACGCTTCTACTCCGCTCTCACGTCGACCTATAAGACAGGGCCAGGTCTGCATACCCTCAGACTCTCGACGCTTCGATCGTTCGAGTCTGCGATTCGAGGCACTCGGGAGGCCCGCTACCTCGGTGGGGATGCGGCAGGCTGTCCCACCGCCAGCCACACGGAACATTTGACCTAGGTTGCCGGGTCCTGCCAGTCCCCAATCGTGGATGCACCATGCACTTCGAAGTCGTCCACCAGTATAAGGGAGTCTTCGACAGGAAGTCAAATAACCCGTTAGTCCCCCTCGATTGCCGGGGCCGGAGGCATTCCTGTGGGGCTCAGACTCAGGGGATGGGAGTTCGAGGTTCGCGCCAGCCCGCCTGCCTCGATAGGGTGGACGACGTGATCGGGCGCAATCCGCCCGACGCGCTGCGGAGGACGGCTACCCTCCCACAAGGCATCCGAGGGAAGCCGCAGCAATTCGGCGGTGCTACAATCATGAGGCTTGCTCGGGCTGGGAGGAGATGGGCAGGGATGTCGACGAAGGCTGAGTCACCCCGCGGGGAAAACCCGCCCTTGGCGCGCCGGCGCTTCGTGACCCTGCGAGGTGAGCGGGGCCGCGACGAGGTCGACCTCGAGATGCCTGGTGATCGTCCCATCCGAGAATTGATCCCTGATCTCCTCAAGGCCCTGAACTGGCCGGACAGCGAGGCAGGGCGCCCCCTGCAATATCAGCTGCGCCTGGAGGCGGGGAAGGTGTTGGACGAGGAGGAGACGCTCGCCGATGCGGGGGTCGAGAACTCGGATGTCCTCTGGATTTCGCTGGCCGAGCCTGATCGGGACCCAGAGGCCGCAGAGAGTCAGGGCGGCGCTGAAGTTCGACTGGAGGGTGGAGAAGGTCCCGCGACGGGTTTCGTGCCGGTCGCGGCCACCAATCCCTCCCCCAAGGACCGCCGTGGCAGCCTGGCGCCGCCGCGTTCGGTGCACCTGGATGTGCGGGAGCCATCCCTGGTCAGCCCGAAGGGCTGGATCTTCGTGCTCGGCGTGCCGCCGGTCACCATAGGACGCGCCAGCCGAGGCAGCAAGCCGGACATCGATTTGGCGGAACTCGATCCCGAAATGGTCTCCTCCCGCCTGCACGCACAAGTCCTCTTCGAGGACGGGCGCTTCGTCCTCAAGGCCGAACCCACGACGAATGGCACCTTCCTCAATGGTGCTGAAATCCAGCCTTTCGAGAAGTATCCTCTGCAGCAGGGCGACATGATCCAGTTCGGATTCGAAGGCGTCGAGCTGACTTTCGTGGACGGGAGCAGCGACAGCCTGCCGGCCAGCTTCTTCCGGGGCTGAGATCGGGGGCGGCCTCTGGCCGAGTGCAAGTCCCAATGGCGATGTCCAGGGGAGGCCCAATCCGGGATGGGGGGCATCGCTCCTACGGCGCCGGCTCACCAGACGCCGGCTTCAGTTCCTCTCCAGCACCCAGAAATGGGATAGGCCGAAGATGCGAAGCGGCGTTCGCTCTAAGACCTGAAGGAAAGCCCTCAAGGCCCTGCCCAGGATCGGCCAGCGAGCGATGATGTTGTCGTAAGCGCCGAAAAGGATCGAACGGCGGACTGACCGGAGCGGAATTCCCTCGAAGAGATGCTGCAGGGAACGCGAAGTGTAGGCGCGGACATGCGGCGCCAGACGATCCCGCCACGGCGTCGGCAGGTAGTTGACGAAGGGGATATTGCCAAAGTGGTAGCGACCGCGCCAGTAGATTCCGTGGGTCTCGAAGGGGTAGCCCCGATTAGGGGCGAACACGATCAGGCGCCCTCCGGCAGAGGTCAGCACGCGGGCAGCCTCCCTCGCGGCGGCATCGTCATCTTGCACATGCTCGAGAACCTCATGCGACAACACCAGGTCGAAGGCTCCTGAGACGAAAGGCAAGGCCTCGCAGGAGGCGCACACCACCATCAACCCGCGCTTCCCCGTTTCCAGGGCTCGATCGAGGTCCGCTTCAACTCCGACGGCCAGATGGGCCTCGGCCGCGAGATGCTCCAGATACGCGCCCACACCACAGCCGTCATCCAGGACGCGCCCCTGGGCGCGAGTTTGCGCGGCTTCCCGGATCATCCGCAGGCGACGGCCTTGTCCGGCGCGCCACACATACGAGGGCTCACCCAGCAAGGCGGCCCGATCGAGGTTACGGCGATCGGTGTCGGGGGATAGCGTCACAGCAGTTCACAATCAACTTGGGATCACGGGATCCCGCAGAAACTCGCCGGGTGGGAAGAGCGACAAGGCCAACCGCGGGAGGCCGGTCTTGCCCGGAGGAACGACTGGCATTGTAGCATAGGTCGCACGGGCACTAGACGACACGGCAGGCAGCTTGAGGAAATCCGGGGACACGCTCCCATGAGGACAATGGAGGAACGGGCAAGTGAACCTAGGGGGAAGCATCACCCGGCGAGGAGGCTGCCTCCGATTTGTAGTCGGCGCGCAACCACTGCCCGATGAGAGAAGCCTGAACAAGCATGATCAAGAATATCCCGGCCGACTGAAGCATAGGAAGCAGCGCTTGGCCCAGGAATGGGATGAGTCCCACGGGAAGCAGCACGGCCATAGAAGCGGTGACGTACAGGATTCCCATGGCGAGGATGACCAGCAAGAGCGTCAGGTAGGCTGAGGGGCTCCTCCCGAGAAGGCGGAAGAACTCGGGCACATCGAAGCACGCCGCGAAAGTTCCCTTCCGCGCGTACGTCCCGAGGATGGCAGGCCCGAGAATCCCCAGGACTGCGCTGTAGGTGATCATCAGAAGCGCGCTTGCCACGCACACCAGGAGAAGGGGGATCCAGGCGGTCTCGGAATCGCGACCAAGGAGGACGAGGAGGGGAATCCCGATGAAGGAGGCTGCTCCCAGGATGATGAAGAAAGGAAGGGAATAGAGGGCGCCCGCCAGCCCGATCCACAGGCCCTCTCGCCAGAGGCCGAGGAAATCATCCCAATCCGGCATCTCCGGCGCGGAACCGGAGACGACTCGTCGCACCACGCGCACCTGGTATCCGATCGCGGCGAAGTTCAGAATCGGCACGATCATGATCAGCGAGCCTATCCCGATCTTCTCAAGCCAACGCTCGTCTTCGAAAACGCCTGAAACGGACCGCATAATGTCCATGCCATCACCTCGGCTGCACCTGCAAAGGGAGCAGAGTACGGATTATAGGTCCCTGGCCCGTTCGGGCCAAGAAGGCGCGTCCTGATCTCCTGTGCGAGTCTGAGTCCCGGGCTGATATAATCCAGCGCAATGCGATGGCGTTGGTCATGGTTTGGGCTGGGCATGGGTATCGCCAGCCTGGCGATCTGGCTCATCTATCAGCTCCCCCCTGTCAAGTACCATCTCGAATGGCGACTCGACGCCTTCGCCACGAGCGTGCGCACGTGGATGCGGCCGGGCGAGACGGTGCCCGTGCCGCCCGGAGCGGCGACATCTCTGGCGCAGATGCCAACCCCCTCCCCGTCTTACGCGGTTACGACTACCCCATCGATTACCCACACTCCCGGTCCAACCGCAACCCCGATCCCAGCCCGCGCCATCCTTGAGCCTCCCCGGTGGGAGAAGCAGGACTGGAACAACTGCGGACCGGCAACCTTGTCTCTCGCTCTCCACTTCTTTGGTTGGGAAGGCGATCAGTTCACGATCTCTGGCCTTCTCAAACCCGACCGCGGCGACCGCAACGTCAATATCGAGGAACTGGCGTACTTCGTCCGGACGCGCGCCGGATGGCTTCGCGCTGAATACCGGGTCGGCGGGACCCTGGAGACGCTGAAGAGGTTCGTGGCTGCGGGTTTTCCCGTGATCGTCGAGAAGGGCACCACTATTGACGAAGCCGGCGGGGGATGGGCGGGCCACTATGCGCTGGTCACCGGGTATGATGACACCGGGAGGGTTTTCACCACACAGGATACGTACCGAGGCCCCGACCAACGTGTTCCCTACCCGGACTTCGACGCGAACTGGCAAGCCTTCAACCGCGTCTACTTCCTGGTCTATCCCGAAGCCAAGCAGGCTGAGGTCGAAAACCTCTTCGGCGAAGACCTGGATCCGGATGCCAACCGGCTCAGGGCGCTGGCAACGGCACAATCCGAGACGTCTCAGGACCCGGACAACCCACTCGCGTGGTTCAACCAAGGGTCCAATCTAGTCTACTTCGAACGCTATGGGGAAGCCGCCCGCGCTTTCGATGAGGCCATTTCCCTTGGACTGCCGTGGCGCTTCACGCGCTATCAATTCGGCCATTACATCGCCTACTTCAACCAGGGGAGGTTTGAGGACATTATCGAGCTTGCCGATGCGACACTCTATCGGACCTCCAAAGCCGAGGAGTCGCTTCTCTGGCGAGGGTGGGCGCGCTATCGACTGGGCGAGTGGGTTCGGGCGGTCGAAGACTTCCGGGCAGCGCTGGAGGTCAACCCCAACTATCTCGATGCGCAATACGCCCTAGATTACGTCGGCGGGTCGCCGTGAAGGTTGACGCCTGCACAATCTCTCCCATTTTTTGACCCTATTCAGGCATCATGATAGAGACGGGTTTGAGGTATCCATTTCCCGGACTCCAACTTACTTGCGAGAGGAAACCGAAATGCTGATCAGCGAGCGACTGAGCAAGGCGATGAATGACCAGATTGGGCGCGAGCTGGGAGCATCGCACCAGTATTTGAACCTCGCCGCCTATTTCGACCGAGAGGCTTTGCCGGAGCTGGCGCGGTTCTTCTACCGCCAGCCCAGCGAGGAGCGGATGCACGCCAAGAAGTTCGTCCACTACCTCGTCGAGGCCGGTGGCAAGGTGGCAGTACCGGCAGTGGCCGCTCCACGCGCCGACATCGATTCGGCCGAGACCGCGGCCAGGCTATCGTTGGATTGGGAGCTGGAAGTCACCAAGCAAATCAATGCCCTGATGGACATGGCCATCCAGGACAAGGACCATATCGGCCAGCAGTTCCTGACCTGGTTCGTGAACGAGCAACTCGAGGAAGTCTCGACCATGGACCAGCTGCTCTCCGTCATCCGGCGAGCGGGGGAGAATGGCTTGCTGCTTGTCGAGGACTTCCTGGCGCGACGCGGCGCCCCGCACGCGGAATCCGCCGCTTCGTCCTAGTACCTCCTCGGCGATCACAGAATCCGGATCAACTCCTGGGCAGGCGAATCACCTGCCCAGGATCGTTGCGTCCCTGCAGGCGGGTAGGAAAAAAGGCCGAAGCGGGATAGGTGGAGACGTGATTGGGCCTAAGACCGATCTCGCGAGTTGGCCCCCGTTGTTGCCCTCGTCCTGATCAGATCCGCCACGACAGAGCTGTCTGCAGCCCGGAGTTCGCCCTCCACACAGAGGATACCGTCGCGGAGCCGTTGGTCCCAATCGCCAGGCATTATCTTTCAGGGATATTGTCCGGGACGCCGTCTAGAAGAGCCGCTGCTGCCGCGCGGGCCTGTGGCCATCGAGGGTGATGTAGGGCGCGGCACGCTCAGCGACGACACCCAAGGCACGAAGGTCGCTCAGATCACGCAACTTGGAGGTGCGTCTTGCCTTCAGGATGGCCGAGGCGCCGCGAGGACCGATGCCTGGCACGCGGAGAAGCTCGTGACGATCAACTCGATTGAGCTCCACCGGTGCTTCGCTCAGCGCCGCCTCGGCGTAGGCGGATTTGGGATCGCGCTCGATCGGCAAATGACCGCGGGGATCGAAGGGGAGGTCCTCAAGATCGAAGCCGTAATCGCGGAGTAGGTACGACGCCTGGTAGAGGCGGTGCTCCCGCAGGGGGTCTTCCGGTGGGTGGTTCTCGAGCGGCGTCCCCTCGACGGGCGTGAACGCCATGAAGTAGGTGCGGGCGAGGTGCGCGGTCCGCATCAGTTGGGATGTCAGCGCCAGGAGGTCGACGTCGCTCTCGTCGGCTGCGCCCACGACGAACTGCGTGGCGCTTGAAGACCAGCGGCCATTCCAGCCCCGCCAGGCCGGCTCCGATCTTCGTATCTCCTCGATCCACTGCAGCCGCACCAGAAGCTCCTCGCGCAATTGCTTCTTTGGGGCTATGCTGCTGAGACGCTTCTGGTCGGGTGCCTCCAGGTTCAGGGATACGCGGTCGGCCAGCTCCAGCGCCCGTCGGATTTGATCCCGTTCCGCTCCCGGCATGATCTTCAGATGCAGGTAGCCGCGATAGCCCAGGCGTTTGCGGAGGATGTCGGCCGTGTCGAGCAACTTGTCCTGGGTATGGACACCGCCGCCGAAGAGGCCGGTCGAGAGGAACAGGCCCTCGACCATGCCGGCCTGGTGGATCATCTGAAATGCGCCGGCCATCTCCTCGGGTTTGAAGGTCAGCCGCCGGCAATCCGTGCCGGCCCGGAAGCCGCAGTAGAGGCAATCCCTCTCGCAGGCCGTGGTGAGCATGGCCTTGAGGAGCGGAACGCGGTGTCCCCCAGCCGAGGTCATGGTGATGGGAATGGGATGGCCCTTGTAGGCAGTTCGGACATCATCCGCCGAGACGCCAGGTCCAGGTTTGATGGGGAGGCGGGATGCTTGGCAACCGGAGGCGGGCGGGCGCCGGACAACGTCCTCCTCATCGGACTCGAAGGCCATCTGGTTGGAGAGAGCCGAGAGCTTTTCTAGGGCATCCATCCTGTAACCAGCATAGCACGTTTGTTCTATCCATTCAAGTCCCAATCCTCGAAGTGGGAGGCGATACGGCTGCCCAAGGGCCTCCCCTTCTTGCGATTTCGGGTTCTCCTCCGAAGACTGTGGAAAGGTGACATAACGTGAGATAAGCGGACACCTGTCGGCGGTGATATCTTGGGAAGCGGATGCTTGCATCAACCGATTCCCATGCTCACCAAAGGAGCCGACAGGTGTCCCTTGACATTATAAGCCAATGGGTGAACCTCCCGCACGTCGTGGTCCAAGATGTCATCCTCAACGAGACCTCTACCGACTTGTTGATCCAGCGCATGCCTCCGGCACTGAGATGTTCGAATTGTGGGCAGATGGGGTTCGATCGCTATGACCGAACCCGTCAGCGCATCCGAGACTTGAGCGCCTTCCAGCTGCACACCTACCTGGTCCTGGACAAATGGCGCGTCCATTGCCCCGTCTGTGGTGTGCGCGTCGAGGATCTGGGGTTCGCAGCCCCTTATTCGCGCCACACACGCCGCTTCGAAGATCTTGTCGCCCGTCTCTGTGAGCATCTGCCTGTGGCGAACGTCTCCGAGCTGTTGGGAATGGACTGGAAGACGGTCAAGGAAATCGACAAGCGGGCTCTGCAGCGAGCATTCGCTGAGCCCGACTACTCCGGTCTGCGTCTCTTGTCCATCGATGAGATCTCCTACAAGAAGCGCCAAAAGTATCTGACCCTCGTGCTGGATCTTGATCGTACCCGGGTCGTCTGGGTGGGAAAGGGCCGCCGCCAGGCCACACTGGAAGCCTTTTTCGATCAGATCGGCGAAGAAGTTGCCCATGGCATCGAGGCCATCGCCGTTGACATGTGGGACCCCTACATCGCCGCCATCAACGACCGTGCCCCTCAGGCGGCGATCGTCTTCGACAAGTTTCACGTCATCCGCAACTACTCCAAGGTCATCGACCGGGTGCGAGTGGAGGAATTCAGGAAGGCGGAAGCCAAGGACAAACCTGTCCTGCGAGGAACCAAGTACTTGCTGCTGAAGAACCAGGAGAACCTTTCCCCACAGCAGCTCTGCCGGTTGGAAGAACTCCGGTCTCTGAATGAGAACCTGAATGTGGTTTATGTGCTCAAGGACGACCTGAAGCGCCTGTGGGATTGCACGGAGCGGGAAGAGGCCGCGCTGCTTCTTGCTGACTGGACGCAGGCTGCACAAGAGAGCCGCATCGAACCTCTGCTGAGCTTCGCGAAGACGCTCAATCACTACGCCTATGGCCTGCTTAATCATTGCCCTTATCCGATCAACAACGCCCGATTGGAGGGACTGAATAACAAGATCAAGGTGATCAAGAGACGCTGCTACGGCTTCCACGACTTGGACTACTTCGCCCTAAAGATCAAACAGGCCGCCCCGCGTGGCCTCTCCCCGTGACCCGTCATCAGCCTCTACCCACACTTTTCGGAGGAGAACCCGATTTCGCAACACCGGCAATAGGCCAGTCGCGTGTCGCAGCTATCGTGGCGAGAGGAGTCCCCAGCCACTCAGCTGCCGCGGTCGACTGGGACTATGCGCCTGCCAAAGGCAGAAATCAACGAGAAAACGATGGTGAGGCCAGAGTTGCGCGGGGCGGCCCGCGAACGGCGCACATGGCCTCCGCCCTCGCCAGCCTCCCGCGATCCACTGCCGCCTATCGTTGAAACCCTGGTATTGTCAGGCAGGGAGCGTGTGGTTCCGAGATTCGCGCCAGGAGGAGGCCAGCATGGAAACCTACATCATTCTCGGGAAGTACACCCATCAAGGCATCCAGAAGATCAAGGAAGGCCCCGGCCGCATTGAGGCGGCCCGCAAAGCCATGGAGGCCGCCGGCGGCAAGATGGTCGCTTGGTATCTGACCATGGGGCGCTATGACTTCATACTAGTCGCAGAGGCTCCAAACGTGAAAGCCGCTGCGTCCGTGCTCCTGGCGATCGGATCCCAGGGGAACGTCAGCACAGAAACACTCCATGCGCTAACCGAGGCAGAGTTCAAGGGCGTCGTCTCTTCACTCCCATAACGATACGGAACCACACGCTCCCCCTGCCATGCCTTCCCCCTGAGGCCGCCCAACATCTATGAGCGCGTTGACGTGTCAAGAAGGGGGTACCCAGGATCGAAAGTCTCCTTGAGAGGCGAGGCTAGACAGCGATCTCGGGTTCTTACCCTGAGTACCAGAGTCAGCCCGGTCTTCCTCCGCGAAGAAAAGTGAGCCTTCGGCCGGAAGTATGTAGTCACCCTCAAAGGGGCATGATGAATCTTCAACATGGTCGGCAGCACCACCCGAGGCGAGGCGTTTGGCTGAGGTTGGTTGCGCGAGAATTCGAGCTCTTGTATGCTACCGGTTGCGGTCCAAAAGGGGGGCCCTTCGGCTGCCGCATCGCGCCTCGCACTCCCGCCGATTCATACCCATCCCCCTTTCGTGTTTTCGCAACATCGGCGATAGGCCGCGAGCCTCTTGCAAACATGATGGCGAGAGAAGTCCCAAGCCATACCGCAGCTGTCGGTTTATCGCCATGCGCTTGCTTAAGGTAGAAATCAAGGACAAAAGACCGGTCAAGCCGTAGTTGGGCAGCGCCTGTTTGGTCTTAAACCCCCCTCTTGACATCCGTATATACTGGCAGTATACATTAGGCATGGGCGATCCGCTTGGAGTGCTTGCGGCATCCACTGGCTTTGACTGGGATGAGGGCAATGCCCAGAAGATCTGGGACCGCCACCGAGTCCGTGCCGGGGAGTGCGAGGAGGCATTCTTCAACGAGCCGTTCTTGGTGGCTTGGGATCAGAAGCATTCAGACAGAGAGCCGAGATACTACGCCTTGGGCCAGACGGATGGGGGAAGGGAGCTGTTTCTGGTATTCACCATTCGTGGCGAGCTGGTGAGGGTGATCTCGGCCAGAGACATGAGTCGACGGGAGCGGAGGGTGTATGGCCGTGCGAAGGAAGAAGCCGATTCCGGCGTTCAAGAGTGAAGAACAGGAGCGCGAGTTCTGGGCGTCGCGCGATTCTGCCGACTACGTAGATTGGCGGCGGGCGGAGAGGGTGCGCCTGGCGAATCTTCGGCCGACGACGAGGTCGATCTCGATCCGCCTACCGGAGCCGATGATTGAGAGGCTGAAGGTGCTGGCGAACAAGCGGGACGTGCCATACCAGTCCCTTCTAAAGATGTATGTGGCGGAGAAGATCGAAGAGGAGTTGCGGGCGGAGCAGTAGTTGCGGACGCTGCCGAACGTCTATGAAAGCGGCGCCTCTCTGGGTCCCAGTGGGACACGTGTTGAGAGGGGCGGAGCCTTAATCAAGTGCCTCCCCTTGCGGTGGGGCTGTCTCTTGAGCTTCAATCCTGCCGCTAAGCCGTCAAGTCAAGCCGGTCTGGCCCCCCACAGAGTACGTGGGATCCTGGTAAGAACATCCAGGACGAACGGCCCGCGGCGGGAACATCTACCGTTCGCTCCGCGAAGACGGAGTGCGCCCTCAAAGGGGCATGACTAAGCTTCAGCCGGGGCTGCGGCACCGCCCAAGGCGATGCAATTGGCTGAGGGCGATTGCGCGAGAATTGCAGCTCTTGTATGCTACCGGTTGCGGTCCAAAAGGGGGGCCTTCGGCAGCCGCATCGCCCCTCGCTCTCCCGCCGCTTCAAGCCTTTCCCCCTTTCGAGATCTCGCAACACCGCCGACATACCGGGCGCCTCTCGCGGCTATCATGGCGAGAGAAGTCCCCAGCAATACAGCTCCTGGCGACTTATCGGAACGATGCGCCTGCTGAAGGTAGATATCAAGGACAAAATGCCGGTGAGACCAAAGCTAGTTTGTGCGCCCCGTGTGTCTGTTATGTCAACGGGATCACCTCTTGACTTCCCGAGAAACCGGGCCTATGATATGTACACACTAAAGTACGGCGCGGCGTACAGATAAGCGTGCGGCGTGCATCGGGATGGCCTTCGTCGTCCATCATGGAAGGTGTGAGATGCTGAAGACAACAACGGTCACTGAACTGAGATCGGACCTCGCCGCCTGCATTAGTCAGCTTGACGAAGGCCCCATCGTCGTCTTGTCCCGCAGTCGGCCTGCGGCGGTTCTTGTCGAGCCGGAGGTTTTCGACGCAATGCTCGAGCGCCTGGAACTCCTTGAGGATTTGCTCGACGGCCGCCGTGCGGTCGCTGAATACCTCTTGGACCCTGCATCTGTGCTCGATGGCGAGGAGGTTTTCGGCAGACTGGGGCTCTAGAAATGCCCTACTCCCTCAAGCTCCATAGGGACGTCGAGAAACAACTGCAACGAATGTCCTCCAATGATAGAGAGCGCGTAGTCGGGACTATGCGCTCTCTTCGCGATGAGCCGCGACCTGGGGGCTGTGTTCACCTGGAAGAGAACCTCTATCGAGTGCGGGTGGGGGACTACCGCATTATGTACGCGATCTTTGACACTGAACTCGTCGTCTTCTTGTGCAAGGTTGCAAGGCGCAGCGAGGCAACATATCGCGAGCTCCACGCGCTCGCCACTCGCGCCAGTCGCAAAGTCCATCGCAAATGACGGATAACCTCGACGGGGCCCACTAATATCTATGAAAGGGGTGCCTCTCTTGGTCCCAGTGGGATACCTGTCAAGAGCCCGTTAGCTCGAATCAAAAGCCTCCTCAGCCGTGAGGCCTTCTGGTGTTGCTCGTTTGAGCCCCGCCTTTCGAATCCAACCCAGTCTTGCGCCGCTCAGGACGCCCCGTCTACTTGGCGGGACCTACGGCGCGCCCTCCGGCCGGAGACATCTACCGTTCGCTCCGCGAAAACGGAGTACGCCCTCAAAGGGGCATAAATACTCTTCAGCCGGCACGGCGGCACCGCCCGAAGCGAGGCCGTTTGGCTGGGGGGCGGTTGCGCGAGAATTCGAGCTCTTGTATGCTACCGGTCGCGGTCCAAAAGGGGGGCCTTCGGTAGCCACATCGCCCCTCGCTCTTCCGCCGCTTCATACCCTTCCCCCTTTCGTGATTTCGCAGCATCGGCGGCAAGCCGGGCGCCACTTGCAGCCAGTATGGCGAAAGAAGTCCCCAGGCACGTAGTTCTTGACGGTACATTGGGACCATGCCGCCTGCTGAAGGTAGATTCCGAGGACAAAGCGCTGGTGAAACCATGGTTAGGCAGCAAAGCCATCGCCCACGCAATCTGGCACTTGACACATAGCACAGTTGTTCTATAATGTGGATGACGGATCACCGATTCATTTCAGGCAACCAAAGTGCCTGTACGCCGCGATGATCTCACCGAGTTCCACTACATAGCCCATGTAGACAATATCAGGTCCATTCTCGCGATCGGCATCGTGTGTCACAACAGATCGAACACCTTAACAGCTGTGTCTGTAGCCTCGGCAGACGTGCAATCGA
>Ga0315274_10012441_pt1 | contig 12137 bp, 14 predicted proteins | sample YL17G02_20_MG_FD_203700 | JGI IMG/M metagenome (GOLD analysis project Ga0315274, IMG submission 203700) | Sediment microbial communities from Yellowstone Lake, YNP, Wyoming, USA - YL17G02_20 | ecosystem: Environmental > Aquatic > Freshwater > Lake > Sediment | place: USA: Wyoming | collected... | reverse complement strand
TCTAATCTCCAAAACATACACCCAAATCACGAGCTGTAAGTATCGTATCGCAGTCCAATGGGACAGACTTCATTCGCCGGGTTGCCTGGGCCAATGGAACATACCGCACAGTAGGTGGATCGAGAGCAACCATCACGTCCGTTTCCCCTTCTTCCAATGCTCTTACAGCAGCAGCACCGAATCGAAGTGCAATAAGACGATCAAAAGTTGTTGGAGTTCCGCCCCTTAAAAGATGTCCCAATACAATCACACGCGTTTCTTTTGATAGAAGGGATTCAAGTTGCATGGCGACCGTTTCGCCAATTCCTCCTAAACGTTCTGCTCGGCCAATTTCTTTTTCGATTACGGATATGTTACCCCCTACGGGTTTTGCACCTTCGGCAACCACCACAATAGAATGTTTTCGTCCATATTGCCCACCCTCTTTGATTTTTGATGCAACCTTTTCAATATCATATGGGATTTCGGGAATCAAAATAACATCCGCACTGCCAGATACACCGCAGTTAAGTGCTATCCATCCTGCATATCGCCCCATCACTTCGATAACCATTATTCGTTGATGTGCCTCTGCAGTGGAATGCAAACGATCCAAACACTCCGTTGCGAATGACACGGCCGTATCAAAACCAAAGGTAATGACCGTCTCCTCAAGATCATTATCAATTGTCTTTGGCACTCCAACGACTCGCAAACCTTTTGTAGCGAGAATATGGGCTATAGTCAGTGATCCATCTCCTCCGATAGCAATAAAAGCATCAATATGGTTTTCTCTGAATGCAGTGATAACTTCATCAGAGCGATCTTTTTCATAAGTTTTTCCTTCACTGTCCACCATCGGATACGTAATAGGATTCCCTCGATTCGTAGTACCTAAAATAGTACCTCCAAGGTGAGTAATATTTTTAACTGTTTCACGAGTCAGTTGAACTAAACCACCTTCGGGATATTGTTCAGATAAGAATAAGCCATTGTATCCATCGCGGATGCCATAACATTCCCAACCCCGGTTTAAAGCCGCAAATACAATTGCTCGGATGACAGCGTTTAGCCCTGGTGCATCACCCCCACCGGTATTCACCGCAATTCTTTTGATTTGTTTAATTGCCATCTTTGCTCCTCCATTAGATAATAAATTTGTCGTGCCAGAAATTTCCAACCCTCACTTTTTGTCCCTCAGAGAAAATTTACCGGTCTCTTTGTGTGGATGACTAAACCCTCAAATTTTTCAAGCAAAATTAGCTTACCCTTTCGAGTCCTTTAGGATCAATCTTTTCTTTAAATATTATATAGGAATCTTGATATTTTAGGGAATAAATTTCTTATTTACCGGGAAGAGAGTAGAGGTACTAAGAATTCACCGGGGTGTTTTAACGCTTCTGGAGGGGATACAGTAATCAATGAGGAATTTTATATTTAATTCGAAGGACATCGCATATCATAGAATAAGACTGTTTCCTATTCAGAAATTCGTATTCTAGAGTACACCTACAAATGTTCGCTCAATGATGAACTTGAAGGTTGACGATTTCATATTGAAATGTGCATGAATAAAGGCAGAGTCATTTCTGACATATCAGGGAGCGCAAGGATATTTCATGTCTCCTTCTGAATGGCCGACAATGAAAGCGTGAAGGACTTTTATTTTAAGGATAACCATCTATGCATGCACACATATCGTCACCTTCGTAGGCCTAGCCATCAGTTTTTCAATTCTGGCACGGATCTTACTCGTCTCTGGAACCCTCTCGTATTTTTCCCAGTCGGCGACACTCTGCCAGGCTGAGATCACAATATAATTTTGAGGGTCATTCTGGACTCGAAGCATCTCACCTGTGATATAACCTCTTGAGAAAATTGCTTTCGATCTCAATCTCCTGAGGAGTTTAGCAAAATCCGCTTCCTTTCCCTTCTTTACCTTCCGATCGATAATGATTCTCACAGCCATTGCCTTGCACCTCCTATGTGGTTTTTATCAGCCTACAACCCCTTTTAGAAAAAGATACACCTATCCTCTTTCCATCTCTGCGATCCACCGTCCTCCCTATCTCTGCCACAAGAGTTAAGATTCATTTAATCATCTATACGACAATTGGTGTCTCATCTTTTACCCCTTCCTTACGACCTGTTTTCCTAAGGGGAGGGCCATTCTCCAATGGATGTTTCATGTTACCCCCTTTAGACCTTGGCTATCAATGTAGCATGGGATTCTACTTTTGGATTAGGAATATTAAAATCAGAACAACCGGTCTTCTCATTCCAGACGAAGTCCTCACACCCCAGTTCAAGGAGTCTGTCATGAATCATCCTATCGTAATGAACCTTAATTGACCTTACGTGTCTATGGATATCTTTATTCCTTACTTGCTGCGTAGTGTTGCTGATGTATTGTATGTAGCAAAGCTTTGGAACCCGTATCATCCGGGTCTTAAGAAAAGTCCTGACCATTATCTCATAGTCGTCTGCAACATGAAGTTCTTTATTGTGACCCCCTATGGATTCATAGAAAGACTTCCTCCAAGCCCGTATATGGTTAGGCGTTGAGACAATATGCCGAATCGTTTTCGCATTGATGTTGCCGGCACTCCCCGACTTATATACCTTGCCCTTATATTCAACATCGGTATAGGAACCGTACCCAAAGGCCCAACCTTTCCTGTAGGTATGACTTGTACCGTTCTCATAGGTTTCAGCACAGTCGGTATATAGGAATCCCGCCTCTGGGAATTGTTTAAAGCCCTTTACAACGTAATCTAGGGCATCGTCCGTCAATTCATCATCATGGTCCAGTTCTACGAGTATATGGCCCTTTCCTAAACTGCAAGCCCAGTTCTTTAGCTTACCTATGATTCCTGAGTGTTCCCATGGCTTGAAAACCTGTATCCTATGATCTTTCTTAGCAAGGTTGTTTAACATTTTAAATGTTGTTCCATCATCATCTGAGTCATCCACTATGATCCATTCCCAATTGCTATAGGTCTGCTCCTTGAGGGATTGGAATGGGCGATTGATTCTTTCCCCGGTTTTATAGGCAGGAGTAAAAACGGTAACGAGGGGATTTTCATCCGCTCCCTGATCGTTAAAGATGTTTGTTAAATAGCATTTGTAAGCGTCGATGCCAACCTGAGTCAGGTCTGGCAGGGTATCATAATGGAGCCATCTCTTTCGGATCTCGAAAGGAGCTTTTATAAGATTAGGGAAAGAAGATGGATCACCAATCGTTATAATGACATGCGGCCTATCCCGAATGAGAACTTGCTCGAGGTTAGAATCGGAAGGATAGCATCTGCAGTCGAATCTTTTCTCCTCATAGTCTTCCCATATGGGAGTGACTAATTCAAAGTCATCGTGGCCAAAGATACAAATTATTGGTAACTTCTCGCTTCCTTTAAATAATTTAATCGCATTGGTCATCAGTTTGATAAGTTTTTTCTTGATCAGAGCTCGCTTTGGGGCTGTATTGCCGTCCTTTCTTGGACTACCGTTAAATGCGACCACCCTCATTTTAATTTCTTTCCTGATGTTCCAGGCTTCTCTGGGAAATAATTTATTCTTATGAGAAAGCCAACATAAATTGTGAGGATAGGAAACATCCCACGCCAATTTCCTATTCTCATCTTGCTTCATTCATATCTTTGCCATAAAACGATTTTGAATCACGTTACGACCGGTTTCTCGTCCTTTTCGTCCTTCTCTCCCCCTTTAGAGGTTGGAGACTCTTCATGGGTTGAGGTATTTCCAAAAATAGAAGGCTCAACAGACTGTGACGCCTCTGCCATAACCTCTGAAGGTACAGAACCTTCTGCAATCGCGGATGTCTCAGAAGTTGGCTCCGCAGAGGTTTTGATATTTTCGAATAAATCGGTTAATAGATTTTCTGAAGGAAGTGTGTTCTTCAGCTCCTTCAAATCCCTGGTTTCCTCCTCAAAGCTTTCTTTCATTTCCTCGGTCGCCTTTTTGAATTCCCTCATCGCTTTTCCAAAGGCCCTGGCCAGTTCCGGAAGTTTATCGGGTCCAAAGACAACCAGGGCAATCACTAAGATGACCAACAAATCCGGCCCTGCAAGCATAAACCCTCCCTCTCAAAAACCCCGAAAGGACAATTCATTAAGTTACAAAGGATACAAGAAGACCCTCTATTCTTTACTTTTTTCCGAAGGCTCTTCCGGTTTCTTTGGGGTAATGTCGATCTCTTCTTTTTTGATGCCTTTCTTAAAATTTCGGATTCCCTTTCCAAGCCCTTCACCGATCTGGGGAAGTTTATTGGCACCAAAGATAATCAAGACAATGACCAAGATAACAAGCAGCTCCGGCATTCCTAATCCACCAATCATCTGCCTCCTCCTTCCGGACTATCTTTATAGTAAATCTGGTTATATTCCATACCTGTGAATAACGAGATCTTCAGGCGATCTTTGCTCAGAAGAGGTTCGCCAAACGGTTACTCCTTCTTAACCTTGGTGTCCTTATGGGCGTCGTACTTGGCAATGTCCCTGTCTTCGTCTTCGGTCATCGCATGGGGAAAGATGAAGCCAAAGCTCAAGAACATCACCACCACTCGTACCCAATGCAAGAACCTGCTCTTGCGCTTCGATTGCTTGCTTTGAGTCATTGCAATCTCCTTTCTGTTTTATAATTTGATAAGAACTCCCCTTGGGGTGAGTCGAACATACCAAAAACATAGTTTGGCATGATGACTTCTGGAATTGGCGGTCTGTAACTCGAAGCACTGTTTTATCCTTTGTCTTTCTTCTCTTTCTTCATCACGTACACAACCCACACGATGAGACCAATACACATTACCACCATCATTGCTAATCCTAACCATGGGCCCAACGACACGTTATTTCACCTCCCTTCTTACTTAGGAATCTTGCAAAGGAAGATTTTAAGCCTCCTCTCTAATGCGCACTTTGGGGTAGGGCAGCCAATAGGCTTATGTCAAGTTCTCTGTGTAAAAAGGGAGAGGAAGCTCCTTCTGACCTTTATGGTTGTGATAATAGAAGACAATAAAGAGAATACGTTCCATACTATTTTTGTTACCAAAAACACCCATAGATCTGCTTCTTCTCCTGACCTCCCGAAAGGCTCTCTCGATGAAATTCGTGGTACGAACCATCCGCCACAAAGCCTCCTGAGCTCTTTGAAGCCCCTCAACCTCTAACCCTAGTACATTCGTTTGTGATGGGTTTCCTTAACCCAACGCGCGATATCCTTTGGTTTGTCAGAGTCGAAGAGTTTATTCCCCTTACCTACTGGTTGCATGTCAATCACATCGGCTGTATACACAATATATTTCTTCTGCTTTTTGCCTGGGTAGTTGGGGTTAAGCTCAATCACAGCAGCACCCATGCCGAGGGGACCTCCGTGTTTGCCGCCCCTGGCCGAGTAGAAGAAGACCGTGTTACCGGGTTCACTAATCGCTTCGATTTTCTGCTGTATCTCAGCCTGAGTAAAAATGGGGGTATCCCAGTTGACCTTCTTCTTTTCTTCCAATTTGACCTGCTTCGCCCCCTCATCGAACCACCCTTCATAGATTATCAAATCCGGGCACTCGTCAAGAGAAGTGTAGTCCTTAACCTGTACTTTCCTTGCTATCGCTTCAGAGTCGTCGAAAACCCGAATATTAAATGTCGCTCCAGTTGTGCTCTTACGCTCAACAGCCTTGAGAAGCTTCAGCAAATCGGGGTCCATTTTTCTCTCGGCTACCAGATAATTTTGCACTGGCCCCGGTATTTCTTTTGGCCCTGACAGTTTCCCTTCCTCTTTCGCTGACTTTTTGCTCCAGAACATCTTTCTTATACCTCCTTTCATGATTATCTTGCCACCCATCTTTCCCATTTCGAATAAGCTTTAATTAGGGGAATTGGAAGGCTTTGCAAACTTCTCATGGCGCACCGTGTTTGTTTCTTTGTCGAAGTAGCCTTCCCACAGTATCAAATCAGGATGGTTGTCCAGCGAGGTCCAGTCTTTTACATTGACACCTACCTGTGCAACTTGGGCCTCACTGAATACGCGGCAGTAAAATGCCTTCTTCTTCCCGGCTGGACGGACAACTCCTTTAAGTTGCCATACCCAATTGGGGTCCTCCTTCTCTTCAACTACTATGTATCTTCCTACTAAATCATGTATCCCCTTAGGTCCTGGCAACTTTTCCTCCCCTTCCTTTGTTTCTTTCCGTTTCCAAAACATTTCTGCCCTCCTTGTGATGAACCTTGAGCGATGATCACCCACTTTCTCTTCCTAAAAAGCCTACGGCAAGCCAAAATAAGTTTAAGCCATTAGCTTTTGAAGAAAGAAAGGGACCAGATTCGAATAAATTGGATTAGAAAAATTAGAAGGGTTCTGTTCAACAACGAAAAATCGAGGTTCTTTGATTGAAAGGAGATGTTAGAAATGAAAAAAGAGGAATCCGTTTGATGGGATTGATACCCAGTGCTGATATAACAGAAAAACTACTTGGCCCAGATATTTTCAACCTACATGTAGAAACGACAAATAGAAATTCCTGATCGAAAGTTTCAAGTTTTGGCTGGTGAGAAATAAAATCGGCTGATGCCATGGAATAGTAACAGAAACAAGCCGAAGATGATAGTACAGCAAATGAAATTGCTACAACCAGAATTTTTTCTATCCTTATGGAATTTCTCTTCACGTCAAAATCCTAACATGTGGTTGAGCCCAGTTTTGATGCTGAAAACAACAATTATTTCCTATCAAGAAAAATTGGTCTTGTCAATCAAATAATTGGTTCAGACACGATTCACCCCAAGAGGCTCAGCCATTATGGGTTGAAATCTGCACTATAAGGGCAAAACGACTTGCCACCGATTACAGGAAGAACTTATCAAGTGATTTGGCCGGCAAAGTGCCCCGCCTTTTAGGAAGGGTCAAGGAGCATAAAATAAATGATTTTACATTCTATAAAATTTCCACCTCCAAAGTATCCCCAGTTTTTAAAGAAAGGGTCTCTTTAATATTCTGGGAGGCGATCAGCTCCATTTTATTTTTTGGATAATTGTCAACCAGTGGAAGGATGATTGCTCCCTTTAATTGACCGCCGATGAGAACTGGATAGCATTTGGCGCTGCAAAAAGAGGGATCTTCAGGCGTAATTTCTGTTCCCGTCGCTGTCTTAAGATCTTTGAAAATTTGGAGAGATTCAGGATCAACCATCTCTAAGTTCAACGTTCCGGGGTACGGATCGATGGAGAGTTTTGAGATAAACTGTTTTCTGACCCAGGGGATCTGGGTAAAGTTTGAACTGACTCGGAGGCCATCTGCGATTTTTCCTCGTATCTTAATTTTATAGCTCCCACAGACCCCTCACCCTTCCCCTCTCCCCAATGGGGAGAGGGTGGGTTGGTGGGTTAATCCTTGAATCCTTTCTTTTTCAAGATATGTTTCAATGGGGCGCTTCCCCAGCGGTTGAAGAGATGGTGGTTGATCCCGAAAAGGTCGAGAATCTTCCCTATGGTGTGGTTGACGATGTCATCGATTGTTTTTGGATGGTGATAGAAGGCAGGAATAGGAGGAAGGATGACCACACCCATGTCTGCCAAATTCATCATCAGGGTTAAATGGCCCTTGTGAAGGGGAGTTTCTCTCACGACCAACACCAATCTTCGTTTCTCCTTTATGGCCACATCCGCTGCCCGAATTAAAAGGTTTACGTTGAAGGAGTTGGCAATGGCAGAGAGACTCTTGATGGAGCAGGGAATAACGACCATCCCCTCTGATTGGAACGAACCGCTCGCAATATCGGCTCCAATATTTTGGATATCATAGGTTACCTTGGCCAGTGATTTTACTTTCTCAACTTTCCAATCTGTCTCCATGAGGATGGTCTTCTGGGCAGCCTCTGTGATGACGAGATGGGTTTCGACATTTGATTTGCCGAGTACCTCCAGAAGTCGAATCCCATAAATAGCTCCTGTGGCACCAGAGATTCCTACAATTAATCTCTTCACTTTTTCTCTCCCGAAAATTTCCCCTTCCCTGATGGAAGGGAATTGAAGGGGAGGGGGATTCAATTCCTTTGTCCACCCCTCTCCGAGCCAGAGGCTCTATGAGCCGGCGGCCACCCTCACCCTCCCCCATCGAAGGGGGAGGAAATTTATTTAAGGTTGTTCAACATTGAGGCAAGTCGTTGCTTCACTTCTACTGGTACATCCACCTTTTCAAACCCCTCTTTTTTGGGCCGAGTGGCATCCATACCTATTTTCGTGGTCAAGAATCCTTCCTTAGAGGAGGGGTCAATGGGCTGCCCTCTCACGTCTGGAATGATGATCAAATCCCTGTCCCCTTGAAATCGTGTGGCCATTGCCCACTCCACTTCGTGGTCATCCTCTACCTCCACATCCTCATCAACGATGACCGCCTTCTTGATATTGGAAAAAGAGAGGGCCAAGGTCAATGCCCTCCGAATTTCTCCTTTGTTGTCCGTGTCGATGCTCATGACGACATGAGAGCCAAAGGTCCCTGGGATCAAATGGATCCGCTTCAAAGTTGGGATTTCCCTTTTCATCTTAGGGACAAAGTCGATTCCATGGATGAGGTAGAGTAGGTTGTCCACCTCCAAACTCCAGGGGATGATCGCATGGAAATAGGCCCCTTTACGGTAGGTGATGGTAGTCACATGTATCGTGGGGCTTTTTGAGAAGGTCATATAGTATCCACTCGACTCTCCGAGCATACCATCCTTTTCTTTGCCCTTTGGATCGATAAACCCTTCGATGGTAATCTCGGCATAGGCAGGAATATCTATATCCACAGTTTCGGCTTTTACCAATGGAATCGGCTCACCCCTCAACCCTCCTGCCACAGTAAGTTTATCCATCCCCCGAGGTATCTTGAAGACAGCAGCGATGAGGAGAGCGGGATCCACACCGATCACCGTTGCCACTTCCATCTTCTTCCTTTCCTTCTTACAGTGGGCATAGATCTCAGAGAGGGGCGGATTAAGAAGGGAGATGCCTAACTCATTCTTTCCCCTTACCTCCATCCGGTGGAGACCCCTTCCGATCGTTCCATCCTTTAGATCTCTGGCTGAGGTAATCCCTGAGGTAATATAAGGGCCGGAATCTTTAGAGTAATAGGTCAATATGGGAAGCAGTTTGAGGAGGTCGATCTTTTCCTTTTTAGTGATGACCACTTTTTGAGATCGATCTGAAACCAGGATCGGTAGAAGCCCGTTCTCTAACTTAGGAAGAGCATCTTCAAGGAGATGTTCCTGATCAACACCTAAGGCTATGGACAGACGTTTCTTTGTCCCCAATAGGTTTCCAACGACAGGGAATTTGTACCCCTTCACTTCCTCAAAAAGAATGGCTGGGGCTTCCTTCTTTCCTAACTCAGAGAGGATGGTCGAAATTTCAAATCGTGGGTCGAGAGGCGTTGAGATGGTGAGGAGTTCTCTAATATCTCTTAAATATCCAACAAAATCCCTTATCCCAGAAAAGGCCCTCAAGGTTATTCCAATCCCTTCGGAAGTTTATTCAATTCTTTTAAGATCTTGATGGACCAAGGTTTTTCCTGAAGCTGGCCCCTTCCGAGCCTGATCCAGAGTCGATCGGGGTATTTTGCTTCGGACCTTGAGACCAAGGCCATGGCATAAAAACTGCGATATTTATATCTCCTGTCCTTTGGCGTAAGTTCTCGAAGGATCAGTTCCATTTCATTTTCTTCAGGGACCGTTGCGAGGTCTGTTAATATAAAGGTATCAAACTCTTTTCTCTCCAATTTTTTTCCTCCTCAATCCTTGAACCCATAGTTTTTCCAGTTCTTAAGCACTTTGTCCTGAATCTCTTTTGGATAGACCTTATTAAAGGAGACCTTGATGGGCAGGTCAGCCTTGGGCCAATCGAGAGGGAAGGTACAGTCGAAAAGAACCTGCGCCCCCCGGCTCCATTTCCGATCTTCTGGGTCTGCGAACGGATAAAGAGGGGTTCCTACGGCATGTTCATATTTCCGAATCCCTCGAACGGGATGACATTTCGTTGCCAGGGCATGAATCACATCATCTTTGTTATAGATATCCGTTTCTTCATCGACCACGATGACCATATGGAACCATGGACTCAATTTACTTCCGAAGACGAGATTGGCGATCTGGGTAGCAATATTGCTGTAGATAGGCCTCACCCCCACCACAACCATGTGATGGGTCGATTCAGGAAGCATATAGACGCCTGTGATGGGAATGCCCTGACTCTCCAGGAGTTTTCGCATCTCCAATCCCAATGAAAAGGATCGAAGCAGTTGTCCTTCATCGGTTGGGATGCCCATATTCGAGATGGTTAATATTGGATTATTTCTATGAGTGATTGCCTTTATCCGGTAGACCGTCCTGGGCTCGCGCGGGGAGGTTCGATAACCGGTATATTCACCAAAGGGTGCTTCTTCAATCCAGAGATTAGGAATCACTTCTCCTTCGATGATGATTTCCGCATGGGCCGGAACTTCCAAATCACAAGTCTCACATTTCACTAACTCCACAGGCTTTCCCATCAACATACCTGTAAACTGGTCTTCAGGGATGGGCGAGGGCGCACAAGCCGCCACCCCTGATAAGGGATCACAGCCGATCACTGTGGCAAAAGGCATCGGTTTGTTTCTTGGAACGTACTTTCCGTAAAACATCTTTCCCATGTCAGAGAAAGGAAGTACAGGCCCGACCATTGTCTTTTCGTCAAAGACCATCTGGCGATACATTCCCCAGTTGACTGCATTGGTGTCAGGATCTTTTGCCACAACAAAATGCCATGTGCACAGATACCTTCCTCCATCACCGTCATGGACCATTGGACCTGGAAGCTTGAACAAATCTGCATCTTTCCCACTTAGGATATTCTCCTTGCACGGCGCATTCGTTCGATCCACGAGGATGGATGGGATAGGGTTTCCTGTTGTTCTCCTAACATATTCATCAGAAATTTCTGGCACAGATGCCTTGGGATTCATTCCCATTGCAATCGCCAATCTACTGTAAGTGGCCAGAGGAGCACCCAAAGCTTCAAAGCCTGGGTAGTCCTTGATCTTTTTAAAATAAGGGGCGGCCAATTTTTTCTCACAAACCCTTCTCACGATAGCGCCCATCTCAAGGTCCCAATCTACCTCTTGTTGGACCGTCACCAGTTCACTGTTTGCCTCCAATGCCTTAATAAATTCTCTATTATCTTTATACGATGTATAGGTCATCACTTAGAATCCTTTCTTCATTAATTCAGCTTCACCCCGTTAGAAAACCCCGCTGTTTGCAGTGGGGATGAAGATAAAATTCTTTTTAGAGGGAACACGGGATTTAAAGCCCCGTGTGAGCCGACCCGTTGGAAGGTCGAAGACCTTCTAACGGGGTTCACTTGGAAATCTTATTAATGATCGCCTCCCATTTTCCTTGGGCTTTTAAGATAAACTCAGCCACTTCCCTAACAACCCCTTTGCCGCCACCGGCTTTAGTAATGTAATCGGCTACTCCTTTAGCCTCGATGGATGCATCTGCCGGGGCGACTGAGAATCCCACCCTTTTCATAATGCCCAAATCGATCATCTCATCTCCCACATAGCAAAAATCTTGGTCCTTAAGCCCGGATTCTTTTTCAAACTCATCCAGCTTTCCTATCTTGGCTGAAGTGCCCCAAAGCTTTTCGGGAGGTACATTGTAAATTTTTCCGACCTGTTCATCTGTTCTGGTAATCTTGCTCGTCAAGAATGACAGACCGATGCCGGCTTCGATCAAGGCCATGCATCCCAGGCGGTCGTGAAGTGAGAAGCACTCCGATTTTTTTCCATCATCTGTATAATAAAGAATGTTGTCAGTAAGCACTCCGTGGATATCAAGGATAACAAACTTAACCTTTTTCGCTTTTTCAATGGCCACATCTTTGTTCAGCATCCTGTATCCTCCCATTGCTCGTCACGAATTTCCCGAATGATAACGAATTTACCAAATTTGGTTCATTCGCCACATTCGTAGTCATTCGATTTATCAAAATATGCCAGAATACCCCCAAGCTCTGCTGGGGGGATGAATGGCCTACCCTCTCCCCTGGGGGGCATAAGCGCTAACTTATGAACAAGGGGCAGATTTATGTGAAGATCCCAATAGGGATATTCGAAAATAGACCGGCGATTTATCG
>Ga0315274_10012439_pt1 | contig 12139 bp, 8 predicted proteins | sample YL17G02_20_MG_FD_203700 | JGI IMG/M metagenome (GOLD analysis project Ga0315274, IMG submission 203700) | Sediment microbial communities from Yellowstone Lake, YNP, Wyoming, USA - YL17G02_20 | ecosystem: Environmental > Aquatic > Freshwater > Lake > Sediment | place: USA: Wyoming | collected... | reverse complement strand
TGGTGATCGCCGCCGTCAACGTCGTCTTCCCATGGTCGATGTGCCCCATCGTCCCTACATTCATGTGCGGCTTCGACCGGTTAAATTTTTGCTTGCCCATAAAAGCACTCCTTACTTTTGAAAAAATCGTTATAAAAAACCACTTCTTCGATCGGCGGAGCTTCCACCAATGGCGTTGAGCTCCCGCCGATTTATCCTAATGCGATAAAATCGTTTTCGCCACTTGCTCAGGAACCTGAGCATAATGGTCAAACTCCATTGTAAATACGCCGCGACCCTGTGTGGCTGAGCGCAAATCGGTGGAGTAACCGAACATCTCAGCCAGGGGAACCATCGAACGCACCGCCTGGGTGTTCCCTAAGCGCATTTCTAAGCCGAGGATTTCTCCACGCCGGGCGTGTAGCTGCCCCATGATATCACCGAGGAACTCTTCCGGTGCAATCACCTCTACTTTCATGATCGGCTCTTGCAAAGCCGGGGCGCCTCTCTCGAAGCCTTCCTTGAAGGCCAGCGTGGCAGCCATTTTGAAAGCCATCTCGCTCGAGTCTACCTCATGGTAAGAGCCATCATACACCCGAACTTTCACATCTGTGACTGGATAACCTGCCAGTACGCCGGCATCCGCAGCTTCGCGCACACCCTTCTCAATAGCGGAGAAGTATTCGCGAGGGATCACGCCACCAGTGATATCATTTTTAAACTCGATCCCGCTGCCAGCTTCACTGGGCGTCAATTCCAACACGACATGCCCATACTGCCCGTGGCCGCCAGTCTGCTTGATATACCGGTACTCGGCTTTCCCAACTGGGCGAGTGATAGACTCCCGATAAGAAACCTGCGGTCTGCCTACTCGGGCTTGCACCCGAAATTCCCGTTTCATACGTTCCACCAGAATTTCGAGATGCAGCTCGCCCATGCCAGAGATGATCGTCTGACCTGTTTCCTCGTCCGACCGCACCCGGAATGTGGGGTCTTCTTCTGACAGCTTGTGCAGCGCATCCGACATCCTATCCTGGTCAACGGTCGTCTTTGGCTCAATTGCCACAGAAATGACCGGTTCCGGAAAGGTGATGTTTTCCAGTAAGATCGGGTTGCTTGCATCACACAAGGTATCCCCGGTGAATGATTCTTTCAGGCCAATGATCGCGCCGATATCTCCCGCACGGATCTCATCAATATCTTCGCGGCGGTCTGCATACATACGGAGCAGACGCCCAACACGCTCGCGGCGCTCTTTGGTGGAGTTGTACACCATATTCGTCTGAGCAATGCTGCCCGAATACACTCGCATATAAGCCAGTCGCCCAACATAAGGGTCGCTAACGATTTTAAAGACCAACGCACTTGCGGGAGCGTCATCACGAGATGGGCGGTTCAGAGCCTCACCGGTCTTGGGATGAGTTCCCAGCACCGGAGGTATTTCCGCTGGCGAAGGCAGGTAGTCCACTACTGCGTCCAACAGCGGTTGTACGCCTTTGTTCCGCAACGAGCTTCCGCAGAATACCGGTGTCACTTTGCCGGCAATCACAGCCCGGCGCAGTGCCGTTTTTAACTCCTCGACAGAGATTACTTCACCTTCCAGGTACTTTAAAGTCAAGTCATCATCTGTCTCGGCAACTTGCTCGATAAGACGAGCCCGCTGATCGGTGCACCGGGTCTGTAAATCTACAGGGATGTCGGTTTCTCGCGGATCTTGTCCGAGATCATCCTCCCAAATGATAGACCGCTCCTTCAGCAGATCAACCACACCCACGAACGAGGCTTCGCTTCCGATTGGAAGCTGCATCGCAATAGGGTTTGCACCCAGCCGCTTACGGATCGACTCAATCGATCGTTCATAAGAGGCACCCACGCGATCCATTTTATTGATAAAACAGATACGCGGCACCCCATATTGATCGGCCTGTCGCCAGACGGTTTCACTCTGCGGCTCCACGCCCTGAACCGCATCAAAAACAACAATTCCACCATCTAGCACGCGCAGACTACGCTGCACCTCGGCCGTAAAGTCAATGTGCCCGGGCGTGTCAATAATATTAATCTGGTAACCTTTCCACTCCGCCGAGACTGCAGCTGAAACGATGGTGATGCCGCGTTCGCGTTCCTGTTCCATCCAATCGGTGACGGTGGTACCATCGTCGACAGAACCGATGCGGTAGGTTTTACCGGTAAAAAACAGGATGCGCTCGGTAGTTGTAGTCTTCCCGGCATCAATGTGGGCAATTACACCAATATTACGATAACTTTCTTGAGGATATCGACGTGCCATCACTTAACCCATCACTTGAGCCTTCGACTACTTCGCTCTCCCAGCCTGCGATCCTGGCGGAGGGGACGAGATTGTTACAATGTTAATGAACTTACATGCGGTAGTGCGAGAAGGCGCGGTTAGCTTCAGCCATCTTATGCACCTCTTCGCGTTTACGCACCGATGCGCCCTGGTGACCAGCAGCATCCATCAACTCAGCTGCCAATTTCTCCTCGAAGGATTTCCCCGAGCGGGCTTTGGAAGACTGTATGATCCATCGACTGGCCAATGCAAAACGTCGGAAAGCAGGAACTTCCATGGGAACCTGGTAAGTAGCACCACCCACGCGGCGCGGTCGGACTTCCATCATAGGCCCTACATTCTTGAGCGCCTGCTCGAATACTTCCAGGGGCGGTTTCTTGGTGCGTTCTTCAATCAAATCGAACGCGCCATAAACCAGGCTGGTTGCCACGCTTTTCTTGCCATTGCGAAGGATACGATTGACGAAAGACTGCACATGAACGCTGTTGTAGCGCACATCGGGCAGGATTTCATGCTTTACGGGTTTACTACGGCGAGCCATTCAACTTCTCCTTTTCCAGCCTAACTTTCCTTAGGACGCTTCGCACCGTATTTTGAGCGACTCTGCTTACGGTCGCCGACGCCAGTCGTATCAAGAGTACCCCGCACGACGTGATAACGTACACCAGGCAGGTCCTTCACACGACCGCCGCGCACCAATACCACAGAGTGCTCCTGCAGCGAGTGCCCTTCACCGGGGATATAAGCAGTCACCTCGAGGCCATTCGTCAGGCGAACACGGGCGATTTTACGCAAAGCCGAATTCGGCTTCTTAGGGGTCATCGTACGAACCACGGTGCATACGCCGCGCTTTTGAGGAGCTCCCCTGGGCTGGCGTGTACGCCGTTGCTTGTACGAATTCAAAGTGTATAGCAAAGCCGGGGCTTTGCTCTTTTGTCTCTTGGACGTGCGTCCTTTACGGACCAGTTGACTAGTTGTGGGCACGCTTGCCTCCAAAAAATAAGATCTTTTACGATTTCTTGCATTAAGGGAGGCCATCGATACCACATGATGGCCTCGCCTCAGTTAATCGAGTATATAGGACAGTCAATCTCTGCCCAGGCTTGAAGAAGGGCAACGAGGGATGATTTTACCATGCGCCTTTTAGAGCGTCAAGGACATCCTATAAGATTTTTTAAAAATCCTCGCCAAGACCTAATAAGCCGGTGGTCAGCCTGGGAGGACGGGCACGTTCTTCATCCTTGCCAAACTTGATGACTTCGCCGGTATCTGTTACAGCTTCCACAGACAAGCCGAGACTCTGTAACTCCTTCACCAGCACACGGAATGATGCTGGAATGCTGGGCTCTTCAATCGGCTCGCCTTTAACGATCGCTTCGTAAGCTTTCACGCGACCCTGGACATCATCGGATTTCACGGTCAGCATCTCTTGCAAGATATAGGCTGCACCGTACGCTTCCAGCGCCCATACTTCCATCTCACCAAAGCGTTGGCCGCCGAACTGAGCCTTACCACCCAGGGGCTGTTGTGAAACCAGGCTGTAAGGGCCGGTAGAACGTGCATGCACCTTGTCTTCCACCAGGTGGTGCAGCTTCAACATGGTCATCACGCCCACGGTCACAGGACGATCGTATGGATCACCTGTCATCCCATCGCGCAGAACTTGCTTTCCAAGGATTGGAACCGGCTTACCAGTCTGTAAGGCAACATCACTGGCCTTTCCAGCCACTGCATCATCAGGAATCTCGGCGATGTCTTGACCTTGGGAATGCATCCACAACCGCAAGCAGGTGAGTGTTGCCAGTTTATCCCGGCTTTGTCGGTCGTTGAAACTCAAATTCTCATCACCGAAAACCAGCATTTGATCGGGATCAAAGCCATGGTCGCGCAGCCATTCTCGCAGGGTTGAACGTCGGGCAAACACCGAATCCGAGATCAACCGGTAAACATCATAACCTCGCTCGCCCAGCCAGTATTCCAGATACATCCGGCGCACCTCATCATCATCCTGGATGCTTCTCGGATCGAACTCCTGCCCCTTTAACCACTTCCAGGCATCGTCGACGACCTCTTTCCAGGCCTGATCGATCAGCCAGGCTCGCGCCAGCTCAGCCTCGATTTCCTCTTCTGTAGCACCATCGAACACAGGTGTGACTGCGCGGAATCCCAGGCGGCTGGCAGCCCAACCAAGATGAGTCTCCAGCACCTGGCCAAGGTTCATACGGCCGGGCACGCCCGTTGGATTGAGGATGATATCTACGGGTCCACCATCATCCAGGAACGGCATATCTTCTACTGCTACCACGCGCGATACAACGCCCTTATTCCCATGGCGGCCTGCCATTTTATCCCCGGCGGTGATCTTACGCCGCTGAGCCACCGAGACGCGCACCATCATATCCACACCCGCTGAAAGGTCGGCATTATCTTCGCGGGTAAACACCTTCACATCCACTACTTTACCGCGTTCACCATGGGGCATACGCAGCGAGGTATCTTTCACATCACGCGATTTCTCACCGAAAATCGCCCTCAGCAAACGTTCTTCAGGCGTCAATTCCTTTTCACCTTTGGGAGAAATCTTCCCAACCAGGATATCGTTCGGACCAACTTCCGCCCCGATGCGGATAATGCCGCGATCATCCAGATCTTTGATCGCCTCATCACCCACATTGGGGATATCCCGTGTGATCTCTTCCGGTCCGAGGCGGGTATCGCGCGACTCCACCTCGTGTTTTTCGATGTGCACCGAAGTGAACATATCATCCTGGACCAGGCGCTCGGAGATAACGATCGCGTCCTCGAAATTGGCCCCCTCCCAGGAAATAAAAGCCACTACCACATTTTGCCCAAGAGCCAGCTGCCCGCTCTCCGTAGAAGATGAATCGGCAATGACATCACCTTTGTGCACGCGCTGGCCTTTAACCACCGATGGGCGCTGGTCGATACATGTACTCTGGTTCGAGCGCTGGTATTTGCGCATCGTATAGTTGTGATGTTTGCCATCCAGGCCGCGCACTTCGATGCTGCTGCCTGTTACCGATAACACATCGCCATCTTCTTCCGCCACCACCACCTGCCCCGAATCCATCGCGGCGTTATATTCCATTCCCGTAGATACTCTCGGGACATCCGGTCGCAGCAGTGGAACGGCTTGCGCCTGCATGTTCGAGCCCATCAATGCCCGGTTGGCATCGTCGTGCTCGAGGAACGGGATCAAGGCCGCTGAGATACCCACAATCTGGTGCGGGGCGACATCCATATAATCAACATTATCCTGTGCAGCGAAAATGAACCCGGAATGGTAACGCGAGGATATACGCCGGTGGACGAATTCCTTGTAATCATTTAGCGGAGCGTTCGCCTGTGCGATCACGAAACGATCCTCAACATCCGCCGATAAGTATTCGGTCTCATCGGTGACGAAGGCCTCGATCAGCACTTCCGAAACTTTCAGACCAGCAATCTTCTCCGCCAACTCAGGACTGATGCGCTCTTCCTTCTTTCCGATAACTTTACCAGTTTCGGGATCGGTAACATCCTCCCGCAGCAGCCGGCCTATAAGACGAGGATCACCGGGCTTGAGCGATTTTCGCACCCGCCGGTACGGGGTTTCGATAAAGCCATACTCATTCACCTTGGCAAACGAAGCCAGGCGTCCGATCAGGCCGATGTTCGGGCCTTCTGGCGTCTCGATCGGGCAAATGCGTCCATAATGCGAGTGGTGTACATCGCGTACGTCGAAACCCGCCCGTTCACGGCGTAAACCACCTGGACCGAGAGCTGAGAGGGTACGTTTGTGGCGTAACTCTGCCAGCGGGTTGGTTTGGTCCATGAATTGGGATAACTGGCTGGAACCAAAAAACTCTCGCAATGCCGCCACAACCGGTCGAATGTTAATCAAAGTGATCGGGGAAAGCTGATCCTGATCACGGATGGACATACGCTCCTTGATGACACGCTCCATCCGGCGCAGGCCGATGCGCAGCTTATTTTGGATCAATTCCCCTACTGTTTTTGCACGCCGGTTGCCCAGATGGTCGATATCATCTGGCGCCTGCGTGCCGTTATTAATCATAATCATCCGGCGCACCAGCCCAATGATGTCTGACTTGGAAATTGTGCGGTTCGATATCGGAACACGGCTGTGCAGGTCGAGTTTTTGATTGAGTTTGTAACGACCCACGCGCTCAAGATCGTAATGCCGCTGATCGAATAACTGCTCCTCGAGGAATTCACGCGCATTATCCAGAGTAGCCGGGTCACCCGGGCGCATACGCTTGAAAAATTCCAGCAAGGCTGCCTCTGCCACGGTTAACCCGCCGCTCAAATCCCATTCCGGTTCTTGGTACAGGGTGGAAGAGATGTACATACGATCGGGATTATTATCGATATCGCCAAAAATCTGCAGCAGTTCTTCATCATTGCCGGTTTTAAGCGGCGAATCAGGCAGGCCATCGTTCACGGCTGCCAGGGCGCGCAAGAAGATCGTCACAGGTACGGTACGCTTACGGTTGAAGCGCAAGGTGAGGTAATCGCTCTTGCGGGTCTCGAATTCCATCCAGGCGCCGCGGTCCGGGATCAACTTGGCAAGCGCCAGAGCCCGGCCCGTAGAACGATCCATCGGAGCCTCGAAATACACACCCGGCGAGCGGATCAACTGCGAGACCACAACACGCTCGGTGCCATTGATGATAAATGTGCCTTTTTCCGTCATTTCGGGGAAATCCCCCAGGAAAATATCCTGCTTGATCGGTTCGGGCACGTCCGCTCCTGCGAGCAGCACCGATACATACAATGGGCTGGCATACGTCAAGTCTCGCTCGACGCATTCTTCCAGGTTATGTTTGGGTTCACCGAACCAGTATGTCAGGCCCCACTGCGCTGACTCATGCGTCCGGCTGGGAAAGTACAGCTTCATTCCCTTGTTATAAGACTCGATGGGGGAGATTTCATGAAAAAGATCAGCGAGTCCTTCTTTTTTGAGCCGCTCAAAAGATTCCAACTGCACCTCGATCAATGGTGGCAAGGGCAACTGAACCTGAATACGGGCATAGGACTTGCTGGGCAAATTTAAAGCCATACGGTTTCTCCTGGTTAACCTTTGAGAATAGAACAGGCAATATTATTCCAGGCGTGAGGATGCTTGGCACCCATCACACAGTCAACGTGAACTTGTGCTATTCGGCGAATATTACTCAAAAAAGGAAACAAATTCAAGGTGAGCACACGCAAACCGTAATTATACACACCCCCACAATACTGGTCAAGGAGGAATTTCCTAAATAAAAGTCGTTACTCCCCCATTACCTGGACAACCAGCTCTCTGTGCCGCGGCCGGTTGTCAAAATCTACATAGATAATCTGCTGCCAGGTACCCAGCGTCAGCTTGCCGTTCACAAATGGAATCGTCAACGAAGCCTTCAGCAGCGCCGAACGCATATGGCTGTACCCGTTTGCATCTCCCCAGGTCTCATCATGCTGGTAGGGGCGATTGGATGGGATGAGCTCATCGAGCATTCGGCGTAAATCGGCCATGCACCCCGGCTCATACTCGATAGTGGTGATCCCACTGGTCGAAGATGGGCAGAAAATCGTAACGATACCCAGGTGCAATCCGGATGCGCTCAGCGTTTCAGCCACCTGGCCAGTGATTTCGCGGATATCGGTATGGCCCTGCGTGGAAAGTGAAATCGAAGCATTAACAACAGTCATCATCACACACCTTGAAAAGGTTGAACTTGTGGATATACCGCTCCACCACCTGCCCAATCGCATCCACCACATACCCGTGCGGATCGGACATCACCGGCATCAAGTTCGCATATAACTGCCGCCGGGCAGCCAGTACATCCGGCGCCGTCCAGATGTAACGTGAACCGGTCTGGACCAGCCATTCCTGACGGCCTGGCGATAATTCCCCAAAGCCTAATCCTTTTTCAGCCGGTTGCAGCCACTTCATCCAACGACCCGATCCAATGACTGCTTGACTCAGCCTCTCCATGAAATGCGGCACTTCCTGCCCCGGTTGTTTGACCCGCAAGGCCTGCTCCTTGACTTCCAGATCACGCAGCGCCAGGTACTCCGCGGTGGTAAATTCTGGACCCACATTGGCCCCGCCCATTCCGCTGGCTGGATATGCTTCGGGGTTCTCCACCCAATCGGTGTAATGCCCTTTAGCCAGCGATCCCAGTGGAGCAAGGGTGGTGTAAAGCCGCTGGGCTGCAGATGGATCGAAGAAGGTGGTGTGCAAATCCGTACCCACCTGCGCCACCACAAAGCACGGCCACGCATACCCAAGTCCCTTGGCCTCCAACCGCACCCGCAGCAATTTCAGGAAGGACTCGAACCGCGCCTCATCAACCAGCCCGCCGTGCACCTCCTCTGTGCCAACCTCATATGACACAGCAGGCAAGTTCCGCCCACAGCGGTACTGCTCAGCATGCGCCATCAGCTCCACCGTACGTTCAACAACCACTTCCAGTGGCACAGCTTCACCCGGCGGGAGCCTGCGGTCCACCGTGGGGTCGATGTGTAAAAGCTGGTAACCCGCCTCCAGGTAGGCCTCCAGGCTTCCCTTTACACGTCCCATCGTCTCATCCAACGAAAGCCGCTGCTGTGTGTGCTGATCCTTCAGCCACGGCCCGCCATGATCCAGGCACGGGTAGAGCGGTCCGTCCCAGTCGTATTTTCGGGCAAATTCCTCCATCTGCCGGACGAACGCTGCCGGGGTCCAGCCGGTATACCCCCCATCCGTGTCCACCTGGTTGAGTGTGGCAGCAAACAGCATAGGAGCACAGCAGGATGCTGCTGTCTTAACCGCCGCCTCGAGCACGGCCTCAGAATTGGGGCATACCGCCAGCAGCGTGATCGACATTCTCCCACTCTGGCGTAATGCGATCAAAGTATGAATCAGATCGTTAAGAGATTTCATTCAGGTCGAAAAAAAATGGTTGCCGGTGAATAGGATCGATACCAGCTGGCATCCACCACCGCAGGGGTGAAGCATTCCGCCCACGGCCGGGCAAGCTGAGCGCACAGCGCGGTGATCTGCATCATACGCGGCCGCGCCACCTCTTGTAAAAATTGCTCGCGTTCATTGCCCGATAATTTTGTGGCTTCCTGCCAGACAGCCCGGCCCACAGCCACGCCCGTGGCTCCCTGCTGGCAAGCTACCCTCACCATACGCAAGAAAGTATCGAAACTAACAGAAGCTGACAACAGCACCCACGGAACGCGGCTGGCGGTGGTCAACTCGGCGCAGGCCTCCGCCCAGACCTTTTCATCCGCGTCGGCCTGATAATCGACAGGGAATTCCGCCTTGAGAATATCTCCGCCGAGAGGGGTCAGGCGTCTGGCAGTTTCGTTCACCACCCGGCGGCGCTCGGCAGGCGACAGCTTCTTCTGAGCTGAGTCAGGCGAATAAGACAATGGTTCAAGGAATAATGGCATATCCTGCTCACGACAATCCTGCGCCGTTTGCTGCACCAGGGCTTCGATCTCGGTCTTCGTATCTGCATCCGGGTGGTAATACACCAACAGCTTGACTGCACTGGCTCCCATGCGTTTAGCCTTGGCCACGCTCCAGCCCGGCATTAACCGGCTTTGGCGCGCGGTCGGGTCACCCGTATAGCCTGTGGCTTCAACGGCCACAACCAGGCCAGTCCTGCCAGGCAGCTTACCCGAGGCCACGCACTGTGCTGCACCGAATTCCGCATCCAGCAACACAGCCGTAGCAACCGGAGCCAATGCGCCCACCACCTGCTGCTTGAAGCCAGTCAACTGCTCTTCCGAAACCGTCTCAGGTGCAGCGGGGTTTAACGACTGCCGCAAATTCCCGCGGTGGTCCAGCGCCAGCACAGCAATTGCCCCCTCGGGGGTAGAGCATTGCTGCAAGCTACGGATTTTTCCAATGGATAATGTTGTCATGAGATATTTTCGCCTTTACCCGATTATTTGGGGCAGGTACGTCTGTTGGGCCTCCAGCAGCTCATCCGCCAGGGCAGCTGCCATATCCGGAGATTTTACACCACCATCCAGGATTAAGGCATCCACAAATTTCGTCCGGCTATGTTCGAGTGCCGCTTCTACCACCATGTCTACCCAGGCGAAGCGGGTTGCCAGTACACCTGCCGCGGCTGTAGGCAATGGAGCCTGCACGATGGCACGAATCCCGTTGGTGTCCGCAATTGCAGGGGTCTCCAGCACAGCTCCAAGGGGTAAATTAAGAACTTGCCCGGCATTGGGTAAATTGGCAAAGATACGCTTGTACCGGTTCTCGCGAATAGAACGGATGATCTCGACCACCTGCTCCTGCTCACCGCCCAATTTCGCGAAGTAAGCATCGGTCAATGGATCAGGGGATAGCGCATTGCGGCGCATTTCATCGTATATATGGTCACCGGCAGCAATTGTGCCCTCGAAGCTGAATTCGTCTAGGCCCAGGGTTTTGCCATAATACTCACCACCACGGAAGAATTGGGAAAAGAACTCGGTGACATGGCGGTCCTGTGGAGCCGGGTAGGCGTTAAACCACAACAGGCACTGCCAACTGAAGGGGAAATCCATCGAGCTGTCAAAGGGACTGCCGCAATGGAGAATTTCTCCCGTCCGGATTGTCTCATACAGGTACTTCAAGCGTTGGCCAGCGATCTCGCGAAGTTTGGGCATCGCGTCCAGTCCATTGGCGCGGATATCGTAGAACCATGTCAGGTGGTTGATCCCGCCAGCCGAGAATGAGAGTACCTCGGGGGTCACACCGAGTGCTCGCGCCAGGTAATGCCACGTATCGAAGGAGCCAATACACAGACCGACCACGTTTGCCCCGGTAGTCTGGCGCACCGCACGGCAGATCGGCGACATGGGGTTGGCGTAATTGAAAAAGAGTGCATCCGGAGCCAGGTCGAGCACATCGCGGGCGATGGCGATCATGGGCGGGATCATCCGCAAAGCGCGGGAGGTACCTCCCGGACCGGTAGTATCACCGACAGCATAATTCAGGCCGTATTTTCGCGGGATGAAGACATCTTGCTCCCAGGCGCGCCTTCCACCCACGCCGATGGTAGTGATGACCACAGTCGCGCCGCGCAGCACTTCTTTCCGTTCGGTGGAGGCTCTCAGGGTAATGGGTGGTTTCCTGGCTGCGACCATCTTGGCCGATAACCTGTAGGCCGTTTCCAGCGCGACCGGATCCGTATCGACCAGTGATAGATCAACTTCCATTCCAGAGCGAATTAAATCCGACACCACCCCCTGAGTAAACATGGCGCTGCCCGCGCCGATCAGGACTATTTTTTCATTCAAGATAAGGGCTCCGATTTATGTTTCGAGGTAAATATAATCAAGTCGTCGAAAAATGCGCTCGTTGGCCCAGCGGTTATATTCCAACAAAGTGATCAAATTCATGAACTATCAATAAATACAAGCCTCACGCCAGGCATCCAGCTCTCGGTTCTTGAGAATGAGGCTAAAACCGAGTTCCTTACTTTTCCGGCAGTATTCGCTGAAATCACCGCCCAGATCGGTGTATTCGGCAGCAAAGACAGGCTTGCCTGCCTGGATAAAAGGCAACATCTGCTCCTGCCAACCATAGTATAAACAATCTTCGGTGATGGCAAAATCGAAATATGCCAGCAGATCTTTTACCTGGTCGGGGGCATTCTTAAGGCCGATGGCAAGGCCGCGCAGATGAGCTTCGTTCGCCAGCCAGGCCGCGTAGCGCAGTTGGTCGGCGTAAGTGATCGGGAAGCCGGTGTCGTTGGTGTATATTTCGATATTGTCCGGTTCGACGGCATCGAAGCCTTTGGATTTACACAGATCGAGACGAGTGCCCATGATCGGGGCGATTTT
>Ga0315274_10012437_pt1 | contig 12140 bp, 10 predicted proteins | sample YL17G02_20_MG_FD_203700 | JGI IMG/M metagenome (GOLD analysis project Ga0315274, IMG submission 203700) | Sediment microbial communities from Yellowstone Lake, YNP, Wyoming, USA - YL17G02_20 | ecosystem: Environmental > Aquatic > Freshwater > Lake > Sediment | place: USA: Wyoming | collected... | reverse complement strand
GTACAGGATAACCAGTAACGCAGCGATAAGAACAATATTTGCATAATGCCAATCGATTATGCGTACCATAATCGCAGGATAGACAAAAGCTGCAAGAATGTTTGTATCCAGGTGTGGTATCGATAGCCTTCTTTCCTTCCTTGCGATAAGTCCCAGTATGGGTACTATGAAGGCTATTGTTATCAACCCTACAGCAAGGAGCCAGAACGCTTCCACCTTGAAAGCGAGGCTAACTATTGTTGTATAAACCAGAACCAAATCGGCTAAAGCGTCGAAGGTTGCTCCATATGTGACGGTTTTTTTGCTTAGCCTTGCAGCATAGCCGTCGAGAAGGTCTGTCATTGCGGCAGCAGCAAAGAGATAATAGGCAGCAAACAGCTCATTGGAGAATATGAGCCATGCTATTATTGGTGCTGCAATAATCCTGGAAGCCGTAAGAACATCTGCTAATCTCAAGGCCTTGCTTGATTTCCCCTTTATACTTGTTTACCAAAATCCCTGTAAATATAATATAAACAGTTAGCTACGAAAATCTTAAAATAGGCTATCGGACAATTCGTTAATAGTATAATTTTGTATTCTGCACGCTGTCAAGGTAATAAGAATGATGGTTAGCTTGTTTAAATTTGCTAAGAACTCTTCCCCTTTTGGCGTACCTGTTTAGCTCGTTTAAGCACGGCATCTTTGTAGACTCGGACAAGGCTGCGACCGTGCTGAGCTATTTTCTCGCGCTTCTTCTGGAGCTTCTTCTCTCGCCGTTCCTGTTTGGTCTCTTCGGTTTCCAAGATGATATCCTCACCTGAGGTTCATTTGCCGCTTTTTCTCCGGATTAGCGTTTTCTAGGGATCGGAGAAACTGGATCGCTCACCAGCTCTTTTCTTAGCTCTATAATCTGGTCTCTCATGAGCGCTGCCTTCTCGAACTCCAGGTTTTTGGCTGCAGCCTTCATCTGCGACTCCAAATTCTTTATCAGGCGAGCAATCTCATCCTTGGGGATACCGGTGGCCACGGTGTACTGAGCGCGGCTCTCCGCCACTACCTTGAGCTGGTCGGTTATGCCCTTGATGGCCTTCTTGATACCCTGTGGGGTGATGCCATGCTCTTGGTTATAGGACATCTGTATCTCGCGCCTGCGGTTGGTCTCGTCTATGGCACGGCGCATGGACTCGGTTACGATGTCGGCATACATAATGACATGGCCGTCTATATGGCGAGCGGCGCGCCCCATGGTCTGGATCAGCGCCCATTCCGACCTCAGGAATCCCTCTTTGTCGGCATCCAGGATGGCGACCAGGCTCACCTCGGGCAGGTCCAAACCCTCGCGCAGCAGGTTGATGCCTACCACCACGTCATAGACCCCGAGCCTGAGGTCGCGCAGAATCTCCACTCGCTCCAGAGTCACTATCTCCGAGTGCAGATAGTGACTCTTTATCCCCATCTCCAGCAGATAGTCGGCGAGCTGCTCGGCCATCCTCTTGGTCAGGGTGGTGACCAGGCAGCGCTCTCCGCGCCCTGTGCGGGTCTTTATCTGGTCGAGAAGGTCGTCTACCTGTCCTTTGGTGGGCTTGACCTCAATAGTGGGGTCGAGCAGGCCGGTGGGGCGAATAATCTGTTCCGCTATCTGAGCACTGTGCTTGTATTCGTAAGGCCCAGGAGTTGCCGATACATATATCACCTGGTTAATGCGCTTTTCGAATTCATTAAAGTTAAGCGGTCGGTTGTCCAGCGCTGAGGGGAGGCGGAAGCCATAGTCCACCAGCGTCTGCTTGCGGGAAATGTCGCCGTGATACATGCCTCTAATCTGGGGCAGGCTCATGTGCGACTCGTCTGTGAAGAGCAAGAAGTCCTCGGGGAAGTAGTCCAGCAGTGTCCAGGGCGGGCTTCCGGCAGGGCGCCGTGCCAGGTGACGGGAGTAATTTTCAACGCCTGAGCAGTATCCGGTCTCGCGGAGCATCTCGATATCGTAATTGGTGCGAGCCTCGAGCCTCTGTGCCTCCAGCAGCTTACCCTGGCTTTTGAGTTCGGCGAGCCTCTGCTCAAGCTCGGCCTGAATATCGGTGATGGCAGCCATCAGCTTTTCGTATGAAGTAACGAAGTGCTTGGCAGGGTATATATCTATCTGCTCTCTATCGGCAAGCAGCTCGCCGGTGAGAGGGTCTATCTCCTGGATGCGCTCTATTTCATCGCCCCAGAACAGGATACGCACTGCTATGTCCTCGTAGGCAGGCTGTATCTCCAGGGTATCGCCCCGGATGCGGAAACGGCCGCGGGTGAAATCTATGTCGTTTCGCTGGTACTGCATGTCCACCAACTGGCGTACGATGCGGTCACGGCTCCGTTTCTCGCCTTTTTTGAGGCTCACTACAAAGCTGTAGTATTCGCTGGGCTCGCCCAGGCCGTAGATGCAGGAGACCGAGGCCACGATGATAACGTCGCGGCGCATAAAGAGGGCGCGGGTAGAGGCATGGCGCAGCTTATCTATCTCCTCGTTGATATCGGTCTCCTTTTCGATATAGGTATCAGTGCGCGGGATATAGGCTTCGGGCTGGTAGTAGTCGTAGTAGCTGACGAAGTACTCCACGGCGTTCTCGGGGAAGAAGTCCCTGAACTCGGAGCAGAGCTGGGCAGCCAGCGTCTTGTTGTGGGCGATGACCAGCGTGGGGCGCTGCACGCGCTCGATGACATTGGCCATGGTGAAGGTCTTGCCGCTGCCGGTCACGCCGAGTAGGGTCTGCTTATTATAGTTCTGCTTAAGCCCCTCGACGAGCTTTTCCACTGCCTGGGGCTGGTCGCCGGTGAGTCCGAAATCAGAGACGATTTTGAATGAAGGCATTGCTTTTATTCAGATTCTAAGGATCTATCAATACAAATTGTAAGACACTCTGACAACAGATGCAATTTTACAGGGAAATAGGTTGATATAGGTTAGATATCAGGAGCAAGAGCAGACTGCGCCTACTCGCTCCTCAGCGCCTCCACGGGGTCCATTTTGGAGGCGCGCAGGGCGGGATAGAGGCCGGACAGAAGGCTGATGGCCAGACAGATGCCGAGGGCGATTATTGCCCAGTCCAAGGGGAAAGCGCCGGGGACGTCGAAGAGCAGTGGTACACTCGTAAACGAGGCAATGGCGGCAACGACCATACCCAGGATTCCACCGAGCAAGCCGATGACGCAAGATTCAAACAGGAATGCTATGAGTATGTGGCGATTCTTAGCGCCCACAGCTTTTAGCACGCCGATCTCCCTTGTTCTCTCTGAGACTGTAACCAGCATTACATTCGCTATCCCTATTCCTCCGACCAGCAGCGAGATGCCAGCGATAGCCACCAGGGCTAGTTGAATCATGGAGGTTATTTTGTTGGAAATGCCGAGGACATCCTCTTGGGTCGTTATCTTGTATTCCTTTGTCTGGCTCTGAAATGGCGCTGGCAAGATGCCATATAGCTCTTTGCTCTCCTCTTCGGTTGTTATCTGTTGTTCCGGTCGCACCTTCAGCAGTTGGTTCAGCATCTGCTGAGCTTCCGCCTTAATAGTATCGATGTATTTCACATCAGCAGTTGTGAGCACTATCGCGCTGTATCCTTCATTCCCCATCATAGCGTTCAGCGTCTTAATAGGCACATAGAGCATTCCCATGCCAAAGCCTGGTTTGGGTTCCTTGACAAATCCTTTTATCCTGAACTCATTGGTTACCTCTTGGTTGTTAACTGTCACGGTCAATTCGAAGTGCGACATTAAAACAAATGGTCTTTGCTGAAAATAACTTTGAATGGAATCTCCTAAGACAGCGTTAAAGCTATCCTGGGCCGTCAGCGACTCTCCAGCAAGCATCTCACGATTCGTAATTTCAAGAAAGGCGGGCTCTACTCCCGCGATAAAGACATTTACCTCCTCACCCATGTACTTGATAGTTCCAAAGACTGTCCTGTCCGCTGTGGCTTTATCCACATGGGGAAGCCGGCTTACCGGATCGTACAGGTAAGGAGCTAGTAGGTCATTCTGTTTGGTGGTTGCACCGAACAGCCCGTAAGCGCTACCTGGTTGTATGGTCACAAAGTTAGAGCCCAGTGCTTGTATCTGCTTCTCAAAATAGACTCGAAAACCCTGGACCATCGCGGCATTGACCAGCACGGCAGTTATGCCGATGAGGATGCCTAGTGTGACCAGAAATGAGCGAAGCTTGTGGGCGGTGATAGAGTCAACCGCCATCCTTAAGAGCGTGACTGGGTCCACTTCTTTCTCCGTAAAAACCACCACAACAGCGCGAGTAGCACAAATACTACTATAGGCACAATATAGACAGCAGAATTTACCTTCTTAGTCTCCTCCAGATGGACTACTGTATCGATCGGCTGAGTCTCATAGGTCTGTCGGCCTACGCGGTAGAATAATTTGAAGCTGAGCTGGTCGCCATCTTTGAGATTAGTAGTCTCAACCTTGAAGTTTGCAGGCAAGAAATCGTTAGGTGACATACTCCCGATGAAGAACTCCGAAGGTGATGCTTTGATATCTCCTATGGGTACTACTCTAACTGCGTCCACCTCAACAGGAAGGTCGTTTGCCACATGCAACAGGACCAGAGCCTCATCCCCTTTGGTAGCGACTATACGCTGAGCCTGGATAAGTCGCATGCTAGGCGCCCCGATAATCAGGGCACCCACCGTAAAAGGCTTCTGGACTACTGTGCTACCGATCCTGTAGGATACCTGGAAGCTCAGCGGCTTTGTCCCGACGCTGGGGTCTTGGAGCTCAAAGGCTAGCTCTTGTCCTCTGACCGCCTTTTGAGTTTCCTGTTGCTCTGGCGGCGTGCTTTGTCCGGTAAGGAGAGATTGGATGTCAACTGTTGGTGCCTGTTGCTGTTGAGCCGTCTGTTCGCCGAGGAAGTAACCTGTAGGTTGGACTCCTTCGTCCAAGGCTCTAATCTCTAAGTCGCTTACGCCAGCTAACTCTGAAGCAGCGACAACTAATGAGAACTTAAGTGTCTCTGCCGGATATGTGGCCGGGTTCAATGAGGCAAGGTAGACATTCACAGCGGAATCTGCTGGAATAACTTCGAATGCCAGAGGTACCGGAGGAGCTGTACCCCGTTCGTCTTCCACTACGAGCTGGAGGCTGTTGTTTCCTATGTGGTATTCGGGCACTCGTAAGTTTATGTTCAGCGACTGATTAGGGTTGAGTGCGCCGACGTAGTAGAGCACATCGTCGCCATTCTTTATGCGCACTCCGGTTACTGCGTTCTGCCAGAGGTTCTGCACCTGAAGCTGGGCTGTGTAATTACCACCTTCATACATTGACTGGGGCGCATTCACTATGCGGAGGGTTACAGACTCATTGGGGGGCCTTACCTCGAACCATATAGACTTGTGGGCTGTCTCTCCGCCTAAGTAGGTGGCATAGACCCCTACTTGGTTTTTCCCCAGTTCATAATTCTCTATGTAAAGCGTGACATTTTGCGTAGCCGCAGGTCCAAAAGCGCCAACGGCTTTTTCCTCACCTGACGATGAGTGCACCACGACCTCCTCTAAGGAGCTATAATTGCCGAGGTTTGAAAGGCTGACTGTTACCGCAAGTCGATCACCGTCGAAGATCAGGTAAGACTGCTGGGTCACCTCTATTTCCAGCTTTGTCTCTTGAGCCGATACTTGCGGTGTTAAGAACAGGGTTAGCGTTAGCATCAATGCAATCAGAATGAATACATATTTAAGTCTCATTTTCGATAATCCTCCCGTCTCGCAAATGAATTGTTCTGTCTGCCCAACTGGCGATTTCATGGTCGTGTGTTACCACTATCAGCGTTTTCCCTTCGCTGTTCAGTTTCTTCAAGATGGACATTATCTCCCTGCTGCTTTTAGTGTCCAGGTTGCCTGTGGGCTCGTCGGCAAAGATTATTGTGGGATTGCCCACGAGCGCCCGGGCGATAGCTACCCTTTGTTGCTCACCACCGCTCATCTGAGAAGGCTTGTGGTGCATCCTGTGACCTAAACCTACCATCTCCAGAAGCTCGGTAGCTCTTTTGGTGCGTTCAGTCGAGCTTGCCCCTTGGAAGACAAGGGGAAGTTCCACATTCTTTTGTGCTGTTTTCAGAGGGAGTAAGTTGAATTGCTGGAATATGAACCCTATCTTTTTAGCCCGTATCTCTGCTAGTTCGTCCTCCGAAAGTTCGGCGATGTTTATGCCCTCCAGCACTATCTGGCCCTTGGTAGGACGCTGGAGGCAGCCCATGACATGCATGAGCGTTGACTTTCCGCTGCCACTCGGACCAATTATAGCAACAAACTCAGCTTCGCCGATGGACAGTGAAACTCCTCGGAGTACCTCGACCTGAACCTTCGTACTGTATACCTTCCAGACATCCCTTACATCTATGACCACCTTGCGGTTCGAATTCAGGGATTCTGGCGCTGTATTTACGCTAGAAAGGCTGCTACGCATGTTCTACATCCTCGCTCGCTGTTGATGCTATTTTGCGAAGAAGGGTGAGCAAAGTTGCCTGTTCTTTGTCTGTCAGACAGCCTATAATCTTGTGAATGCTTTGAGCCATGAGGCTCGCGATAGCCTCATGAAGTCTACTGCCTTTCTCGGTGTGAGCTACTCTGACTATCCGCCTGTCGCTGGCATCGGACAGCCTCTGGGCGTATCCATTTTCAACGAGCCAATCCACTATTCGTGTAACGGTAGGAAGTGGTACAGCAAGGGACTGGCTTAATTCCCCCATTGTCGGATTGATGTTTCGATAGAGCATGCCACTCATACGGATGAAGGCGAGGGGGTTAGCAATATTGCGAGGTTTCTGTTGGGGAGGCAGCTCATCGAGGTCGTTCAGGAGTTGGGCAAGGGCCTCAGGTAGTGGATCCGTAAACTTCGGCATTGCCTCGACTAGGTATTGCACAAACTCATCCATCCGGTCAGGATTATTCTTTTGCTCTTTTTGCCCAGTCATTATGTTCCACAATGAAATATTTTCACTGTGGAAATATATCATAATTTGGGCAGGCTGTCAATACTCTGACTAAGGGAACATGTACAAAGCTATGTGTTGGTAATAAGTTTCTTGGGGAAACTTTGATGCGGAGCTAGAAGATGCGGTCTATCAGGTGCCTTATGCCGTCGAAAAGGCCGTAGCCGGCGAAGGCGAAAGCCAACGACTTAATTGTCTTGCCTGCCCAGCAGAAGATGAAGAACTTCCAGAGAGGGTAGCGAAGGCCGCCGGCGGCGATAGTGGCAGCTTTAATGAAGAAGTTGGGTATCGCTGAGACAACAAATATGGTGGGCCCGCCCCATCGTCTCATCCAATTCTCTATCTGTTTGTATCTCTTAAACCGCTGTAGCGCTATCTGCCCGCCGAATCCTGCCGTGTAGCCGGTGAGTTCGCCTATGGGTTCACCAATCCCTCCGATTAGCCCCAATATGATGGGGTTCAGCCCCAGTCCTGCCGCGATGAAAATAGCCCAAGAGCCGGGCAGAGGCCAGACAGGGGATGCGCTGCCAATGATAGCCATGAGGAATACACCCACATACCCGGAGCTCTTGATGTATTCATCGAAGTTCGTCGGCTTTTGTACAAGCACAGTCACCAGAATGACTGCCAGGAGTGCGGCTGCCAGCAGCAATAGATACTTGAGCTGGCCTTTCTTCTTTGGGACTGCCTGGTTCGCCTCAGATTGCTCTACGACTGTTTTGTCTGTGGTAGCCATGTCCCTCTCATGCTCAGGGGGCTTGTCTCCTTCATGATGGCTCATCGTAGGACTAAGAGTAAGACTTGGAAATACAGAAGTCAAGCCTATTTAAACTCTCTCGCTTAATTTGCGTTGCTTAACGTGCGAAGCTATAATGTTTCTGCTGATTTGAGGCTCATGATGGTTAATCTGGATGGCATCTTCTACAAAGTAACCAAGCCTGCCCGCTATACTGGTGGGGAGTGGAACAGCGTAGTGAAGGATTGGGAGTCGGCTGAGATAAGGCTTGCCCTCTCCTATCCTGACCTCTATGAGATCGGCATGTCCAACCTGGGGCTGGCCATAATCTATGATCTGCTCAATCGGCAGCCTGATGTACTTGCTGAGCGTGTCTTTGCGCCCTGGGTCGATATGGAGGCTGAGATGCGCCGCCAGGGCGTACCGCTATTTACCCTGGAATCGAAGCATCCGGTCAGGGACTTCGATATCCTGGGCTTCTCCCTGGGTTATGAGCTAACCTACACTAATGTCTTGAACATGCTTGAGTTGGCGGGGATACCTGTCTGGGCTGCCGAAAGGGGCGACTCGCTGCCGCTGGTTATCGCTGGCGGTAGCTGTACCCTGAATCCGGAGCCCATGGGCGACTTTATCGATCTGTTTGTTGTTGGTGAGGGTGAGGAGGTGGTTTTGGAGTTTCTGGACGTGTTCCGTAAGTGGAAGAAGAGGGGGATCTGTAGCAAGCAGGAACTATTGAGGGAAGCGACTCAAATCCCCGGAATCTATGTACCCAGCTTTTACAAAGTTGATTACCATACCGATGGTACTGTGGCTTCGATAATGCCCACGGTAGCTGAAGCGAAGCCTGTCATCGAGCGGCGTGTAGTGAATAAACTGCCTCCAGCTTTGACGAGTCCCATTGTGCCCTATATGCAGGTGATACATGACCGAGGGGCAGTCGAGATTCAGCGGGGCTGTGCTCAGGGCTGCCGCTTCTGCCAGGCAGGGATTATCTACCGTCCGGTCAGGGAACGCACTCAGGAAGAAGTGGTAAAGGCGGTGGAAGGGCTGGTAAAGAACTGTGGCTATGATGAGATTTCGCTGCTGTCACTGAGCACCAGCGATTACCCGGGAATTGAGAATATAGTCAGCACGCTGCTGCGGAAATATAAGGGGGGCAATTTCACCCTGTCGCTGCCCAGCCTGCGACTCGATACCTTCTCCGTGGCGCTGGCCCATTCCTTCCAGGATAGAAAGAAGATCGGTCTCACCTTCGCGCCCGAGGCGGGCACGGAACGCCTGCGCTGCGTGATTAACAAGGGGATCTCTGAGGAGGATGTACTCCGTACAATCGAGACTGCCTGGGAACGGGGGTGGAGAAATATCAAGCTCTACTTCATGGTCGGGTTGCCCTCGGAGACTTCAGCCGACATCGCGGGCATTATGGAACTGGTGCACAAGATAAGGGCTATCGGAAATAGTGGAATGAATATCAGGATAAATGCCTCGACCTTTGTCCCTAAGCCTCACACCCCGTTTCAGTGGGTGGCTCAGGCATCGGGTGAGGATTTAGCGGCCAGGCAGCAGATACTTAAATCAGGTTTGAAGAAAAGCGGTGCCCACCTATCATGGCAGGATCCTCAGGTGAGCTTGCTTGAGGGAGTGCTGTCGCGGGGTGACCGTCGTTTGGCTAGGGTAATCCACTGTGCCTGGCAACTGGGGTGTAAATTCGATGCCTGGAGCGAGCATTACAGCTTTGATAATTGGCAGAAGGCTTTCAGCGAATGCGGCTTCGACCCCTATTTCTACGCATGCAGAGAGCGCCCTCTCGATGAGCTATTGCCTTGGTCTCATATAGATACGGGAATCGAGCTCGGTTTTTTAAAGAGGGAATACGAGCGTGCCAAGCAAGGGCAGGTAACGCTCAACTGCCGTTCGGGAGCATGCGCTGTCTGCGGGCTTCATCTGAAACAGGCTAGCTGCCAGCGGAAGTATCAGGAATTGACTGTCTCTTCCAAGACTCGTGGTGCTGGTAAACCCAAGCCTGCCTAATCCACTGGTTATCTTCTTAAGCCAGGTACAAAGACCTGCACAGCTTCATAACCCATGTTGGCAAGGGCTCGATTCGGGGCATGAAGACCTTGCTGATAAAGAGGGATGTAAGTATGCCGATTGCAGCACCACCAGCGACGTCTACAAAGAAGTGGATGCCGGCATAGAAGCGGGCGACTGCCCAGAGGGTGGCCAGGAAATAGAGTATGGCGCCTGCCGTGCGATTGCCAAGCCAGACTCCGGTTGCAGCAGCGAAGGCGATTGTGGCTCCGTTGCTGGGGAAAGTTGGATCGGTAGGAAAATAGAAAATGGTCTCCGCCGCATGTCTTGCGCTCTCTCGTATAATGGAGTCATTGACCAAGAAGGGGCGCGGCCAAGGATTCGACCAAGAATTTATTACTTTCACAAAAGCCGCGGATATTCCAATGGCGACGGAAGCATTCATTACGGTTCTTTGGAGGCGATCCCTCTTTAAGCGATCCGAGTGTCCAAGCCATAGTGCGAGCATGATGAGGCATATGACTAATGGAACGAAGTAGTCGTTGACCAGGAGATGCATCACGTGATCGAGAGCCGGGGATTTACCCACGAACCCTGTTACGGTCAGTGTCCATCCTGAAAGCGGCGGCATTAGACTTTATCCTTCCTCTCTCTTCTCAGGCTGCTCATGATACCGCCGAAGAGCGTTGTCTTCTTCAGCGTCTCTATCCCCGTGTCGTATTGCTTACCTTCCCTAGGGCTGCCTTCTTTGGAGCTGACTTTGGCTTGCATTATGGACGCCAGGATTGCGGTGAATAGATATGACGCAACAATTGAGCCAAGAAATAAACCGAGCTGTTGGGAGCCCTCTACGCTGGTATGTATGTTACGGTCTTTGCTGGTGATAAACCAGCCGAAAGCCCCGATAATCGCGAGAATGCCAAAGATATACTGTACCACCGGATGCCTGAAGAAACACAGACCGTCTAGCTTGGCGTGGATTGCTGCTATTTGGTACACCCCTAAGGATGATATGAACACCAGTATGAAATAATCCAAAGCCATACTGCTACCTACCTTTTTCAGGTTTTGTCTTCCACGTCCAGGTTACATTGGAAAAGAAATTCCACATCATGGCCACTGCTATCGCGATTACCTGGGAAATAATGTAATTGATTCCTGCTACCTTCAAAGCGAGGGTGTACACGGATATATTTATGCCCCAGCCAACCAGGCTGACCAGGTTGAACTTGAGAGCGCGCATCAGAAAGGGCCCTTGGCCCGGAGTGCGGCGGTCGCTGAATGTCCAGAATTCGTTGAATGCGAAATTGGTCAGTATGGAGATCTCGTAACTTGGTATCTGAGCTACGATTTTGTTTAAGCCTGCGACCTCCACGAAGAGGGCCAGAAATCCCAGATTAACTCCTGCACCGCTCACCCCCACTACGCAGAACTTCAAAAATCGCTTGATCCCGCCTTCATCCCATGCCAGGCGATAAAGGTGTTTCAGGTAGTTTATTTGCTCCTTGGCTGTTAGGTTGCTCTTACCCCTTTCTCTCTCTTTGAATGTGTAGGGTACTTCTACGACATGGCTTGCATTTCCCCTGGCCAGCACTTCGAGAAGGATTTTATAGCCGGTAGGGCTGAGCACCGCGCTGTCTATAACCTTCTTTTTAAACAGGAAAAAGCCTGACAAAGGGTCTTTGATTTTTCTGGCTGAAGATAGGAGCAGATTCGCTGGCAACTTTGCTCCTTTGGAAATTATCCTCCTTTTGAGCGTCCAGCCCTCGATGCCTCCTCCTGGGATGTAGCGGCTAGCGATCGCTACATCTGCCCCATCCCTCACTGCTTTGAGTAGAGCCGGTATAAACTCAGGAGGGTGCTGTAGATCGGCATCTATGACTCCTAAAACATCCCCTTTCGCTTGGTTGAATCCGGCGACTACCGCTGAGGCCAGACCGCGCTCGGTAGTGCGCACGAGCACCGAGACTGGATATTGGGAGGAGAGACTTTTGGCTAGCTCGGAGGTTCCATCCGGGCTGTTATCATCGACTACAATTAGCTCATAGTTATAGTTAAATAGTGATTTGTGAATTCTCTCCACCAGGGGTACTATGTTTTCCCTCTCGTTGTAAGTGGGCACGATCAGGGAGAGTTCAGGATTAGATGAGCCTTGAGATTTCATTCCCATAGTCCTGAGGCAGGTGTCCAGTATCCAGGAAGCAGCCGGGGTTAGTCTGCAATACCGCTAACAAGTTTACCGTGGCCTCGATCTGGTTTTCGCGCCCCGAGCCGGTTTAGTGTAAACGGGAGTACACCACTGGAGGTATTTCTTGTTTCTGCCGAACTCTACGTCGAAATAGAGCTTCTGCAGCTTCTTGGTCAGTTTTCCGATCTTCCCGTTGGCTATTTTGCGATGATCAATCTCAACCACGG
>Ga0315274_10012436_pt1 | contig 12140 bp, 15 predicted proteins | sample YL17G02_20_MG_FD_203700 | JGI IMG/M metagenome (GOLD analysis project Ga0315274, IMG submission 203700) | Sediment microbial communities from Yellowstone Lake, YNP, Wyoming, USA - YL17G02_20 | ecosystem: Environmental > Aquatic > Freshwater > Lake > Sediment | place: USA: Wyoming | collected... | reverse complement strand
GGGGCCAGATAGCGAATAGCTAGCCAGCAGACTTGAGCCTAGCGAGCCTTGAGCGGAACCATCCGCCCAAGGCTTATTCTTTGGTTGGAGCTAGGACATCGACGATGGTGATCAGCCAGGCAACGGTTATGATGGTGGCAAAGCTGGCGCACCAGATGCAGACGTCCTCCACGACGAACAGCTCTATGTAGGTGAGATAGGCAGCGAAGGCAACGCCGGTCAGGGTCATGCTGAAGGCTGCCACGGAAGCCCACTCCTCCGTCAGGGGCAGCCGGACCAGCCGCGCCACCACTAGTGCCAGAAGCCCAGCGCAGAAAAGCATGCCCAGCACCGCCACTGGAATACCAACCAGCTTCGAGTACTCGCTGTTCTCCACAGCCTGGCAGCCATGCAGGCCAGCGCACGCTATCGGTTGGTTGGCATAATGGCTATAGGTGAGGTAGGCCGCTACGCCCATGCCGGCCATCCCCAGCACGGCCAGAGCTCCCCATCTCAAGAAGCCGCCCGTCGTCAGAGGGGCGCCTCTGGGCAGGGCTTGAGATCTACCCTGCCTCAGGCGTGCCGCTGAGCCTGGCGAGTTCGTCGTCGATGGCCTTTTTGAATTCTGCGTAGGACTTGGCTCCCTCAAGCTTGGTCTGCCCCACGAAGAAGGTGGGCGTGCTGTTGATCTCCCGGCGTTTAGCCTCAAGGTTAGTAGCTGCCACGTCATTGATGTGCTTGCCCTCATCCAGGCAAGCGTTGAAGGAACTCGTGTCGAGACCCAAGGCCTCGGCGAACGCCTTGAGGCGTACCTTGCTGAAGGCTCCCGTATTGTGCCGTTCCGTTTGGTTGGCGAAAAGGATGTCGTAATATTCCCAGAACTTCCCCTGGTCGTCAGCACAGTCGGCGGCTTCAGCCGCCCACTGCGATTCCTCTCCCAGAAAGGCGACATGCTTGCAGACTAGCTTTGCTTTGCCCGTGGCAACGTACTCTTCCTCTATCTGAGGAAGGCTCTCCCGAGCCACGCTGGCACAGAAGGTGCACTGGAAATCAGTGTACTCAACAATAGTCACGGGAGCATCGGGGTTCCCCAGGGTGGTGCCTTGGCGAGGGATGTCGGCTGGCCTCGGCGTGGGGGTGACAAACTCGGTGACCGAGCCGTCGCTCTCCCAGGGCTTCAGGTTCAGCACGATGAGAATGATAACGACGACCGCCGCTGCCGCCGTGCCTGCCATAATTCCCCAGTAGCGAAGGCGTCTGCTCGCCTTGGTGGGCTTCCGCTTCTCCCGATGCTTTCGAGTCCTTCTGGCCATGTACAACCTCTCTAACTACGAAGATAGCAGCGCGCTGTTTGAGTGTCAACGTAATTGGGTTGGGTGGTCGGATCTCCCTCTTTTGATGTCCTAAGGTGTACCGTCGCCAGGTAAGGGCGACGCCAGGCCCCTGGCGGTGAGACCCTTTGCTTTGCTCAAGGTGACAGCATGGCCTAGTCATTCTGAGCGGAGCGAAGAATCTCAGCGCGATGGTGATGGGCTCGCTCGCCGCGTCGCCTGCGGGCCAGCTCATCGACCTTGGCCAGGCAGGCCTCCACCTCCAGCCGCTGCACGCCGCAGACGTTGCAGGGCTTCTTGTGGCAGTCAGCGGTGGCCTCCCCTTTCGCCGTCTTCAGCCACTGTCCTCGCAGGTAGGCTTCGCTGACGCCGACATCGATGTGAGACCAGGGAAACTTCTCGAAGAGCCCCCGCTCGCGGTGAGCGTAGAAGCCGGGATCGAGGCCGCACTCCTGGAAGGCCTGCTGCCAGCGGTTCCAGTCTTGCTCCTCGTGCCAGGCGTCGAACTTGCACCCTAGCTGCCAGGCGCGCTGGATCACCCGCCCCAGGCGCCGGTCGCCGCGGGAGATGGCCGCCTCCAGCAGGCTGTGCTCGGGGTCTTCCCAGGAGAACTCCAAGCCGGCCCGCTTGCAGCCGATGCGCAGAAGGTCGTGCTTTGGGGCCAGCTCCTCGGCGCTGTTCTGGCGGGCCCACTGGAAAGGGGTGTGCGGCTTGGGGACGAAGATGGAGGTGCTTACCCGCACACGAGCGCGGCCGCGATGATAGCGGCGGCCGATCTCCTTCACCTTGGCCACCAGATCGACGATCCCCCGCACGTCCTCCAGGGTCTCGCTGGGCAGCCCCACCATGAAGTACGTCTTGATGCTCGTCCAGCCACGAGAGAAGGCGGCCTCGGCGGCCCGCAGGACATCCTCCTCCGTCATCGGCTTGTTGATGGCCAGGCGCAGGCGCTGGCTGCCCGCCTCGGGGGCGAAGGTGATGGCGTGCTTGCCCGGCCCAGCCACTGCCTCAGCCACCTCCACCGAGAAGCTGTCCACCCGCAGGCTGGGCAGGGAGATGATGATGCTATCGCCGAACTCCTCTTTCAGCGCCCGCACCATGGGCACGATCTGGGAGTGGTCGCTGGTGCTGAGGGACAGCAGGGAGATCTCGCGATAGCCTGTACTGGCCAGCACTTCCCTGGCGAGGGCCACGACCTCCTTTGCCGTGCGCTCCAGACGGGGGCGATAGATCATCCCCGCCTGGCAGAAGCGACACCCCTGGGTGCAGCCGCGCTGGATCTCGATGCCAGCGCGGTCGTGCACAATCTGCACGAAGGGAACGATGGGCCGCCTGGGCAGCGGCAGCAGCTTCGGCACGAAGCGCTTGCGCGGGCGAGGAGATGCGGCCGCATCCACGGCCTTTGCCTCGGCGATGAGGCCATCGGCGTGGTAGCGCACGTCCCAGAAGCGGGGCACGTAGATGCCCTCGATGGCAGCTAGCTCCCGCAGAAGCTGCCGCTTCGACCGGCCACCCCTCTCCTTGAAGCGGCGCGCACAGTTGACGATGTCCAGGACGAGCTCCTCGCCGTCGCCCAGGGCGAAGGCATCGATGAAGTCGGCCAGGGGCTCAGGGTTGAGGGCGCCGCTGCCGCCGGCGATGACCAGGGGCAGAGGCCGCCGCCGCTCGGCTGCCAGCAACGGCAGGCCAGCCAGGTCGAGCATGTTCAGGACGTTGGTGTAGGTCAGCTCGTAGCTTAGGGAGAAGCCAATGACATCGAACTCGCCCAGGGGGTGGCGGGTCTCCAGGCTGAAGAGGGGGATGCCCTCCTGGCGCATGGCCTGTTCCATGTCCATCCAGGGGGCATACACTCGCTCGCAGAGCACACCGTCCTCCTGGTTGAGAATCTCATAGAGGATGGCCAGGCCCAGGTTGGACATGCCAATGTCGTAGACATCGGGGTAGGCCAGGGCGACCCGCAGGGGCGTGCGGCTCCAGTCCTTGACCACGCAGTTCCACTCGCCGCCGCTGTAGCGGGCGGGCTTGCTCACCCGCGGAAGGATTCGGTCTAGGTCGACAGCAGTCAAATTCGCCACCTTGCTAAGAGAAAGACCCAGGAACTCTCATCATACTGAACAGCCGCCTGGGGTGGCAACTCTGCGTCTGGACTCTTGTTGACACAACTTTTCGCCTCTGATAGCATCGTTAGCACAAATCAATAGGCCCTCTTATCCAGAGTGGTGGAGGGAACGGCCCTGCGAAGCCCGGCAACCGGCCCCAGCATGGGGGGCAACGGTGCTAATGCTGGCCCCCCGCCTCAGGTGGGGGCACGATAAGAGGTAGACTAGACCTTACGCACAAAGCCTCTTCGAATTGGGCCGAAGAGGTTTTCGATTTGTAGATGAGCACTCTACAACACCGGCCAGCGAAGACAATGGCGATGTCCCGCCCCGACGAGGTCGGGGCAAGGGGAAGATAGCATCACACCGCCATGAAAAGGCAGTGGCTAAGCAAGGGGGGATCGCCAATATGTCTTACGCTAGTCATCTACTCTGTAGAGAATGCGGACGCTGCTACCCGCTAGAGCCCATCCACGTCTGCGAGTTCTGCTTTGGTTCCCTCGACGTTAACTACGACTATCAGGCTCTAGGCCGCGACACCAGCCGCCAGCGCATCGAAAAGGGCCCCCTCACCGTATGGCGCTACAGCGACTTTCTGCCCGCCGATAGGGAGCAGGCGGTAGACATCGGCGCTGGCTTCACGCCCCTCCTGCGGGCTCAGAACCTGGCCGAGGCCCTAGGTCTTCGCCGCCTGTACATCAAGAACGATTGCGCCAACCCCACTTGGTCGTTCAAGGACCGGGTGGTGACCGTAGCCAGCACCAAGGCCCTCGAGTTCGGCTTCGATACCCTGGCCTGCGCCTCCACCGGCAACCTGGCCAACGCCGTGGCCGCCCACGCCGCCAGAGGAGGGTTGCAAGCCCTGGTCTTCATCCCGGCCGACCTGGAGCAGGGGAAGGTAGTCGGCTCCGCCGTCTACGGCCCCACCCTGGTGGCGGTAAAGGGCACCTACGACGACACCAATCGCCTGTGCAGCGAGCTGTCCGACAGGTATCCGTGGGCCTTCGTCAACATCAACATCCGACCCTACTACGCCGAGGGCAGCAAGACGCTGGCCTACGAGGTGATCGAGCAGCTTGGCTGGCTGGCCCCTGATCATTGCATCGTCCCCATGGCCAGCGGCTCGCTGCTCACCAAGATCTGGAAGGGGATTAAGGAGCTGTCCTGGCTGGGCCTGGTGGATTGGGCTCACACCCGCATGTCGGGAGCCCAGGCCGAGGGCTGTTCGCCCATCGTCGAGGCCTGGGAGCGCCAGAGCTTCAACATTCGGCCGGTGCGCCCCAACACCATCGCCAAGTCGCTGGCCATCGGCAACCCCGCCGACGGCTACTACGCCCTTAAGGTGATGGCCGACTCGGGCGGGTTCGCCGTCGCCGTGAGCGATGACGAGGTGGTGGAGGGGATAAAGCTCCTGGCCGAGACCGAGGGCATCTTCGCCGAGACGGCCGGTGGCGTCGTTATCGCCGGCCTGAGGCGTCTGGTGGCCCAGGGCCACGTTCAACCCGACGAGCTGGTGGTAGCCTTCATCACCGGCGCCGGCCTCAAGACGCAGGAGGCGGTGCTGGACAGACTGGTGCCCTGCCTGGTGATCGAGCCGCACCTGGCCTCCTTCGAGGAGGCCATCGCTGAGCATCGAGAGGCCGTAGCCGCCGGTCGGCACACTAGTCGAGGAGAGAGTCATGGCTAAGCAAAAGGTAAAGTTCACCTTCCCCACAGGGCTAATCAAGGACCCCGTCATCTACAGGCTGGGCAAGCAGTTCGAGGTGGTCACCAACATCCGCCGCGCCGACGTCACCGAGGACCGGGGCTGGGTGGTCCTGGAGCTGGAGGGAGAGATGGGGGAGATCGAGCGGGCCGTCCAGTGGGTGATCGACCAGGGGGTGCGAGTCGACCCCGTGGCAGGCGACATCGTGGAAGGATAGGAGGAGGAAGTGAGCGTTATCGTTAGAATACCCACGCCCCTGCGTAAGATCACCGCTGACCAGGACCGCGTGTCCGCCGACGGTGGGAGCGTCGCGGAGTGCATCAACTCCCTTGAAGCCTCTTACCCGGGCATCAAGGAGCGCCTGTGCGATGAGTTGGGCGAGATTCGACGCTTTGTGAACATCTACGTCAACGGCGAGGACGTGCGCTTCCTCCAGGGCCTGGCCACCCCCCTCAAGGACGGCGACGAGGTGAGCATCGTGCCAGCAGTGGCCGGTGGTGAGGCATGACCGTAACCGTCTATATACCGGCACCATTCCGTCGGATCACAGGCAACCGCAGCTACGTGGAGGGCCACGGCCAGACGGTGGGCGAGCTCCTGGAGGACCTGCGGACGCGCCACCCTGCCCTGGGCGACATGCTTCAGGACGAAACGGGCGAGATCCCGGCGCACATCAACATCTACGTCAACAATCAGGACGTTCACAGCCTCCAGGGGAAAGCAACCCCTTTGAACGATGGCGATGAGGTGGCGGTGATCCCGGCCATCGCTGGCGGCCAGAGCCTCAGCGCGGAGCAGATGGAGCGCTACGCTCGCCAGATCATGATCCCGCAGGTGGGGGAAGCCGGTCAGCGCACGCTGTTGGATGCCAAGGTGCTCGTCGTGGGCGCCGGCGGTCTAGGATCGCCGGCAGCCATCTACCTGGCGGCGGCTGGCGTGGGCACCCTGGGCATCGTCGACAACGACGCGCTGGAGCTTTCCAACCTTCAGCGCCAGATCCTCCATCACACTCCTGATGTCGGGCGGCCGAAGGTGGAGTCAGCTCAGGAAACCATCGCCCGCTATAACCCTGATGTGCGGGTCGTCCCTCACAGATTGCGTTTGAGCGCAGCCAATGCCCAGGAGATCATCGCCCAGTACGGTATCGTAGTGGGCGCGGTGGACAATTTCGCCACTCGCTACCTGCTGAACGACGCCTGCTACCTGGCGGGCAAGCCCTACATAGACGGTGGCGTCTTCCTGTTCGAGGGGCAGGCGACAGTGTTCATCCCCGGCCGCGGCTGCTACCGCTGCCTCTTCCCGGCGCCACCGCCCACGGGGGTAGTGCCTAGCCCCTCCCAGGTTGGCCTTCTGGGGGCTCTGCCGGGGGTTGTCGGCGTCATCGAGGCCTTCGAGGTCCTGAAGCTCATCCTGGGCCTCGGTGAATCGCTGTGCGGGCGGCTGCTGATCTTCGACGCCCTGACTATGGAGTTCCGCCAGGTGAGGACTCGCCGCGACCCCCAGTGCCCGCTTTGCGGCGACGCTCCCACCCTCCATGAGCTCGGCGATTACGAAGCCTTCTCCCCCTCGGCTCTCGCTGGGCATGACGAGGGTCGGAAGGAGGCGGTATGACCAGCCAGGTGCGGCTTAGCCGCATCCTCCTGCGATAGGAAAGGAGCATGCTCTACTCCGGCATTCTGGACGCCATCGGCAATACGCCCCTGGTAGAGCTGCGGAACGTCAGCCCCAATCCGCGGGTGCGCATCTTCGCCAAGCTGGAGGGGCAGAACCCTGGCGGTAGCCTCAAGGACCGCATCGCCCACTACATGATCAAGGCGGCTGAGGAGAGCGGCGAGCTGACGCATGACCGAATCATCCTGGAGGCCACCAGCGGCAACACAGGCATCGGTCTGGCCATGATCGGCATCGTCAAAGGATACAAGGTCAAGGTGGTGATGCCCGACAACGTCAGCCAGGAGAGAACGAGGCTCCTGCAGGCCTTCGGGGCGGACATCGTCTACTCGGAGGGGGCCCACGGCACCAACGGGGCCATCCAGATGGCCCTGAGGATGGTGGAGGAAGGCGGGCGCTACTATATGCCCTTCCAGTTTGGCAACGAGAACAACCCCCGCGCCCACTACGAGACCACCGGCCCCGAGATCCTGCGCGACCTGCCTGACCTGGACGTGTTCGTGGCCGGGCTGGGGACGGGTGGCACCCTTACGGGAGTTGGCCGGTGCTTCAAGGAACACAACCCCAACATCAAGGTCATCGCTACGCTGCCTCCCGTGGGCGACCTGGTGCAGGGCCTGCGCAGCCTGGAGGAGGGGTTCGTGCCGCCGGTGCTGGACGAGTCGCAGCTCGATGACCGCCTGGTGGTAGATTCGCGCACCTCGTTCGCTGCCGCCAGGGAGCTCCTCCTGGCGGAGGGCATCTTCGCCGGCATCTCCTCGGGGGCCGTCCTGCACACCGCTCAGCACGTCGCCAAGCAGATGAAGCAGGGCAAGATCGTCGCCCTTTTGGCCGACGGCGGCTGGAAGTACCTGTCCATGCCTCTAGACCACGGGCTGTAAGGAGCCGGCGAGAGCAGGGTGTGATGGCCATGTTCGCCATCGAAAAGCATTACATCGATGAGATGATAGCCCACGCCCGCCAGGAGGCGCCGCTCGAGTGCTGTGGCGTCCTCGGCGGTAGGGATGGGCGCGTCCTTAAGCTCTATCAGGCCACCAACGCCGAGCAGAGCCGCTACTGCTACAACATCGAGTCACAGGAGCTCTTCCGCATCAACCGCGAGTGCGAGGAAAACGGCTGGCAGTTCCTGGGCATCTACCACTCCCATACCGACAGCGCGGCCTACCCTTCCCCCACCGACGTCGAGCGGGCTTTATGGCCAGAATCGCTGTACTTCATTGTCTCGTTGAGCAGCCCTGAGAAGCCAGAAGTGCGCGCTTTCCGCATCCGGGATGGCGAGGTCACAGAGGAAGCGATAGAAATCGTCTAGCATCGCCGAGAGGCCGGCTCGACGACAACCCTAACCGGCGCGCCATGCAAATAAGCCGTCGCAGCAGGAGGAGGAGATAGCGCAGTGGCAGTACTAGCTCCCATCACCATCCGCGACCGCCAGTTCGTCTGGGGCAGCCGCACTTACATCATGGGGGTGATCAACGTCAGCCCCGACTCTTTCTCGGGCGACGGGCTGGGCGGCGATGTGGACGCGGCGGTGGAGCAGGGTCGCCGCTTCGAGGCGGAGGGCGCGGACATCCTCGACGTGGGCGGGGAATCCACCCGCCCGAACTTTGAGGCCATATCCGTGGCCGAGGAGATAGAGCGGGTTGTGCCCGTCATCCGCCGCCTGGTGCAGGAGACGAGCCTGCCCGTCAGCATCGACACCTCCAAGGTGGAGGTGGCCGAGAGAGCGATCAAAGAGGCGGGAGCGCACATGCTCAACGACATCTGGGGCTTCCGCCAGGACGGGGAGAGGATGGCGCTGCTGGCGGCGGAGACGGGCCTGCCAGCGGTGGTCATGCACAACCAGCGCGGTCGCCCCTTCCACGACGTCATCGGCGACCTCCTGGCGGGATTGGGGGAGAGCCTGCGCATCGCCCGCCAGGCTGGTATCCCCGAGGAGCGGCTGATCATCGACCCCGGCTTCGGCTTCGGCTGGGACGAGAAGCACAACCTGGAGATGCTTCGCCGCCTGGGCGAACTGCGCGTCCTCGGTCGGCCCATCCTCATCGGCACCTCCCGCAAGTCCACCATCGGCAAGGTGCTAGACCTGCCGGTGGAGGAGCGGCTGGAGGGCACGGCGGCTACCGTGGCCATCGCCATCGCCAACGGCGCCGACATAGTGCGGGTGCACGACGTGAAGGCGATGGTCCGCGTGGCCCGCATGACCGACGCTATCGTGCGCGCCCAGGACTAGTGACCGGCGATGGCCAGTTTGGCTGCCACCGTTTACCTGGGCCTGGGGGCCAACGTGGGCGATCGCCTGGCCAACCTACGGATGGCGCTGGCTCGCCTGCAGACGCTGGCCCGCCTGGAGGCGGTCTCCTCTCTCTATGAGACGCAGCCCCAGGGGGTGAGCGACCAGCCCCTCTTCTTCAACGCCGCCTGCCGCGTCACTACCGGCCTGGAGCCTCAGGCCCTGTTGCGCTTCCTCAAGAACCTAGAGTGGGAGATCGGGCGCCGACCGGGCGGCCAAACATGGGGGCCACGGCCCATCGATCTGGACATCCTCCTCTATGACGACCGAGTGGTGGATGCCCCCGAGCTGACGGTTCCCCATCCGCGCCTGGCCGAGAGGGCCTTCGTCCTGGTGCCGCTGGCCGAGCTGGCGCCCGAGCTACGCCATCCACTACTGGGAAAGACAATGAAAGAGCTTCAGGCCTCGGTGGGGGAAGAGGGGGTAAGGAGAATAGCTCCCGCGGGCTGGGAGAAGGGTGAGGGAAACGAGGGTACGGTGGGAGACCGGATTTAGGGGATGACTTCTTCCTCCTCCTCCAACCCCTCCTCCAGCTCGCTCTCAGTGGTGAACATTGTCCAGCCAATCCAGAAGGCGAAGGCAGAGAGAGCAGCGAGAGTGGCCATCACCGGTAGAGCCACCGCCATGTAGCTACGCCTGGCGGCTGCCCAGAGGAAGATCATCATCTGGAGGACAGCACCCGCCATGATCAGGACGCCCGTCGTTTGCGATCGTTCCATTCCTAGACACCTCCCAACGTCACATCCAGTAGGCCATGCCCTCGCGCTATTCCCTCAGCTCCGGGGGGAGAAGATTGGGGATGGAATCGACGATAGGATAGCGCTGAGAGCACTTGGGGCAGAAGAGGGAGCCGCTGATAACCTCTGCCTCCTTCTCCTTTTCCACCGTGAGCTCGAGGGGGCCTTTGCAGAGGGGACAGGCCAATATCTCCATCAGGTCTTTTCGCATCACCACGCTCCGATCGCTTCTGGACAGCGGCCATTGTAATCTGCCGCCGCTGGGCATGTCAACGAAGGATGGTGTTTCAAGCGCGCTGGATGGTGGCTCCCCAGGAATTCATGCAGGAAGAGCCAAGAGAGAGCGCCGCTAATTAAGCGTTTTTCATCAAGCAGTTGAGTTAATTAAGGACTGATGCCTGGAGCTTAACTAACGGATTCCGAGGGGCGTGCAAGGGTGCGCTAGTTAAGCGGCTTTTACTAGAGACAGCTCTTGATTAAACGAAAGGCGTTGTGCTTAAATAACGGCAGGGGAGAATGGGGTATGAGCATGGACGCAGGCCGTGCTGGGACCTATATCCGACAGGGCGGGGACTACAGGGCCTTCATTCCTAAGCCATTGCCACCCGATCCTCCCTTGATTATTGATCAGGAACTCTGGACCACATTGTCTATTGCGGATAGGGCACTGGGCAGGGTGGACGGAGCCACGGAGATCCTACCAAACCCGAATCTGTTCGTTGCCATGTACGCTCGCCCAGAGGCGGAGCGCGAACGAACGTCTCCCCACCCGAAGGTTATTCGACGCACCCAACCCGCCCCTGAACTCCGTTCAGACTCGGCCCGACCCCAGGTGATTCCAGATGCCCCGCTGTGAACGAGCGAGGCAGGTACGTCACTCCGGCCCTAGCGACAGACTGAAGCCTGTCCCGGGCGTACAGGACCAGCTGCAGCCACTCGGGTAACCCGACGGCTCAGCAGCGGCAGTACGCCGTCCGTTTGAGCCCCCGCTACGTGGTGGCTGTGTGTAACGGATCACTCCTTCCCACCGTGACTTTCGAACAACCTGGCAAGCTCATGGTTGTTATATAACCGTGCATGTCTCAAGGGTGTAATGCCTCGTCCGCCGTTCACATTTGCGCCATTCTGTAGAAGTAGCTCCGCAGCTTCTATTGCCGCATCGTCAGTATCACCGCCGATTAGGTGGCCGGCGTCATTTATTGTGTGATACCACTTGGAATCGTATACCGTGAAATGAAGAGGTGTCATGCCGTGTTCGTCCTCGACGTTGACGGAAGCTCCCTTAGATATGAGGAGTCTTAGATTCTCCAGCCTGCCCTGTTGTGCTCTTTCGCAAAGTTCAGCGAACCTGGGATTCGGCGGCCTCAGGAACACGTCTTCGCCTGACAACACGACGCCCCCCGATCTGATTTGCTGTACGAGTTGGAATATCGGTGTTCTCCCCAGATAAGTGCCCTTGACATTGACGTTGGCACCCCTCTCCATGAGAAACCGAGCGACATTGCGGGCGCCGCTTTCGAAGGCGTGATGCAGAGCGGTGCCGTGTGCGTAGCTTCCATGGGTGTGAGTCAGCATTGCGTTGATGTCCAGCCCCGTATCAAGGCACCCTCTCACGCGCTCAACGTTGTCAGCGTCAATCGCCCTTACGAATGCGGCGAGTTCCTCGTCCCTTTCCATCCGCCATCATCCCTCCTTCTTCCGCTGCCCGCGTCACAACGCAAGGAGCTTTCCGGCTTGTGCTGCTGCTCTTGACATGACTTCTGATGGTGCCTGATGTCGCGGCGTTGTTAGACTGCGAGCTGATGCTATCGCGCTAGGGGCCGCTCGTCAAGGTGCACGGCCAAGGGCGGGGTCCCGTAGCACCCGGCCCTTCGAGCTTCGAGTATCAAGGCTCGAACGTCGATCGCTAAACCTCCCGGAACTCGCCCTCCACCGTGCCCTCGTCGGGCGGGCCCTCGCCCTCGGGGCCGGGCGGCGCGCCCTCCGGCGGCGGAGCGCCGGCCTGGCCGTAGACGTGGGCGCCCATGCTCTGCATAGTCTCCGATAGGGCAGATATGGCGCGGCGGACGGCCTCGATGTCGGTGCCCTGGAGGGCGTCGCGCACCTCCTTAACCTTGGCCTCGACCTCGCTGTGCATTTCGGGTGGTATCTTGTCGCCGAGGTCGCGCAGGGTCTTATCGGCCTGATAGGCCATGCTGTCGGCCTGGTTGCGCAGCTCGATCTCCTCGCGACGGCGGCGGTCCTCCTCGGCGTAGGTCTCCGCCTCCTGCTTCATCCTGTCGATGTCGTCCTTGGAGAGGCCAGAGCCGGCGACGATGGTGATCTTCT
>Ga0315274_10012435_pt1 | contig 12141 bp, 14 predicted proteins | sample YL17G02_20_MG_FD_203700 | JGI IMG/M metagenome (GOLD analysis project Ga0315274, IMG submission 203700) | Sediment microbial communities from Yellowstone Lake, YNP, Wyoming, USA - YL17G02_20 | ecosystem: Environmental > Aquatic > Freshwater > Lake > Sediment | place: USA: Wyoming | collected... | reverse complement strand
CTCTCACCGGTGAGATGAGAGATGGCGGTGCACAGGTCTTGGTTTTCCGGCTTGGCTGCTTCATCGAACGTGGTGCCGATGGTATTGATGCAGTCCATCTGGCTCTCGTCTGTGCGGTCGATCAGCTTGCCGTCGACGTAGATGTTCCGCTTCATCTTGGCCAGACCTTGGATATACTGCTCCTTTGTCCTCATTTTTCTCCTCCTTACTCAATGGCTAACTAACTTGAGGTTATAGCGTTTTATTTGGGTGGATAACCCATGACTACTATGTTATCATAATTCAGGCAAAAATTTCATGTCGGGTTGCGTTACGCCCCGTCATTGGGTGGCTCCGAGTTTCATAGCTTCCCCTTTAAGCCCTCTGACTCAGCTTTCTCCAGTAGGACAGAAACAACTTCCGGCGCTGGTAGACATGAATGACCACGAGAAGCGTGAATATCCAGCTCCATACCCACATCGGGAATAATAGATAGCGCTCCTCACCTGATACAGCACTGACCCAGCCGCTGGCAATGTCTGTTATCCCAATCGCCATCATCGCCAGGGTTACCGTCAGCCTGCTCAGTCTGTACGATTTTTTGTTTTTAAACAGAGCCACCAGCAGGCGCCAGTTTTGCAGGAAATGCAGTATTAGAAAACACAGCACAATAAAGGCAATCGGACAACTCATCAGCCTGGCCGTGTTGATGTCCAGTTTTCCCAGAAAGAAAGGCTGCAAGCTCACAACTAAAGCGGCCATTGCTATCGTCAACACGGCAATGGTAATTCGCCTCATCTTGCTTGTGTAGATGCCCATCTTAGCCTTTCTCCTTAGTTGAAGTATAGCTGAGTTGTTCACTTATTCCACCTGCGACACACCAGCTCGATTATACATTTACGCAAACCAAAATGGAATCCGCTGTGGGCTTGACTACTACCTATGGCTCATCTAAAATGATGGCGGCAGAGTGTCATGTTTGCTCGTCTTAGTCAGAACCTGAGCGTCAACTCGCCCTTCCCCCTGTGTTTAGGTACTATTACCTTTCCTGGTTCTCCGTTTTGTTGGCAATGGAGGCACCTCTTTGTTTAAGTTATCCCTCATCCCCAGAGAAAAGAAGTTTTTTGTCCTTTTTGAGCAAAGCGCTCAGAATGTAGTTAAGATAGCTCAGCAGCTAAGAGATATGGTGCAAACATGGGAGCATGTTAAGGAAAGGGTGGAAGTAATAACTAGCCTGGAGCACGAGGGGGATGCCATCACTCACCAAATTGTCGCCGAATTACACCGTACCTTTGTGACCCCGTTCGATCGTGAGGATATTGCTCTGCTGGCTTATTCCCTGGACGATATAGCTGACTTCATCCATTCCGCCGCCGATTCTATGTTACTCTACAAAGTAGAGCGTCCCACTGATAAGGCCAAGGAGCTAACCGATATTCTGGTGCAGGCAGTGGTTGAGGTCGAGAAGGGGGTGTCTGAAATACATGACCGCATCGACCGAAATAAGCTTCTTAAGTTATGTGTGGAGATTAATCGCCTGGAGAACGTAGGGGATAGCGTTTATCGCTCGGCGATCGCAGAGCTTTTTGTTAACTCAACAGATTTTGCTTACCTCATCAAGTGGCGTGAGATTTATGAGGATATAGAGACCGCCATAGACAGGTGTGAGGATGTGGCTAACACCTTAGAAGGCGTGGCTCTCAAGTATACCTGACCCCCATGCCAGACTTGTCTCGTAATTCAATCTAAGTGATAAGTTTGATATGAGTATATCCTTAGCCATAGTGCTGCTGTTGCTTCTGGCGGCCGAATTCGCAAATGGCTGGACTGATGCCCCTAACGCTATTGCCACAGTAGTCTCTACCCGTCTATTCGCGTTGAGGGTTATATGGTGGATTTAAACTTATTATTCATAATTTTTATTATCCTCATAGCCTTGGTTTTTGATTTTACTAACGGGATGCATGATGCCGCGAATTCTATTGCCACCGTTGTCTCTACCAGGGTTTTATCGCCGAGACAAGCTGTCATCTGGGCAGCGTTTTTTAATTTCGTGGCTTTTCTTATATTTGGTACGGCAGTGGCTAAAACCATCGGCAGTGGAATGATTGATATTACAACAGTAACCCCAACTGTAATTCTTGCTGGGGTTTGCGGCGCTATTGGTTGGAATTTGATTACCTGGTATTTGGGACTGCCTAGTAGTTCCTCTCATGCTCTAATTGGCGGATATGCTGGCGCAGCTATAGCCAAGAGTGGTTTTGGAGTGATTATTGCGAGTGGTTGGTACAAAACATTGATTTTTATTGTCTTGGCGCCTTTAATTGGCATAATTTTAGGTTTTTTATTTAAGATTATTACAACATGGATTGCATATAAACAAACGCCGGCTGTTGTTGATAAGTGGTCGCGGGTTTTACAACTTTTTTCTGCTGCTCTTTATAGTTTGGGCCACGGTGGCAATGACGCACAGAAAACTATGGGCATTATAACCAGTCTTCTCTTTGCCGGGGGCTTAATCAGCGAATTTAAAGTACCTCTCTGGGTTGTTCTAAGCGCACACGCCGCTATTGCTTTGGGCACGTTGAGCGGCGGTTGGCGGATTGTTAAAACAATGGGGCAGAAAATTACCAAATTAAGACCGATTGATGGTTTTTGTGCTGAGACAGCTGCCGCTTCCAGTATTTTCTTAGCCACCCATCTGGGTATTCCAGTGAGCACTACCCATGTTATCACCGGAGCTATATCGGGCGTGGGTTCTGCGATTCGGTTGCGTGCCGTGCGCTGGGGCGTGACTATTACTATTGTTTGGGCCTGGCTTTTAACTATACCAGGAGCTGCTATTCTGGCTGGCCTCATTTATTCCTTGATTGGAATAATCCATTTGAACTGAAAAAGAATTCTCTGACTGGATTCAGGATTACAACGTGAATTATTTGCATTCGGCTCTGGGCTACAAAACGCCAATACAGGCTGAGGCTGAGCATCTCCATAGTAGGACATTATACATTCTGAGGGTTTGGCAAAAGGGGAGCAGTACATTCGGCTCCTCACTTTTCCTGCCTGCGCTGTACTTGGTTTCCTGTTTGCCTTGCTGCTCAAACCGATATTCCCGTAGGCTTACTGGAAGTTTCTTAAACTGAATTAATCAAATATGTAGCCCAGGCGACTGGCGATGTGTATAATTAAACTGTTGGGGAGGTAATAACCATGGAAAAGAGTGCCACTTTTCGTAAAGGTTTTCAGGAAATTCAAGACAAGGTACTGACTATGGGTGGTGCGGTAACGGAGGCGATAAACCGCTCTATCGAGGCATTGAAAAACCGGGATTTAAAGCTAGCGCACAAGATAATTGCTGATGACGCCAAGATAAATGGGCAGCGGTTTGCCATCGAGGATAGATGCATTGAGCTTATGGCTGCACACAAGCAGATGGTCAGTGACCTGCGTACAATTGTATCTGTCCTCAGTATCATAACGGAACTTGAACGAATCGGCGACTATGCCGAAGGAACTGCCAAGATTGTAGTCATGATTGGCGACGAGCCGCCCTTAAAACCGCTGATCGATATTCCGCGGATGGCGGAATTGACCATCGAAATGATCGATAAAAGTCTCCAGTCTTTCGTCAACCGGGACGTGAAATTAGCCAAGCACGTCGTCACCATGGATAATATCGTGGATGGTCTTTATGACCAGGTCTTCCGCGAGCTTCTCACCTTTATGATGGTTGACCCGAAGACCATTAATCGGGCGACCCGCCTCATCTGGGTTGCCCACAACCTGGAACGCGCCGCCGACAGGGTAACCAACATCTGCGAGCGTGTCGTCTTCACCGTAACCGGGAAGATGGAGGAGCTGGAGGTTTCTAATTATTAACGAACCAGCCTGTCATTGCGAGCCCTTCACTTTCTGTCATTCTGAGCGAAGCGAAGAATCTCCTGATGCCCCTGGCCCCACCAAGATTCTTCGGTCGCTCCGCTCCCTCAGAATGACAGGTAAAGGGGCCGAGATTGCCACGTTGCTTACGCTCCTCGCAATGACATAAAAACTCCCTGGTGACGATTACGGTTGTTCAATCTAGCTTTTAAGAAGCTTTCTTACCTGAAGCTTGTTTAAGTTGGCCTGGGAACAGTGGCTCGTGTCTTATGTCTACAGGTATCGGGTATCGGACGCCGGTTTGATGGGTAGCTTCGAGACCTCTGATTACCTGATCAAGTAAGCTGGCAGGTATGGTGAAAGCCAGCTCGTCATCCTGCACCATCGCCCAAACCCTATCGCCATTTCCGGGCAGCACCACCTTTGGCTCCTTGGTCTTGAATGTTTGCAGGACTCCTTCAGTGCAGGTTCCGCCTCGGCCGCTGAAAATAGAATGCACGCTTATGCCTGTTTCCTGGGTTGCTCCGTGCACCAACCTCATTGCCTGCGCTGGATTGCAAAACATCATGACCAGGTCTGGCTCGACTTTAGTTCGCTCCAGCGGGGAGAAAACCACCCCAGCATATTGCCCTTTGTTTAGCTTGACCTGCTCAACAGCTTCCATGGTTGTCTTGGCGGCAGCGTCGCTGGCTGCGTAGTTCATCACTTTCATAAAATCGGTTAAAGCTTTTTTGATTTCAGGCTCTGACTCGCTCCATCCGTAGGTGTACATGGCAATTGGGCAGGCATTGTCTTCGGTTGTCATACCTACTGTCCAGCCATACTTGCGGGTTAATGTCAGCCCGACGCAGATATTTGTCTTGAACCCCATTTCCTTAAAAGGACGTCTGGTTTTCTCGGGAAAGTCGTTAGCGCTTCTCACCAGCTTCACAGCAATGGGGAAGGTCAGCGGTCGTATGAGCCTATTCAGAGCCTGCGCCTTTTCGCTCCAGTCTGTCACAGTGTCACCTCCAACTGTAGTTTATTGAGGCCGGGTTTCTATTCGGCAAACGGCATTTTAGATGTGATGCCAGGCGATGTCAAACTCTGCTCTTTAGTGAGTGGTTGTCGGCTTTGAATTGCCGCTTTCGTTGTAAACGAAGCAATGTGTCTGAAAAATGTAGCTGTGAGGCTTTAGCCTCGCCGGCACAACCCTAAAGGGTCGTGGCTACATGTTGGAACAATAAAGACGTCGGGACAAGTATTGAGACCTGTCCTTGACTGCGGAGGTGGGGCAAAGACAAAAAGCTATAAAAGATGATACAATATCCAAAGCGTTTTAGAGTCCGGAGGTCAGTTTAATGATTGAAGAGCTTTTACCCGGCCTTTACAGAGTTGAAATTCCTCTTCCCAGAAGCCCTTTAAAGGCTCTAAACTCTTATTTTGTAAAAGGGCGGGACCGGTTTCTGATTATCGACACGGGAATGAACCGCGAGGAATGTCTGCGTCCGATGCGTTCTGCGTTGCAAAAGCTGGATGTCGACCTGAGCAAGACGGACTTCTTCATTACGCACTTGCATGCCGACCATTCAGGTCTGGTGGGAACTTTGGCCACTGATACGTCCAAAGTATACTTCAACAGGACGGAAGCTTCCTTTATTAATTTCCAACCGTCCGAAGATTACTGGAAAAAGCACTTCGTCTTCTATGGCTCCCATGGCTTTCCCGAGGATGAAATGAAAAGGGTGTGGGAGGGCCATCCAGGCTATCGGTATAGTTCAAGACGTCAGATTAATTTCACCACTATGGGGGAAGGGGATGAGATAGAAGTTGGTGATTACCTGTTCCGATGTATTGAAACCCCGGGGCACTCCCCGGGACACATGTGTCTTTATGAGGCTAGCAAGAAGGTGCTTGTGTGTGGCGACCATATTCTTTTTGACATCACTCCGAACATCACTCATTGGCCGCAACTGGAAAATTCACTCAAGCATTATCTAACAAACCTGGAGAAGGTTTATGCACTTGATGTGAGTCTTGTTTTGCCCGGTCATCGCAATATCTGGAACGACCACAGAAAACGGATTACCGAGCTGCAGGAGCATCATCGGAACAGGTTGAATGAGGCGCTAGCTGCTCTGGAAGACGGAGAGAAGACGGCTTGGGAGGTAGCACCTTATGTAACCTGGAATATAGACTGCAACTCGTGGCAAGAATTCCCTTCAGTGCAGAAGTTCTTTGCTGTGGGGGAAACTATTGCTCACTTAGACTATCTCGAGGCAGACGGCAGGGCACGTAAAGAGACGAAAAACCATAAGGTATTGTATTCGCTGGCATAACGAAAATCATTGAAAGCTTTTTGGGATAGCATGGAGGAAAATGAGCTACCGTAGTTACCGAAGTGATAATATAGCGCCAGTACTGGCCATAATAATCCTCTGCTTCCTGGTGTATATAGCAACCATCGTAGCAGGGATTCTAGGTCACGACCTGATACCGCTGCTGGGGCTGCGAACTGCGTCTTTCCTTGCGCAACCCTGGACAATCGTGACTAATCTTTTTGTTCATGGTGGCATATGGCATCTGCTATTCAATATGTTGACCTTCTACTTCTTCGGCAGCTTCTTGAGCAGACTGGTCGGAACTCGTGCCTTTCTCATTATATACTTTTTCGGTGGGATACTGGGCAATGTATTCTTTATGCTTCTGGGTTCGCCTTTTGCCATAGTTATCGGTGCTTCTGGCGCTATCTTTGCCCTGGGTGGTGCCCTCGCCGTGCTAACGCCCAGGTTGCGCGTGTTTGTGTTTCCCATACCAGCTCCTATCCCCCTCTGGGCGGCAGTGCTGGGTGGGTTCGTCATAATGTTCTTTGTCTCCGGTGTGGCCTGGCAAGGTCATCTCGGCGGTCTGGTTTTCGGCCTTATAGCCGGCCTTGTCTTGCGTAGAGGGGTGCGTACCCCATTATCTTAGTTTGCCCGCAGTACCATGCAAAGTCGGTTCTTCACCAAGGCAGGCTTGTACCATTTTCTCTCTTCTCTCGAAGCCCCGGCTCAAGATTTTGTGACTGTATATATCGCCCCCGCTTGTTTTCCAGATTATGCAGATGCGCTGTCATTAGGGCCGAAGTACGGTGCCTATGCTGATGAGATTAAGGAGGCAGTTGAAACCGAGGCGGTTATCAATGGCGCCAGGAAATACGGGACCGGGGCAGCCATATTCTGGAATAGCATTGGAAACAAGCACATTGTCCTGCCGCCGTTCCCCATTGCCGAGAATAAGGTTTCAGTAGGGAAACTTGATGTCTCAGTCCTCTACGAAGTCTTGGAGAGGAGGTATGTCATAGGTGTCGTTTTGGTAGCATGGGGCTCGTATGCCTTAGGCATATTCGATGCTGGCAATCTGGTGGCATGGAAAACAGGCACGGGGTATATACATAAAAAACACAGGAAGGGTGGCAGAAGCCAGAAGAGATTTGCCCGGAGAACCGAGGAGCAGAAGAAGGATTTCCTGCGTAGAGTTGGCAATAGAATTGAGGAGAGACTTGGTGGCTTCGCCCCTGACCATATCTTTTTCGGCGGCAATCGGCTGATTTTAAAGCCGCTGATACAGGAATCTAAATACCTGCAGACGAAAGCTAGCAAAATTTCGCCGCGGATTCTAGATGTAAGGTATGCCGATATGGAAGTTTTGGTCAATAGCCTGGCTGAAATAACAAAGTCCCTGGTTTTTACTTTTTGACAGGCGATAGTGTTTATTTGCCATTTTGTGTGGCGTTCTCTTCGACGTCATTACGGGGAGCGCAGCGACGAAGTCCTTATTCCTCTCCCTTGACGGGAGAGGCTAGGTGAGGGTGAGAAGACTGCTGTACAGGCTGACTCCTGTGCTATAATCATAAAGTCGAATTCAGAATGAATCACGAAAAACAAGGAGGTAAAAATGGGTTACCTGGAAGAGATGGCGAAATATCAAAAGACGGAAAAACAGAAAAGCTTCTCAGCCGATTTTCTCGAACGGCAGCAGATAGAGGATTACGAGTTCTGGGATGAAATAGAGATAGGCAAGGAGACTGTAATACCGTTCAAGTTCGAGGTTAAGGCTGAGGACATGATGGCTTATGCTGAAGGAGTTCCTGATGCTAACCCTGTGTTTTATGACGTGGAATATGCCAAGAAATGCGGCTATGATGGATTAGTGGCTCACCCTATGTTCGCTACTCAGGTTCTTTTCTTCGTTCTCCAGAAGGGACATGGCAGCTGGATCAGGACTCCGGGGTCCAGAAACCCCGGCCAGATAATTGAATGGCATGACCCGATCCGGGTAGGCGATGTTCTTACTGTTAAGACTAAAAGCCATGATAAGTGGGTAAAGAGGGGGAAATATTATATGAGATATCTGTCCGAGATGTACGACCAGAGCGGCAAGTTGAAGGGAAGATGCTTCATGACATTGATCTTGCCTAAGTCCAAGGCCGACGTGTTGAGGTTTATCAAAGGCGAGCATGCTCTGGAGGCGTGAGGCAGAAAGTGTTTATTTGTCATTGCGAGGCGCACAGCGACGTGGCAATCCCAAAGTCCTTGTCTTCTGTCATCCTGAGCGAAGCGAAGGATCTAGGCCATTCACAAAGTCTACTTATTGAGATTCTTCGGTCGCTCCGCTCCCTCAGAATGACAGAGAGTGAAGGGCTCGCAATGACGGGGCGTAGAGCGATGGAATAGCAGAGTGAATTTGCTCAACAATTTTAGGAGGCGAAGAAAATGGCAAAGAAGTTAACCTTTGAGTCGGTAAATTGCGGTGATGTGCTGCCTGAAGTTAAGCAACACGTAAGTCAAGAGGTTATCTGGAAACATGCTGTAGCCTCGCTTGATTATAATCCGGTTCACACCCATCCAGAGTGGTGCAAGACAGCCCAGGTGTTCGGCTTGCCGCTTCCGGTGATGCACGGTAATCAGACGATGTCGCTGATGGCAACGGTGGTTACCAACTGGGCGTACTCTGCTGGTGGCAGGTTGAAGAGAATGGAGGTCAAGCTTATTAAGCCTGTGCCTGTCGGTTCTACCTGCACTTATGGCGCTGCGGTGACCGAAAAGCACCCGATTGGCAAACGGGAAAACTTTGTAGTTCTTGATTTGTGGGTAATGAATCAAGATGGGGAGAAGGTAGCCGTCGGCACGGCAGAGGTTACCTTACCTTAGCAGCGGTTGCTTTGCCGAACGAGTCTCTGATTAATTGGTAGAACCCTTCTGGTTCTTTGCCGATTGATAATGCCTCCATGGGGCACATGTCTTCCCGGCTAGGCTTTTGGATATAGGGCACAATTCTGGTCAGGTGATGCTCGATGCCATATTCGTCCAACACCTCGACGGCAAGCTGGCTGCCCAGTGGACTGTAAACCTCCTGGCAGCTTGCCTTGACACATAGCAGAGCTGCGGCATGCCCCATTATTTTGTCGAAGATGACTACATTTCGATGATTAGAGGCGAACCTCTCTATATACTCGGCTAACGGCAGCAACCTGTCCTTGTGTGAGGCAAAGATGAGTTTGCCGCCTTCATATACTTGAAGCGTATTGTTGCTTGTCAGAAATTCGTCGAAGAAGCGTTTGTACACTATGCTCCCTAACCTGTGGGTGCAATTTTCCCTCTGTCATTGCCAGCCCTTCGCCTCCTGTCATCCTGAGCGAAGCGAAGTATCTAATCGCTTCACCCTCACCTTATTCCTCTCCCTTCAAGGGAGAGGTTAAATCGGGATTGTCCGCCTCGCTTAGGTGTTTCTTGCCGCAAGCTTCTCCACTAGCCAGACTATTATTGGCATAGAAATCAACTGTAAGAGTATACCCGGCCAGCCTTGCTTTATCACCGACCAGAAGGCAGCAAATGGGTTTGCCTCTATACCTAGAGGACTATAAGTTTGTCCTGTTACGAGATATATCACCAAAATTGCCAGCAGTAGCGCGATGCGTCCGCCTACGATGGCCCCAAGCAATGACCATATCGTTCGCAGGTCGTACTTCTCGCGAAGTATACCGGCTATAAAGCCATAAGCCGAAAGTTCAATTACAATCTGCGGCAGAACATTTAGAACAGGCATCCCCGAGATGAAATAGCTAACCAGGGGCGTAAGCAGTCCGACAATCAAGCCTGCCCGCCAGCCAAATAGCAGCCCAGCTATCAATACGAAGATGTGCATAGGCAGGAAGGTGGGCCCAGCTAGATGGAATTGGTGGAAAACCCACGGCACAAATACAGCCAGCATAACGAACACGACTGTAAGAACATAGCTCCGAATGTTGTTGTACTTGAGTGCCATAAGGAAGAGCTGAGGTTTAGAAAAGGCGAACCTGTTAAGCATCAGTAAAATCTCCTTTCAGTATAGCCAGCTGTTTATATTCACCTGTTATTGGTCTTTAAGCAGGATGTCTCTGACTTGTATGGCAAAGGCTTCGCTCTCGGGGTCGTCGGTAACCAGTTGAATCTGGTCGGGTGACTTTATTCCCAAGCCTAGCTCGGCGGCCCTGGCAATTTGGTCTTGCTCGAAGATGCGCCGCTGGCTCGCCTCCGTGGTGGTGCCAAGCAGTCGCAGTATAGCTACTCCCACGGCATCGATTGCCACACGGTTGCTACCTGCTAAGAGCACATTAGCCTTTACCAGAGTGCCATGGTCCGGCCCCCCTTTGACAAAGGCGTCCACGCCATCCAGCACAACTAAATCAGGAGAATAGGCAGTATTGATTTCGGCGATCATCTGTCTCATGTAGGGTGACGAGTGCAGCTCTGGCATATACGGATAACCTTTACCTGCTATCATACCTACGGAGTTTTTCAGGGAAAGTGTGAAGTGGCCGCCGTAAGCGTGGGCCTTCAGACAGCAGGTCTGCACGATGGATTCTGCCTCGAGGTAAACGCGAGGAAAGAGAAAGCCGTCTTTCCAGTGGCTATCCTTGGGACGGAAGTGAACCCACCCATCGGCCCCAAGTTCTTCAAGGTTGATAATGTCAAAGCCCAGCTCTTGAGCCAACTCGAAGATCCCTTTCTTTTCCATCACTTGCTGGGTGGGAGCCATTGGCCCACAGCGTTCGGCCAGAGTGATTCGAGTAGCCCCCATCTGCTGAAGGGTTAAGACCAGGGCACGCAAGGTATCATTGTGAGTGGAGCCGGGAGCTGGGTCGGCCGTATTGAAATTGGGCTTGAGGACGACTGCTTTCCCACGCACCGGATTTGACTGGAGCAAAGCGATAGCCTTTGGCACGCCTTCCACCCGGTTTTGAGTGCGTACCAGACTTACCTTCGCTGTCGGCATTTTCTCAGTGGGCATGGGCTATTCTATGTCAGTTTCTCCATCTACATTATAGCCGACAAATATCAAGCGGGCAAAAAAAGTTCAACCCTGGACACCTTGACAGGGAGATGGGAAGCGAATAGGATTTGTCTTGGCAGTAGCAGATGGCGAAATCTTGCCGGATCATTTTGCTGTCAAATAAGGAGGGAGGTGCTAGAAAATGCGGAAGCTTGGTCTGATCTTTATAAGTTTGTTGTTATTCACATCTTTCGCTATCGCTGGCTGTGCCCAACTGGCGCTACCCGAGCAAAAACCACCGCCTGAAGAAATGGCACCCAAGCCTGAGCTACCACCCGAGGACAGCAAGGCGGTGTTCGCCATTACTAGCTCTGCTTTCGCGGCTGGGGCAGAAATCCCCATCAAGTATACCTGCGATGGGCAGAATGTCTCACCGCCGCTAGACTGGGGCCAGGAGCCAGCGGGGACAACCTCGTTTGCCCTGATAGTGGATGACCCCGATGCTCCTTTCAGGGCTTTCACACATTGGGTTATCTTCAACTTACCGCCGGATACCAGCGGCTTGCCGGAAGCTGTACCTAAAGACGGTAAGCTGGCCGGTGGAGCTTTACAAGGGAAGAATGGTTTCGGCAACATCGGTTACTCCGGTCCCTGTCCACCGCCAGGCTCTCCTCACCACTATCGCTTCACCGTCTATGCTTTAGATAAATCTCTAAACTTGGCTGCAGGCGCGTCAAAAGAGCAGGTGCTACAGGCTATGCAGGGGCATGTACTTGCCCAAAGCCAGCTTATAGGCATATATTAGCGCTAATCCTTTTAGCCACACTGACACCAGCACCGCCAATGTAGCGACAGACCTTCAGGACTGTCCGTTTCGGACTGGGGGGAAAGTAAAAGTTAAGGGTAAAGTCCCATTTTAGCCACTAACTTTATATCTATTTTCAATTAGGGATAAAGCGCATTTGGTTTTATCCCCAATTTTAAGCCCTCTGTGATTATACCTCCAAACAT
>Ga0315274_10012432_pt1 | contig 12144 bp, 10 predicted proteins | sample YL17G02_20_MG_FD_203700 | JGI IMG/M metagenome (GOLD analysis project Ga0315274, IMG submission 203700) | Sediment microbial communities from Yellowstone Lake, YNP, Wyoming, USA - YL17G02_20 | ecosystem: Environmental > Aquatic > Freshwater > Lake > Sediment | place: USA: Wyoming | collected... | reverse complement strand
GTTTCAGTTGCTTCGTCACCTCCACAACTGCTCCGATTGCTACTGGCAGGAGCGACAGTTGCCAGGCGGGAATTACACCCGCTGAAGACCGGTGCCTTTTCACGGCACACTGAGAAATGCGGGCTAGGCGCGACGCGGGAGCGTCCGGGATCCCGTCCCCGCGCCGGAGCACGGGGACGAGTATGGAGTCAGCCGGAGCACGGGGACCTGATCCTTGCCCGCATCTTGCGGGCTCGCCCTCGAGGATGGAGGGTTTCGCCTGTTTTCCCGCTCCGCTGGCATTGAAAGCGGTGACAACTCACCGCACTCCAGAGTCCTCCCCGTTCTGGAGCAGGCCACGTTCCACCGTGCGCCAGCCCGGAAACAGGGAGGATCATGGAGTGCGGCGAGGCATCGCCGCTTTCGGTTCCCAGCGGAGCGGGGAGACAGGCCAAACGCCCCGTTCAGCACGGCGCCCCCTCAAGATGTGGGCAAAGATGAGCGCGGGGACGAGGATAGTGGCACGGCCGGGCCGGCTTTCCAAGCCCCCCAGGAACAGGGGCCGGACACGGGGACTGGTGGACGGCGTTCGCAGGCTGCCAGAGGTCATGGGTGTGGCGCGGGGGCGCCTGAGCCGCCGTGTCCGCCGCGCATCCGGCGCAGGACGGAGCGAGCCGCGCCGCGGACCGTGCTGTCGGGGTCCTCGGCGAGCTGATCGAGGAGAGGGCGAAGCGACTCGTCGCGGCAGCGGCCGATGGCGATGCAGGCGGCCTCCCGCAGGCGGGGGGCCTCGGCGCGCGCGGAGTCCTGGATGAGTCCCTTGGCTTCTTCCGCGGCCTGGCTCGCCAGGGCGATGAGAGCCCAATGGGCGTCCTCGGCGTCCGCCCCGCGGCAGAGCGAGACGAGCCGCCTCGTGGCCTCGGCATCCCCCTTGCGCTCGCCATAGGCGAGGATCGCGCTGTTGTGGATGACGCGGTCCTCGCTCTGGAGATGCGCGTCGAGGTATGAGATGCCCTCTTGCGCCATCTCTCGGATCGTGGGGATCTGGGTGGCCGGGTCGTTGAGCCTGGCCTTCAGGTCGCTTTCCCCCTTCGCCGTCTGGCCTTCACGCCAGAGCAGGACGGCGAAGAGCCCGGCCACGGCCACGGCAGCAGCGACGGCCAGGAGCAGGAGCCGCATTGACAGTCTACCTGCCTTTCGCTCGGGCACGCCTTGCGCTCCTTCATGCCTGGAGGGTCGAGGGCATGGGTTCCTCGTAGATCTCGGCCTCGGCGACGAGGCGGTCGTAGAACTCGCGGCCGCCGAGGGCGATGCTCCAGGGGAGCAGGGCGCCGCGGGAATCCCAGTAGTCCATCTCACGCACCTGGGAGTCCCTGGCGATCTTCCGCAGGGTCTCGTCGAGCAGTCGGAGCTGAAGCCCCTTGATCTCCTTCCAGATGGCGCTCATCTGCTCGGGGGTGCAACTGCTCTCGGCCATCGCGCGTCGGCGGGCCTCCAGCTCGGCGATTCGGCCGGCCAACTCAGGGAAGTGCTTCTCCTGCCACGCCTTGCGCGAGGCGTCGTCGCGGAGCTCCGCCAGGCCCTTCGCCGCTTCCTGGGCGAGCGCGAGGTAGCTCTCGCCCAGCCTGCGGGCGGGGACCTCGGCCTCGCCGAAGCAGGCGGCCAGGTGGTCGGGGAGGCGGATGACGGTGTCGAGCGACCTGAGGCGGTCGAGGAGGTGGAAGCGGACGCGCACGATGGGCTGAAGCTTCCCTGGCAGGAGGCCGCTGGCCGCGAGCTTCTCGACGAGTCGAGCGGCGGCCGGCATGTACAGGGAGCCGCGATAGGGGAGGGCGAGCGGCTCGCCCGCCGGGCCGATGCGGGCCTGTGTGACCAGCAGGACCGCCTTGCCGGCGAGGCACAGGATTCCGGCATCCCGCATGGCCTGGATGGGCATGTGGCGGTCGGCTGTGAGCCGGAATGCCTGGTGGCCGAAGAGGACCTCGTCGCCGCGAAGGTAGGCGGCGGTCCGCACCCTGTGGCCCTGGTAGTCCTGGCCGCCGCTGCGGTGGAAGCGCTCGCGGGCGAGGTGGAGCACCGTGTCGTCCACCGAGGCGCCGAGCGCTGTGAACGCCACGTCGATGTCCTCGACGAAATGGCTCACGCGATGCCCGTGGGCTGCGAGGGCGTCGAGCTTCGGCAGCGTGTCCCACAGGCTGTGGCAGTTCTTGTCAATGCTGAACATCGCTATCCCAGAGCGAGAGACCCAGGGGCGCGGAATAGGACCGATAGGACGGATAGGACCGATAGGCCCCATGCGTCCTATAGGTCCCATCGGTCCTATCCGTCCTATCTCGCTGCCTGCGAATCCGGCGCCGGCGCAGTCAACGCCCGCGCAGCCAGTTCCGGGTGCAGCGTTCCCGTGTAGAGAAACGTCACCACGCTTTCGAGGCAGACCTTCACGATGGTGCCGTCGTCCTGGATGAGGAAGTAGACCTTGAGGATGTCGCCGCTGCGGACGCGCACGCGGACCGGCAGAAAAGGGGACAGGTACGTTTTGCCTGGAAGGCCCGAAGGGGGCTTCGCCCAAAACGTACCTGTCCCCTTTTCCGGGGTGGGGATGCAGACGTGGATGTAGCGGTCCACGTCCTCCCGGCCGCGGGCGATGCCCGAGGGCGTCTGAATCCTGACCTCCCTGGCCGAGACCCAGCGATTCTCGACGGCCCAGCGGGTGAAGCAGGCGCTGCCGTTGCCGCACAGCTCGGCCTCGGAGCCGTCGGGCTCGAGAAACCGGGCGCCGAGGTCGGCCTGCCGGCCGTCCTGGGGTCTGACGGCGAAGACCACGCCATCGGCGCCCACGCCGAGCCCTCGGGGGCAGAGGGTTCGGGCGAAGTGGGCGAGCCGCTCCTTCGACCTGAGGACGTCGTCGAACTGTCCGTCTCGGCCGTCGATGCAGATGAAGTCGTTGCCGCTGCCGGAGAGCTTGGCGAACTCAACCATTCAGTTCCCCTCGACGGCCCTCGGCAGAGCGAGGACGTGGGTCGTGTTTCCGGCGGGCAACACTGCGTTGCGGAACGTCATCATTCCGTGACTCCATGAGCAGCAACCGCTTGGCTCTAAACTGCCATTCCGGAGGGGTGAGGGCTGTTTCCGAACGTCAACATGGGGAGAGCATCTGGGACTCAAGCCGCATGGTCGGGTCCACCCACTTGGAACAGCCGTCTAGCTGGTCAGGCGGCGAAGGGCCTCGAGATAGCGCTCCGTCGTCTGACGGACCACGTCATCCGGCAGCGGGGGGGCGGGGGGCTTCTTGTCCCAGCCTGTGGACTCGAGCCAGTCGCGGACCGGCTGCTTGTCGAACGAGGGTTGGCTGCGCCCCGGCTCATAGCCATCGAGGGGCCAGAAGCGCGAGGAGTCGGGGGTGAGCACCTCGTCAATGAGGAGGACCTCGCCGTTGTGCATGCCCCACTCGAACTTCGTGTCGGCGATGAGGACCCCGCGCTCCCTGGCGCAGGCGGCAGCTCGCCGGTAGATGGCGATGCTGCGGTCGCGGAGGGTGGTGGCCAGGCTGCGACCGAGAAGGCGGGCGGCCTCGTCGAAGGTGATGTTCTCGTCGTGGCCCGTCGCCGCCTTGGTGGCGGGGGTGAAGATGGGCTCGGGCAGGGCGTCGGCCTCGACGAGGCCCGGCGGAAGCTCGACCCCGCAGACGCGGCCGGTCTCCCGGTATTCGCGCAGGCCGGACCCCGCGAGGTAGCCACGGACGACACACTCGACGGGAACGGGCTTGGTCTTGATGACGAGCATCGAGCGGCCTTGGAGGATGTCGCGATAGCGAGTGAGACCGTGCCCCATCTCCTCGAGCTTGTCGGTGATGAAGTGGGTCCTGGTGAGGTCGGCGAGGAGGTTGAACCAGAAGACGGAGAGAGCGGTGAGGACGCGCCCCTTTTCGGGGATCCCGACGGGGTTGACGACGTCGAAGGCCGAGAGGCGGTCCGTGGCGACGATGAGAAGCTGGCCGCCGAGGTCGTAGATGTCGCGGACCTTGCCGCGGCCGAGGAGCGCGACGCCAGGGAGGCGGGTCTCGGTGACAACGGGAGCGGTGGTCATGAGGAGATCCTATGAGGAACCCAGGAAGGCAGGAAAAGAGGAAAGCCCTGTCGCAGACAGCATGGCCCATCTTCGTGTCAGAAGGTGTGCGCGAGCCTTCGGCTTCGGCGTAGGGCGTGCATACTTGCACGCGGCATGATGCCGGCGATAGGGGCCAGATTGCGCGTGCAAGTATGCACGCCCTACACGTCCCGCGCCACGGCTCCGCGGCTAGGCGGGGGTGAGGGCGACGCCCAGGCGCGCGGCGAGGCGTTGGACGCCCTTGAGGCTGGGACGCAACCGGAGCGCCTCGCGCAGCTCGCGTTCGGCTCCTTCCAGGTCGCCGAGCTTGAGGAGGGTTTCGGCGAGTCGCTTGCGGATCTCGGCACGCTCCTTGGCGGGGAGGCCGAGCTTGAGAGCGTGACCATAGTGACCGACGATCTCCTCGGGGCTGGCGGCGCGGGGGAGGTGCTGGCAGTAGATGGTGACGATGCGTTCCTGGACTTCCTCGAAGAAGTAGCGGAGGCGCGGCCCTTCGAGCTCCTCGCGCCAGACCTCCTCGTAGAGGGCCAGCGCCTCGGCGAGCCGGCCCTGTCGCTCGTACTCTTCGCCCAGCAGGAACTTGCAGTCGAGGTGGTCCTTGAGGCTCAGGAAGGGGTACAGGTCGAATGTGCTGCGGCTCCCGCGGAGTCCCTCGTAGACCTCGACGGCCGAGGCGGCGTTGCCATTCAGCAGGCTCTCGAGGATGTGACGGCACTTGGCGGCCAGGCCGTCCCGGAAGGGGCTGGCCGCGACGATGGTCGGGCGGAACGCGGTGCGCTGGGAGCGGAGCTGTTGGTCGTGAAACTTGCGGCGATGCGCGTCCGCGAGGACGTGGTAGGCCTCGACGAGCTCGCGGGTGCGCTGCTCGGCCCAGGCCGCGTTGCCCCGGTTGCGGTCGGGGTGGAACCGCTTGAGGAGGCGGCGGAACGCGCGCTTGATCTCCAGAAGCCCCGCCGCTTGCTCGATTTGCAGCACCGCGTAGTAGTTCACCGACACGATCCCCCGCCGCCCCTGGCACGCCTCTCGCCTCTGACCCTGGATTATAATGGGTTGCGGGAGGGGAGTCAAGAACTTCAAATGCCGTTGCCGGCCCGGCCACAATGTGCTAGCATTACAGTTCGTGCGATGCTCGGAGTTGGTGGCATGGCCCTTCAGTGCCCACAATGTGGCCGGCAGTATGACGTCACGCTCTTCGAGTTTCAGCGCTCGGTGGAGTGTGAATGCGGGATGGCCCTGGACCTTCGGAGCGGGCATGCCCTCACCCTTGCGTCGAGAAGAAAAAGTGTCAGGAGCCTTTTGCCGTGTAACGGCCTGCAAGGTGCTTCGCACAAAAGGCTCCTAACACCTTTTCTTCTCGACGCGGAACACGATGTCCCGATGCAGGAAGGGGCGGACATTGATCGGCTGGCGAACGGGCACAGCGAGGGCGAGGTCCCCGCGATCACCCCGGCAACCTGGGACTACATCACGAGCCGGCGCATCGCGGGCGGCTACGATCGCGACTACTGCTACAGCGAGCTGTTCCGTTTCGACACGGAGGTCCTGGATCGTTGGCTGCCTGAGCCTGGACGGCTGTTGGACCTGGGGTGCGGGACCGGCCGCCACGTGGTGCACTTCGCGGAGCGGGGCTTCGACGTGACCGGGGTGGACCTCTCGGAGCACATGCTGGCGGCGGCTCGTCGGAAGCTCGCCGAGCGGGGATGCGGCGCGACCCTGGTCCACGGCGACATCACGCGGCTGGCCGAGCTCGGGCTGGGCCGCTTCGACTGCGCGATCTCCATGTTCAGTGTCCTGGGCATGATATACGGCGCCGAGAACCGGCTTCGCTTCCTACGCTCGGTCCTTGAGTGTCTCGAGGACGGCGGCCTGTTCGCGTTCCACGTCCATAACCGCTGGTATAACCTGCGGTATCGGGATGGCCGCCAGTATCTGTGGCGTGCCCTGCGCGACCGGTGGCGGGGCCGCCCGGAGGCATTCCAGAAGGACGTGGATGGCTACCACGGGATCCGCCGCCTCTCGCTCTACGTCTTCAGCGCGCGGGAGGTCCGGAAGCTCGTGGCCGGGGCCGGTTTCCGACTGCAAGAGGTCATCTGCCTCAACGCCGCGCGCAACGCGGAGTTGCGGGGGGTGGCCCGCGGGATGCGCTGCAACGGGTTCCTCGTCGCCTGTCGAGGAGGGAGGGGGCAGATGCCTTAGTACGCCGCCACAGAAGAAAGGACACAGTAAGGCCCACGCGGGTCTTCTCCTCAGTCCCGAAGGGACAACAGGATTCAGCCGGCGGCTTCAGCCGCCGGAACAGGGGCCGAGCCCCGGGCCAGTCCCGAAGGGACGGCAGAGCCAATTCCGGACGGGGTCCACGGGCCATTTCTGTCGCCCCTTCGGGACTTGCCGTGATTCTGGCGCCCGATTCCGGCGGCTGAAGCCGCCGGCCAAATCCTGCCCTCCCTTCGGGAGTAGGGATTCATCACAGAGAGAAGTTGTGTCCTTTTCTCTGTGGCGGTGTACTTAGCGGAGAGCGTAGTGTGCAGAGCTTCTTCGAGGCGCCAAGCAGCCGGTTCCACTGCCCGGGGTGTGGGCGGGTGATCGACGGCGCGGAGCTCCAGCCGGGCGAGCAGTTCAAGTGCGCCAAGTGCAAGAAGCTCATGACGTTCGGGCCGCACCTGTTCGATCCGCGCTATGGCGCGAGGTGGCAGACGGGCCGCGCGGTGCTGCTGATGGCGTGCATCGGCTCGACGGTGTGGTGTGTGACGCTCGGCTACGGCATGGGCGAGCGCACCCATCGCTGGGTGGCCGCCTTCGGGGGCTCGCTGGCCGTGTGGGCGCTGGTCGTCGGGTGCATTGTGTTGGCCGCGCGGACGGTGCAGAGCAACGGCGTGTTGGTCGGCGTGACGGCGACGATGGCCGGCGTGGCCCTCTTCTTCATCCAGCGGCTCGGGGAGCGGTTGCGCTACTACGAAGTGTCGGGCTGGCAGCAGCTCGAGTTCTATCCCCTCTGGGCGCCGGCGCTGATCGGGGTGGGGCTGGCTGTGTTCGTCGCTTCGCTGGTGGTCCAGGCGCGGCGACGTTCCCTGTAGGCGAAGGGCGAGCGCATGGCCGAGGACGATGAAGCGCTGAGCACGCAGGTCAGTTACTTCGTGACCGTGCGCACGTTTCAGTGCCGCCGTGTCTTCGACGATGCGGGGAAGGCCGGCCTGGTGGTCGAGATGATCGAGTGGATGCGGCGGTGGCTGGGCTTCAGGAAGTACGCCTACGTCGTTCTCCCCGACCACTATCACGTGCTGTTCGGAGGGGGGACCGACAGTGCCGCCGTCGCCGATGCGATCCTGGGGATCAACCGGGCAGTCGAGCGGATCGTGGAGCTGCCCGATACCGGGCAACCGCTCTGGGACGGCGAGCCGGAGGTGCTCGTCATCTACACCTCCCGCGCGCGGTTCGAGAAGCTCAACTACATCCACAACAAGCCGGTCGTCTGCGGCATCGTGGAGAGACCCGAGGACTACGTCTTCTCCAGCGCGAGGTTCTACTTCGAGCGCTACGGCAAGACCCAGTTCGGCAGTCACGAGTAGGCGTGGAGGCCACCGAGGAAGTTGTTGGCCGCCAGGCTGAGGGTGCAGGCGAGGAAGCCGAGGATGCCTGCTACCGCTGCGGTCTTCGGGGTCATGCCCTCGCGGTAGCGCTGGTGAAGGTAGATCGTGTAGAGCACCCACCCGATCAGGGAGCCGACCTCCTTGGGATCCCAGCTCCACCAGGTTCCCCAGGCGAAGTGGGCCCAGATGGCGCCGGCGAAGAGCGCGCCAAAGGTGAACAGCGGATAGCCCACGGCGATGGCGCTGTAGCTGATGCGGTCGAGGCGTGCCGCGTCGGGCAGGCGGTCGGCGACGAGCGGCAGCAGGAAGTAGAGCAGCAGGCCCATGGGGAAGGCGATCAGGAGCGCCAGGCCCACGAAGGCGGCGATCTGGTGGACGGCTCTGCCGCGGGGCAGGAGCGCGTTCGCCTCGCGGCCCTCCTGTTCCTTTCCGAGGTCGAACCAGAGCTGGCGGAGTCTGGCGCCGTCGGCGGGAAGGCTGAGACGCCGCGCGACGGCGCCAGTGACCGCCGCGCGCTCGGCCAGCATGCTGCCGAGCTGCTTGAGGTCCTTGTAGCGGATCGGGAGCCTCCACACGACGCGCTCCGTCTCCAATTCCCTGTAGAGGCCCACGAGGGACTGGTAGGTGGTATCGCTTGTGAGGCCGCCTTGCTTCTGCAACTCCTTCAGCTTCTCATGCTTCTCCAGCGTAAGCGGGAGCCAGCGGGCGCTCAGGACGCTTCGGGCCTGACGCGACAGGGCCTCCCACCGCTGAACGTCGTCGTCGAGGGCCTGCTGGGTGAGCGCCCGGCCCTCCTCGGGCACCACGTCGCGGAGCAGGCGGGCCACCTGTTCCTGCTCCTCAGGGATGCGCGCGATGGCCTGCTCCTGGCCCCGCACCAGGCCCGCGAGGAGCAGGCACGCCGCGAAGACGGCGAGGGTGCTGACGAGGAAGACGTATGGCCCGATGCCCGACTTGTCCTCCTTGAGCCGCAGTGCGGGGTAGAGGAGCCAGAAGAACACGAAGGCCGCGGTGCCAAAGGCGCCGAGAAGGGCTGCGCCGTAGCGGACCACGTGGATGAAGCGGACCGGAGGGGGCTCGATGGCCTGGGTGCTCGCCGGCGTCTCCGAGCGCTGCGAGTCCTCGGCCTTTGCTTTCAGCTCATGAGGCGCATAGCCCACGCTACGGAAGGGCAGGGCGATCCCGCTCAGAACAAGGGCGAGGACCAGGGCAGCGGCAATGCCCTTCGCCAGAAGGGCCGCGAGGGCCAGGCGAGCTCTGGCTCCAGGCTGGATTTCCGCCGGGGCGTAGGACTTGACGAGGAAGAGGGCGGCCACGGCAAACGCGCCGGCGAAGATCGCGTAGGCGAGGCTCGCCAGCGATACGTGGATGAAGAGCCAGTAGGACTGGAGCGCGGGCACGAGTTGAAGCTCGATCGTTTTCGGCTGGATGGCCGCGAAGACGACGAGCAGGCATGCGGCTGCCGCGAGCGCGGCATCAACCGCCACCAGGCGCAGCTTCGGGCTGACCGCCAGCAACGCGAGCGCCGAGCACCAGGAGGCGAGCGAGAGGTACTCGTAGACCTTCTCGATCGGCAGACGCGTGAAGTCCAGGAAGTCGAACAGGATCATCTCGATGACCACGGCGGCACCGGCGACAGGCAGCCAGACCAGCCGATGACGCCTGAACAGGATGCCAATGGTCACGGCCGCCGCCGGCACGACGAAGACAAGGACGTAGACCGCCGCCTGCCACCTCGGGCCACTGGAGAAGGAGTTGCCGAGCCGCTCGAAGAACATGTGCAGCGGCTCCGTCCCGATCAGGAACGAGCGCCAGACGATGCTCGCCGTCTGCGCGGCGAGGCCGATCCACATCAGAACGTGCCCGGCCCGAGCCATGCCCTGGGCGCCGCGCGCCCCACCCCGATCCCCCTCCCCACGTGTGGGGAGGGGGCAAGGGGGTGAGGCCGTCGCGGTGATCAGGAGGAACATCGCGGCCAGATAGGCTCCGAGAGCGATCCAGAAGAAGCTCACGTCGTTCATTGCGCGCTCCGACTTCCCTTCTGGGTTGGGTTGGGCGTTGCCACGATGGCCTCGCCGCTGAGGGCCGCGACGACGGCATCGAAGCGGTCCTTGAAGCGCTCGCGCCACTTGAAGGAGTCGCCGGCGAAGAACAGGTCGCAGCCGCCGTCGTCCCGGGCGCGCGCGAGCGCCCAGATCCGCTCGTGGTTGCAGTAGAAGCACAAGAGCACGCCGAGCATCATCACCCCGCAGCCGACCCACACGGGCCACATGACCGGATGGGTCTTGAACGTCAGCCAGGTGGCGTAGTCGGTGGCGAAGTCGATCGCCGCGAGCCGGTAGCTCGCGAAGTCCACCATGCTGCCGGACCTCGGCTCGTCGGGCCGGAAGGGGAGAAAGACCCAACGCTCGAGCGGCGGGTGCCCTGGGGTCTCGAAGCGCACCTGGACCGCGGGGTTCATCAACTTGTCCGAGGCGCTGTACGGCTTCCCTACTGTGACCTGCCCGTCGGGACCCTCCTCAAAGGGCATCTGGAAATGGGGGAAGTAGTCGAGGACCTCGATGGTGAGGTCCGTCCCGGGCACCGTCATCCGGGCGTGCGGAGGCACGGCCACCGTGAACTGTTCGAGCACGCTCTGTGTCTCCTCTGCCTGCTCGCCATCCGAGGGGTGGCCGGTGGCGCGCCCAGGCTTCGCGAGCTTCGCTACGACGAAGCTCACGGACGTGATCCAGCGGCAGTCGCGCTCGAGGCTCTGCTGATAGGCGTGGAAGCCGTGGTAGACGAGCGGGCGGTTCATCTCGATGGTCTCCGGGATGCCGTCGTTCTCGCGATCGCGGACCCTGCGGGTCGCCAGAAAGTCGCGGTAGACCAGGCGGCCGCCAACCTTCTCCAGTTCGTCGGCCAGCGGGTTCGTGTCGTGCAGGGTCACGTGGGAGCCGTAGTACTCCGCCCTCCCGCGGGAATCGGTGTGGTAGTCAAAGCGGCGCAGCCGCAGCCAGAAGAGCGCGCTGCGGGGTGGCTGGCCGGGCTTCTCGCGCCAGTCCTCTGCGTTGGCCGCCCGCTCGGCGGCCGTGGGCTCGGGCCGCGTGCCTGCGCCGAACAGCCGAAGGAGCCTGTAGCCCAGATGCCTGAGCTGGTAGCGAAGGGAGAGGCGGTACGACACATCGGGCACGGCCACCACGTCGCCGCGGCGGATCACCTGCGCGTGGCGGAATGAAAGGAGCCCGGACACGAAGCCCCCAATGACCACCAGCACCACGCCCAAGTGGACCACCTGCGAGCCGAGGCGGCCCAACCCGGCCAGCTTGCCCAGGGGCCACCAGGCCCTTCCCAGGCCGCCGAGCCAGCCGCGCGTGCCCTCCAGCGTCGCTAGCCTCGTCTCCCGATACCTCCGCGCACGAAAGCCCTGCGCCCGGAGCGCCGCATCGGCCGCCTCGACCGTCCCGTCGATGCTCATCACCTTGGCTTGAATGCCGTGCTCTCGGAGCGCCTTGCCGAGCTTCTCCGTCAGCGCATCGGAGGTCGAGGGCAGGCTCACCGCGGCGTGGATGCTCCGCTTCAGATACCAGCCGGCGTCCTTGCCCGCCCTCATCCCGAAGGCCGCCTCCCACTGCCAGGGGAACCGGCGGATGGAGCAGAGAGCCAGGTTCACAATCAGGAGGAGGCACAGCGCGCGGAACCACGCCGACGAGAAGACCACGTGGAGACGCAGAAAGAGCAGGACCGGCCCAACGACCTTCCCGCAGGAATCAACGTAGGCGAGGCGCAGGCAGGCCTCGCCCTCCTCGTCCTTCTGGAGCTGCTGGGCAAGACCGAAGAGGAACTGCTCCCACGCCTGCTCGAACCTCTGGGGGTCAACTTGCTCGGCCTGCTCCAGGAGGTGCGGAAAGGCGTCGTCCCGCGGCAGGACGCCCGCCGCGCGGGCGAGTGCCACGAGCTCCCTGGGCTTCAGGGCCTCGGGGGATTGCGGGTCGAGTCGGCGGCCGATGTAGCGGCCTGCCTCCGCCGGGTCGGGTTGCGGCAGGACGACCCCGAGGGTGGAGGCGATGGCAATGAGGATGAGCAGCGTGATGCCCAAGCGGATGGAGCCGAGAAAGCGCCAGACGCTCCTGGCCGCTCCTGAGCGGCGCTTGGTTTGGGCGGTGGGATTGCTCATGCGAGAGCCGAATCTCGAACAGCGGACGTTGGACGACGAGGGAACAAGAAAAGGTGTCAGGCTCGTGGAGAAGACGTAGGGGCGAACCTTGTGTTCGCCCAAGAGGGGCGAATACGAGATTCGCCCCTACAGCACCTGGAGGGCCGTGGACAGCAAGAGGTTCCTGACCCCTTTTCTTCTCGTCACGTGGGCTGCGCTAGGCGCCGTACTTCTCCAGCCCCTGCGCGTGGGCGACCAGGATGGGCACCAGGTGGATGGCGGGCATCCGGCCGAGGCTGCCGCCCGCGCAGGCGCGCTCGCCGAACACCCGCGCGC
>Ga0315274_10012431_pt1 | contig 12144 bp, 12 predicted proteins | sample YL17G02_20_MG_FD_203700 | JGI IMG/M metagenome (GOLD analysis project Ga0315274, IMG submission 203700) | Sediment microbial communities from Yellowstone Lake, YNP, Wyoming, USA - YL17G02_20 | ecosystem: Environmental > Aquatic > Freshwater > Lake > Sediment | place: USA: Wyoming | collected... | reverse complement strand
GATATCAAATCCGATATACTTGTCCATAGGGCCTCCTGCATAAAGGTTACTGTGGCCCGCCTTGTGCGGGACCACGTTGATAAAATTGGGCCGTACCATACGAGCCCGTCTAATAACCTTATCGGGATGCTCTGCTTTCATAGCTTATCCGTGTCTAAAAAACCTCGACCGTTGAAGCACTCCATAAGTATATACGCATATACTTATATACTATCGTGCCACCAGCGAAATCTGCGTCTAAAAAAAATCAGTGTCAATCTGTGTAATCTGCGGTTAAAATGCCTGCCGGTAAAATTTTATAATTTGCAAATCGGCCTATGGCCGGGAAAGGAAGGAATGGTATGCGTAACAGTATCGTATTGGCAGTAGTGATTTTAACATTAGCAGCCCCCGCCGCTGTTTTGGCGGCCTCAGAGTCAAACGACGCGAATCAAGGCGGCAAGCCACTGCAAATCGCCAAGTCGGCTGAGCCGATTGGCTGGTGGAAGCTCAACGAAAAAGAGGGGAATACCGTCAAGGATTCGAGCGGCAACGGATTTGATGCGACGGTGCAGCTCAATGGCGGGCCTTCGATATGGGCGCCCGGCCAGGGTTTCGACTCCAACAACTGCGCCAAGTTCACCGGCCAGCAGATAATCCTGATACCGAACGGGGTATGGGGCAAAGTCAAACAGCAGTTGAGCATCGCGTTCTGGGTGAACCAGGATTTGAACAATCCTCCCGGGGAAACCTGGCCTGGGCCGTTTGGATGCGCACCGACGGAAGGGCTTAAGTACCCTGACCCGGGCTGGCTGCAGTTGAGGGCGTTTTTGCCTTCGCCAAACGGAACGATAGATATAGGCAAGGACGAAGAGCACGTTTACTGGGATGCCGGGGGGAACACAAATGCATACGCGGGAAGCTGGAACCACTACGTGTTTATCAAGGACGCCAACGAGCACACGTTGACACTTTATCATAACGGCGTGCAGGTGGCATCGACCTTTGACGCAATGGAGCCGATGCCGAAAGTGAACAATTTTATACTCGGTGGCAGAACGTCTCCCACGGCGGACTGGTTCGGCAAGATTGACGATTTGCGGATTTACAACTGTGCCCTGTCGCAGGCAGAGGCACAAAAGTTGTTCGAGGGCAAGCCGGGCAAAGCGGAAAAATAAAATCTGATGAGCGGGGAGAAGACACCCCCACAGCTCTTTCGACTGCGCTCAAGACAGGTGCGCTCGGGGCGGGCAGGGAAGGTGGACTATGACCGCTGTAATCAGCAGGCCGGATACTCAGGAAAAGTTAGAGATACTCAGCGCCGATGCGCAATATGATTTGGCCTGCGCCTGCGGCACAAGGGACGATGAGCACCGCAAACGCGGGGCAAAGGGCAAATGGATTTACCCTGTTAGTCTGCCGAATGGCGGAACGAGCGTCCTTTTTAAGACCCTCGTTTCGAACGTATGCAGCAATGACTGCAAATACTGTCCGCTGAGGGCCGACCAGGACGTCCGCCGATGCACTTTGGGCGAGGAGGAGACCGCAAACACCTTTCTCGATTATTTCAATCGGGGTGAGGTTTTCGGCCTGTTTCTTAGCTCAGGCGTTCTGGGCACGCCGGATGCGACGATGGAACGGCTGAACCGCATCGCAAGGATATTGCGATATCGGCGCGGCTATCGAGGATACATTCACTTGAAGGTCATTCCCGGCGCAAGCGCAAACGCGATAGAGGAGGCAGTTTCGCTTTCAACAGCGGTGTCGCTGAATATCGAGACGCCGGGGGCAAAGCACCTTGCGAAACTGTCTAACAGGAAGCGGTTCATCGAGGATATCGTCGAGCCGATTAAATTGATAAGTCGGCTGACCGGCCGGGGCAATAAATACGCGAGAGTCAAACAGACGACGCAATTTGTCGTGGGGGCGGCCGATGAGACCGATTCGGAAATCGTGAAGTATATGTGGGGGCTTTACGACCGGCTGAACCTGCGCAGGATTTACTTTAGCGCATATCAGAAGGAACTCGGTGGAGAGTTGATAGATAAGCCACGATCTCAGCCGAATGAGGTGTTTATGCGTGAACATCGGCTGTATCAGGTGGATTTTCTGATGCGCAAGTATGGCTTTGCCGAATCGGACATTTGTTTCGACCAGAAGGGCAATCTGCCGTTAGAGGTGGACCCGAAGGAGACCTGGGCAAAGAAGCATCCGGAGTATTTCCCGGTCAACGTGAACAAGGCGTCGAAATATGAGCTTTTGCGTGTGCCGGGCCTTGGGCAAGTTACCGTTGAGCGGATTTTAGAGCAGCGAGAGACAGCCCGAATCAGAGCCATCTCCGACATCGGCAAAACCACAAAACTATTGACCAAGGCAAACGAGTATCTGATCTTCTGATACTCGGCCTTGCCGGGGCGGATTTTCTTTGCCACCAAGCCGGGTTGGGGGATAGAATTCAAAAGTACGGGCATAAAGAACCGCCTAATGAAAAAAGGGACAACTTCAGGGCATGAAAATTCGCAGATTGATACAACTTGTTATTCCACATCTTGTTCTTTATGTGGTTACTTTTGCATTTTTTTCCAAGTGCTTTTTACCTAACACAGCGAGTACACTTGATGTCTCACCGAAAGTACGCCATATTATCCTTCTCGGCGTGGTGATAATAGTGTTTCCGTTGGTCTCAGTCATTTACGAACTTAGAGCCTCTAACAAAATGGCCTTTTAGCGGGAAAACCGGCTTTTTGTCATTGCGAAGACACCTTAGGCGGACGCGGCAATCTATACGTATCTAACGGTCGAGATTGCTTCGCTTCGCTCGCAATGACCTTCATTATGTTAGACGCTCTTAATAGGCGAAAGGCGAGAAGAAAAAAACAGAGCGATATTTCGACACAAGGACTCCTTGAGAAAAAGGCAGATTGGGATAGAACCACCAAAACAGGATAATAGGGCCATCCACCGTTTTTGACATACTTCTCGTCCCCCTTTTCCTTCGGCCAAGCCAAAACTTGCCCGCCATCAGTTTGGCAGGTCAATCCGTGTCTAAAAAATTTGCCGATTGGGAGAAATTTTGCTTGAACTAATATCGCAAATTTGCGATATTATAAGTAACAGGGTTGATGCTTTTCAGGAGCAGGGATGCCAAAAACGGCGGTAAGGATATATAAAGAAAAAGGCGGTTCAGTCTCGTTATGCGACTGGTTGGATAGGCTGCCTGCAAAGATTCAGGACAAGTGCATTGCGAGGGTTGAGCTTTTAGCCGAATACGGCCATCAATTGCGAAGACCGGTTTGTGATTATCTTGACAACGGAATATACGAACTGAGGGTACGATATAACAACGTTAATTATCGTATTTTATACTGTTTCGTGGGCAAAAATATTGTGCTTTTGTCGCACGGCTGCACGAAGGAACAAAAGGTGCCGAGAATAGAAATTGAAAGGGCGGTCAGGAACAGGGCCAATTATCTCCAGAGTCCCGCCGCCCATACGTATGAGGAGGCGTTGTGAATATGCGTAACAAAAGAAAAACAACTGATGCGGTGAAGATACTCCACGGCCGGTATATAAAAGGTAATGTCAGGCGGGCTGCATCCGTTCGCAGTGAACGCGAGAAGGCGCATATCGCGATGCAGATTCATCGCCTGCGCACCAAAGCTGGGCTAAGTCAAAAACAACTTGCCCAACTCGTGGGGACAACACAGTCGGTAATAAGCCGGCTTGAAAGCACCGAGTACAGCGGGCACTCGATGAATATGCTGGAAAAGATTGCAGCAGCACTGCGATGCGAAGTGCGAGTGGATTTGGTGCCTGAAAAGAAGGAATATGCTTACGCTTAATCGAACACCCGACGCAAAAGAGGATCCGGAAATTTAGTCAGTCCGCAATCAGGATTTTCTGACGGCGATGGTGAAGATGGTGCGGTTTTGTTTTAGGTATTTACGTTCGAAGTTAGAGCCGACCCATTCGCCGATGCCGGCGCCGTCGGCTGGGAGGAAATCAATTTCTTCGAGCTGGTCTGTTCTGGTGGTCAGCACTGATTTTATCTGCTCGAAATATTCCTCGTGGTCGGTGGCGATGCGGATTGTGCCGGCGGGTTTGAGGCAGCGGATGAGGTGGTCGGTGTTGGCGAGGTTAAGGAACCTTCTTTTGTGGTGGCGCTTCTTGGGCCAGGGGTCGGGGAAGTAAATGTGGAAACAATCAACGGATGAGTTGGGGACATATTCGGCGATAAATTTTGCCGCATTGGTGCGGATTATTCGGACGTTAGTTAGATTCCATCGGCCAATCCGGTCCACGGCGAAGCGGTAATATCTGCTTGCCCATTCAATCCCGATAAGATTGACGTCGGGCCTGGATTTTGCCTGGTTTACCAAAAAGGTCCCCTTGCCTGAGCCGATTTCGATATGGACTGGAGCGCAACGTCCTAAAATATCACTGAAATTAACCTTGCCAATCAGGTTTTGGGGGTGGAAAACGACTTCTGGATATTCTTTTTTTTGTCTTGACATTTCTTAGGCCAGTCTGTATAAAGCCCGCTTTTGTAACATTTTGGCCAACTAAGGGACTTTATTATAAGGCAAGTTGGTGGTTTTTGGCAAATGCCGGCAAGCCGGGGAGTCAGGTGCGGCTGGCGGGGGCTTAAAGTCGGGTCTATGGCTACTCGATATTAAAAAGGGCTGTGAGGTGGTGGCATTGAGAAAGTGGATGCAATTTTTCCGTGCGAATTTTTGCAACCAGCCCTGTTGTCGGGCGTATAGATATATAAGGGCCACAGGCATGGAGCAAAGCCGAGTAGGAGCGACGTAATAGAAAGAAGGTTGCCAAATGATAAGGCAATTGATGAAAGCTCGTCGCAAGCAGGTCCTCATAGACATCAACACGCAGAAGGACTTTTTCTTAGATGAAGGCAAGGCGCGTGTTGGTAATCGCAGGAGGATTCTAATTCACATCAGAAGAGTGATGGCTCTTGCCCGGGCGAAGAAAATACCCGTTATTTCGATAAGCGAGGTGCATCCGGAGAACAATGGGGGGTGGGATTACTGCATAGACGGGACGGATGGCTCTCAAAAGATACGTTATACGGTGTTGAGCAATCGGGCGAGCTTTGCGGCGGACACCAACACCGACCTGCCGGTGGACCTGCTGCGTCGGTATCGGCAGATTATCCTTCATAAGCGCTGCATGGATCCGTTCGACGAGCCGAGGATAGACCGGCTGCTGAGCGAAATCCGCGCCAACGAGTTTGTGCTGATAGGCGCCTGCGTCGAGGGGGCGATTGAGGCGACGGCGCTGGGGCTATTGCAGCGAGGCAAGAGGGTCAGCGTTGTGGTCGATGCAATCGGGGCGCAGGACAAACAAAAGGCGAAGCACTCGCTTCGCAAGATAGCGGCCAAGGGCGCCCGGCTTATCGAGACGAGGAAGCTGGCAGGGACGTCACATCTCAAATCGGTGGGCATGCTGAAAACCGACCTTATTGAAGATGACGCCCACACGGATATGGCCGACATCGCAGTTGAGTAGGTTCTGCAATTACTCTTTCCTCGCCTCGCCCAGGTATTTGAGATATATTTCTCGTGCCCAGGTTAGCTGCGTTCCGGCCCCTTCGACAGCAGCGATAAGCAGTGCCTCGGTAATCTCCTCCTTTGAGGCCCCTGCATCGAGGGCCGCTTTTATATGTGATTCGGTGCAATGGGAACAGCGGAACGCCGAAGCGAGCGACAACATCAGCAATTCCCTGGTTTTCTTATCAAGCACACCGCCGGCGTTGCACGCGTCGTAGAAATCCTGAAATGGTCTGCCGATTTCAGGTGAATTCAAGACATACCACGGTGTTGTTTTCTCCGGACTCGTTTCTTTCCCCATATACATTCCGGTTCTTAACTTTTTGCACTACGTATTCGCAACTACTACGTTGTCCCGCCTTGCATAGAAGTATGGATATCCAACGCTGTTTCTGTCTTTCTCTTCACTGATGCGTTCATATACTTCCTTGCGATATACCGGCACGGACTTCGGTGCGATTACCCCAAGTTGAATTTCATTTCGCCGGATGCTTATCACCACGATTTCCACGTCATCACCAACCATAATCGATTCTTCCCTGTGTCTGCTTAGCACTAACATTGTTGACCCCTTTCAAAAATCATTCGGGCATCTACTGCGGCTTTTTCTTACAGGCCTGACGGCGACGAGGCGTGCGTCGCCGTCAGGCCCAATCTGGAGGAGGAAATTCTTATCGCTATCCCAAATCATCTATAAACCTAAATAGGACAACTTAACACCTGATTTTTTATCGTCATACAGCATACCGGCGAAGCTTTGAACGTGGAATTGGGGAAATGCTTATTTCCCACTTCGTAAGTGCTTACCCCGGCCACCGAGTAATGTGAGGGTCGGACAATAGCCCGAAAACTTCCTATTGTAAGAATCCGTATCCTTTTATTGCATACTTGTCCTTTTGGTTTGTAAATTCAGGTGAAGTAAATCAGGGCCATAATTAAAAACACGGGAATACGGAATCGGGTATAGCAGAAATCCTCCGCATTTAGTATCATAACCGAGAGGTTTAAAGATGGAGCACTACGTTTGTATTCATGGTCACTTTTACCAGCCGCCGAGAGAGAACCCGTGGCTGGAGGAGGTGGAGCTGCAGGACTCGGCCTATCCATACCATGACTGGAACGACAAGATAACTGAGGAGTGTTACAGACGCAACGCCGCCTCCCGCATACTCGGCCCCGACCGCAAGATAATCGACATAGTCAATAACTACTCGAAGATAAGTTTCGATTTCGGCCCCACACTGCTGTCCTGGCTGGAGAGGCACGCACCCGATGTTTATCAGAGTGTAATCGAAGCCGACAAGCAGAGTCAGGAACGTTTTTCGGGGCACGGTGCGGCTATTGCTCAGGCCTACAATCATATCATTATGCCACTTGCCAACACACGCGATAAACGCACACAGGTTATATGGGGCATACGTGATTTTGAATACAGGTTCGGCAGAAAGCCGGAAGGTATGTGGCTGCCTGAAACCGCCGCGGACTTCGAAACGCTCGATATCCTCGCTGAATACGGCATCAAATTCACAATACTCGCGCCACATCAGGCACGGCGCATCCGTAACATAAACGAAACAGACTGGAAAAATATCGACAGAGGCAAGATAGACACGACCAAACCGTATCTTTGTCGGCTCCCTTCCGGGCGAACGATAAGTCTGTTTTTTTACCACGGCCCGACTGCCAACGACGTGGCCAACGGTCATCTCCTGCAAAGTGGCGAAGTATTCGCAAAAAAACTGGCCTGGATTTTCACGGAAAGCAATGAAGAACGTCAGCTTGCTCACATCGCGGCAGACGGCGAGACATACGGACATCATCATCGTTATACCGATATGGCGCTGGCCTATTGCCTTCACTACATTGAATACAACGGTCTCGCGAAAATAACCGTGTATGGCGAGTTCCTTGAAAAGTATCCTCCGACTCACGAAGTCGAAATCTATGAGAACGGGTCGTGGAGCTGCAGTCACGGCGTCGAGAGATGGCGAACCAACTGCGGTTGTAATTACGGCAGGTACCCATCCGGACAACAACAGTGGCGAATGCCCCTTCGAGAGGCGATGAACTGGCTGCGAGACCAGCTTGCATCAGTTTACGAAACCAGGATGGCCCAGTATGTTACTGACCCCTGGGGACTAAGAGACAGATACATCTCAGTCATAAACAACAGGTCGGCCGGGAACGTTGAGGATTTTATTACCCGTTCAACCGGCAAGGAGCTGCCTTTCGAAGAGAAGGTGGTCTTTATTAAGCTGCTGGAGATGCAACGAAACGCGATGCTGATGTTCACGAGCTGCGGATGGTACTTTGACGACATCTGCGGGATAGAGACGGTCCAGATAATGCAATACGCTTCCCGCGCGATTCAACTGGCGAAAGAGATAGACAACAAAGATTTTGAAAGGGGATTTGAAGGCATACTACAAAAGGCGCCCACCAATGTGAGAGAATTTGTCGATGGTAAGGCGGCATACGAGGCCCTTGTAAAGTCCAACAGTGTGGATTTGAACCGCGTGGCGGTGCATTTTGCAATCAGCTCCATATTTACAGAGCATCCGAAAGAGGAGACAAGCATTTATTGCTATTCCGCCAGGACCGAAATATATGACCGCCTTGAGGCCGGAATCCAGGTTCTTGCGACGGGCAGGGCAGCGGTAAAGTCAGCCGTAGTTCTCGAAGAGTACACGGTTGATTTCGCGGTGCTGTACCGAGGCGACCCGTACTTAATCGCTGCCGCAACGGGGCGTATGTCCGATGGGTTATTCTCCGCCATACAGCAGGATATGAAAAATGCTTTCCGCAAAGGCGATATGACTGAGGTGATGCGCCTTATGAATATCACGTTTGGCGGGAAGAGCTATTCGCTGTGGCATCTGTTCAAGGACGAACAGAGACGCATTCTGTATGAATTGCTTGACTCGACCTGGCTTGAGATTGAGGCCTCCTTTCGGCACATTTACGAACACAACTATGCAATAATGCAGGCGATGCGAGGGATGAATATGCCGCTGCCTAAGGCCTTAGCCACCCCGGCCGAGTTTATACTGAATGAGGACCTGTGCAAAGTAATCCGGGATGAGCACACTAATCTGAACCGCCTGCAGGTGCTGGCAGATGAGGCGGCCAGGTTATCTCTGCAGCTTGACATAGCCACCATCCAGTTTGAAGCGAGCAGGAAAGTCAATCAACTTATGACCCGGCTGGAAGATTCGCCGGTCGATGTTGAACTTCTTGAAACGATAGAGGCGACCGTAAGGATTTTGCTTACAATAGTGACGGAACTTGACCTCCAGACGGCCCAGAACGTTTTCTTCGACATCAGTAAGAAAACATATCCTGAGGTGAGTCAGAGGGCCCAGGCGGGCGACGATGCGGCGCGAAAATGGGTTGAGCATTTCAGGAAACTGGCGCGATACTTAGGCGTGACGGTGCAGTAACGACAGTCGGCAGGAAAAGCGGTTATGATGATAAAGAGGGCAAGCGGCGTGCTGCTTCACGTAACTTCGCTTGCGTCAAAATATGGTATAGGCGACTTCGGCCCCGAGGCATACAGGTTCGCCGACTTTCTTGCCCGGGCAAAGCAGCGATACTGGCAGGTGCTGCCTTTGAATCCGCCGACTCTCAGTCAAAACCCATATTCACCATATAATGGCCTTTCCGCCTTTGCGGGCAACACCTTTCTTATCAGCCCCGACCTGTTGTATCGCCAGGGCTTTTTGACAAAAAGAGAAATTCAGGACTGCCCCAGGTTTGCCGAGACGCAGGTTGAGTATACAAAAGTCGTCTCCTACAAGGCAAAACTGCTGAATGCCGCATACGAGCGATTCAACCCACTGCGCAGGCAAAATGCTTACGAGCAGTTTTGTTTTGAAAACGCGGGCTGGCTCGAGGATTTTGCGTTGTTTGTTGCGTTGCGTCAGCACTTTCGGCCCCGTTTATGGTGTGACTGGCCGGTAGAGCTGAGGGAGAGATGGGAAAAACCTCTTACAGCCGCAAAGGAGAAACTGCAGGACTCCGTAAACCGTGAGAAGTTTCTGCAATATCTTTTTTTCTCGCAATGGTTTGCCTTGAAACGGCACTGCAATCAGCTCGGCATAGAGATAATCGGAGATATTCCTATTTACGTCGCATACGACAGCGCCGACTTGTGGAGCCATCCGGAAATCTTCAAGCTCAACAGGTACAGGGACCCTGAGTTTGTTTCAGGTGTTCCGCCGGACCTTTTCAGCAAAACGGGACAGTTGTGGGGAAATCCGACTTACAACTGGCTGGCCCTGAAAAAAAACCGTTACTTATGGTGGATTGAGCGGCTAAGACACAATCTGGCGATGTTCGACCGTGTGCGACTCGACCATTTCAGGGGATTCTTCCGCTATTGGCGGGTCCTAGCCGGCGAGCAATCCGCAAAAAACGGAAAATGGATGAAGGGGCCCGGAGGGAATTTTTTCGACGCGATATTCAAACAGATTCCCAAACAAGCCGTCATAGCTGAGGATTTGGGTTATATTACGCCCGATGTAAAGCGATTCGTTAAAAAGTCGGGGCTATATGGTATGAGGGTGATTCAATTCGGCTTCGGCGGCTCCCGGCGCGCCGGGACCGAAACGAATCCTCATTTTCCAAAGAACCATATTAAGAATTCGGTCGTCTATACGGGCACACACGACAATAACACGGCTGTCGGCTGGTTCAAAAAAGAGGCGACCGCTGAACAAAAGAGCCGGCTTTTTGATTGCCTTGGGCACAAACCACGGGCAAACGATATACACTGGGAAATGATTCGGCTGGCAATGAGTTCAGTGGCCGATATTGCCATAATTCCCTTTCAGGATGTTTTGGGCCTTGACGAGAATGCCCGTATGAACCGCCCGTCTTCCGTCAGGGGCAACTGGCAGTGGCGCCTTCGCCCCGGACAACTTACGCTACAAATCTCAAAAAAGCTGGCGAAATTAACGCAAATCACCGGCAGATGGTGAAAATGGCCGCAAATCCCCGCTTACGGATAGCGGGGACAGGAAGGCGCAAAAACTTAATCAGGGATTGCAGGGTTAGACATTTGCGGCGGCCTTTTGACCCGCAGCAAGTTCATACCCTTCCATTAACTCGTCGATAAGCTCTTTTACGGAGACGAGCTTATCCACTCTATAGGCGTTGGCGCCTGCGAAGGCGAAGCCGTGCTCGAGGTCGCCTTTTTTGGCGTTGGTCAGGGCAAGGCCGATACAGTAGGGGACGTTTTTGAAATCACAGCTTTTCAGGCACTTCCAATTGCATTCGAATGGCTCCTTTGCGCCAGAGGCGACCCGGTCAAGAAAGTCACAGCGAATGGCTCTTCCCGGCAGGCCGACGGGGCTGTCGATAATAATAATGTCGTCTCTTGTGCATTTCAGGAAGGTTTGCTTGAATTCGTCGGAAGCGTCGCACTCGAATGTCGCGACGAATCTTGTGGCCATTTGCACGCCGCCGGCGCCCAACTGCATAAATTTGTAGATGTCCTCGCCGGTGTATATTCCTCCGCCGGCGATTACCGGGATGCCTTTGCCGAACTGCTGTTCGTAGGGCTTTATCGCACAGATTACGTCGGGCAGTATCTTTTCCAGCGCGTAGTCAGGGTCATCAATCTGCTCTTTCCTGAAGCCGAGGTGTCCGCCTGCCATTGGGCCTTCGACGACTACGCCATCTGGCACATGAGAAAAATGTTTTGCCCAGGACTTAAAAATGAGGTCGGCGGCCCTGCCCGAGGATACGATGGGAACAAACCGAGTATGAAGCCCCCCCAGCGCATCCAGCGGCAGTGTCTTTGGAAGTTTTATCGGCAGCCCCGCCCCGAGAAAGAGGATATCGACGCGTTCATCGACTGCACCCTGGATAAGCTCGTCAAAATCCGAAAGGGCCACCATTATATTGACGCCGATGATTCCGTCCGTGTTTGCCTTGGCCGTTTTAATTTCCCTGCGCAGCGCCCTTTTGTTTGCTTCTTTGAAATTGGTGCGCCAGTCGGGCTCGAACTGTCCGATTCCGGCGGTGGCTATAACGCCGATAGCCCCGGCAGTTGCGACCGCGGCAGCCAGGCCCGACAGAGAAATACCTACCCCCATTCCTCCCTGGATGATTGGAATCCTGGCCTTAATGCTGCCTATCGTCAACGGCGGTATTTTTTCAAAAATCGTAATACGTTCTCACTAAATATATACAAGACTGTCCAAACGGTGCGAATCCAGTGGCTTGGGCATTATACGATGTCGGCTGGTATCCTGGCGAGAAAAAAAAGATGTTTTTTAGACGCGGACCTGCCTGCCCTCGGGGTGAGCTTTCTTAATGTAGCAAACGGAGGGTCCTGCGTCCCCTCCTCCGCAGCAGCGGCAAGGCCACTGTCGCTGCGGAGGGTGGAAGCTTTAGCAAAGGAGGATTAACACGGTTTTTTATTAAGTCGAAAAACTTAGTGCCTTGGTGACTTTCGTGGTGAAAGAACAGTGTAAATCCTATGAAGCAGAGCCGTGTCAATGGTTATCAAAATAATTTTCACTTTTAAAGAGCAAGCATTTTTGCTCGCAGGCCCCCTCGCAAGAAAATGGGGGGCCGAGGAGACAAAAATGCG
>Ga0315274_10012429_pt1 | contig 12145 bp, 17 predicted proteins | sample YL17G02_20_MG_FD_203700 | JGI IMG/M metagenome (GOLD analysis project Ga0315274, IMG submission 203700) | Sediment microbial communities from Yellowstone Lake, YNP, Wyoming, USA - YL17G02_20 | ecosystem: Environmental > Aquatic > Freshwater > Lake > Sediment | place: USA: Wyoming | collected... | reverse complement strand
CTCCAGATGGCAGACTTTTTTAAGTAGAATACGCCAAGGAAGCTGCCAAAAGGGGAACAACAGCTCTAGCTATAGTTTTCAAAGATGGGATAGTATTTGCAACTATCAAACCTACTGGCAAATTAATTGTATCAGAATCTGCAGAGAAAATCTACGAGATCGATGACCATGTAGCTGTAGTAGCTTCTGGTTTATTAGCTGATGCCCGTACACTGGTTCAGATGACGAGGGTCAGAGCTCAGATACATAAGATAACTTACGAAGAGCCTGTCGATGTATGGAATCTAGCAAGGGTCATAGGGAATCGCATGCAATTGCTAACTCAATACGGTGGTTTGAGACCTTATGGTGTTTCCTTGATATTGGGTGGAATAGATAAAATTGGTGCTCACATAATAGAATCGGATCCTTCAGGTACTTTGTTTGAATGGAAGGCATATTCAATCGGTAGAGGGGCTGGTTTGGCAAACAAGATACTGATACAAAAATGGAAAGAAAACATGGGGGAGAAAGAAGCAGTTGAACTAGCTTTGGATATAATAGACAAAACAGAAAAGGAGAGAAAAGAAGGAGAACCGGATCTGGCAATTATTAGAAGGGGAGAAAAGTTTAAGCATTTAACAAATGAAGAAATTAAGCCAATTTTAAAGTGATTGTTTGGTTGTAAGTATAGACAAATCCGTAATAGCCAGACTTTCTGCTTCAGGGCAAAAGTTTGAAATATTAGTAGACCCAAACAAAGCTTTAGAATTTAAAAAAGGTAAAATGATGAACATGAATGACATAATAGCTATACCAGCAGTCTATCATGATGTAAGAAACACAGAAACGGTAGCTAAAGAAGAACTGCAAAAAGCATTTGGCACTTCTGATGTTTATAAAATTGCTGAAAGAATTATCAAAACTGGAGAACTTCAGCTAACTACTGAACAAAGGAGAGAAATGGTTGAACAGAAAAGAAATCAGATAGCAGCTATACTTTCTAAAAGAAGTATAAATCCTCAGACAAATACACCACACCCCATGCAGAGAATATTGAATGCTATAAATCAAACTGGTGCTAGCATCGATCCATTTATTGATGCTGAACTACAGCTGGATAAAATAGTTAATGCTATAAAGCCTTTGTTGCCTATAAAATTTCAGAAAATTACATTACAGATAAAAGTTCCACCACAATTTTCAGGGAGAGTTTATTCGATTTTAAAGGAGTCTGGTAGTGTGAAACAAGAACAGTGGCAAAATGATGGTTCGTTGCAACTAACAATAGAAATTTTAGCAGGAATACAAGACGAGTTAACACAAAAGGTTGCAGGTTTAACTTCTGGAAATTTTGAATTAAAAATTATTAAAAGGGAAGATGTATGAAAACAAAAGAAATTGTTCTACCTGGGGATTTTATTGATGAGAGGAAAGGAAGAAAACTTGATACCGGAGTTTATTTGGAAGGAAATAATGTTTTTTCTAAAGTTTTGGGTATATCAAAAGTTGATGAAAATGAAATTTCTGTTATTGCTTTATCTGGAGCCTATATTCCAAAAGTTGGTGACAGAGTGATTGGGATAATAGATGAGGTAGAAATATCTGGCTGGTCTGTGGACATTAATTCGCCCTATACAGCTTTTCTACCATTTTCAGAAGCAGTAGAAGAGTTTGTCGATATGTCAAGGACAGATTTGAGTAGGTATTTTGATATTGGTAATATCATCTATTGTAGGGTATCAAAAGTTACAAAAAATAAAGTTGTTCAAGTTTCTATGGATGATATGGCAGCAAAAAAACTTTATGGGGGAATTACATTGAAAGTAACACCAACAAAGATACCAAGGATGATCGGAAGAGGGGGAAGTATGATTAGTTTGATTAAAACTAAAACAAATTGTGAAATCATTCCTGGACAGAATGGGGTAGTTTGGATAAGAGGCGAGGATAAGACAAAAGCGATAGAAACTATACTTACTGTTGAAAAGGAATCACATACAGTTGGGCTAACAGAAAAAATCGAAGAGATGCTAGCATGAGAAAAGATGGCAGACAATCAGATCAGCTAAGAGAAATTAAAATGAAATTAGATGTTGTTACAGTAGCGAATGGCTCAGCAGAAGTTAGATTTGGTAACACTGTAGCTTTAGCAGCTGCATATGGACCAAGAGGACTATTTCCTAGGCATCTACAGGAAAGTGAAGCTTGTAGATTAAGATGTAGATATAACATGGCTCCTTTCTCTGTTGATGAGAGGAAATCACCAGGACCAGATAGAAGAAGTGTGGAGATATCAAAAGTTATACGTTTAGCATTAGGACCTACTATTTTTCTGGAAGATTTTCCTAGGGCTGGTATAGATGGTTTTATTGAAATTATTCAAGCAGATGGCAGCACAAGGGTAACAGGAATTAATGCATTGTCATTAGCTTTGGCATCAGCTGGAATACCAATGAAAGACCTGGCTGTAGCATGCTCGGTTGGTAAAATTGATGACACACTTATAGTTGATTTGAATGGTGAGGAGGATAACAACTCGCAGGCTGACATGGCTTTTGCCATGCTTCTAAGTAAAAACTTGGTTACATTACTTCAGATGGATGGCATTTTAACTAAAGATGAGTTGATAGAGTTGTTAAACATGGCTAAAAGCTCTTGTGAAAAGATTTATGAGATGCAAAAGAGCGTTTTGAAAGAAAAATATAGTGGTGAATGAATGGAAGAATATGCGATAGAATTGATTGAAAGAGGGAAAAGGATTGATGGCAGAAATTTTGATGAATTCAGAAAAATAGAGATAAAAACTAATGTTGCAGGAAATGCTGAAGGCTCGGCTACAGTTAAACTTGGTGAAACTGAGGTTATAGCTGGTGTAAAGATGGAAATTGCCAAACCTTTTGAAGATACGCCAAACGAAGGTGTGCTTGTAGTTAATGCAGAATTTTCACCATTAGCTTCACCTGATTTTGAGTCTGGGCCACCTAGCGAGAATGCTGTAGAGCTTGCTCGAATAGTCGATAGAGGGATAAGGGAATCTAAAGCCATTAAAATGGATGAGCTAGTTATCGAAGCTGGAGAAAAAGTATGGGGTATTTTTATCGATATTCATATTATCAACCATAAAGGCAATTTGATAGATGCTGCTGCTTTGGCTGCTATAACAGCTTTATCGAATACAAGAGTTCCTAAGATTGTTGATGAGAAGATCGTTAGAAAGGAATTTGAGAGGAGATTGCCTGTAGAACATCAGCCAATAACAGTAAGCGTATGCAAACTTGGCAATAAGTACATTTTAGATCCATTGTTAGAAGAGGAAAATATACTGGATGCCAAACTATCTGTTGCTATAATGGAAGATGATAGAATTTGTGCTCTACAGAAACAAGGTAATAAAGGCTTAGAATTTGATGAGATAGAGACTATGATAGATTTGGCAATGGAAAAATCAAAAGAAATAAGAAAATTGATAGGCTAGTTTTAATTGGTGATTTTGACTGGTGATTTTTTGTCGATAAAAAACTTAAGTAAAAAAATCAAATTGGGTAAAATAAAAAAAACTAGGATTGCACCCAGATGGGCTGATATCAAAAAATTCGGTTTAAAAAGAGCTAGAGGAAGAAGGGTTAATGTAACAATAAAGAGATGGAGAAGAACAAGAATAAGAATTTAACTTTACTTCCAGCAGCTTTCCCCTGTATTGCATGCTCCTTTAACAGCAACTGAGCTTAGACACAATCCATAAGCTGTAACTCCTGTATTGATTCCTCTTGCCCAAGTAGTAGAATTAGTCCCACCTACGCTTAAGGGTATACCTGATGCTATTGTTGTTCCATTGCTTGCTAGCAATGTTATGCTTGATAAGGTTTGACCGGATGGATTGGCAACAATTATGGCTGTCTCGCTTACACTCAGAATGTCTATGCTAATTCCACCGCATTTCGTGACATTTGTGCCTATAGATTCTGCTGTTCCTGTCTCCGTCTTTGTAAATGAGGTTAAAAATAGGCTTATTATTCCACCTACTGCAACTGTGAAAGCAATCAGCAGAATAGTTGCTATAAATGGAGAAACCCCTTTCATAGTTATCTTTATAAGATTTATGTATTTATATTTAAATACATTTCTCTTCTCAATTACTGAACGAGCCACTGCTACTCTCAAAAATTTATTTCATGCACGTTTCTCCAGATTTGCAGTCTGCTGTTACTGGGTAGTCTGTTTCACATAGTCCCTGTACCCTTACATGGCTCAAGCTGCCAGATAACCCACAACCAGTTGTAGGTACACTCCAAAAAACTGTTTTACCGACTCTAAGAGGATTTGTTGCATTGTAATTAGGGGATAAATCTGAACTTGAATTAAGATTGCCTTTAGTATCTATGATAAATACAGTGAAATTATACAAGTCTTCTGTTCCAATAGAATATGCAAAAGTTACATTTACAGGATTCAAATCAGCATCAGTTTTTACCTCATCTATCGTCAGTATCACACTACCGCATTTTGTCATTTTTTCTGAAGAGTGTTGTATAGTTTCAGTATGGGTTTTCGTAAAAGTTGTAACAAAAAGACCCACTATTGTACCTAAGGCAACTGTTAAGGCAATCAGTAAAATAGTTGCTATCAAAGGAGAAATTCCTTTCATAGTTAAGATTTATAGTTTATTCAAGAAATAGAGTTTATGGTAGAAGAAAAAATCTTGACAATAAACTTGAGAAAAAAGTTAGTAAAAACTAAGAAATGGAAAAAAGCAAAGAATTATTTAAAAGTTTTGAGGGAATTGTTAAGAAGAAAGTTTAAAACTGATAAAATAAAGATTGATGGGAAGTTGAATGAAAAGATTTGGGGAAAAAGTATAGAAAATCCTCCATCTAAATTAAAAATAAAAGTTAGTAAATTGGACGATGGCACTATAAAGGCAGAGCTGGTTTGATAAATTAACTTTTTGGAATTTCTGAATAACCGCATTTCCCGCAAGTAAACCTGTTGCTATGTTTAGCCAAAAAACTATCGCCACATCTTGGACAATATCTTCTCTTTCTTTCTATTTTTTGTGCTTCAATAGAAAACAGCTTATACAGCTTCACTGGTCTGTGCTTCAATTCTTTCACCTTTTGGTTTTTCGGGTAAAATTTTTGCTTTAACAAAAGATTCGCCCATCCCTTTAACAGAAAATATATAATCTATTAAAATCTGGCTTTCCTCTACAGAATAACGGGATGTTAACTCTTTTATCAAAGTTGCTTTGGAAGGAGTAGATTCACCTAGATGCTTGAGTCTAAGTTTTATTTCCTTTCTATTCAAAAAAGGGTTTTCCTTTTCTTCAACTATTGTTATTTCCATATCTATCCAACGTATAATGCATATCTTCCTGGTTCATTTATGTTTAGATTTTTTGCCAACTCGCTCTCTGTGTCAATTATCACAACCAAACCTTTCCAGCTAGTTGATAAATTTGTTGATTTGCAAACAGAACAAGATTTTTCGGTTGTGAATCTTCTACAATTTCTACATACCTGAAGTTTTCTCACCATATCATTTCTCCCCTTTCTTCTTTTTCTTCTTTTCTTCATCAATCCATTGCAATGCTCCTAATTGTGACTGACGCATGGTCAAACCAATTTTATTTTGTTCACCCCAAGATATTGCAATGATTCTAGCTCTAACATCATCGCCTTCTTTCAAAACTTTTTTTGTCTCTCTTCCAAGAAATAGAGAGTTTTTAGAATCAAAACTAACAAAATCATCCATCAATTGGGAAATATGCACTAAACCATCTATTGCTCCAAGTCTGACAAAAGAACCGAATTCTGTGTTGTCTACTATCTTTCCATAAACCAGCTCGTGCATCTCAGGCTTGAAAGTCAGAAGTTTAAAAGTAGTTTGATAGTAAACTCCCGGGTCCTCTGGTAAAATCCTTCCCTCTCCAATTTTATCTATAGATACTACAGTCAGTACTATTCCCAACCTTGGGTCTAGCATGCCTTCCATTTTATCCTCTATGGCCTTTTTAACAGCCTCGCTAACCTTTAGGCCTAGCTTCTCTGGTGGTACCCTAATCCTGTCTTCAACTGTTATTATTCGGTACATAAGAAACAATAGTTATTTTTATTTTATTTAAATATTAAGCAGATAAAACCCTCCTAAAGATAAAATCCTTCTTATCATCTCTCTCCTAATCTATAACAGCGCGTAAGCTACAAACAAAGTACCAAAAACTAATGTGATTGTATTTATCAATTTTATCAATACATGAAGTGATGGGCCAGCAGTGTCTTTTGCAGGATCACCGAAAGTGTCGCCTACAACCGCTGCCTTGTGGGCATCAGATCCTTTTCCGCCATAATGTCCTTCTTCGATATATTTCTTCGCATTGTCGAATGCCGCTCCTCCGTTGTTCAATGCCATTGCAAGTATGAATCCTGACAATGTCGCACCCATCAAAAATGCTCCTACTGCTTCAGCACCCAATATAAATCCAAGAGCTATAGGAACAACAATTACAATCAGTCCTGGGACAATCATCTGTTTCTGCGCAGCCTTGGTACTGATATCTACAGCTTTGGAATAATCTGGTTTTGCTTTTCCTTTTAGAAGGCCTGGAATTTGTTTGAACTGCCTTCTAACTTCCTCAACCATCTGGAATGCAGCCTTTCCTACAGCACGAATTGCAAACGAGGAGAAAATAAATGGAATCATAACACCGATAAATAATCCTACAATAACTTTTGGGATAATTATATCAACTATGCTTATGCCTGTTACTTGAAGATAGGCCTGGAACAAAAGCAAGGCAGCCAAGCCGGCTGATGCCATTGCATATCCTTTTGTCAAGGCTTTTGTTGTATTTCCGGTTGCATCAAATGCATCAGTACTTTTCCTTATTCTCTTGGAAGCATGGGACATTTCAACTATTCCACCAGCATTATCAACAATCGGACCAAAGCCATCCAATCCTAGAATCATCCCTGCTATACTCAGCATTCCCATTGTAGCAACTGCTGTGCCATAAACGCCACCAAGATGAGATGATATTCCTGTGTCTGCAGCAAATACTGTACCAAAATGATAAGCTAAGAGTAGAGTTATTGCAATTACTATAACTGGCAAAGCTGTAGCTTCTAGACTGACTGCGTAACCTGTGATTATGTTGGTTGCAGCACCCGTCTGGGATGCTTTTGCAATATCCCTAACAGGACGATATTTTCTGGAAGTGTAGTATTCTGTTATCAAAAGAATGAAAATACTTGCAACCAAACCTGTCATGCCTGCATAAAATAAATTCATGTTGTTTAAAGTAAATTTAATTAGAAAATAGAAACCGATTATTGCTGCAACGATTGTTACTAGTACTCCTTTCCTTAATGGGGTCATTGGATCGAAATTTCCCTTTGCCCTGACAAACGGAACTCCTATAATTGTAGCAAAAATTCCCACTGCCCTTGCAAGCAATGGAAAAATTACAAAATATGGGTTCTTGAGAACAGCGGCTAGGCCAACTCCAATTATCATTGCTCCAATATTTTCCCCTGTCATTGATTCGAAGAGGTCTGCACCTCTCCCTGCAACATCACCGACATTGTCACCTACATTGTCTGCTATGACTGCAGGATTTCTTGGATCATCTTCTGGTATACCTGCCTCTACCTTACCGACCAAATCAGCACCAACATCAGCTGCTTTTGTAAATATTCCTCCGCCGAGCTGTGCAAATAATGCTGAAAGGGATGCGCCAAAACCTAAACCGACAATAAGAACCGGGTCGTGCGTGAAATAGTAGAAAGCTGAAACTGCTATCAAACTCAGACCAACATTGAATAGACCCATCACCATTCCACCATAAAAAGATATTTTGAGTGGTTTTTCTCTTCCTAGGCGCGCAGCATAAGCAACTCTTACGTTAGCTCTTGTTGCAACATCCATTCCAACGTAGCCTGCAATAATAGAGAATAACGCGCCGACGATAAACGCCACTGCCGTAAGCCGTCCAAAAACAAAAAACAGAATCACTGCAAGTATTAGCGAGATTATGCTGATTGTCTTGTATTGTCTTTTAAGATAAGCCTTTGAACCCTCTCTTATAGCATCATAGATTTCCTTCATTTTCGGTGTTCCGATATCCTCTCTTCTTATTCTAAAAGTCAGATAACCAGCAAACAATAAGGCAATTATTCCTGAAATAGGTGCTATCATTAATGCGTCAAACATTTTTTCATCCTGACTATCTAAATTAACTTATATCCAATTGTTTTTTAGATTTTAAATAAATTGTTTTTATTCCTAATCTCTTTAATTTTTTTCTCAATTCTATATCGTTTGTAGCTACAACAATATTTTCATCTGATAAACTCAAAATAGCCTTATCAGGATTTTCTCTAACTTTAAGAATTTTTATTTTTTTGATCTTTAACAATTCTAGAGCAACTTTAGCATACTTGCTTTCTTGAGATTTTGTCTTTGATATTTTTTCCAATTCTTTAATAACAGAATCTAAAGTAAAAAGTTCAAACGGAGTTAAAAACAGTTTATCAAGCTCATCTAGATCAATTTTAAATCTAATAACATCTATTAAAAAGTTCGTGTCAAGCACTATTGTTCGCATATTAGTTATTTTATCTCTTTTTTTCTTTTCTTTGCCTTTCATCTATCAAAAGATAGAGACACGCAACTGTAAAGGCAAGGTTAATTAGAACCAACATCGAAACTGTTTCTACTGCCATAATTATTTTTTAATTTTTAGATTAAATAAACTTTGTTATTTAAGGTTTTATATTATTCAACAATAATTGTTTGAAGTAGTTGCAAAAGCAACCGATTGCGACAGATTTTTGAGTAGCCGATGGTGCGACGAAGACTTAAAACAATAAGGTTTAAATATTAAAGAAGCGAAGTTATTTAAAGGTTGTGTAAAAAATATGAAAGGAATATCTACAGTTGTGGCAACAATACTCATGCTAATGATAACAATAGCTTTGGCAGGAGTGGCATACATGTACATCAATGGTGTATTCACAACACAGACTGCAGTTAATTTGGGAATAAATGCAATGACATTTTGTAACACTACACATATAACTGCAACTGTGGAAAATACCGGTACTTCACTCAGTGGTGCAGTAACTGTAACAGCATATAGTTCAGGTGGTGCGATTATTAGTTCATCATGTCTACCAGCTATCACTGGTATAGCTTCTGGGTCTGTAGGTACTTGCGCGATAGCAAGAGGTACATTTACAGGTTCAGGCTATTATGCAGCATCAGCGGTAAGTGGCGCATCTTCGACACCTAGAACACCAATATATTGCTCTGCATAAGCTCAGAGAATATTGCCATATCCAATAAGTCTCCAACGTCCAGCGATTTGCCTAGACAACACAATTCTTTCTTTTTCTTCAAAACAAACAGGGATTTTTAACTTCAATTCTATTCTAGATTTCTTGACTGAGGTCACAGTACCAGTAGAACGAGCAGTACCAACATTAATCATTAAAGTTTCATTCAGTTTAATTGGTTCTACTGTTGTTAATTCCTTTGAACCTACTACTCTATCTAAAAGTTTAATTTCTAACATTAAGCTACTGCTCACCTCCGGTAATTTTTCTGGTAGACCAACTACATTGCCGACAAGGGAATCTGATTTTGTTAGATAAGGATCAAGTTTTGTTAAGACTCCTAACAATCCACCTGAACTAGCTTCTTCTAAATCTATACCAGCTTTCTGAAGTCCTGCTATAGTTGTATACAGCTTTTTATAAGAGTTTTCTATGGCCACACCTGGCCTGATTTCTATTTCATCTCCTAGTTTTAATTTTCCTTTGACTATTGCTCCTCCCAAAACCCCCCCAACCAATTTTTTAATTTCAGTTCCTGGTTTGTTGACATCAAAACTTCTAGCTATATACATCAAAGGATCACCTTCCTCTCTTTCTGGTGTTTGTATAAGCTTTTCTATAGTTTCAAATATGATATCGATATTAATTCTTTGTTGTGCTGACACAGGAATTATAGGAGAATTTTCTATAACAGTACCAGAAATAAATTCTTTTATCTGATTGTAGTTTTCCATTGCTGTTTGTTCTGAAACCAAATCAATCTTATTTTGGATAATTATCACATTTTTTATTCCAACAACTTCTAATGCAGTTAAATGCTCCCTTGTCTGGGGTTGAGGACATCTTTCATTTGCAGCTATGACTAATATTGCACCGTCCATCAAGCTTGCTCCAGTTAAAACAGTAGCCATTAAAGTTTCATGGCCAGGAGCATCAACAAAACTGACAGTTCTCTGGATTTCTGTATCAGAAAAACAATAAGGACATTTGATAGAATTAGAATATTTTTCACAATTTGGACATTTGTATATTGTAGTATCAGCATAGCCCAAACGGATTGTGATTCCTCTTTTAAGTTCTTCAGAATGTGAGAGAGTGAGTTTTCCAGTTAAAGCTTCTGTTAATGTCGTCTCAACGGGTTCATAAGAACTTTCCGTGACTGACATGTCCGACCATCCCGATGTTAACTTCTGGTATCAATTTTGGATTAACTTTTTTGACTTCCTTCACCCCCTTCTTTTTTTGCTTCTTTTTCTACAGTTTTTTCTTCCTTTGGCTTTTTTTCTTCCTTTATCTTACTCTCAGATTCTGACTTTGCTTCCTCTTTCTTCTCTTTTGGCTTTGTTGGTATCAACTCTTCAAGTGGTTTTTGCCCTTTCTTGATTACCTTTACATTTATCTGTACGGTTGAATCGGATATCGTATTTCCTCTTACAGTTTTTCTTTTTCTCTGTCCTTTTAATTTTGGATGAAAACAAGGCTTGCAAGATAGTAAAACTTTTCTTTTCCCCATACCCTCTACATTTGGGTGCATGGGAAAACCATCTTTATCTGTCCCTCCTGTTATCTTTAGGCTATATCCAGCTAATCCAATCATGTCTCCAGAAAACTCGTCACCGATTTTTTTACCAACAAATGTAGCTTTATCCTGATCTACTTCTAGCTGAAAAGATTTTCTTGTCTCTGGTTCGCTGATTACAATCTTCCAATTTGCCATATCTATCAAAATTTAATTGTGTATATTTATTCTTAAACTCTTAAAAGCTTTTCAAATAGCAAGTATAAAATGATTTTATGGTTGAAAGTTTTGTTGTTACGCCGTGGGAAGTTAAAGGGGAAGTAGATTACAATAAACTGGTTAAACAATTTGGAACAATCCCGATTAGCGAGGGGCTGCTGGAAAGAATTAAAAAACATACAAAAGATTTGCACCTGTTTCTAAGAAGAGGAATAGTTTTTTGCCATCGTGATTTTGACTGGATTCTGAATAAGTATGAAAATGGTGAGAAATTTTTCCTTTATACTGGAAGAGGCCCATCTGGACACACCCATTTAGGGCATTTGATACCATGGTTATTTACAAAATGGTTGCAGGATAAATTTGATGTAGAGTTATATTTTCAGATAACAGAAGATGAAAAATCTTTGATAAAAGATTTGACACTAGAAGAGACTAAAAGTATAGCATACGAGAATATTTTAGATGTAATTGCCCTTGGTTTTGACCACAAAAAAACTCACATATTTCTAGATACAGAATATATAAAAACACTTTATCCATTGGCAATAAAGATATCCAAACACATAAATTTTTCAACAGCCAAAGCTGTTTTTGGTTTTGAAAATACTTCCAATATAGGGATAATATTTTTCCCAGCAATCCAAATAGCTCCATGCTTTTTTCCATCAGTACTTAAAGGCAAGAATATTCCATGCTTAATACCAGCTTCAATTGATCAAGATGACTATTGGCGACCTGCAAGAGATGTTGCACCTAAATTAGGTTTTTATAAACCTGCACAGATTCATAATAAACTATTTCCAAGCTTACAAGGACCGAAAGCAAAAATGAGTTCAAGTGATCCAAATTCTGCTGTTTTTACCACAGATAGTTCAAAAGTTGTAAGAGAAAAAATAATCAGATATGCTTATTCTGGTGGACAGGCTACAATTGAGGAACATAGGAAAAAGGGTGGTAACCCTGATGTTGATGTTCCATATCAATGGCTTACGTTCTCTGAGGAAGACGATAAGAAATTGAAACAGATTCATGATGATTATAAAAATGGAAATTTGTTAACCGGTGAGTTGAAGGAAATTCTTATTAAAAA
>Ga0315274_10012428_pt1 | contig 12145 bp, 11 predicted proteins | sample YL17G02_20_MG_FD_203700 | JGI IMG/M metagenome (GOLD analysis project Ga0315274, IMG submission 203700) | Sediment microbial communities from Yellowstone Lake, YNP, Wyoming, USA - YL17G02_20 | ecosystem: Environmental > Aquatic > Freshwater > Lake > Sediment | place: USA: Wyoming | collected... | reverse complement strand
CCCCCCCCGCCGTGCCTCTCGCTCGCTCGACACTTTTTTCTCTCTCGCTCGCTTCGACCTCAATTCCTTCGCGCCTGCCACCCCCTTTTAAAATAACACGAGCGTGCGCGCGCTTCCTCGAGCCCGCGTTTCATTTTGTCATAAAAAATCGTCGCTTGCTTGACTCGCAGCACTCTCACGCCGCAGCCCGAGGTAAGAGAGAGGGAGAGAGAGCCCCCAGCAGCAACGGGGAATCTCGACGCGCTTTATAACTGCCGACTGGCACCTTGCTCTGTTTTCAAGTGCCCCAATTGCTGCCCTATTCGATCTTTTTTCATTTCCTTCTCCCAAGTCGCGCGTATAAATTGTTGATATTTATTCGTTCTAACAAGAAAAAGAGGAAAAAGCTCACCTAGAGTGCTCGATTGAAAGCAAAAAGAAGGCTAGATACCAAGTTTGCAAAAAAAACCAAAATGCCTCGGCAACAGATCGAGGAGGCTTCGACCTCCGCAGCTCCTCCCGCGAGGAACGTGCGCAGGAGCGGGCGCAGCTACGCAGCAGCCACGAAGCATCGGCATCAGGATGAGGCGCCAGCCGCGAGACCGGCGAAGCAGCAGCCGAGGCAGCAGCTGGCGAGGAAGGGGCTCGCGACGGCGACGGCGGCGACGGCGACGACGACAGCGGCAGCACTCTTCTCCCCCGCTCTGCTGACCCGAGCCCGCGCCTTCGCTGCCCCGCACGCCGCGGCGGCCGCGGCCCGCGGCGAGGCCCTCCTGAGTTCCCTGCAGGGGGCCCCTCGGGACGCCCTGGCCGCGGCCGCAGTTTCCGGGGCGGCCGCCGTCGCCGCCGCGCTGGCTGCGGCCTCGTCGCTCTCGCGGCGAGAGAGCAAAGCAGCGTTGGGGGCCGCCGCCGCCGCCGCCGCCGCCGAGGGGCTCCCCGCGCGCGCAGCGGCCGCCGCGGCGGCCTCCAAGGCGGCCACGGCGCTCGTGGAATCCATCTCCGAGTGGCGAGTCCCCACCGAGGCGCTGCCAGCCCTCTGGAATCCGAGCAGCACTGTGGCGTCTCAGTCGCGGCCACCGCTGCCCCTCGCTCGGCTGCTGCTGGCACGGCGCAGCGGCGCGAGCGGCGCGAGCAGCGCGAGCGGGAGAGTCGGAGGGGGCGGTTCCCCGACCGCGGCTGGCTTCGCCATCGCCCTCTCCGTCGCCTTCGGGCTCTGCTGGGTCTTTGTCTCCCTTCTGCTTCGAAGAAGCCGGAAGAAGGGGACGAAGAGAGCGGGCATTAGGAGCAGCGAGAGCAGCGGCACCAGCGTCGCTGCCGCTGCCGCCGCCGCCGCCGTCGGCTGGCGCGCGGCAGCCGGCGCCCTCGCCCCTCCCGCTGCCGCTCCCGCCGTCGTCGCCCCCTCCGCTGCCCGCTGGGCCAGGCAGAGACGGGAGCAGGAGGAGCGAAAGGCGCAGCAGCAGCAGCTCAAGCCCTTCGCGTCGCCGTCGTTCGGCCGCATCCCGCAGAGCCCCGCGGCGCAGGTCGCTGCCTCGTCTTCGTCGTCGTCGCTGCTCTTTGCTCCTCCTCCCTCGACTGCCGCCCCTGCTCCCTCCTCTTCTTCTGACTTCTCCCCCGCGATGGCGATGAATCCTCCGTATTACTCTGCCGTCACAGCCAGGGTCGACGCGCTGATCGCAGAGCTGGACCGGCTCGTGGAGAGGGGGTAGCGTTTTTTTCTTCCTTTCTTTTTTTGAGAGAAGAAAGGAGGAGAAAGAGGGCGCGTCGGCGGCGGCGGTCGCGTTTCTGCCCTCGACGGCTCTTGCGTTTTGGATGTCTCTTCACAAGCCTCAATTTCAAAACTGCTGGCGTCGAATACTATTTTTTTCTTAGTTCTTCTCTCTGCGCGCAACAATTACAAGACCTGAAATGAAAATTAAAAAAAAGAGAGAATGAGCAGAGTTTACTCTCACTTCTCTCGCTCCTCTCACTCACCAATCGATCAAAACGATCTCCATTCTCTTCCTTTTTTCTCTCTCATCTCTCGCTTCTCCTCCCTCTTTCTCTACCCGTAGAGCAGAAACGGCCTCTTGAGAACCACCGTCCGCAGACAAAGAGAAACACGCCAGAGAAAGAGAGAAAGAGAAAAGCAAGAAAGTTTCCCTTTCGATGGCGAGCACCGCCGACGCCACTGCGGAGGAGCCCCTTCCTCCTCCTCCCCCTCCGTGCGAAGAAGAAGAAGAAGAAGAAATCGACGGCACCCGCGTCTTCGGCGAGGGGGCAGCCGCCCTCTCCGCCCTCACCTCCTGGGCGGCCTCGGCCTCCAAACTCCCGCCGCTCCGCAGCCTCGACCTTCGCTTCTCCGACGAGGTCGACGGCCGGGCCCTGGCCTCCCTGGGGGCGCACGCCCGAGGGCTGACACGCCTGAGGCTCGACGGGTGCCGGAACGTCGTCACGAGCCTAGTTACGTCTTCTTCTTCTTCTTCTTCGTCATCGTCGTCGTTGAGGAGGGCGGCAGCGGAAAACGAGGACGAAAGCGACGGCGGCGACGAAACGGAAACTCGGCACTCGGCCCCCCAGCTCGCCGCCGTCGTCGCCCGCGCCTCAAAATCCCTCCGCTCGCTGTCGCTCTACTGGATCCCGCGCCTCCCGACCGACGTTGTCTACGCCACCGCGGCGGCCTGCAAAGGTTTGACGAGTTTAAATCTTTCCGGGTGCACGAGGGCGGTCGATGACGGGTCGCTGCTGGCCCTCGCGTCCTCGCTCGGCGGCGGCGGCGGCAGCGAAAGAGGGGGAGAAAACAGCGGCGGCGGCGGCCTCCGCCGCCTCGACCTGACGCGTTGCCAGCTCCTGACGGACCCCGGGATGGCCGCGGCCTTCGCGCTGATGCCGCGGTTGCGTGAGCTGCGGCTGTACGCCGTCGAGAACTTCGCCGACGAGGCCGCGCGGGCCCTCTGCGCGGCGGCGGACGCGAGCGGCGCTGACCCCGGCGCCGACAACAGCGGCAGCGGCGAGGCCGGCGGCGTCGGCGGCACCGGGCGAGGCCGCTCCGCATCCGGGCTCGAGGTCCTCGACGTCTGTGGCGCCAGGGACCTCTCCGACGCCGCCGCCGCCGAGCTCGTGACCAAGCGCTGCGGCGGCTCGCTCCGGGTCCTGGGCTGCGGCTGGGTGCCCAACGTCGGCGACGCGCTGGCGGCGGCCGTCGGCCGGTCGTGCCGCGGGTCCCTCGAGAGCCTGTCCCTCCACGGCAACCGCAACCTCTCAGAGGCGGGGTTCGACGCGCTCGTCGCCGGGCTCTCTTCCGGCGAAGGGCGGAGGATAAAGGCGCTCGACGTGCGCGGGTGCGTGGGCGTGCGCGAGGGGAGGAGGTCGAGGGAGGCGCTGCGGGGCGCGCTCGGTCCGCAGCTGGTTGAGTTTGCGTTGCAGCGGTAGAGACTGCGAGCGACTGACGAGGGAAGAGAAAAAATGTAATTTATCGAGAGCTGGATCGTTCGTGCTCTTCTTGGAGAGGCGTTTGAGCTGGAGGTATTATTGCACGGAGCGGGGGAAGGAGCGGCGGCGGGGCCCTGGCGGTAGGTCGCGGTCTTGGAGAATCAAAAGACCAGCCCCGGCTAGGTCTTTGTCACACAATTTTACGCTTTCTCTCCCCAAATCGCCTCTCTCTCCCCTTTTTCGAAACGCTCTTGTCGCCCTCCTCCGGGGTTCTGGACGATGTCGCAGCGCCTCGGGGGCCTGGCAGAGTCCCTGCTGCGCCTGGGCAGCGGCGGAGGCGAGGGAGCCGGCCGAGCGGGCAGCGGAGGCGAGCCGGAATCGGCGTCATCGGCTCTAGCCGCCGTTGCCGCATCTGCCGACGAAGAAGGGTCGGCCCCGACCTTCTTCAACCCGACCGGCACCGTCTCTTCGAACGAGTCGACGCCCCGGATGCAGCAAGCCATTGTGGGCTCACCCTTTCCGTTCCTGCTCCGACAGCAGCCTCATCATCATCACAGAGGGAGGCAGGGAGGAGACGCTTACGCGCCCGCGACGACGACGACGGGATTCGCCGCCCCGGCTTCCTTTTCGTCGGCGGCATCGCTCGAGGAGCCTCTGCTCTCGGTCGAGGGAGTCCCGCAAACCGCAGCAGCAGCGCCGGAATTCGGCGACCTCGAGGCAGGGAAGCGCAACGGCGAGCAGCGCCGAGCAGCAGCAGGAGCAGGAGCGACAGGGCCGACGGAGCAGCAGCAGGAACCTGCAGCGGCGGCGGCAACGGCCGGGTCGGCGTCGGCGTCGGCGTCAGCGTCGGCGGCCGCCGACGCCGCCTCGGCTAAACGCCGCCGCACCAAGGAACTCGTCACCTCCCTCGTGTACGGCGCCATCAACGCGCTCGTGGGCCTCCCCACGCTCGTCTCCTTCTCGATCATAGTATACGGAACGCGCGCCGTTTATAGGCCGTACGTCCCCCCCCCCCCTTCGATGTTTACCCTCCCACAGAACGCGCTTTTCTAGCCCCTCTCCTGTCGCGTCCGGCGGAGAGAGATGGAACGCGCCTGACACACAGGCACGACTGACAGAACGAAAAACCCGCGAAAAACCGAGCAAAAAACAGGTACCTCCCCGACGTCGCAAAGCTCGCGTTTCTGGCTTCTGCAATCCATCAAGCTGTTTTCTGCGCTCTCTCTTCTCTGCCCTTCGCCGTGGCGCAGGCGCAGGACACCCCTCTGATCATCCTGGCGTCGATCGCGGCCGGAGTCGCTGACGAGTGCGCCAAGGTTGGGGCGAGCGCGGCGGCGACGGCTGCGACGGCGCTGGCGACGCTGGCCGCGGCGACGTTTTTGGTTGGTGAGTTTCAAGTTGAAGAAATGAGCGAGACGAGAGGGAATAAGAAAAAAACCCCACAAGAGAGAGAGAGGAAAAAACCCTCACTCTTCTTCTCTCTCTTTCCTCCTTCCAAAAACCTTCCCAGGCCTCGCCCTCGTCGCCTTTGGCGCCCTGAAGGCCGCCTCATTCGTCCAATATCTCCCTTTGCCCTGCGTCGGGGGATACCTGGCCTTCGTCGGCTTCTTCGTGTCGCTCGCGGGGCTCAACCTCTCGGTCGACACCGACTTCGCGACGGTCGCTGGATGGAAGACGGTCCTCCACAGCCCGACGAGGCTGGCTCAGCTCGCGGCGTGCCTGGGGTGCACGGGCATGTTCCTGCTGGTGCTGCGCCGGTGCCGGCACCCCGCGGCACTTCCCGCGGCCATCGCTGCGGTGCCCGCCGCGTTTTACTTGATTCTGATGGCAACGGGCTCCTCGCTGGCAGACGCGGCAAGGGCGGGTTGGACCTTGCCGGCCGCCCCCGCCAAGCCGTGGTGGTCTGTCTACGAGCTGTTCGATCCCGAGGGTGACGGCTTCCTGCGCGGACTCGTGGTGTCGGCGGGTGTTTCTCAGATCCCGAAATTCGTCGTCCTCTTCGCCGTCGTCGCGTTCGGGAGGTAAGTTTCTTTTCCACACTTTTTTCTTCTACTTTTTTTCTTCCACTTTTTTTTCTTCCACTTTTTTTCTTCCACTTCTTCTTCCTCCTAACCACTAAAACTCTCTTTCATGACTTCAAAAAAAACCTTCTAGTTGCCTTGATGTCGCCGCGATCGCTTCCTCCTCCGAGGGCGCCCTCGACTTCGACCGCGAGCTGAAGACGGTCGGAGTCGCCAACGTCGCCGCCGGAGCGATCGGCGCGGGCTTTACGGGCTCGTACATCTTTTCCCAAACAATCTTCTCGATGAACAACGGCGTCAAGTCCTGCGCGATGGGGTTGGTCATCGTCGCGGCCGAGCTCGCGGCGTTCCTCTCGCCCGTGTCGGTGGTTCCGCTGTTCCCGCTGTGCCTGTTCGGCTCGCTGCTCACGCTCTTCGGCAAGTCCCCCCCCCCATTTTTCACTTTTTTCCCCACTTCTTCTTGCTCCCCTCTCTTCCTCTTTTGCTTCTTCCCTTCCCTTTCCCTTTCTTCTGACAACTTCTCCCCAAACCACAAAAAACGCAAAAAAAACTCCAGGCGTGGAGATTCTCCTCGACTGGCTTGTGCATTCCCGAGAAAAGGTCGGCGGCGGCGCTGAGTACCTCCTTCTTTGGGGCACTTTCCTGTCGATCGTCGTCCTCGGGCTCGAGCGCGGCGTCGCGGCGGGCCTGTTCCTGTGCGTCGCGCAGTTCTCTTTCGCGTACGCTCGCGTCTCCGCCACGGCCTCGCACGTCGCGCCGTCCCGCGCGGGGGCCGCGCGCCCCCCCGCGCAGCGCGACCTGCTTGCGCACTTCTCGAGGCACCGCGCCGCGATCGCGCTGTCGGGCGTCATCTTCTTCGGGTCCGCGTTCGCGATCGGCGAGCGCGCCCTGGAGGTGGCCGCGGCCCTGGCCGCGGACGCGGACGAGGCGGCGCTCGAGGAGGAGGAGGAGGCGGGGGCGGGCGGGGGCGGGCGGGAGGTCTCGAGGGAGCTCGCCGCGGCGCTCGCCGCCGCGCCGCGCTTTCTGCTGCTCGACTTCCGCGGCGTCCGCGGCGTCGACGCGACCGCTGCCTCGGCCTTCGCCGCCCTCGCGCGCAGGCTCGCCAGCCAGGACGAGAACCAGGGAAAGAGGCGCGTCACGCTGGTGGTGTGTCACCTGACGAGCAAGAAGGCGACGAGGCTGCTCGCGGCGCACGGCTTTGAGCTGCGGAGCGCGACGGCGGCGGCGGCGTCGGCGCTCTCCTCCTCCTCCTCCGATCCTTCTTCCTCCGATGCAAGCTCTCCTTCTTCGGGCCTCACAGCCTACCCTTCGATGGACGACGCGGTCTACGCCACCGAGGAGGCCTTTCTGGCCGCGGCGCGGCGGGCGGGGGCCATCGGGAGGGGCAGCGGCGGCGGCGGCGGCGGGAGGAGGGGAGGAGGGAGGGGCTCCCTCGACGGCGCTGTCGGCGGCGGCTCCCGGGCCTTTGGCGGCGGCGGCAGGAGGACGGGCCTCGAGGGCTTCGGCTCCAGGTTCTCCATCGGCGGGAACGGGAGCGGGCCGGCGACAGCATCGACGGAAGAAGAGGAGGAGGAGGGTGATCTGCTCGCCAACGCGCTCCGCGCCGTCTGCGCTGCGCCCGAGGGCCTGCTGCCGCGCGGCGACGCCGACGCCGCCGCGGCCGCCCCCTTCCTGACCACGCTCTCCCTGGCCCCGGGAAGCCCCCTGTTCGCCCGCGGCGAGCCCGCGGACGCCATCTTCATCGTGCTGCGGGGCGTCGTCGAGCTCCGCGTCGACTACCTCGCGACGGCCGGGGCGGGCGGCGGCGAGGGCGGCGCTGGCGGCTCGTCGAGGAGGAGGAGGCTCTCGCTGCCGGCGGGGCTCCGCGCTGCCGCGTCGACGCCCCGCTCGTTCTTCTTCGGGCCGGGCGCCGTGGTGGGGACCATGGATTTCTTCGGCGGCGACGGGCCCGGGGCGCCCCGCAGGGGCTCCGCGGCGGCCCTGCCCCCGCGGGGCGCCGTCGTCGGGTCTCTGTCGAGGACCAAGTTCCAAGAGATGGCCGTCGCCGCTCCGGCGGCGGCGGCGGCCCTCCTGGGGAGCCTGCTTCGCGCCGAGGTGCTGGGGAACATCCACAGCCTGGAAGTGCTCGAGGCCGCGGCTGCGGTCGCGAGGGCGTGAGAGAAAAAGAAAGAAAGAAAGAAGGAAGAGAGAACCAGGAGGAGCAGGAGAAGGAGGAGAGACGAATGGGCGTAAAAAAAAACCAGCAACCTCCAAAATCTCGAAATGATATCACATCTTCGCCTTCTCTCCTCCTCCCCCTCCCCCGTGCTTCCCTATCCACTCCCGGACGACGCGGACCACCTCGTCCTTGTCCGGGCCGTGGAACAGCTCGTGGAACGCCCCGGGGAACACGACGAGCCTCGCGTCCGCCCCCGCCGGGCCCTTGGCCGCCGCCTCGACAAACCTCCGCGCGGCCGGGAGCGAGGCGATTCTGTCCGCGTCGCCGAAGACGACGAGCGCCGGGACCGACAGCCTGGCCGCCAGAGGGGCCGCGGCCCTGAACCCGCGCAGGAGTTCGTTGGCCGTGCGGGCCCGGACGTTTCCTACGAAGTTCAGGGGGTCGGCTCGGTAGGCCGCGACGACGGCCGCGTCGCGGCAGAGGTGCCTCGGGTCCACCGCCGAGACGACGCGCGCCCTCGGGACCAGCAGCGACAGAAGCCCTCCGATCGGGGCCTGGGCCCGGAGCACGGGGGTCCACTCGATGTCGAGGGCCGGGGAGGAGAGGAGCAGGCCCGAGAGGCGCGGGAGCGCGGGGGGAGGTCCGGAGGCCGCCGCCGCCGCCCCCGCCGCCGCCGCTGCTGCCCCCGTTGCTGTTGCCGCTGCCGCTGTCGTTGAAGACGAGGGCGGGGGAGAGTTCTCCCCCTCGCCCCCCCCGAGCGCCACCAGCGTCGCGATCAGCCCTCCCATCGAGTGCCCGCCCAGGAACAGCGGCACCCCGGGCCTCTCCTCGGCCGCCCTCGCCGCCGAGAGGCGGAGGTCATCGACCAGGAAGGAGTAGCGAGGGACGAGCCCCCGCTCGGCCTCGTTGGAGACCGAGGTGCCGTGTCCGAGGCAGTCGTGGGCGCGGACCTCGATGCCGGCCTCGGCGAGCTTGGAGAAGACTGGCGACGGGGGGGGGGGGGTTGAGTGAGGGGAGAACGAGAGAGGAGGAGGTCGGGGTTGAGAGAAAGAAGAGACGACAGTGACGAGCGAGCGGAGCATTTGATCGAATGCTTTCCATCAGTGGCTCTCTTTTTTCACCTCCTTCGCTCTTCGAAGTTCCACTCCCCGGAAGAGGGGAAACTTTTGTTCGTCTCGCAAGCACCAGGATTGGAACAAAGAAAGACAAAGCACTCCGTCACCCGGGCGCGCCTTTTCTCTCTCTCTCTCATCGCTCTCTCTCTCTCACAGCGCTCTCTCTCGCTCCTTATCCTACCTTGCTCGTAGCGCTGCACATGCTCTCCGTAGCCGTGGTGGAACACGAGCACCGCCGAGGGCCTCGCCCAGGCGCTAGGAGGAGGGCTCCACTGCGCCGCCCGCAGCGGGCCGCGCGGGGTCGTGAGGGTCGTCCACGAAGAGGGCATTTCGCTCTTTTCCCTTTGAGTGCTTCTTGGAAGTGATTGATATCGATGATCACAAAATCTGTGCTCAGACAAGAAAATCTGTGCACAGTTTTTTTTTCCTGTTCTCTCTCCCTCTCTCTCCCCCCCTCTCGGCTCTTCTCAAGCCTTGCCCCGCACCGCCGCGGCGGCCCTCTCGAGCGCGACCGCCGCGGCCTCGTTGGCGCTGAGCGCCGGGCTCGCAGACCTCACCGCGTCGAACTCTGCCCTGACCAGCGCCTCGAACTCTGCCCTGAGCTGCCCGGCAGAGGGACCGGCAGCGGCCGGCAGGGCGGCGGCGGCGACGTCGGCGGCGACGGCCCGCTCCTGCTCGCCCAGCGTCGGCAGCGCCGCCGTCGCCGGGGCAGCGTGCCGCGCCTCCCTCCCTCGCGCGTCCGCCACGGCTGCGCGGCCCGTCGCGGCCTCCAGGGCCGCGGCGGGCGTCGGAACCGAAGGCGCCGTCGCCCCTTGTTCCTCGCGGACGGCCAGCGACGCTTCGAAAGAGGAAAGCATCGGCCGCAGCGCCTCCCCGAACGGAGAGTCGAGCACCTCCTGCGGCAGGCTGACGATCTCCCGCGGGACGCAGTTCGGATTCCCCGTCAGGAAGGTGGCGAACTCGTCCGAAAAGTGGTTGCAGTTGCGCGTCAGGAGGTTGTACGAGGTCGCGCCCCACGAGCTCGACGACGCCCTTTGGAGAAAGCCCTCGACTTCTTCTCGCGTCTTTGCCGTCTCTCCCAGGTCCAAAACCCGCAGCCTCCTGCTCCCGAAGCGCGAGCGCCCGTCACACACGCGGGAAATTCCGGCTCCAAAGTAGATTTCCTCGCCTCGGAGCAGGACAGCGGAGTGGTAGATGGCCTCGAGCTGTTGTTGTTGATTTTTTTTTAATCAGAGGTTTTTTTGTTTTGAGGGAACTAGAGAAGGAAGATTCCAGCACGATGGAGAGAGACAGCGAGGCGTTCCGTCTCCTCCCGGCTCGATTTCCCCTTCTCTTTCGCTTCTCTCTCTCACGTTCTTGCCGAGAAGGAGAGGAGACAGCTGGGCTGCGAGGCCGTTGGAGAGGTCGTACACGGCGAGGCGGACGCGCTCCATTGTTCGGATGCAATCAAGAGGAAAAGAAGAAAAAGTGCTCGGCTCTCCACTGCTCTCGAGTTTCTTCTCGAATTTCGTCGCAAAAAAAAACTCGATCTGATGCTCGTCCCCGCGACCGTCGGCTCGGCCCTCCGCCTCTCCGCAGGCGTCATCGCCGCCGTCAACGCCGCGGGCTTCGCCGTCACCGCCGCGACCAAGTCTCACAAGGTGACCGACCTGACTGGAACGGCGGCGTTCGTCGCGAGCGCCTGGGCGACGCACGCGGCGTCGCTCGCTTCCTCGACCCCGACCTCCTCTCTCGTCCTCCTCCTGAGGCCCTCGCGCGGCTTCGCGCTCGCCTGCGTCGTCTCTGCCTGGGGGGCCCGCCTCAGCGCGCACCTCTTCACCCGGGTGCTCAGGCTGGGGAAGGACGAGAGGCTGGACTTTTTGTTCCCCGGCCAGGGAGACCCCCCGCTCGGCGGGCCCTCGCTCTTCCCCCTCAAGCTCGCGGGCTTCTGGGCCGCGCAGGGGGCCTGGGCCTGGGTCTGCCTGCTGCCCGTCACGGTCCTGCACGGCAACCCGGCTGCGGCGACGGGCAGGCTCGGGGTCGCGGGGGCGGCCTGCGCCGCCGCCGCCCTGGCCTTCGTCGCGACGGAGGCCGTGGCCGATTCTCAGAAAAACAGACACTACGAGGACGCTTCCAAGAAAGGTAAGCCCTGCACCGAGGGGCTGTATTCGGTCGTGAGGTACCCCAATTACGCCGCAGAGATCGGCGTGTGGACCTCGCTCGCCCTTGCCGCGGCGACGGCTCCCGGAGTCTTAGCCTCTGCCCCTCTGGCCGTCGCCGCGTCGCCGCTCTTCACTTACTCTCTACTAGCATACGGCAGCGGCATCCCCCCGCTCGAGGAGGCGCACGAGAGGAAGTACGGAACCGACGATGAGTTCAGGAGGTGGAAGCGGGAGGTGCCCAGGCTGTTCCCGGACGTTTTCAAGGTTCTAAAGAAGGAGTGAACGGGTTTTCTCTTTCCTTTTACCCTTTTTGTATTCTTCTTCTTTGTGCAACTCCTTCTCCCCCCCCCTGCTTTTTCAAATCTGAACCTCTCTTTGTTCACGACGCGCCATCGGAGAGACGAAGAGACGAGTTTCACACGGAAGAAAAAAAAGAAAACGATCAACCAAGAAACATCTCGAACGCGGCCCTCGCGTCGCCCTCGAGCGGCGAGAACGAAAACTCGGCGCCCAGCGCGCCTGTCGCCGCGTCGAACTTTTCCTTCTGCCCTCGAGGGATCTGGACCCCCAGCAGCGCCTGCGTGGCCGAGGTCCCGGCCGCGCGGTAGTGGAACAGCGTGACGTTCCAGGTGGGCGAGACTGCGCGCAGGAAGGCGCGCAGGGCGCCCTTGCGCTCCGGGAAGTCGACCGTCATGATGACCTCGTCGTTGTCGCCGCCGCCGCCCTCGCCCTCGCCCTCGCCTCCGTTGTCCCTTCTCCTGCCTCCGACGAGGTGCCGCAGGTGCACCTGCGCCGCGTCCAGGCCGGAGAGGTCGACCGTCTCGAGCCCCGCGTCCCGCACCCGCTGCGCCAGGAGCTTCGCCTCCCTCGGGGTCGCCGCTTCGGCCGACCAGAGCACGTGCGCCAGCCCGGCCTCGCTGCCGCCGGCGCGGTACTTGACCTCGGTGATCTGCACGTCGCCGCCCGAGAGCGCGGCCTCGACGAAGCGCAGGAACGAGCCCGGGGCCTCGGGCATCGTCGTCGCGAGCGTGGCTTCCGTCGCCGCCCCGACGTCGGCGAGCTCGGCGACGAGCCTCAGGGTGTCGAAGTTCATGTTGGCCCCGGAGGTGATCGCGACGACAGTCAGAGGATCCGAATCCTCCGAGGGGGCAGGAGGGGCAGGACGAGAGGAAGGGCCGGCTCCGGCCGCTTCTTCCTCCTCCTCCTCCTCCTCCTCGGCGGCGAGTTTCCGCTCCAGATACGCCCTCGCGCCCGCGACGGCGACGGCCCCCGCCGGCTCCAGGATCGACCGCGTGTCGTTGAACACGTCCTTGATCGCCGCCG
>Ga0315274_10012427_pt1 | contig 12146 bp, 8 predicted proteins | sample YL17G02_20_MG_FD_203700 | JGI IMG/M metagenome (GOLD analysis project Ga0315274, IMG submission 203700) | Sediment microbial communities from Yellowstone Lake, YNP, Wyoming, USA - YL17G02_20 | ecosystem: Environmental > Aquatic > Freshwater > Lake > Sediment | place: USA: Wyoming | collected... | reverse complement strand
ATTCCCCTACGCGCTACTAACTACGATTCGTCAATTCGTAAATTCATCAATTCCGAAATTCAGGAAGTTCCTAAGTTCCACAGTTCCAAAGCACTTTGGAACTGTGGAACTTTGGAACTTACGAATCTATGAATCTACGAATCATATGACTCTCACGTTGGCAATCCGCCACGGCGGATTTTACTCCCCTATGGGCTGCGATTATGATGTTGTTTTAATATGCTTTCTATCCTTCACCTTGACCAATAGCTGACAGATTCTAAGACACTCCTTTCGCAAAACTTAATCTGGTTGTGATAATACCCCAAGGGAGGAGAAATGAAAACGCAAAGTTTCCTTCTATTCGCTACGCTTGCCATTATCACCACTTCCCTGCATCTCCGCGCCCAGGATTGGCGCTGGGAGGCAGACCCCACCTTCTTCAATCCCGGTCTTGACTCCGGACTCGCGGCGATAGGCGGCTATCAAATCGCTGGTTGTCTCTGCGATCTCAACGGCGACGGTGCGCCGGAGTATATTCTCGGCTACAGCGCCTATCCCTATACGCTACTTCGTCTTGCCGAATCATCGGGCGAATTTCCTGACATCCATTGGCGGCTCCGGGAAGGTTTCTTTGGCGACCAGGCAGTGGTTGACCGCTTGATGTGCAGCGTGAAGCCATACGATCTTGATAATGACGGCTCACTGGAGTTGATTTTCAGCCCGGATTGTGTGCTGAAGAACCGGGGCAATTACGAAAACCCTGATTGGGTGCGCGCCGATGACCTGTTCCCCGATGTTGAGGTTGAGGCTGAACGCTGCACACCCAACTTCTGCGACTGGGACGGAGACAATCTACTTGACCTCATTCTCTGTTATGATAACGGCTACTTTAGATACGAGAAGGACGGAGATGGCGACTGGCAAGCGCTTGGATTCACAGAGATGGATGAGGAGGGCTGGACGATCGCCGCGCATATTGCGGATTTGGACGGCGATGGCGACCAGGATATATTCGGCTTCTATGATATGCCCTGTATGTGGGCAACATCTACGGCATTCCTGAACTTGGGGACGCCGGACGAGCCGCAGTGGAGCGACCCGATAGAATTGGAATATTGGGATCACCAGGCGCCGTTTCTTTATGACCTTAACGATGATGGTTACCCGGATATCGTTGATGGTTGGAGCTACCAACTCCACACCGGGCAGGAAGGGGTAGCGGAATGGGGTAGGTCGGTTTATTGGGGTGAGTCACAGACTCCGTTGGCGGCGTATGATTTCAATGGTGACGGCAGCGTAGAACTTCTTTGCAGTTTCAGATACGGCGCTTTTATACCGGCCTACTGGCGCTTGGCGCAACTAATGCTCAGCAATACAGGATGGCACGACAATCTGTTCTTTGGGGAGGATTACGGCGATTGGGTTCCAGGACAAAACGATATTTATTCCCTGTCGGTGATTGATCTATTGGAAACCGGCAATACTCAACTCGCCCTATCGCTCTCTGGGGGGATGAACTTGCCGCCGATAGTCTTGATGGAGAACCGGGACGAAGCGGGAGGATGGGATTGGCAACAGGTTGAAGGTTTTCTGGATGCGCTTGTTGATACTATCGGCGCGTCACAACAACTAGCTTTCGGCGACTTTGATGGCGACGACGATGAAGATGTGGCGATGCTTTGTTATGACTATGAAAGAGGCCAATGGCTCACGTTTTTCAGAAACAACTCAGTAGAAAGGCAACCCGGTTGGGAGAGAATGGATGGATGGGGCATCAATTACTTGGATACAATAAGCGTCAACCGCATTGGCGCGGGCGACTTTGACGGAGACAGTCGCTGCGATCTGATAGCCGCGCTCTACGCCGGTAATGATCCGGGGAAACTCCTGATGTTTCATAATGGAGGCGATCAAAGCGGTCCCCGGTGGGTCATATCGGACGCAGCATTCGCAGAAACCGGGCCGGATTCGGCGCAGGATGTGGTGGTGGCTGATATCAATTTGGATGGCAGACCGGATCTAATTGTAACAACCGACTACTGGGCAAGCCAGACTTGCTACATAAACGAGAGCACGAGTTCAGCGCCTCCTGAGGTCGTTCTGCCCGGCAGTTTTGCCGTCGCCGCCTTCCCCAACCCGACCAACGGCGCAGTATCCATCCGGTTGACTTTGCCGATGCCATCGGAAGTGGCGGTTGAATGCTACGACCTTAACGGACGACTCGTGGCGAATTGGGCATCGCGTTGGATGACGCCTGGGGTGCAGTTTATCTCCCATGACGTCAACCGATGGAGTGCCGGAGCATATTTCGGGGTTGTTCGGGCGGGCAGGGAAGAATATCCTTTTCGCGTCAATGTTGTGAAGTAACGGAATTCTATTTGACGGTGGAGGGACGAACGCGCTACTGAATCCAAACATTGGGAATTTTTTGCAGTCTTATTGCAGTCCTTTAGTGTTACGACTCACCCCCCCTTAGTCCCCCCCGCAAGCGGGAGGGGAGCAACTTTTCGCAGGCGGAGGGGAGATAGATAGTAGCATATTCGCGCAGGTTGGAAGCACCCACAAGGGGGTTAGGCTACGGAAACACCCACAAAAGGGGTTAGGCTACGTAGTGTAGCGCCTTGTGCGCGTCCTGCGGACGCCTCCTCCGCCGTCAATCCTGGATAACGTGATTATGTAAACGCCAATGTCTGTCTGTAAACCATATCCAATTTGGGGAGAGGCGGCCTCGGTCGGTTGCCTCACAACTTGAGGAAGCCGACTGAAGTCGGCTCTCCCCTTCCGTGAGGGGTGGGAGCACTTCTACACACATCCTTATCCACTCTCCAACCTTCTTCCTCTCACCCTTTCGCTCCCTCCGTCTCCAGCTCCCCTGTCTCCACCGTGGCCGGCTTCTTTATCGCCACCCTGTCCATAATCGTGTACATCACCGGCACGAGGACGAGCGTCAAGAGCAGCGACGACAGCAGCCCGCCGATCACCACCACTCCCATCCCGGAGCGCATCTCGCCGCCCGCGCCCAAACCGATTGCCAGCGGCGTCATACCGACTACCATAGTGAAAGTCGTCATCAGGATGGGGCGCAGACGCAACGGTCCCGCCTTCAGCAGCGCGTCGCGCATCGGCAATCCCCGCGCCCGCAACTGATTGGTGAAGTCAACCAATAGGATGCCGTTCTTGGTCACCAGTCCCATCAGGATGAGGATGGCAATCATAGAGAACATGGACAGGCTCTTGCCGGTAATCGCCAGCCCCAACAGCGCCCCCACCAGCGCCACCGGCACCGAGAACATAACCGTAAACGGGTGGACGTAGCTCTCGTAAAGCACCACCAAAATCATATAGACGAACAGTATGGAGAGCCCAATCGCCTGCGTCATATCCGACATCATTTGGCGCATATTTTCCACGTCGCCGAAGGAGTAGAATGACACTCCCACCGGCGGAGAGTATTTCGCCATCTCGGTTTCCAAATCCTTCTGGATTTCGCCCAGCGAGCGCCCCTGGATATTGGCGCTGACCGTCACCAGCCGCTGGCGGTCTTTGCGCTGGATGGACGCCGGACCGCTGGTGCGTTGAATTCGGGCGACGTCGGACAGCTTCACCATTTGTCCCCAATGGTTGCGGATTTCAATCTGCCCGACCAGCGCCGGGTCGCTGCGGTAGCGCGGCGCGAGTATGGATTTGACTTCCACCTCAACATCGCCGGTGCGGAAGCGCGTGGCGACCTGACCGTTGACGGCATTGCGCAGCGCCATTGCGACCTCGCCCGGCGTCAGGAACGATGCCGCCGCCTTCTCGCGGTCAACAATCACCTGCAGTTCGGGCGAACCGGGTTCATAAGTTGATTGGACGTCGCGCGTGCCGGGAATTTTACGCAGCGCCTCCATCGCGTGTTCCACCGCCACCGCCACCGAATCCAGGTCCTGCCCGCGCACTTCGTATTGGATGGGCGCGGCGTTCGCCATGCCGAAGATGCCGATGTCGTTAATGGTGACCGTCATTCCGGGGATGGCGTGAGCGAACTTGACGATTTCATTTTTCACCTGATTGGTGGACCGTTTCCGTTCCTGTTCACCCTTCAGTTTGACCATAACGTTGCCGAGACGAGGGTTGGTCTCATCGCCGTGCTCGGTGGACTGATTTCCGATTACGGCATACACGTCGGTGGCTTCCGGCAGTCCGCGGATGAAGTTCTCAATCTTCATCACCGCCACGTCGTTCTCTTTCAGCGGCGTGCCGAGCGGCATTTCGGTCAGGACCGCGAACTCTCCGCGGTCAACCTGCGGGAAGAAATCAGTGCCGATGAACCCCAGCGGAACAAGGGCGATGGCGCCCACCATAAGTATGGTTGTCATCCCGATCACCGTGCCGCGGTGGTCCAGCGCCCAGCCGAGTAGCTTTTCGTAACCCGCTTCCAGCCGCGCAAACCAGCGCTCAAACGCCCGTCCGAAGCCGCGCAGCCACTTCTCGCCTTCCAGATTCGCCTGTGAATTGAGCCGGCTGGCGAGCAACGGCGCAACCGTGAACGATACCAGCAGCGACATCAACACGGTAGCGACAAAAGCGATGGAGAACTCGCGGAAGATTTTCCCGACCATACCGGTCAACAGCGCCACCGGTAGGAAGACCACCACGTCCACCATCGTAATGGACACCGCCGCCAGACCGATTTCGTTGCGCCCTTTCACCGCCGCGGTCACCGGGTCAACCCCCTTCTTCATCCAGCGATGGATATTCTCGAGCACCACGATGGAGTCGTCCACCAGCACCCCGACCACCATTGACATCGCCATCAGCGTCATCAGATTGATGGAGGCGTTGAACAGCTTAAGCGCCAGGAAGGTGGAGATGAGCGATAGCGGTATCGCGATTAGCACAATGAACGAACTGCGCAGCGAGTGCAGGAAGACCAGCAGCACCAGCGCGACCACGACCAGCGCTTCGGCGACGTTGCGCTGAACGCCGGAAATGGCGTCGCGGGTGAACTGGGTGATATCCTGAGCCACCTCTATCTTCAGCAGACCGGAGTAATCTTTCTCTATTTTCGCCAATTCATTGCGAACACGCCCGGCGGTCTTGACGCTGTTCGCCTGTCCCTGTTTGACAATCTGAAGACCGAGTGCGCTCTCGCCGTTGAGCCTCGCCAGCGACCGCTCGGCCTGGATGGTGTCGGTAATGGTCGCCACATCACGCAGGTATATCGCCGAACCGTTTGATAACGGAACCCGCGTCAGCCCGATTTCGCTGACCGTCTTGTATTTGCCGGCGAGCCGCAGCGTCAGGTCTTGCGAGTTGCTGAACACCTTGCCTGCCGGGACGTCCAGGTTGTCACCGGCGATGACGCCGTTCAGGTCGCCCAGCGTCAATCCGTGCGTCTTCAGCTTTTCCGGGTCAACCGCGACCTGAATCTCGCGCACCTCGGCGCCGGAGATGATGACCTGCCCCACGCCGTCAATCTGTTGGAGGCGGGGAACTATCTTCTGGTCAATCAGGTCGTGCAAATCGGGACCGGACAGCGGGCTGCTGATGGCTATCTGCAGGATGGGCAGCGCTGCCATGTCGGCCTTGAAAAGCATCGGCTCTTTGGCGTCTTCCGGCAGTTGGGCGCGGGTCGCATTCACCATCCGCTGGGTCTCCTGCAACACCACGTCCGCGTTGGCGGACATATCAAATTCCAGCAGAATGGTGGAGACGTTTTCGTTGTTGTAGGTTCGGATGTGTTTCAGCTTGTTCAGCGTGACGACCGCATTCTCCAGCGGCTTGGAGACCGTTGACTCCACCTCCTGCGGACCGGCGCCGGGCCACACGGCTACAATAACCACCCAGGGCCACTCCATGGACGGCAGGATGTCCACCGGCAGCCGCTGATACATCAAGATTCCAAGGATGGCGATGAGCAGGAAGAACATCGCCACCGCAGCCGGGCGTTTGATGGCTAATTCGGTGAGCGTCATTGGGCGGCTCCTCCGGTTAAGGTCAGGTTGAGCGCGCTCCCATTGATCAGGTTTTGATTGCCGGTCGTTACCACGATATCGTCCGGCTTGACTCCCGTAACCGCCACCCGGTCGCCGCTGATGCCGACTTGCGTGACGATGGTCTTCTGTGCCGTGTTGTTCTGCGCCAAATAGACGATGTAACGCCCGGCATCGGAGAGTATTGCCGCGCGCGGCACCAGAATTGCGTCAGGAATAACACCGGCGGAGAGAACAGCGCGGGCGAACATACCTGAGCGACGGTTAGGACCGCCTGATATCTGAATCTCCACCGGGAAGGTGCGCGAACCGGGATTCGCGCGGCTGCCGACAGCCGTCACGCGACCGGTTACAGTGTCGCCAATGGCGTCAATAATCACTGATGCTTCAGCGCCGGTCTCAACGAATTGCACCTGCTCTTCGGTCACCGGCACGGTCAGTTTCAATGACCCGATATCCACGAGTTGGACGACCGGCATCCCGCGTTCCAGCATCTGTCCAACTTCGGTGAACTTCGTCGCGATGGCGCCGCTGAAGGGCGCGCGGATGGTGGCATTGTTAAACGTCTTCCGGGCGAACTGGTATTGCAGCTCCGCCCCCTTGACTCCCAATCGTGCGCCTTCCAAATCGGACTGCGAGATACTGTTCTGCGCAAACAGTTTCTCCACCCGTTCCAGGTCAAGCTTTGCCTTGTCATAGGCAAGCTTGGCGCGGTCGGCATCCACCTGGTAGAGCGTGTCGTCCAGTCGTGCCAGCGGGTCGCCGGAGTGGACATAATCGCCGACAGCCACGAAAACCTCCAGCACCCGTCCGCTGGTCTCGGCGGCGACTACCGACTCCTTGTTGCCGGTCAGTGTGCCGGTGGCTTCAATGGTGCGTTGAAAAGGCTCCGGCCGGGCGTGAAAGCCTTCCACCGCAATGACCGATCCGTAACCTTTATCGTCGGCGTCGTTTTGCCCCTGACGCGCAGCGCGGCTGACAATAATCAGCGCCGCCAGCGCCACTAAAACCCCCGCGAAAATGAGATTGTTTTTCATTGTTTATTTTCCTCTCCTGGAATAATCAAAATTGAGTGTATGGCGACAGTCCCGCCGCCAGACGCAGACTCGCAGCTGAGAGCAGCAGGTCATATTCCGCCGCCGCCAGCGCTACTTTCGCCGCCGTTTCGTCCAGCTGGGCGGCTTCCACTTCCAACAGTGTCAACTGTCCCTGTCCCAACTTGATGTGCGCCAACCGCCGCGCCTCTTCCGCCTGTTTCACTGTCGTCCGGGCGGCGTCCACGCTGGCGAGTGCGGCAGTGTGAACCGACCGCGCCGATTCCAATTGCAGCCGCGCACCGCGCTCGGCGTTGGCGAGGTCAAGCTGCGCCTTCCGCCAATCAGCCTTAATCTGCTGCGCTTTGCCGGAGTTGCGTCCGCTGGACCAAAGCGGTATCATCAGCGCCAGCCCGCCCGACACCGCCGACGCGTTGTTGTCGGGTCGGATATCCCATTGGTCGTTAGACCACTGCCAGCTATACTTCACCTGCCCGCCGAGCGTTGGCCAATGCATATTCTTATATATGGTGTATGCCTGCTGGTAGGCGCTATTCACGTCGCGCAGCGCCTCCAAATCCTCGCGCGGTTGCATTCCCGCCGGCGCTGATTCGGTCTGCATTTCACCGGTGAAATCCGCCAGGCTGCCCTCCACCGTCAGTGTCGTATCTAACGGCACTCCCAACCCCTCGCATAGCGACAATTCGGCAAGCTGAAGGTTGCTCTCCGCCTGACGCAATGGGGGCACTTGATTGGAGACCTGCACCTGCGCGCGGAGCACATCGTAGTCGCTCATCAAGCCGACGTCGCGCAGTCGGATGACCCGTTGCAGCGCGCTGTCGCTGACCGCCAATCCTGCCTTCCGGACTTCTAAAATGTCCCTCAGTAGCAGCACCGACCAGTAGCGCCTCATAATCTCCAGTTCCAGTGACTTGTCGGTATAGCTGGTCAGATGCTCATTGGCGCTCCTTGCGGCGTAAGCTGCCTTAAGCCCAGCCGCCACCCGCCCGAAAGTGTAGAGCGGCTGGGTGAGCGTTGCTTCAGCCATTGAGCTGTTGTTCTGCTGGGTTTTAATTTTCATTGTCCCGCCGGAGTCGTTTGGGAAGAACATCACCGGCGCTTTCCACGACCGCTGATAGGCCACGGTTCCGTCCACCTGCGGGAGCGCATTGGACCAAGCTTCGGTGATTTGTCCTTCCACCCGCTCGCGGGCAATGCGTGACGATTCATTGATGAGGGAGCGCTCCTTCCCGAGTTTTATCGCTTCATCCAGCGTCAGCGCCTCCGCTGCAACGCTGAGCGTCAACGACAACAGTATCGCGTATTTAAGTTGTTTCCGCATCAGCCCTCCCTGGTCGCTTCGGGCGCGGATTGAATGATAATGGCGTCGTAGAAGAGCTTGGTGGCGGTTTCCAGCACTGCCAGCAGGTCTATCTCCGGGTCAAGCTGGGCGTGAATGGTGGCGCCGTGCCAGAGAGCGGATATTGCCTGCGCCAGTCTCACGGTGTCCACCGGACGGAAGTAACCGGCGTCAATACCCTTCTGAATCAGCGACGCCGTTATCTTGTCCCATTGCCGGTGGTATTTCACCAAATGCTTCTGGATTTCCGGCACCCGCCCAGCGAGCGCTGCCAAATGATTGAACATCTGGGTAGCTTCCGGTCGCGCGCAGATCATCTTATACATATCGCGGTGCGCCTTGTAGAGCGCTTGTGGACCGTATTGGTTCATATCCGCGAGCCGAATCAGCATTTTCTGCTCTTCCCGTTCGTAATGGTCGGTGATGGCAAGCAGGATGTCCAGCTTGCTCTTGAAATACCAATAGATGGCGCCCTTGGACAGCCCGGCTTTCTCGGCTACCTCGTCCACGGTGGTTTCTTCATACCCCCTGGTGGAGAACAGATTGACAGCGGCGTCCAGTATCTGGGTTCGGCGTTGGTCTTCGGTTCCGTGTTCGGTCATAGTTTCCTCATACCGACTGGTCGGTTTGGTTTTATGCGCAATTATAACAGCGCATTCACAGAATTAGACTCCGCCACAGACCCTAATGTTACAGGGCGCGGCGGCGGAAGGAATGAAATCGTTGATTGCGTAATTAAACTGACTGGTCGGTCAATATAGTGGGGGTTGAAGGTATTGTCAAGAGGTTGGGGATAAAAATGAGTGAGAGGGTGAGAACTTGCAAACGGCGTGAATTCGTAGATTCATAGATTCGTAAATTTATAGATTCATCAATTGGTTTCCGCCACGTTTCAATCCGCCCCGGAGGGGTGGAGTAATCTGACGGAAACGAATTCAATTGCATTGGGTAGTTTGCTGATCAGCCGATAATTCCATCTCGCTATTTAGCGTCGTGCTATAGAGATACAAAATAGGTTGGGAAATTTTTGGTGAAAGTCACTTGACACTATATCTTGCTTCGCAAAATATAGAGGTATGATGATTCCCCACCACTATCCCATTCCCAAGATACTGCTTGAAATCGCCAAGCGCTTCCCCGAAGAGGTCAGCGCCCGGCGCACCGTGCATAACCCCGAACTCCGCCCTTTCTATAAGAAGTTGCGCGACCAGATGCCGCAATACACGCTCTCCGACGAAGAGATAGCCCTGATAGCCCTGCTATTTGAGCGGTTTCTGCAATGGGGGAAGCGGGTTGACTCCCGTTACCTCGCCGACCGGCTCCATCCCAACAGCGTGGACCGGCTGCGCGTCTTTCAGGTCATTCGCAAATTGGTCGTCAAGGGACTGCTGGATATCCGCGGCGCGAACGTTCGGGAAACGGAGACCAATGTGAGTCCGGAAGACAAGTTCAGCCTGGTCAGGTTGGTGGAGTCGGAAGTGCTCTTCCGCGAGCCTTTCCTCCAATCCATCCTCGGCGACGGCAAGGGACACGAGCGCCTTGAAAACCTCCCGTTCCGTTCCAACCGCGAGCACTTGGAAACCTGGTTTGGATACGTCAATGCCCTGGCGAAGTTTCGCAGCGCCCAATCACGTAATTCAGATGTTGATTCGTCTGATGAAGAAGCTGCTCTGCGGGATGCCAAAACTCTGCTGGAAAGCCGGCTGACCCGGACGACCGAGCGCTTCCCATTGCAGGATATGATGGAAGACGAATCGCTGGATGAGAAGGAGCGCGATATCGTCCTCTATTTGCTGAAAGAGGAGTTGAACGACGCACCCTGCTCTCTTGATGAGATGGTGAATCTCATCAGCGCCGACCGTTTTGAGCAGCATCGGAACCGCAACTATTTTGACACTCACTCCAAGTTGGTCGCGCGGGGGATTGTGGAAGTTGCCCAGAACAATTTCTTTATGATGAAGCGCTCCGAAATCCGGCTGGTTCCCGATGTCAGCCGCCGGCTTATTTCGCGCGAACCCGACAACGACCGGGAACGGCTCAGCCTGCTGCTGCGTGGCGAAGACCTGCTGGAACTGGTCTCGCCCAAGCAGTCGTTTAAGGATTTGATCCTGCCCGCCGGATTGACCGCGAAGCTTGAGACGGCAATCCAGCGTTACCGGCAAAACGTTGACTGCCGCCTACGCGAGTGGGGCATTGAGCGCGCCAATTCCAATACCCGTGTCACCGACCGGGATGAAGCGCCTCTGTTATTGCTCTTCAGCGGCGCGTCCGGCACGGGCAAGACCTTTGCGGCGGGCGCGTTCGCGGCGCAGTTGGGCAAGGATATGCTGGTAACCGACATCAGCCGGCTGCTCTCGTGCTTTGTGGGCGAGAGCGAGCAGAACGTGCACCGGTTGTTCCACCTGTTTGAACGGGCGGTGCGGCGGTTGGCGAACCCGCCCATACTGCTGTTGAACGAGTGCGACCAGTTCCTGATGCAGCGCGGCAGGGCGTCCTCGTCCGCCGACCGGATGTATCACCAGATGCAGAACCTGTTCCTTGAAGCATTTGAAAGTATGCGCGGCATACTCGTCGCCACCACCAACCTGGCGGAGGACATTGACAGCGCCTTCAGCCGCCGATTCCATTTGAAACTGGAGTTCCCGCTGCCCGATTGCGCGGGGCGAACGGCGCTCTGGCGGATTCATTTGCCGGAGTCCCTTCCGCTCGCGGCTGATGTTCGTATTGAACGTTTGGCGCGGGACTACCATTTCTCCGGCGGGCAGATAGCTCTGACGGTCAGGAACGCGGCTATCTCAGCGGCAGTGCGCGGCGGCGAGGTCACGATGGCGGACTTGGTTGATGCCTCCGAAACCGAATCGTCCGGCGCGCGGCGGGTGGCGCGGAGTGGCGTGAAGGTGGGGTTTGAGGGGTGAAGGGTGAATGCAGGTGGCGTTATCCGTCAACTGACGGATGACGCCACTTGGCGTGAGGACTATCGGAACTTGACAAAAGACTGGCGTTGCGTTATATTGCTGACAACTCACTGCCGGGCGAGGTGGATTAAAGTGGGCAACCAAAGTGTTGACAAACTTAAATCCGTTAGACTCATACCGGTGCATTCGGATTGAGTCAACGGAGCCTCGCTTTGAATGGCACTCAACTTGGACTTGACGATTGAGTTTAACTTTAGACAAAAGCAGCTTCATTGAATCCGCCAAAGCGGGGCGAATCCGATGGCAGGCGCATGCCGTTGAAAGGCGATTGAATAAAGGCATCTCGTCTGAATCAATCATCAATGCCCTGATAGACTTTGATGTGATTGAATTCTACCCCGATTCCTATCCTCTTCCGTCAATTTTGTTAATGGGAATGAAGGACGGACAGGCAATCCACGTGGTCGCAGCGTTCAATCAGCAAAAACAAACCATTTATATCATCACGGTTTACTTTCCGGACGAGAGGCGATTCAAGTCCGGCTTCCGAACCAGAAGGATTGGTAAATGAGAACTCATACAACTGCGCCTCCCGATATCTGCCCCCTATGCGGCGGCCGAGTGGAAGAAGGAACAATGACTTTCACGGCAGACCTGAAGGCCGGCTTGCTTGTGGTGCGTGATGTGCCTGCCACGGTCTGCGATCAATGCGGCGCTGAATGGCTTGACAACGACGCCTCAGCCAAAATTGACGAATACGCCAAAGAAATGCAAACCAAAGGCGCGCAAGTTGAAATTGTCTCTTACCGACAGGCAGTAGAAGCCGTTTCAGCGGGGTAGAAGAAGGGGCTTTCGGGAAGCAATTTTGTGCTTACATTTC
>Ga0315274_10012425_pt1 | contig 12147 bp, 11 predicted proteins | sample YL17G02_20_MG_FD_203700 | JGI IMG/M metagenome (GOLD analysis project Ga0315274, IMG submission 203700) | Sediment microbial communities from Yellowstone Lake, YNP, Wyoming, USA - YL17G02_20 | ecosystem: Environmental > Aquatic > Freshwater > Lake > Sediment | place: USA: Wyoming | collected... | reverse complement strand
TCGGAGACGAAATAGGACGCGTTGAGCCGGCAAAGACAACTCCTGGGCCGATCGCGATCCGGGCGCTTGGCCGGCGAAGGAGGGCGCCATGCCGATAAGAATACTCGTAGCCGACGATCATGCCATCGTGCGGCAAGGGCTGAAACAGATCATTTCAACCACCCCGGACATGAGCGTGGACGATGAGGCGGGCAGCCATCGGGAAGTCCTGAGCAAGGTGAGCCAAAAGAACTACGACGTCGTTGTCTTGGACCTCAGTATGCCGGGCGGAAGCGGGCTGGACACTCTGAAGCAGATCCGGGCGCTGAGACCTCGCATGCCCGTGTTGGTCCTCAGCTTTCATCCGGAGGAACAGTACGCGGTGCGGGTCCTGAAGGCGGGCGGCTCCGGCTACCTCGCGAAAGAGAGCGCGCCGGATGAGCTGGTCCGAGCCATACGAAAGGTTGTGAGCGGCGGGAGATACGTGAGTTCTTCTCTCGCGGAGAAGCTCGCCCTCGATCTTGAGGAGGATCGTGAGAAGCCGATCCATGAAACGCTTTCCGACCGGGAGTACCAGGTCATGTGTTTGATCGCGGCGGGGAAACCGGTGGGCGAGATCGCCCGCGAGATGTCATTGAGCGCCAAGACGGTCAGCACATACAGAGCGCGAGTCCTGAGCAAGCTCAAGATGCAGAACAACTCGCAGCTGACCCACTACGCCATGAAACACGACCTGGTGGATTGATGAACGCCCGCCATGCCGCCACTGATTCGGGAAGCCGCGACTCCAGGTCATGCCCGGCCGCGTCGGCCGCCCGCCTCTCGGTTCGTCTTGGGTCCCCTTCCCCGTCCCTTCCGTCCCCCTTTATAGGATAGGCGCCTTCCGCGCCGCGGGACCGCCGCTCTCCTCCCTGCAGGACAAGGACCGACGCGCCTGTAGGACAAACGCCGACAACAATATCAGACAGACACTGACAACGGAATCAGACGAGATCCACTTGCGCGATCCTGTGTTCCGCCTCATTGTGATGAGGTAGAAGCAGGCAAGGCCCAAGGCTTCGCGTTGGCTCTGGACCAGCAGCGGGCGGCAAGTCAAGACCGCCGCAAGGTGGACTATCTCGCCCGCGAAGAAACTCTAGCAGGAAGAAAGGGAAAACGCGGGGCGGCATGAGCATCTGGCCCATGAAACACGGGCGGGACGCCCGCGCCGCTTTCTTTCTGTTAGCGGTTCCAAGGCAGCCAAATCGTTCGGAACGCCATGAGAGGAGCAACGGCGCCATGCGCGTTTTCATCGTCGAGGACTCGATCCTGGTCCAGGAGCGCCTGGTTGATCTGGCAACGGGAGTCGAGGGCGTGGAGATCGTCGGGCAGGGCGATGACGTCGTCGAGAGCATAAAGGCCATCAGGGAACTGCGTCCGGACGTGGTGATACTGGACCTTCAGCTGCGCGGGGGCAGCGGGCTCGACGTACTCGACGCCATCAAGAGCGGGGACCGCCCGCCGGCGGCAATCGTGCTCACGAACTACCCGTATCCACAATATCAGAAGAGGGCTCGCGAGAAGGGAGCGGAGTACTTTTTTGACAAATCATCGGAGTTCCACAAGGTCCCCGACGCCCTGAGAGAGATTCGCTTGAAGGAGGGTCAGAAAGGCTGGAACGCGCTCTACGCGTCGTGAATCAGAAGATGCGAAAGGAGAGGAAAATGCAAAGCACAAAGACTCGATCAACTGCGAAAGCCCGAGAGGTGACAGTCGAGGAGTTGGTGACGCACTTCCGCGAGAGACGGGAGTCGCTGCGAACCCAATGGGTGCAAGCGATGATGACGAAAGATCTGTTGTCGGGCCTGACCGAGGAAGAAGTGCACACCGAGTCGACTGCCATCTCCGACACCTGCGTCGGCTGCCTGGAAACCGGGAAGTACGATGACGCCGAGAGCTATGCCAAGCGCATGACGGAACGCGGCGCGCTGCGGGGGATGATGCCCGAGCAGATCCTTGCCGGCATGCTCACACTGCGCGACGTTTACGGGCGGAGCCTGTTTGAGCGATATCGGAGGGACCCGGCCCGGCTCCTGTCCGCTCTGGACGCCTACGAACCCGTGGCGAGCAGAATCGTGTCGATCATTGCGGTGGCATTTGTCGCGGAGCGCGAGCGGGTCGTCCGTCAGCAGCAGGATGCCATGCGCGAGATGTCCACGCCCGTTCTCCAGATTCGCGAGGGTCTGTTGCTCCTTCCGATCATTGGCCTAGTCGACTCGCTGCGCGCTCGGCAACTGACCGAGCAACTGCTCCGCTCGATCCGCGCCGCTCGCGCCAAAGTGGCAGTCGTGGACATCACGGGCGTCCCGGTCGTTGATTCAAAGGTCGCCAATCATCTGCTGCAAACAATCAGCGCGGCGCAGCTGATGGGCGCCAAGGTGATTGTGACCGGCCTTTCAGCCGAGATCGCGACGACGCTTGTGGCCGTGGGTGTGGACCTCAGCAAGATCCACACCCTGTGCGATTTGCAGGGGGGAATCGACGAAGCGGACCGTTTGCTGGGCTACAGGGTCCTGCATGTTCGGGAAGAAACCGGGCGGACTCAGTAACGGCGGGAGGAGGCAGCGATGCGAGTTCCGATTCTCAAGCAGGGAGACTGCCTGATCGCTTCGGTTCAGGCCGCCCCCACCGACACTGCATTGGTGCAACTGCAGCAAGATCTGGTGGAGCAGGCGGGCAGATTCCACTCGCGTGGAGCGATCATAGACGTCACGGCGCTGGACGTGATGGACTCCTTCGCCTGCCGCGCTCTGCGCGCCGTCACGCAGGTGCTCAGGTTGCGCGGCACGGAGACGGCAGTCGTCGGCATTCAGCCCGAGGTCGCCTTCTCGATGGCGCAACTGGGGTTGACGCTGGAAGGCGCCGCGACCGCGTTGGATCTGGGGGAAGGACTGGCGCATTTTCAGAAATCAAAGGGAGGCGCGAACCGTGGCGGATGAAACGCGGGTGCCTATAAACTCGGACGCCGACATCGTGGATGCCCGCCAGTTGGGGCGCGCGTTGGCGGCCCAGTTGGGTTTGTCGACTACGGACCAGGTTCTCATCGCCACCGCCATCTCGGAGCTGGCGCGCAACATCATCCAGTACGCCAAACAGGGCGAAATCCTGTTGAGCGCCCTTAACCAAGGCGGCCGACGAGGGGTCATCGTGATTGCGCGCGATGAGGGGCCCGGCATTCCTGATGTTGAACGCGCCTTGCAGGACGGCTACTCGACTGGAGAGAGCCTGGGGCTGGGCCTGCCGGGGGCGAGGCGCCTGATGGACGAGTTTGAGATCGTCTCCGAGGTCGGCAAAGGGACGACGGTGACCGCAAGGAAATGGGCGAAATGAGCGACAATGCCGTCAGCGCGCACCGGTTGATCGAGTGGGGCGTCGCCGCGCGGATGCTGCCGGGGCAACTCGTCTCGGGCGACAGCTACGTGGTCAAGTCTCTCTCGAACGGCGCCCTGGTGGCGGCGGTGGACGGGCTGGGACACGGCGAGGAAGCCGCCGCCGCCGCCCAAATCGCCGTTGCCACGCTGAGATCGCGCGCGCCGGCGCCTCTGGCCTGGCTGGTGGAACGGTGTCACGAGGCGATGGGGCGGACCCGCGGCGCCGCGATGACCATTGCGTCAATCGACGAGCCGACCGGTGCGATGACCTGGCTCGGCGTGGGAAACGTCAACGCGGCGTTGGTGCGCGCGGATGAGGCGGCAAGGCCGCTGTGCGAGTGGATATTGCCGCGCGCCGGGGTGGTCGGTTTCCGACTCCCTCCGTTGCGCGAGTCTCTCCTGCCCATCAAACACGGCGACACCCTGATCCTCGCCACCGACGGGATCTGCGACGGGTTCGCCCACGGCTTGACCCCGGGGAACCCGCCGCAGCAAACCGCGGATGGAATTCTTGCGCGGGACGGCAAGGACACGGATGACGCTCTGGTCCTGGTCGCGCGTTACGTTGGAGGGGCGCCGTGATCGACTTGTGCCAGTTGACCGATCAGTATGCCTCCGCGTTGAAGGATTACCTGGCCACTTCGCGAGAGATCGCTTTGCGGCAGGCGTACGAACTCGGACGCCAGGCGATCGGGGAGGGGCTGGGCCTGCTGGACATCGTGGCGATTCACCGGGAAGCGCTGATGACTGTCGGCCCGCGAGCGAACGAAGTCGGCGCGCCGGTGGCGGGTCCCGGGTGGGGCTTTCTTGCCGAGTGCCTTGCCCCCTTCGAGATGACCCTGCGCGGGTTCGGAGAGGCCAATGAAGAATTGCGGCATGAAATCATCGAGCGGAAACGCGCGGCGGCGGAGATAACCGAGATCGGCAAAGAACTGGCGCGGAGAGTGGTGGAACTCGAAGCCGTCAACACAGAACTGGATGCGTTCACCTACTCCGTTTCCCATGACTTGCGCGCGCCTCTGCGGGCTATTGACGGTTTCTCCCAGATCCTCACGGAGGACTATTCGGACAGACTCGATGACGAAGGCCGGCGCCTGCTCCGCGTCGTCCAGGACAGCGCTCGCTCCATGGGGCGCCTCATTGACGATCTCCTCAACTTCTCTCGTTTGAGCCGCAAAGAGATGAGAACCTCCGAGTTCGACATGGGCGAACTCACCGCCGAAGTATTCGAAGGTCTCCGGGCCGCCGTTCCCGGTCGCGACGTGCGGTTGAGCGTCGGATCTCTGCCCCGGGCCGTCGGCGACCGCGTCATGGTAAGGCAAGTCTTCGTCAACCTCTTGTCCAACGCGGTGAAATTCACCGCGCCCCGCGAGACGGCGCTGATCGAGGTCAGCGGCGGACGCGAAGGGAACGAGAACGCCTACTGCGTCAAAGACAATGGAGTGGGATTCAGCATGGATTACGCGGGCAAGTTGTTCCGCGTTTTCCAGCGTCTCCACGCCGCGGCCGAGTTCGAAGGCACGGGCGTCGGCCTCGCCCTGGTGCAGCGCATCATCCGCCGCCACGGGGGCCGCGTGTGGGGGGAAGGGAAACTGAACGAAGGCGCCGCGTTTTATTTCACATTGCCGAATAAGGAGGCGACGAATGGCTGACACAAATGCGGTAGAAATCCTGCTCGTCGAGGACAACCCGCGCGACGAGGAACTCACGCTCCGGGCGCTCAAGAAGCGCAACCTGGCGAACAAGGTGCACGTCGTCCGGGACGGCGCGGAAGCGCTGGAGTACGTTTTCGCCAACGGCGCTTACCAGGATCGTAGCATCGAACATGCGCCGAAACTCATACTTCTCGACCTGAAGCTTCCCAAAGTGGACGGCTTGGAAGTCCTGCGCAAGATCAAATCGGACGAGCGGACGAAGGCGATCCCGGTCGTGGTTCTGACTTCGTCGCGCGAGGAGTCCGATCTCGTCGAGAGTTACCGGCTCGGGGTCAACAGTTATATCGTCAAGCCGGTGGATTTCGACAAGTTCCTCGACTGCGTTGGCGAGCTGGGACTCTACTGGCTGCTGCTCAATCAGCCTCCGTCTTGAGCCCGCCTCGTCGCCGATCGGCGATGAGCGCTCGCGGCCGCCGATTGTCCATGGATCGGGGACAGCGGGCGTGGACCATAGGGAGAGGAAGCCATGTACAAGGAACTCCGCATCTTAATCGTTGAGGACAGGCCGACCGATGCGGAACTTGTGGAGCGCGAGCTTCACGAGGCGGGGATTGCGTTCGTCTCCAGGCGGGTGGAGACGAAGGAGACGTTCCTCGCGGAATTGGCGGATTTCGCTCCCGACATCGTCCTTTCAGACTACATGATGCCGCGGTTCACGGGCGGCGAGGCCCTGGAACTCGTGAAGGAACGGTTCCCGTCCGTTCCGCTGATTATCGTGACGGGGTCGATGAACGAGGAGACGGCGGTCGAGTGCATGAAGAACGGGGCGGCGGACTACCTGATTAAGGAGCGCCTCGCTCGTCTTGGCCCCGCCGTAAGAGCGGCGCTGGAGAACAAACGGGTGAGAGAGGAAAAGCGCCGGGCGGAGGAGGGCATGCGGCGTTCGGCCCGGGAATGGCGCGGCACGTTCGACGCGATGAACGACGCCATCTGTCTCCTCGACCTGGAAGGAAAGATCGCCCGATGCAACGTCGCCATGCGCGATATGCTTGGGAAATCATGGCAGGAGATCATCGGCCGCCCCTGCTGGGAGCTCGTGCACGGAAGCCCCGGGCCCATCGAGACCTGCCCGTGCGCGCGCATGCGAGAGACCCGCCGCAGGGAGTCCAGCATTCTGGAGGCGAATGGCCGCTGGCTCGACGTCACGGCTGATCCTCTCACCGATGAAGCCAAGCGCCTTACTGGGGCTGTGCACATCATATGCGACATCACCGAGCGACGGAGCGCGGAGCAGGCGCTGCGCGCGAGCGAGGAGCGATACCAGCGGATCACGGAGGCGATCACCGACTACATCTACACCGTGCGCGTGGCGGACGGGCGCGCCGCGGAAACGACGCACGGCCCGGGCTGCCTGGCCGTTACCGGCTACCGGGCGAATGAGTTCGCCAACAACTCCTTCCTGTGGTTCCGCATGGTTGCGGCTGAGGACCGTCCCGAGGTGGAGGAACAGGCGCGGCGGATTCTGGCCGGAGAAGACCCGCCGCCCATCGAACATCGCATCGTCCACAAGAACGGGACCGTGCGATGGGTTAGAAACACCTTCGTCCCCCGTCGCGATAAGGACGGCGCTCTGGTGGCCTATGACGGTTTGATCCAGGACATCACCGAGCGCAAGCGCGCGGAGGAGGCGCTGCGGGAAAGCGAGGCCAAGTACCGAACGCTCGTCGAGAACATTCCGCAGAAGGTTTTCATGAAGGACAGGGATTCCAAGTATCTGTCCGTCAATGAGAGCTTCGCCCGGGATCTCGGTGTTGGGCCAGCGGATATCGCGGGGAAGACGGACTACAGTTTCTTCCCCAAGGATCTCGCCGACAAGTACCGGGCGGACGACCAAAGGATCATGGAATCGGGGCAGACCGATGATCTTGAGGAGAAGTACCTGCAGGAAGGCAAAGAAACCTGGGTCCACACAGTTAAGACGCCGGTAAGAGACGAGAACGGCAGAGTTGTGGCTGTGCTCGGCATGTTCTGGGACATCACCGAGCGCAAGCGCTTGGAAGAGGAGAGAAAGAATCTCGAGGCCCAGTTGCGCCAGCAGCAGAAACTGGAGTCCGTCGGAACCCTGGCCAGCGGGGTGGCGCACGAGATCAACAACCCGATCAACGGAATCATGAATTACGCCCAGTTGATTGCGGATAGAATGGCCCCCGATGATGCGTCGCGCGAATACGCCGTTGAAATCATCCATGAAACGGAGCGCGTGACCGCGATCGTCCGCAATCTGCTCGCATTCGCGAGACAGGAGAAGCAACAGCACAGCCCCGCGAGGATGGCCGACATCGTGAACGCCACGCTTTCTCTCATTCAAAGCGTCATGCGCCATGACCAGATCGCGCTTCAAGTGGACGTGCCGGAGGACCTGCCGAAGATCAAATGCCGCAGCCAGCAGATCCAGCAGGTCCTGATGAACCTTCTGACGAACGCTCGCGACGCCCTCAACGAGCGGTATCCGGGGTATGACGCGAATAAACTGATGAGTATCACGGCGCGCACGATCGAGAAAGAAGGCGCCCGGTGGGTGCGCACGACCGTCGAGGACCACGGCGTCGGAATCGCGCAGGAGATCCGGGATCGTTTGTTCGACCCGTTCTTCACGACCAAGAGCCGCGACAAGGGAACGGGCCTGGGGCTTTCGGTGAGCCACGGAATCGTTCAGGAGCATGGGGGCGAACTGCTGGTCGAGTGCGAGCCCGCACAGTACACCCGTTTTCATCTGGACCTGCCCCTGGACAATGGGTGGTCGTTGGATGGCTCGGAAGCGGACACGGCAGAGAGCGGGGAGGGATGAACCATGGCGCGCATTCTGATTGTAGACGACGAGAAATCCATACGGACCACGCTCTGCGCCTTCCTTCAAGGCGATGGACACGAAGTCGAAGTCGCCGAAGACGCCGACGTCGCCGTCGAACTGTTGGAGAAAGGCGATTTCGACGTGGTTGTCACCGACATTATTCTGCCGCGCGTGAGCGGGGTGGAACTGCTCGAAGTCATCAGGAAGGCCTCGCCGTATGTGCCGGTTGTCATGATGACGGGCGAACCGACCGTGGAAACCGCGACCAAGGCGTTGCGCGCGCGCGCGTTTGATTACCTGTGCAAGCCGGTGACGAAGCAAGCGATTCTCCGAGTCGTAGCCAACGCTTCGAGAGTCAAAGTTCTGGATGATGAAAGACGGGCGCTGGAAGAGGAGACCCGCCAGGACCAGGAGCGCCTCGAGCAGCTGGTGGAGGAGCGAACCCTGGAGTTGCGCGAAAGCGAGGATCGCTACCGCCAGCTGGTCGAGCACTCGCCGGATGGGATCGCCGTTCATCTCGACGGGAAAGTGGCGTTTCTCAACAGGGCCATGGCGGAGATGCTCGGGGGAAGCCCCGCCGATGTTGTCGGAAAACCGGTTGAAGACTTTGTGCGCCCGGACTTCCGGGAAATGGTCCGACAACGGGTTCAGCAGGTCCTTCAGGAGAGAAAGCCGGTCCCCCGCGTCCAGGAAGTCTTTCTTCGCCTCGACGGGACGGACGTCAATGTGGATGTGGCCTCTCTTCCCTTTGTTCATCAAGGGAGACCGGCGGTGCAGGTCGTGGTCCGCGACATCACGGAGCAAAAGCGCTTGGAGGAACAGATCAGGCACACGCAGAAAATGGAGGCCATCGGTCAGCTGGCGGGGGGCGTGGCCCATGACTTCAACAACATTCTGCAGGCGATCATGGGGTACGCAAACCTAGCCCTGCAAGGGCTCTCGCCCGAAACGGATCGCTACGAGGACCTAGTCGAGATCCAGACCGCGGCGGAGCGAGCGGCCGCTCTGACGCGCCAGTTGTTGATTTTCGGCCGCCGGGGAATCTCGCAACCCCGAGACCTCGACCTGAACGAGGTCATAGCCAACTTGATCAAGATGCTTCGACGCGTCATCGGGGAGAACGTCGAACTGGACGTGATTCCCGGCCACGACCTCGGGACCGTCAACGCGGACCCGGGGCAAATGGAGCAGGTGCTGATGAACCTGTGCGTGAACGCCCGCGACGCGATGCCCGAAGGAGGCCGGATCACCATCGAAACGGAGAACGTCCTCATCAACAGCGCTTATTGCCAGACGCATCCGTGGGCTCGACAGGGACGCTACGTCCTCCTGACGGTGTCTGACACCGGGGCCGGCATGTCCCCGGAGGTGCAGAAGCGCATCTTCGAGCCCTTTTTCACAACGAAGGGGGAAGGGAAAGGGACCGGCCTGGGTCTGGCCACTGTTTACGGCATCGTCAAGGAACATGAGGGATACGTTTACGTTTACAGCGAGGTTGGCAAAGGAACGATCTTCAAGATGTACCTGCCGGTCGTCAACCGAATTGCGAGAAGCGTGGAGCGGAGAATCGAGGGCCCCGTGCCTGGGGGACGGGAAAGAATCCTGCTCGCCGAGGATGATGAGGCGATCAGGAACATAGCCGCCCGCATCCTCGAAGGGGCGGGCTATGCCGTGCTGACCGCCTCGGACGGCATCGAAGCGGCGAGAGTGTTCGAATCCGAGAAGGACCGCGTCGATCTGGTCCTTCTCGATGCGGTCATGCCGAAGATGAGCGGGCGTGAGGTGTATGCCCGGATCAAGACGATCACACCGAATATGCCGATCCTGTTCAGCAGCGGGTATGCCACGGATTCCATCGATCCCGGTTTCTTCCGTACGGAGGGGGTGAACCTGCTCCAGAAGCCCTACAGCCCGGACGACCTGCTGCGCCAAGTGCGGGAAGCGTTGGACAGGGACTACGAGCGTGTGCGAAGACGCGATGCAGGAATATGAAAGAACGCGGGGTGGGCGTCCCGCCCATGTGTTTACAGGCATCCACGGGCAGGATGCCCGCGCCGCTATGCAGAGGTCCTTCCATGAGTGAGAAAGCGCGCGTGTTGATCGTCGACGACGATGACGGCGTCAGAAGATTGCTCTCTCGGCAACTGGCGGCGCTGGGGTGCGCGTGCGCGGCGGTCAAGGACGGCGGCGCGGGCCTCGAGGCGCTGAAGGGGGGCGATTTCGACGTGGCGCTCATCGACCTCCAGATGCCCGTGATGGACGGCCTGGAATTGCTCGCCGCTCTTCAAGAGGCGGGTGTCGCCGCCGTGCCGGTCGTCTTGTCGGGTTGGGGGGACGTCTCCAGAGCCGTCGAGGCTATGAAGCGGGGGGCGTTCGACTTTCTGGAAAAGCCCGTCGCGGCCGATGCCGTGGCGCGCGCCGTCGAGAGGGCGAGTCTGCACAGCCGGGTCGCCCGCCAGGCCAGGACGATGACCCGCCTGGCCGAGCAGTGGGAATCCACCTTCGACGCGTCGCCCGACATGATGGTTGTCTTGGACCAGGAACGGCGGATATTGCGATGCAACGAGGCGACCGCCGAGAGAATAGGGACTTCGAAAGAAAGCCTCATTGGCCGGTTCTGCCATGAGGCGCTGTGCGGCGAGGACGATCCTCCCGCTCTTTGTCCGTTCCATGAAGCCCCCGGCGACGGGTCGGGCAAGACCATTGAGGTCCATCATCCGCGGTGGAAAGGCCATTTCGAGCTCTCGCTGGTTCCGATACGCGATGGGTCTGGGGAGATTTGGGGCGCCGTGCACATTGCGCACGACATCACCCAGCGCAAACGAGCGGAGGAGGCCCTGGGAGAAGCCCATGCGGAGACCGAGCGCCTCCTTGCGTCTATCTTGTCCATCCTGATCGGCGTGGGCGAGGACGGCAAGGTCGCCCGATGGAACACGGCGGCGGAGAGCGCCTTCGGAGTTCCAGCCTCCGCGGCCATCGGGAAGTCCTTTGGGGAATGTGACATTCACTGGGACTGGGAGACGGTCCTCAAGCAGATCGAGACGCGCCGGGCGGCGGGCCGGCCCGCGCGACTGGACGAAATCCGGTATGCGCGGAGCGACGGCCAGGAGGGCATTCTCGGGCTGACCTTTAGCACGATCACCAAAGAAACCGGGGAGCGATCGGGTTTCCTCTTGATAGGGGCCGACATAACGGAACGCAAGTTCCTGGAGGCGCAGCTGGCTCAAGCGCAGAAACTGGAAGCGATCGGGCATCTTGCCGCCGGAATCGCCCATGAGATCAACACCCCGACGCAGTACGTGGGAGACAACACCCGCTTCCTTCAGGAAAGCTTCGCCGATCTTGTCGGGGTCCTCAACACGTACGATCAACTGCTGTCGGCGGCCCGCCAAGGGACTGTGACCGCGGAGACCGTCGACCGGGTCGAGGGGGCGGTCAAAGAAGCCGATGTCGCCTACCTGATCCAGGAAATCCCAAAGGCGATCCAGGAATCGCTCGAGGGCGTGGAGCGAGTCGCGCGGATCGTTCGGTCGATGAAGGAGTTCTCTCATCCGGGGGGAGCGGAGAAGACGGCCGTCGACCTCAACAAGGCGATTGAGAACACCATCACCGTGGCCCGCAATGAGTGGAAATACGTGGCCGACACGGTCACGGAATTCGACCCGGACCTTCCCCTCGTGTCCTGCCTGCCCGGCGATTTCAACCAGGTGATTCTGAACCTGATCGTCAATGCGGCGCACGCCATCGCCGACGTGGTGGGCGATGGCTCGGCCGGCAAGGGAACGATCGCGATCGGCACGCGACGCGACGGCGACTGGGCGGAAATCCGGGTCCGCGATACGGGCCCCGGCATCCCGGAGTCGATCCGAGGCAAAATCTTCTCCCCCTTCTTCACCACCAAGGAAGTCGGCAAGGGGACCGGCCAGGGATTGGCGATCTCCCGTTCCGTCGTGGTCGACAAACACGGCGGAAGCATTCGGTTCGAGACGCAGGAGGGGAAAGGGACCACGTTTATCATCCGTCTGCCGATCGGTTCGAAGCATTAGGAGGTCGGTATGAAGAGCCGCATCTTGTTTGTCGACGATGAGCCGGCGATTCTCCGCGTGTTTGGGCGCATACTGCGCGACCAGGCCAAAATGTGGGACATGCATTTCGCGCTCAGCGTGGATGAGGCCTTGGAGAAGATCGTCGGGACCAAGTTCGACGCCGTTGTTTCGGATATCTCGATGCCGGGCAAGGACGGGTTCGCACT
>Ga0315274_10012420_pt1 | contig 12150 bp, 16 predicted proteins | sample YL17G02_20_MG_FD_203700 | JGI IMG/M metagenome (GOLD analysis project Ga0315274, IMG submission 203700) | Sediment microbial communities from Yellowstone Lake, YNP, Wyoming, USA - YL17G02_20 | ecosystem: Environmental > Aquatic > Freshwater > Lake > Sediment | place: USA: Wyoming | collected... | reverse complement strand
AACTCTTCGCTTAGAGTTAAGCCTTCAGGCGATATCTGATTTATATCAATCTTCACCCCGCTCTTCCTCCCTATTCATAGCCCTACCCTTTAGGAAGGGCGGAGTTCACGGCTTCCTATGCAGTTTCTCTTTAAGCGCTTTCTCTACAAAGTCCGGCACAAAACTGGATAAATCTGCACCTAAAGAAGCCGCTTCTTTTAAAAGTTTTGCGGAAAGATAACTGAATGATTCCTGGGGCATCAAAAAAATAGTCTCGATATCAGGCGAGAGTTTTCTGTTAGTCAAGGCCATCTGGAATTCGTATTCAAAATCAGAAAGCATGCGTAACCCGCGAATCAAAACCTTGGCTTTCTGTTTATGCGCAAAATCAATAACCAGGCCATCAAAATCAGAGACTACTACACTATTAAGTCCGGCTGTCGCTTTCTTAAGCATTGCCACTCTTTCTCTTACGTTAAAAAGCGGCTTCTTGTGGGGATTGTGAGCCACTGCCACTATCACCTCTTGGAATATCTCCTGAGACCTCTTGATAAGGTCAATATGGCCGTAGGTGACAGGGTCAAAAGTGCCTGGATATATGGCTGTCTGACACATAGGTTAACTTTCTTTATTTGTATAGAACGAAAGCTTGGTATCGCCGTATCTGGCTTCTTTAACCAAAACTAGCTTGCCGTTCTCTCTGGGTAGCTCGTCCTTCTTAAAATGCTGTATCACAATAAAACCATTGGGCGCTAATATATCATAAGCCCCTAATATTTGCAAGGCTTTTTTTGACAACGGCTGCTCTTGCAAGTTACCCGTTGATCCCGAGCCCCTCTTGTTTGATTTATCACAGGGGCGAGGGACCAAAGTCTTAGGATAAGGAGGATCCAAAAAGACAATATCAAACACCTGCCCTGACTTATAAAATGACACAATTGCCCTTTCTGCCTCTTGAGGATATAAGGCACAGGCTGTCAGCTTCAAGGATGCGATATTTTTCTTAATCGCAAGCAGGCAATCCCTGTTATATTCTACCAAAGTTAAATCTGAAGCGCCCCTGGATAGGGCCTCAAAGCCAACTGCCCCTGAACCTGCAAATAACTCTAAGAAAGACAGGCCTCTGATATCACCCAGGATGTCAAACAGGGCCTTCCTCACCTTATCTTGAGTAGGCCGAATACCCTTGAGAATCTTTATAACCCTTCCTTTATATTGACCTGAGATTATGCGCATATTTATCCTACTGTTATAAACTGTTCATACTCGGGAAACCTTTGCAAGAGTTTATTTTTCAGGGGAATATTCTGCCGCGCCTCTAATCTCGAATCCGTGCTTATAAGTTTTATCGCCTCATCGCGGGTCTTCTTTAATAACTGCATCTGGGTTAAGGGATTGGCAATCTTAAGCTCTGTCAGGCCGTGCTGTCTTTGGCCGAAGAATTCACCCGGGCCGCGGATCTTTAAGTCCTCTTCGGCAATACGGAACCCGTCGCTGTATTTAACCATTGCCTCCAGGCGTGCTCCTGACTCCGCTGTCTGGGCATCGGATATCAGTATACAATAGGATTCCTCGCTCCCCCTTCCTACACGGCCGCGCAACTGGTGCAATTGGCTCAGGCCAAAACGCTGGGCGTGCTCAATAATCATGCAGGTGGCATTGGGTATATCGATACCTACTTCTAATACTGTAGTCGAAACAAGGATATCTAATAGCCCGTTTTTAAATTCCAGCATTGTTTTTTCCTGCTCTTGTTGTTTTAATCTTCCGTGGATAAGCCCCAACTTAAATTCCTTGAATTCACCGGACTTTAACTTGCTATACATCTTTTTCGCCCCGGCAATATCCAAGACATAAGACTCTTCAATCACAGGGTAAATAATATAGGCCTGATTACCCTGCCTCAGTTCTTCTTTGGCTATAGCATAGGCCTCTAATCTCTTGTCTTCGCTAAATCTTATCGTCTTAACCGGCAGGCGTCCGGGCGGAAGTTCAGTTATAACAGAAATGTCTAAATCTCCGTAGAGAGTAATCGCCAGAGTCCGCGGTATAGGTGTGGCAGTCATAATTAATACTTCGGGGTTTCTGCCTTTTTTGGGTAGCAGTGCGCGCTGCCCTACCCCAAATTTATGCTGCTCATCAATGACTACTAACCCCAGATTCTTAAACTCCACGTTTTCTTCTAATAAAGCGTGCGTGCCGATTATTAAATCTATCTGGCCATCTTTTATCTGGCGATAAATCTTTTCTTTCTCTTTGGCAGGCAGGCTACCGGTCAGAAGTCCGACTTTGACTTTTTCTTCTGGTGACGCGGTGACGCGGTGACATTGTGACCTTATTTTCTCATAATGCTGCCTGGTCAATATTTCTGTGGGAACCATAAAGGCAACCTGATACCCGCCCTGGATTGCGATGATGCTGGCAATGGTTGCCACCACGGTCTTGCCCGAGCCCACATCACCCTGCAGTAGTCTCTGCATTGCTTGAGGACTCGCCATATCTTGCTTTATTTCTTGGATAACTTTTTCCTGTGCCTGAGTTAACTTAAAAGGTAAACGCGTGACAAAATTCTTCAGCAATTCACCGTCTATCCTATGGACAATGCCTTTCTTTTCTCTCTTTTTCAACTTCCGTAAGGCCAAGGGTAGCTGAAAGAGAAAAAATTCTTCAAAGGCGAGCCTGCGGTAAGCCTCTTTCTGCGTTTCAAAATTATCGGGAAAGTGTATAAAGCGCAGGCTCTGGGCAAGATTTAAAAGTCCGTTCCTTGCTCTTATATCGTAAGGCAGGAAGTCATTGATATGCCCAAGATATTCATCAAGTGCATTTTTAATAATCTGGCGCAAATTACGCTGGGTTATGCCTTCAGGCAAGGTATAAACAGGGACAATCCTGCCTATATTAAGGGGACCCTCCCCTTCGCCAGAAACAATCTCAAACTCAGGAGAATTCATTTGCAGTCTTGCGCCGTAGCGTTCTATCTTACCGTACAAGATTAAAGTCAGCCCTACCTTAAAATACTCCTTTAAATACGGCTGGTTAAACCAGACGCAAAATATCTTTCCGCTCTGATCACCCACCGCCACCTCAATGATGCTAAAACCTCTGCGCCTGAAAGAGCTGCGTTCTCCTTTAGCCAGAATTTCTGCTTTTATGGTCTGGGTTTCTCCTTCCTGAAGCCTGGATATGGAAGTAAAATTGGTGCGGTCTTCATAACGCCTGGGAAAATAATACAAAAAATCTTCTATGGTATTTATACCGAGCGAGCTGAATAGCTTAGCTCTTTTAGGGCCGATGCCTTTTAAATACTGGATAGGAGCTGATAGAGATTTGTCCACAACACCCATTATACTATATAATTTGGATGAGATAAAGCCTAAAGGGTGACCTGCGCTTCTTGGGATTCCGGTAGGGATTTTTCCGGTAAAGACGGCTCTTCCGGGTGTGTTTTGGGTTTTGTCTTGCCTGGTTTCACTTCTATTTCCAGCGCCTGCGTAGAATAGGTTTTATTTCCTATCTTAATGGTGCTAGGCTCAATCTCGAATTTTCCTACATCAGTAGGGGCTAAGACAAAGGCATAGACGAGAATGGTCTTGACATTACTTTTAACAAAAGACATCGTAGAAGACTGAGCCTGGGATAACACGCTAAAGCCTCTAAACTTAGGCAGCTGTGGCGCAGGCACAGCCTTATCGGAGGAGGTAATGATTATTTTATAGGTCAGGTCGTCATCGGTAGTAATACTCGTCTTATCCGCCTCGGCCTTAATCTCCGTCTCGGCAAAGGAGGCAGCGATAAATGCAAATACAAAAATGGCTAAGCTTACAATTATCTTTTTCACTCTTAAATTTTTAACACACTGTTGTCAATCTGTCAATGCCTTTTGCTAACGCTCTCATAATTTCATCCGCTAAGCCTTGCTGTTTTTTTGTTTTATAAGCCTGCGGCAGGTTTCAATGATATTCATCATCTCCCCTTTTGTCTTGGCGCGGGAAGACAGCTCTCTCAAAGGGCGCACCTTGCGTAACCCCTTGGTATACCAGCTGAAGAATTTACGGAACGTTACCACTCCGATTCTTTCTCCGTAGAAATCAACACAACCATCCAGGTGTTCAGTCATCGTCCTGACAATCTCATTTATGGCGGGTTTCTCAGAGAGTTTCCCTTTTCTTAGAAACTCTTGAATTTCTTTAAATATCCAGGGGCTCCCTAATGCACCTCGCGCAATGGCTACCCCATCACAGCCCGTCTGGTCAAACATCTTCTTTGCTAAAGGCGCTGAGAATATATTACCGCTGGCAATGACCGGAATATCCAAAGCCTCTTTTACCTTGCGGATTATCTCGTAATCCACTTCTCCGCTATAACCCTGCATCCTTGTTCTCCCATGAATAAATAATCCGTTGATGCCTGCATCTTGCGCTGAAAGAGCCGCATCTACGGCATTAATTGAATTTATATCCCAGCCAGTGCGTATTTTTACAGTAACCGGGACTTTGGAATTTTGTACCAAGATTTTAAGCAATTTTTGCAACTTTTTAGGCTCCTTTAACAAACCTGCGCCTTCGCCCCTGCGCACAACCTTCTTTACCGGACAGGCGGCATTAAAATCCAGGATATCAAAGACGCGTCCTTTTAACACTTCCAGAGCCTTGAGAATAAATTTATCCTCGCATCCTAACAACTGTATACCTAAGGGCTTGTCTTTAGTATTTGTCGCTAACATATGCTGCGTCTTTATACTTTTATGGCTGATTGAACGGCAATTAATCATCTCTACGAAGGCAAGCTCACAGCCGAAGTTACGGTTAAGCAGACGAAAGGGCAAATCGCTCACCCCTGCCATAGGCGCAAGGATTAGATTAGATTTTAATTTTAAATTACCGATTTTAAGCATCGTTTGTATTATACAAAAAACCCGCATTCTGCGGGGATTTTTGTTTATATCTAACCTGCCTGCTATTTCTTATTTTTTGTAAAGGTTTACTTTAGCCATGAATGTGTCTATCGCAGAAAGAACTAAAAATGCCAATAGCAGATAAACCAGGAATGAAATTACTTTCTTAATCTTTTTCTCTGAAAAACGCGGGGTCTTACTGTATCTATAATAAGTCTTGCCGGATTTTTCCACCTCGCCCTTGGGTTCATATTTATAGAAGAACCGTTTTAGAAAAGGTTTCTTTTCCATATTACCTGAATCGATAGTGCTTCTTCACCGGCTTTTTTATGTTCCAGGTACAGGATAAACCTTTGGGAAAGACCACAAAGTCACCCTTGCCAATACTTACTGCTTTACCGTCTTTAACATCTACGGTAACTTCTCCTTCCAAAAAATAGCACTCTTCTATGCTATCATAACTCCAGTTAAAACGCGAGGCTTCTTTTTCCCAAATCGGCCATTCAAAGACGCCCATCTTCTTCAATTGCTCCTGGCTTAATTTCTGCACTTTGATTTCCATCTTTATCCCACCTTCCTATTTTCAACTAATTCTACCTTGACTGCTTTCATATAAAGCGACAAGGGAACTGAAGGGTTAAGATAATCGAGTTTTAAAAAAGGCCACATCGGCAAAAAGAAAGGCAAGGCCAGCAGGTCTCCTGCGGTATTCCTGATAAACCGCAGAAAATTATCAAGTTTCACAATTAACGGTGACCCTAAACCAGCTGTCTTTACGATTTGGAAACCCCTCGGCTCCAGAAGTTCCTTAAGACTTCTTATGGTATATCCATCCCGCACATGTCCTCCGTTTTCAGGTAAATCGATACGGCCTAGATTATTTTTAGGATGCAATGCAAATGGACAACAGAGATGCAATACCCCCTTAGGACGTAAAATATCATAAAAGTATCCAATAATAGCACGGTCGTCTTTAATATGTTCCAGGGTCTCACTACAAATAATTTGGTCGAATTTAAGGTTTAATCTGGGTAAATTGTAGAGATTGAGCACTTCAAAACTGAGGCGTTTAGAATCAGCATTGATTGCAGAAAAGAAAATGCGGTTTCTCTCTACCTGCGATACATCCCCTGTTATACCAAGAACGCGGTTGCCTAATTTATAGGCAGCGTAACCAAGCGCACCATTGCCGCATCCTGCATCAAGAGTATCAATGGAGCCTGGAATAAAAAATTGCGGTAAAAAACGGTAACGAGACCTCGCATGTATATCCAACCCGGGGAAAAATAAGCGCTTGCCCAGAATTTTTATCCACCCCAAATAACTCCGGTACAGCGGTAATTCTTTAAAATCATCCATCGGAACTTATCTTTTATAAGGAAATCCTCTTTAATTCTTCTAACATCTTTATCCTGGCTTCATTTGTAACAGCAGGAACAGCGTGGAAATATTTATGCAAAACCACTTTCAGCCCGCATAGTTCAAAAGTTCCGATTTCTGTAACTTTTTTAAGGCTGTCTTGGTATCCGCGTTGCGCATAATCCTCTTCCGAGCCTCCGGTAGTGTTAAATATGATAACTTTCTTATCAGGCAAAAGGCCGTGCAGCCCTTTTTCATCAGCCACATAGGCAAAGCCATAGGAAAATACCCTATCAATATAACCCTTAAGTATAGCCGGCATCCCAAACCACCAGATAGGGTAAATAAAAATCAGCATATCCGCATTCTTTACGTATCCCTGCTCCCTCTTAATATCCTCCGGCGCCTGCCCCTGCTTAAAAGCAACGAAATCGCTTCCGCTAAGCACAGGGTTAAATTTTATTTCATACAGGTCACGCACCTCAAAGGGGCTACCGCTTCTCCTTAACTTATCCTCTACCAATTCCTTAATGGCATGGTTAAAACTCTTTGGATTAGGATGCGCATAGATAATTAAGTACTTTATAATGACCTCCTGCTTTGCATTTCAAAGAAATAGAATCGTTCCCTTTACTCTATTATTCCTTTAAATCCTCTTTTAAATCCGCAGCTTCATTTGCATCAATGATGCCGTCTTTATCTTTGTCATACTCTTCTTCTATCGCAGTGTCCACCTTCGCCTTACCAGAAGTTTTAATCAACTGATGTTTATCTTGGAGTAATGCCTTTACTTCATCTGGCTCAAGCCAGCCATCTGAATTCTTATCATATTCCGCCTCCAGAGGCGTATTTACCCTCGAGCGTGCATGCCTCCAGCAAAGCCTTCTCTCTTTGGCATCAATCACACCGTCATTATTTATATCAATGCGCTCTTTCTCTAATTTTTTCCAGGCTGATAACTCATTGCTATCAACTATTCCGTCATTATTTGTATCCGCTCTCTTTTTCCACCAGGTATTTACCCTATAACGCTGATTATGTTCCCACTCTTTCTCCATATGCATTTCTTTTCTATCCACTGCTCCATCCTTATTTCTATCTGCATGCTTAAATTTTGCATCCATCCCTTCCTGCCTTGCCGCTGCTACAAAGGGGGACACCGTCACCAGGACTACAACCAACATGAAAATTTTCCGTACCATACCTCTCCTCCCTCCGCAAGTAACCAGAAACTTTAGTTCGTTTTTCCGCCTAGTAATTCATACTAAACGAACCTTGCATTCTTTGCATTTCTTTGCCATTTCAGTTTTTATTATACTCCCCTCAATTAAAAATTCAATGCTGATATTAGTTCCTCCATTGATCCTCAAGCGAAGCGAAGGACCTAAATTCAGCTTGGGATATAGGCAGGATAACTATTTAGAAGCGCTCCCGGTTTTTCTTTTGCGCCCTGCTTTCACCACAACACACAGATACTTGGCAATAGAAGCTAGTTTGCCATTTTCGTAGGGAAATTCCTTACAATGGGCAGGCTTGAGGTTATAATCAATCTTATGAATGGCGCACAGGCCTTCGCCAGTGACAAAGGTACATGGCTCATCCTCCAGGCTCGTGCCGACCTTATATCCGGAAAGATAACTATCATCTTCTTCCAGATGGAAAAAATCTCCGCCCTTTATCCCCAGCGCCAGTATTTTCTTTGCCTCTTCTAAATCTACCCATGCCCCCAGGCGGCAACACTTTTCTTGGGTCTTGCATTCGCGACACTCAACCTTCTTCTTTCTTTTCATATATAGACCTTCCTGATAGGTATATTATATCTAATTGTTTTGCTTACCTCCGTCTAAAATGCAGATAAATCCTGCCCCAGCCTTTTTCGGTCTTCTCTAAACGGGAATAAAACCGGCGGATTTCTTTATTATTCAAGAAATTAAGGATGCGTTTCTTAACGCTATCACTGGCTGCGCCATAAGCAATCTCTACCATCCTGGCACGTTTATCCACTGCTTCCTGAATAACCTGCGCGATCTTCTCTTCCATGTCAGAGATTACCGGATAAACATTTAATTTTAACTTCATCTTGTCTAGCCGCCTGTCTTTTTTTTGCCCTTAAAACGGAACGGCTTTTTGCCATTACTGCTTTTGCGCCGGGTTTTAGGCCCTACATGGCTTTTTTGCCAAGGCTTAACTCCTACCTCGCTTTTGTTCCAGGGCTTCGGCTCTCCTTCTGCCTTCTGCCAAGGACCAGGCTCTCCGCGTTCTTTCTGCCAAGGTTTCTTTTTCCGCCAACGCATAGGATTCTCTTGGTTTTTGCGCTCGGCTAAAGGCTCTGTAATTCCAGCTGCAAGGCGCCGCCTCATAAAACTACGTGAGCGCCTTCCGCCTTTATATCCGCCCTCTCTATTAAAATCCGGTTTATTCCAGGTATTATTCTTCTGCTCTGGCCTAATCACCTCTTTTGGTCTTTTAGGCAGCCCCGGCTCAACATTAATTGGCCTACCCATCAACTCTCTGCCATTTAATGCGGCTATTGCGGCTTTGGCCTCCAGCTCATCAGGCATCTCCAAGAACCCAAAACCCCTGGATCCTTTCCTTTTCTTGTCCATAACAATCGTCACAAAAGACACTCTTCCAAAAGGCATAAAGAGTTTATGCACATCTCTTTCTCTGGCATCAAATGCCAAATTACCCACAAATATATTCAATTTAATCTCCTATTATTAATATTATACTCTCACGAATAAAAAAACCCAAGCAAAATTAGGCTTGGGATTAATGTAAAGGTATCACTTGCGGTTTTCTTATAAAATTGCTATTTTCTCTTCTAGGCCAAAATCCAATCCTCCTTGCCACAAATCTCCATCTATTTTTTGGCACCAAACAACCTTTGCAGCCTTACTAATGGGCCTATCAAAAAATAAAGGGGCATTTATAATAGCTTTCACGCTCTCGTTTAGATTAAGAGAGAAATTACCTATGATACCTGCTCCCCTTGCAGATAAATCTTTCAATAAGAAACGTTTTTCTCTGCCTTCGTCCGTAATTAAAGAAACTGAATCATTAAGTACGAATCTTTGATAATCTCTACGGTAATGCACAACACTGCCTTTCTCCGTGGCTAAGATTCGCTATATCAATTATATATCTTTAATTTAATTTTACAACAAAAAAATCCCAAGCAAAATTCAGTTTAGGACTAAAGGGTGTCACTTTGGGGAACGTCCCCTTATTTCTCGTTGGAAATTATCTAAACAGTGCCTTTATGTCTGGCCGGGTGACAATGTAGAGAATAATCGAATATATTATCACATAACAGATAATGGCAATTGTGGCAATGGGGTCTTTTAAAATATAAATTAGTGACAAATTAATTACCAGGCTCCAGGAAGACAAAAAAATGCACAGATATCTTGCCCATGATTTTCTCATGCAAAAGTTTATGCCGCAGATTAAATAAGCAAAACCCAGGTAAACTCTATCTATATTCCCTAGCAAGCTGGTCAAATTTATATTTCGGTCTCGTAATGTATAAAATATTATTACATAAGCGAATATATAAAAATGCCAAATACAAATTGCGCCAACTATAATGTTTAATAAATATACTTTAGATATCTTCATTTTTTATCCCCCTTTGCCCCTATTATACCCCTCCCCACCAAAAATTTCAATTTCTATCTATAGGAAGCGGGAAATTGATCCTGAGCGAAGCGAAGGACCTAAAGCAAAATTCCGCTTGGTATTAATTTATTTTTGAGACACTCCCTATTGGACAAAGAACACTTTCCAGATTGGTTCGGACAGTGTTCTTACTTAAGTCGGATTGAATATGCTATCAATGCCTATTATACAAATAGTATATTGTTGCTTCGTTAAATTTTTTCTCATACTCGCGTTCTTTATTTATAGACACACTCATCGTATCAGTAATTTTTAATACTGACCATGTGATGAGAATCACAAAAGGTAACAATTTTAATACAAAATAAATTTCTCTCTTGTGCCTTCTATATGATACGGGAATACTTTTATACCAAAGAATTTTATCTATCAAAGTTATTATTTTCTTTTTGTTAATATCTGTGAATTCAGCACCCATACTAAAAAAGGAGGCCTTGCCTTTCTTTATCGAAGAGACATGTCTTACTTTACCTTTCCCTCTCAAAGGATAATTCGCTAGGCGTGTCATAATTTCAAAATCAATATCATCGCCTAAGTTTATCCGTTCCTTAGCGTACACTTGAAAACCTCCAAAACTTATATCGTCTAGATAGGCGCGAAAAACCCGCGGCCTCTCCATAGAGGTTCTCAGTCTTACACTTCCGCCTAAATCCAACCTTTTATAATCTCTCTGCTCAATCATAACAACCTCCCTTTGAAACCACAGATAGATTGGAGCCGCTTCTATTTTTTAATGAGGCCACAACTTACGGAACGAAGTGAACGTAAGTTGTCTGGCCGAATTAATCCTTGCTGCCTTTGGCAGCAAGGATCTTCGCTCATCAACATTATACTCCCCAAACCAAAAATCCCAAGCCCTTTTCGAGCTTGGGATTCAAAAATCATACCCGTCCCCTATTTCCGCTAGATTGAGTAGTTACACCTTTTATTTATTTAGAATGTACTTAATAAGATCTTTAAAGACTACAAAAATATCTGCGTTGATATTGGACATAAATATGCTTAAACCAATAAATACCCAAATTCCATATAAGACATAAAACATAGTCTTGATATCGCCAACGATGACATATCCAAAACAATTTCTTGCTATCAAGCTTCCAATAATTGGAATAGCAAGATAAATACCGAAATAAATATTTTTTTTGTTATTTTTTATGTAATTCTTTTCAGATTTTAAAACGGTCGGTAAATAATGGTAGTTACCCGTTATTGCTGCTTTTAAATAGACACATAACTCATTGCTTAGATTCTCAAATGTTGATTTTTCTGGAGAATATACCCAAGACAAATAACTATCTAGAGATTTAATTGAATAATTAATTTTATTTTTACCTAATCTATTTTCAAAATATAATTCTATTTCACGCAAATTTAGTGATGCACTCTCAATCAAGGAAATTAATTTATCCTTATCTGATATTGATATATTAGTATATTTTTGTAATTGATCGGATAAATATATGGCATTGATCAAATATAAAATTAATTTGTACGATGCTTCGTGGGGATGATTCTTTTTAATCGTTGACAAGAAAACAATGTATAAAACTAATGCAGACCCAAAGAATGCACTAATAATTACAGGAATTATTGTCAAAATAATAAACATGGCTTTTAAAATGTTAAAGTCAAGTGGCAATTTATGAACAAATAGTGAGAACAAAAGAAAAACTATTATATAAAGAGACATATATGCATATAAAATAAATCTTTTCTTGTCGCCTAAATATTGGAATTTTAATGGTAAGCTAGACAAGGGGTATTTAATTTTCTTATTAAGAAATGGGAAAAGCTTAGGAAAATTTGGCATAATCCATGTATATGTAAACAATGCTAAACACCCTGAGAGTAGCGTATATCTTAACCATACTGGGTTATACAAGTTTGTTTTCGAAAATTGCTGAAAGAGATTAAAAATACCCAAATTATTTATATAATTGTAATAAATTATGGTTGATGCAGTTATGACCATAATACATATCGTAGCTATAATAGTTATCACCAAATTATTATTCCATTCCACGACCTTGACACCGTCTTTAAAGAGATTGACATTGTCAATCTCTACGTCATCGAAGTCACGATGCTTTGTTTTTATTTCGATATATTTATCTATAGTATTCATTTTCATAACCTATTTGGTGCCATCCTACTTGTAGTTTTTGGGGACTGTCCTTTTGGTCCCACTACAAAATAACTCCCCTATATGACGAGTTTCGCAACTGGATTTATTC
>Ga0315274_10012419_pt1 | contig 12150 bp, 12 predicted proteins | sample YL17G02_20_MG_FD_203700 | JGI IMG/M metagenome (GOLD analysis project Ga0315274, IMG submission 203700) | Sediment microbial communities from Yellowstone Lake, YNP, Wyoming, USA - YL17G02_20 | ecosystem: Environmental > Aquatic > Freshwater > Lake > Sediment | place: USA: Wyoming | collected... | reverse complement strand
GCGGTGATCTATACCGCCGCCCGCCGCATGTGTTTTTTGGGGTACTGCAGATTATCCTTGCAGGGATTTGTAACCGGGTCCTTCGGTGAAGTATTGGCGGTTGACCGGGGTATCGGCAGTCAGGTCCACCACTTCGCCGGCCTCCAAGGCACGCACGCAGTTGAGTTTCACCGGCTGCCCTTGATGGTCGACACCCTCGAAATGTCCGCTAAGGCCGACCTTGCTGATCAACTCACCGCCGCGGGCTTTATAAGCCGACGGCACTTCATCTTCGGGGAAGATGGCTTTGAAGGGGCATTCTGGCACGCAGGCCCCGCAGTCGATGCAGGTTTCTGGATCGATATAAAACATCGGCCATTCATCCTGAGGTTTTCCGGGTACGATGCATTCCACTGGGCAAACATCCACGCAACCGCCGTCGCGCAGACATAAACTGGTAATTACATAGGTCATAGGTTCCTCCTGTCCTTGAGAACATTCTGAACATTGTCGAAGGTTTCAGAATTAGCCGCTGAAACCTCATGAAAATTGTAGCCTTGCTCCATCCCTTTGTCAAGCAGAAGTGTATTCTTGACAGGATTTGTCTTTATTAGTATCATGAATTTCAGTTAAACCATTTCGGGCTTTCCGGATTTTACGTGAAGGACATACCCCTGATGCGGCACCTTTTCACGGCAAAGTCCGAAGAGTTCATATTTCTAATAGGAGGCCAACATGTTGTACGAGCTCGTAGAAAAACTGGATAAGAAATTCGGATTTGACCGCGCCAGGGCGCATTGCGATGTGCCTTGCGGGATTTATGATCCCATCCTCCCTCAAATTGCAGCCCTGACGGTCGTGCGGATGATCGACCTGATGGCAGCTTTCGACAAGGACCATGCGGAAAAAGACCTGGCCTACTTTAACACCATGACTCGGTATATCGCGGTGAAAGAAGAACATGCCGAGAAGGTCAAGCAGGATGTGCGCGTGATCTGGGGGGATTACTTCAAAGCCCAGCATATCGAACAATATCCCGAGCTGCAGGCTCTGACCCACGAGATCATGTCCCTCGGCTCGAAGTGCCGCCAGACAGTTGACCGTGAGGTGGCGTTGAAGCTGGTGGATAAGCTCAACCGGTTTGCTGAAATCTTCTGGGCAACCAAGAATGTGGCGGTCAAGCGCGCAAAATCGCCGTATGCTCCGGCCCTGGAGCTGGTCTATCCGAACCTGTAAATAGGTTTATGATCAAATTTCTCAGGGTCACAGGCCGCAGCCTGGAGCCTGATTTTCAGGAAGGGGATTTTGTGGTGGTAAGCAAAATCCCCTTGCTCATTCGGCCCGCCTGCCGCGGCGATGTGGTTGCTTTTCACAAGCCGCCCTACGGCTTGCTGATCAAACGGGTCGAGTATCTCACCCACGCGGGGGCGTTGTTCGTGCTGGGGACGCATACTGCCAGCATGGACAGTCTCCAGTTTGGCCCCATCCGCAGGCAAGATGTGCTGGGGAAAGTGATCGGGCATATCAAAAAACCCAGGCGGGAGTAATTATTGGCACCCCGTTCCTCACAATCTCCTGGCGTTTCCCCTTTTCTGGTCGCCATTTTTGGAATCACAGCCGCCTCCACCGCGGCGATCTTCATCCGTTATGCCCAGCAGGGGGGCGCCCCTTCGTTGGTGATTGCCGCCTGCCGGTTGTCGATCGCCACACTCGTGCTGGCGCCGTGGGCCCTCAGCCGGAGGCGGGCTGAGCTGGCTGCCCTCACGCGGCGGGAGCTGGGCCTGGCGCTGCTCTCGGGCCTGTTCCTGTCGTTGCATTTTGCTACCTGGATCAGCTCGCTGGAATACACCACTGTAGCCAGCTCGGTTGTGCTGGTGACAACCACCCCGTTGTGGGTGGCGGTGCTCTCGCCTATCACCTTGCGTGAACCGATCACGCGCGGACAGCTGGTGGGAATGCTGGCGGCGTTAGCGGGCGGCGTGGTGATCGGGGTGAGCGATGCGGGCGATACGGCGGCGCGCAACCCGCTGCTGGGCGATCTGCTGGCGCTGGCGGGGGCGATGATGGCGGCCAGTTACATCATCATTGGGCGGCGCCTGCGCAAGAAGATGTCGCTGGTCAGCTATACGTTCGTGGTTTACGGCGCGGCAGCGGTGATGCTGGTGATATTCATGCTGACGGGCGGGTATTCGCCGCTGGGGTATCCGTCGGTGGCTTACTTGTGGTTTGTGCTCCTGGCCCTGATCCCGCAGCTGCTCGGGCATTCCAGCATTAACTGGGCGCTGGGGTATCTTTCGGCGGCCTCGGTGTCCACGATCCTACTGGGCGAGCCGATCGGTTCCACCATCCTGGCGGCGATCCTGCTGCACGAGACGCCCGGGGTGGTGAAGCTCTTGGGGGGGGTGCTGATCCTGGCGGGAATCTATGCGGTGGCACGCAGCGAATAAGAATTTACAGGATGTACAGGATACTTACGGTTCGCTCATTTTTGGAGTGGATTATGGAAAGTAATGCCTAGACGGCAACCAAAAAAAGCTCGATTTTCTGGGCAAGAAAACGGCGTAATTTTTGCTTGTTTTGCAAAAAAACAGACAGTTACAATTCTTTTTGCGTAAAACTAATAAGCGAACCATGAGATATAAGTAGGTATCTCCAAGATAGAGATGCCTCCTTATAATAAATGGCTCTACATTGACATTGCTTCGTATACTCTTACGCTCGTAATGAATGGACAGCTTTGAGCAATTTTTTCTGCTTCATCAATGCTGTCCGCATTAATGACTAAGTAGCCAGTTAATGACTCCATTCCCAGTGGCAATTCTTTGGTTCCGGAACGAGAGATTTCTCTTCCAGGACCGAGGGGGCTGCCGGGATCAACCATCTTGTCTCCTATGGATGCGAACCACTTGCCCCAGGCTTCCATTATTTCCTGGGTAGGTGTTACAAATCCGTAGCAAAAAAATACAAATTTCTTCATTTTTTCTCCTTTTTCTTGGTGTGATCTACACCCAAATATTGAGCATAGTTTTCTAAGGTAGCATCATCGCTACCCCAGTAAGTGTGATACTGCATTACCCAATCTTGAAGACCACGCAATGATTCTCGGTTGAGTGTAAGAAAATTGGTTTGCCCGATTTTCCTACGGATTATCATGCCTCCTTTCTCAAGTACTTTTATGTGCTTATGAATTGCAGGTAGGGAGAGGCTTCTCATAGAAATTAACTGACTTGTAGAGCAAGGTTGCAGACTTAAAACGTAAATAATCTCTCGTCTGTGTATGTTGGCAAGAGCTTCAAAAACATTGTCTAAATCTTGCGGATCCGGGATCTTGGTCATGATAGTTAACTTATAAGTTAATTATAACAAAACAGATGAATATTGTCTACTTATTTAAGGGAAGCGATCAATATTCATAATTATCTTCCCGGAAGCTCCAAGCTTCCGGGAAGATGATCGCAAAAGTATTTTTTTCAGAGGAGGTTCATATGCCAGGTATTGGTGTCAATACAGCTATCGTGCGCGAGGATCGCATCCTACTCACCCTGCGCCATGATTGGGAGGTGTGGTGCCTGCCGGGCGGGGCGGTGGAGCCGGATGAATCCCTGGCCCAGGCGGCGATCCGTGAGACCCGCGAGGAGGTGGGTCTCGATGTACGCCTGACCCGGCTGGTGGGACTGTACTCGCGCAACGGGTGGATTGACCACGGCCTGCACGTGGCGGTGTTCGCGGCGGAAATTGCGGACGACTGTCTCCGACGGTCTTACCGGACGGGCGGGGAGCTGGCGCTCCAGCAGGGGGAGGTGCTGGAAGCGCGCTGGTTCGCACGCCACGCGCTGCCCGAAGCCATGCTGTTCGGTCACCCGCAGCGCGCCCTGGATGCGCTGGCGGGGGTGAGTGGGGCGGTCTGGTATCACGATTCCGAATGGCCGTTTGCGCCCGGCCTGACCCGCCGTGAGTTGTACAACCTGTGCGAGCGCTCCGGGCTGTCCAGCGCGGAGTTCTACCGCCAGTTTGTGGGCAAGCCGGGGCCGGGAGGCAGCCGGCTGGAAGTGTAGGCGCGAAAGGGGCGCGAAAAGTGAGAATGGGTTAAAATATGTTGGTATTCGCTAATTCGTGAAATTCGCGTTGGAATTTGCGGAGTTTCCCTATGAAAATCGATAATCCCACCCCGCCTCCTGCCCGTTCCGGGCAGCCTGCCTCCCCTGTGCCGCCGGTGACTACCCCGGCGCTGCTGGACGGCACGATGCGTTTCATTATCCGCTTCCGGCGCTTTGCATGGGATGTGGGTGGGATCATCCTGCTGGCTTTTGCACTGATGACGATGCTGGCGCTGGCGGTACCGAAGCTGGCCGCGGGCTTTTTGCTTGATTGGGCCACCTTCTGGCGCAAGTGGCTGGGTTGGGGCAGTGTGCTGGTGGTGGTAACCGGCTGCATCGGCGGGCTGGCGATGTTGTTCCGCCGGTCGAGCGTGGTGAAGCCGCGCGTGCGCTGGGGAAGAGTGTTCGCCCTCGAAATTGCGGCTTTTGCAGCGGTGGCCTTCCTCTCGGTGGCTGGCAAGGCCAGCCTGGACAGCGCAGTGCGGGGAGAGGCGGGTGGGCGGATTGGCTGGGGATTGTCGGAGCTGGTGCGCAGTTTGCTCAGCCCGCTGGGATTGGGCGGGTTTGTGTGGCGCGGGGTCGTGCTGGCGGCGATCGTGCTGCTGGGTGTGTACTACGGCCTGGGCCTGGCGCACCCGCTGGGAGTACGCCTGCGTCGATGGCTGGGCAGCTCCTCTACAGCACCGCTGCCTGGTGAACCCGCGGTGGTGGCAGCGCCCAGGGGAGAAGCCGGATCCTCGATATCCCAGGTTTCCCCTGGCAAGGGGAAAAAGCCAGGCGCGGACCGCCGCCATATCCCGCCGGAATACCGCAAGAAGTTGCAGTCCCCGCCCGCCGAGAAAAAATCTACTGCCCCGCCGCCCCCGCGCGATGACCGCCTGCCGCCGCTGGATCTGCTGGTGACCGACTCGACTGCGCGCACCGATGAGCGCACGATCAACGAAACCGCCGGACTGATCGAAAAGACGCTGGCGGAGTTCGGCATCCCGGCCAAAGTGGTGGGATACAAGGTCGGCCCGTCGGTAACCCAATTCGCCATCGAGCCGGGCTTTATCGAGAAGCCGGGGGTCACCGAGGAAGAGAAGGTCAAGCTCATGAAGGTGCGCGTGGCACAGATCGCCGGGCTGCACCGCGATCTTACCCTGGCGCTCTCCGCCGAGCGGCTGCGGATCGAGGCCCCGGTGCCAGGCCGCCCGTACCTGGGGATCGAGGTGCCCAATGCGCGTTCCACGATCGTGCGCCTGCGCTCGATTTTGGAGAGCGAGGGGTTTTACAAGGTGACCAGCCCCCTGGCGATTGCGCTGGGCCGCGATGTTTCGGGCCAGCCGGTGATAGCCGACCTGGAGCGCATGCCCCACCTGCTGATCGCGGGGACGACCGGCTCGGGCAAGAGTGTGTGCATCGCAGCCCTGACGGCCTGCCTGGTGATGAATAACACACCCCAGGACCTGCGGCTGGTGATGATCGATCCGAAGATGGTCGAGTTGGTGCGTTTCAACGGCCTGCCGCACCTGTACGGGAAAGTGGAAACCGATATCCAGCGGATTTTGGGGGTGCTGCGCTGGGTGGTGGTGGAGATGGACCGGCGCTACAAGCTGCTGGAAGCGATGCACGCCCGCAACCTGGAGGCTTATAACCGCAAGGCGCACCGCCGTAAGGGGATGGAGATGCTGCCGCGCATCGTGGTGATGATCGATGAATTGGCCGATCTGATGATGACCGCCCCGGAACAGGCCGAGCCGATGCTGGTGCGGCTGGCGCAAATGGCGCGCGCCACCGGTATCCATCTGGTGGTAGCCACCCAACGCCCCAGCACGGATGTGATCACCGGGCTGATCAAGGCCAACTTCCCGGCACGGCTGTCATTCGCGGTGGCTTCCTCGGTGGATTCGCGCGTGATCCTGGATACGTCCGGGGCTGAGACCCTGCTGGGGCACGGCGATATGCTGTTCATGCCGCCGGAAATCTCCAGCCCGTTGCGCTCGCAAGGGGTGATGGTGAGCGATGCCGAGGTGGAAAAGGTGATCACCTTCTGGCAGCAGGTCCATCCCCCCGAGACCACCCCGCCCCCCTGGGAGCAGCTGCTGGCCGAGGAGCAGGTGACCGCCGACCGAGACGACCTGGTGACGAAGGCCATCGCTTTTGTGCGCCAATCACAGCACTGCAGTGCTTCGCTGCTGCAGCGGCATTTCCGCATCGGTTACCCGCGGGCGGCGCGCCTGGTGGACGAGTTGGAAGAGCTGGGCGTGATCGGGCCGGGACAGGGCGGAGGGCGCGAGCGCGATGTGCTGGTGGAACGCGAGGAGGGGGAGGGCGGCGAATGAATAGCGGTCTGGTACGAGGCGGCGAATGAATAGCGGCCTGGAACGAGGCGGCGAATGAATAGCGGCCTGGAACGAGGCTGCAAATGAATAGCGGCCTGGAACGAGGCTGCAAATGAATTGCAGCCTGGTACGGGAAACACGCTGAAGCGTGTTGGGCATATAGGATAACCTGCTTGAGCATTAAAAACATGCTTCAGCATGTTTGGGATATCAGACGTCGAATTCATTCGACGGATTCAATCAACGAATTCATTCGATGGCTCGGATGAATTTCGGCCTGAGGGCCCGTGAATGAATTGCGGGCTGATATGGGCCCGTGAACGAATTGCGGCCGGAGAGCCCGCGAATGAATTGTGGGCTGATATGGGCCCGCGAATGAATTGTGGGCTGATATTAGAAACACGCTGAAGCGTGTTGGGCGCATGAGGTAACTTGCTTGTGCACAAAGAACATGCTTGAGCATGTTTCGGGTATCAGACGTCGAATTCATTCGACGGATTCAATCAACGGATTCATTCGACGGAATCGGGAGGGCATATGACATTTTGGCGTTTGTATTACCACGTGACCTGGTCTACGAAGGACCGGGCGCCTCTGATCATTCCGGATATCGAACCCCGATTGTTTGCCTACCTGGTACGGAAGGCTGCCGATATAGGGGTGTATGTGTACGCGGTCAACGGTTGGAATGATCACGTTCACCTTATCCTTGCGGTTCCTCCCAGGCTGGCCCTTGCCGAAGTCGTGAAAGAGCTAAAAGGGGCCAGCTCGCATGATATCAATCATGAAGCCCGGCTTGGGTATCCATTTACCTGGCAGCGCGGCTACGGGGCATTATCGCTGGGCGAAAAACAAAGGCCGGTGGCTGAGGCGTATGTACGCGATCAAAAGATACACCACCAACAACAGACCACCCATGCCTGGCTTGAGCGTTGCTCAGAGCTTGATGAAGGTCCAACGGATACCGGCATCCGAATCCCCTCTGTGCCTGCGGTCGTGCGCGAGCCAGGCGCGGTTTACCATGTGTTTGGAGAACCAATCTTCTAGGTGTCTAACACGCTTTCAGCGTGTTTCGAATATCAGACATCGAATTCATTCGATGGGCTGCCCCCTCCTTGACAGCCCACCCACCATGCGATAGCATACGGTACTTATATCTGCTCTATATGATTTCTTCGAGTTTGTGTTGGGTGCAGACTCGGCGGGTCTCGATACGGATACCCAAGAACGGTATCCTACTCGACCCGCGCCGCTGGTTGAGTGGGTGACGTTCTAGGTCACCCGTATCGAAACCGAGGCGCAACGAGCTTTCACCCAAAAACTAGGTACCGAGAAATACCCACAATTCCTGCCAGAAAGGTCGTTGCTTTCATTGGAACAAGCCGCCAAGAAAAAAGAACGCTTTATCCTGAGTGATTATTTACGGGTCCGCTCGCGGGCCATCCTGGAACCCTTTGCCGTTTTCTTCAACCGCCTGGGGTTGAACCCCAACACCATGACCATCCTGGGCCTGGTGGGCAATGCCATCGGGGCAGTGCTGATCGCCCGCGGAAATATGTTCTGGGGCGGTGTGCTCGTCCTGGCGATGGGCCCGGTGGATGCCCTGGATGGCACCATGGCCCGCCTGCGCGGCCAGCCCACCAAATTCGGCGCGTTTGTCGACTCAGTCACCGATCGCTACTCCGAGCTGGTGATCTTTGGCGGAATGCTGGTGTACTACCAGCAGCAGTATAAAGGGCTGGAAATGCTGATCGTGTACATCGCGGCAGCCGGTTCTGTGCTGGTCTCTTATGTGCGCGCCCGCGGCCAATCCCTGGGTTACGATACCAAAGTCGGCTTGTTCAGCCGCTTTGAGCGCTTTGCGGTGCTCACCCCAGCTCTGATCCTCAATATCCCCATGGTTGGAGCGGTTTTGATTGCCGTTTTCAGCAATATCACAGCCCTCCAACGCATCCTGGACGTGCGCCGTCAGGCGCTGCTGGACACATCCAAAAAACCAATGCAGGGAGGTTAGCATGAAATTCGGCCATACAGGCATCATCATCGGGGGTGTGGAGATATTTGCATATTACGGGATCATCATCACCTTTGGCGCTATTTTGGCAGCCGTGTTGGCCGCGCGTGAGGCGCGCCGGCGCGGGCAGGACGGTGAGCTGGTTTGGGACGGGCTGATCTGGCTGCTGATCGGCGGGATCATCGGGGCGCGCCTGTGGCACGTCTTTACCCCGCCACCCTCCCTGGTCGATGCTGGGAAGGATACCTGGTTTTACCTGAGCCACCCGCTGGACCTGGTATGGACCCGGCAGGGCGGCCTGGGGATTCCCGGGGCGGTGATCGGGGGTGGTATTGCGCTGTTCCTGTGGACCCGCCGGCATAAGCTCAATTTCGGCCTGTGGGCCGATATCGCCGCTCCGGCCCTGGCCCTGGGACAGGCGATCGGGCGCTGGGGTAACTTTATTAACCAGGAAGTGTACGGCCTGCCCACCAACCTGCCCTGGAAGATCCGCATTGATCCGCTGTACCGCATCCCGGAATATGCCGACAAGGAATATTACCACCCGCTGTTCTTGTACGAATCGTTGTGGAACCTGGTCAACCTGTTCTTCTTGCTCTGGCTGAGCCGCCGGTATGCAAACCGACTGAAGCCAGGCGATCTGTTCCTAATCTACCTGATCACCTACCCGGTGGGGCGTTTCTTCCTCGAATTCCTGCGGGTGGACTCCGCTATGGCGGGCGGTGTGAACATCAACCAGGCAATTATGGCGGGGGTGGCCCTGCTTTCGGCCGCGTTGTTATTCTGGCGGTATCGCCAGCCGGCCGCGGGGGGGTGAATGCCGGAAAATTTTTGATGTTAACGGGCAAAGCCCGTTAACATCAAAAATTGTCGGAATTTTATTCATATGCTTGCTACCGAAAACCTGACAAAAAAATTCAACGATTTCCTCGCCGTAGATGGGGTGACTTTACAAGTAGAGGCCGGGCAGGTGCTGGCTTTGCTCGGGCCGAATGGTGCCGGCAAAACTACCACGGTGCGGATGCTCACCTCGGTGCTGAGCCCCTCCGGCGGCTGGGCGCGCGTGGCGGGTTATGATGTGGTCAAACAACCTGCACGCGTGCGCGCCTCGGTGGGTGTACTCACCGAGCAGCACGGCCTCTACGATCGCATGCCGGCTGACCAATACCTGGACTTTTTCGGCCAGCTGTACAACATGCAATCCTCCCTTCGTCAAAAGCGGATCGATACCCTGTTGGAACATTTCGGCCTGACCGGCGACCGCAAGCGCAGCATCGGCGAGTATTCCAAAGGGATGCGCCAGAAGCTGGCGCTGGCGCGGGCACTGCTGCACGAGCCCCCCGTGCTGCTGCTCGATGAACCTACCTCTGCCATGGACCCGGAGAGCGCCCGGCTGGTGCGGGATGCCATCAAGGAATTGCGCTCAGCGGAACGGACGATCGTGATCTGCACCCACAACCTGGCTGAAGCCGAGGAGCTGGCGGACCAGATTGCCATCATCCGGCGCGGCAGGATCATCGTACGCGGCGGCATTGCGGCCCTCAAGCAAAGCTTGCTCGGTCCAGTGGAATATGAAGTGCGTTTCGCCTCTCCGTTGAACAGCCGGGAAATTTACTTCCCACCCGGTGGAAAGTTGACCAGTAAAGGATCAGATTGGCTGCGGTATCAAGCCGACCAGCCCCACGGGTTCAACCCGTACCTGCTGCACAGCCTGCTGGCCCAGGGCCTGCCTGTGATCAGCCTGCAAGAAGTGCCGCGCAGCCTGGAGGCCATTTATTTGCAGGCCGTCAACGCGCCTGGGGATGAGGTGCTGGATGTTCGCTAGCTTACGCCCGGTGTGGATCATTACCCGCCGCGAGGTGCGCGACCAGTTCCGCGATTGGCGCATCCTGTTCCCCATCCTGGTGCTCACGCTGTTCTTCCCACTGCTCATGAACATCACCGCGGGCCAGCTGGTGAACTTTGTGCAGCGCTACGGCGGGCAGGATATCGTCTACCAGCGGCTGATCCCCTTCTTGCTCATGGTGGTGGGATTCTTCCCGATCACCGTTTCGCTGGTCATATCGCTCGAAAGCTTCGCCGGTGAGACCGAACGGCACAGCATCGAGCCGCTGCTGGGCAGCCCGCTGACCGATTGGCAGCTGTACATGGGGAAACTGGTGGCCTGCATCACCCCAGCATTGCTTGCCAGCTACATGGGCGTATTGGTGTACCTGATCGGGCTGCAGATCCAGCGGTTAAAGTGGAATGCGCCCGCGGTGCTGATCGTCCAGATCCTCATCCTTACCGCGGTCCAGTCGCTGGTGATGGTCAGCGGGGCGGTGATCGTCTCGACGCAAACCACCTCAGTACGAGCGGCTAACCTTCTATCATCGTTCATCATCATCCCGATGGCGTTGTTAATGCAGGTGGAGGCCGTGATCATGTTCTGGGGGCAGTACGATGTGCTGTGGATGGCCATCCTGGGGCAGATCGTGATCGCCATCCTGCTCATCCGCGCCGGCACCGCCCACTTCAGCCGCGAGGGATTACTGGGCCGCAGCGTGGATGTGCTCAACCTGAGATGGGCGTGGCGGACTTTTAAGATGGCTTTCACCGGGCAGGCGCGCTCGGTCGGTGCGTGGTACCGTCAGGAGGTGCGCGGCGCGCTCCGGCAGCTGCTCATACCCATTCCGATCATGATCCTTTTCCTGGCGGTCGCGGTGGGGGTGGGAGTCCGGCTGGCTGCTAATATCGATCTCGAAGCGAGCGGGGGAATGCTCCCTTACCTGGAGAGCTTATCTACCTCGAGCGGGGACAGCATACCCCCACTGGGCGTAATCACCGTCCTGGGGGTGTTCGTCCTGTGGCTGTTCAACCTGCGCAGCATCTTCGCAGCGGTTATCCTGGGTGTGTTCTCTTTTGGCATCCTGGGCGTTTTAGCGTTGATGGTGACGTTCATCGCCCTGGGTTTCATCGCCGCGCTGGTGCCGCAGGTGGGCATGCCCTGGTGGTTGTATCTTGTAGCCCGCATACTGCCTCACGGGTTGGTGGAAATCCCGGCGATCATCCTGGCGGGAGCGGCCATCCTGCGCATGGGCGTGGTGATGATCACCCCGGAGCAGGACCGCACGGTGGGCGAAGCCTGGCTGCGGGCTTTGGGAGATTGGGCCAAGGTTACGGTGGGCGTGGTGCTGCCACTTTTCTTAATTGCAGCATTCATTGAGACTTTCGTGACCCCGCAAATCACACGCTGGCTGCTTGGGCCTTGAGCAGTTACCAGCCCTCTATGAAAGGCAGCCAATCCTGGTTTTCCTTGAGATGGCGGGCAAAGATGTAATGGGCAGAGCTGGGTGGGGCAGCTGGGATGTGTAACAACCGCATCTGGGTTTGATCGACCGTGCGGCCCCCTTTGCGATGGTTGCAGGACGGGCAGGCGGTCACCAGGTTCTCCCAGGAGTGCTCTCCGCCCATGTGGCGCGGCATGACATGATCGATGGTCAGGATGGTGTTATTCTGCCCACAGTACTGGCAGGTGAAGTCGTCCCGCCGTAAAATTTCCCGCTTGGTCAGCTTCACATTTGGCCGCGGCCGGCGCACCATCTTCCTTAACCGGATGACTGACGGGCGTTGGAAGACGTGCGAGACGGTGCGGATGTGCCCGCGGCCATTAAGCACCAAGCTGGCCTTTTCATTCAAGATCAGGCCGATGGCGCGCCGCGTATCACATACGTTGATTGGCTCGAAGTTAGCGTTG
>Ga0315274_10012417_pt1 | contig 12150 bp, 19 predicted proteins | sample YL17G02_20_MG_FD_203700 | JGI IMG/M metagenome (GOLD analysis project Ga0315274, IMG submission 203700) | Sediment microbial communities from Yellowstone Lake, YNP, Wyoming, USA - YL17G02_20 | ecosystem: Environmental > Aquatic > Freshwater > Lake > Sediment | place: USA: Wyoming | collected... | reverse complement strand
ATCCATGTGATCGTCACCAATAAAAAAGTGGACGTGCAGCTAAAGCAGCTTAAGCGCCGGGCATGATTTGAGCCGCAGCTACGAAGCGCTGCGGCTCGCGTCTGTTAAGACGCTCGGCTGGCGATTAGAAGCGCAATCTTGATAGCCGCAGCGATCAGAGTTGTGGCGACTCCGATAATACGCATGAGCATCGAGCGGCCACACTTTGTTCCATCTAATCGGTCAACTTTCCGTCCAGAAGTAGACCAAAGAACTCCTCACGATTGAGTCCACGTCGCTCCTTAGCTATGCGCCGGAACAAGACCTCCATCCGATCTTTGTTCGATAATGTCTGGTTACAGATCATTGCCAAATGCTCATCGGTTACAAGCCCCAAGGCAAATGCCATAATGTCGTCCGGTTTAACACGCCGACCCAGGCGATCTTTGTTAGCCTGACGCAGTAATTGATCCAATTTCCCCCGCGTCTTTGGGCTCACCCTTACTGGTGAAGTGGACGCATCGCCCGATCGTTTATGACGAATCTCGCTACTGCCACCCGCATCAGTTGCCAAATTCAATCTTGCCATCTTATTCGTCCTCACTCCAATTGATGCTCGCTCTGAGGCCACACCTGTTACCTAGATTTCGAGCAGGTTCGTAAAGTCGACTAAACAACTCCCGAATAGGACGATGACGAGACGATGAAGATTTTCATGCCCAATTTGTTTGATCGATACCAGAAAGCCCGCCTATAAAACAATACGTGGCGCTAGATTTTATAGCTCATCGAAGCTATACTTCGAAATATCATGAAATTTCGAGGTATAGCTTCGATGATATATAAACGACTGATTCAATTGAATAATATGCTGTCTCAGAAATCCCATTTTCTTTTTGGACCGCGCCAGGTCGGTAAGTCCACAGCAATTGAGCAGCAACTTCCAGATGCCTATGTGATCGATCTGTTAGATTCGGATCGGTTTACCACCTTCCTTCGCCGTCCCAAAGCTCTTGGCGAAGAGCTGGAACACAGTCAAGCCAAGGTCGTCGTTATCGATGAAATCCAGAAGCTTCCCGCATTGCTCGATGAAGTCCAGCGCCTGTTGAAGTCTGGGCGTTGGACTTTTCTCCTGACCGGCAGCAGCGCGCGGAAGCTAAAGCGCAGAGGCACCAATCTACTCGGCGGACGGGTTTGGACGAAGCATATGTTTCCTCTCGTGTCTGCGGAGATTGATGATTTCGATTTGATGCGCTATCTGCGAAGCGGTGGACTGCCATCCATTTACCTCAGCAATCAGCCCGAAAAAGAGCTCAAAGCTTATTGTCAGACCTATTTAAAATACGAAATTCAGGATGAAGCTTTGGTACGCAACCTGAGGGCGTTTAGTACCTTTCTCGATGTGATGGGTAAGACCAATGGATGTGAGTTGAACTTCAGCTCCATAGCTCAAGATTGCGGCGTGAGCGACCAAACGATTCGATCCTATATAGAGATTCTGGAAGATACACTCGTTGGCTACAGACTGCCGGCATTTACCCGCTCGAAAAAACGAGCTGCGCAAAAAAGGTCCAAGTTTTATTTTTTCGATATAGGTGTGGCCAAATACCTAGCCAGACATGGAGATGTCGACAAAGATCACCCGGCATTTGGCACATACTTCGAGCAGTTCATCATCAACGAAGTGCGGGCATATATTTCGTACAGCGACAAAGAAATGGAGTGCGCCTATTGGCGAAGTCTCTCAGGCTTTGAAGTTGATCTGGTGATCGGAACGAGTATTGCGGTAGAAATCAAGGCTACTGATCAAGTCAAAGACAAACATTTAAAAGGACTACTCGCACTGGCCGAAGAGCAGATTTTTGAACACCACATTGTGATCAGTCAAGACACTAAAAAACGCTCAATCGGTGGTGTCGAGGTATGGCCATGGGAGCTTTTCTTGCAAAGTCTGTGGCGCGGTGACTGGAATTTTCACCGCTGATACAACTTTACTGGTAAGGAACTGATCATCACAGACGACGAACCACACCCACTGCTCTAGTCGTTTGAGGACTTGGAGTTGAGGGGAAAGTGATGGCAGAAATCATATGCTGGATTTCACCGATACTGAGTCAAATCATATCCATTTTAAATGGTGGACGATATGTTTGTGTTTACAGACAAGCAATCAGCACGACTAATAATGGCTAAACTGTTCAACCCAAGTAAGCTGCATAGATGGTTAGCTAAGATATTTAGCTGCTATATCACCTACGAGTGGTTTCTCTTCACCACACAGTCTGATGTTGCTCATATCAGATTTACCTTTAGGATTATGGTCGAGCAAATTCCAAAGGTCTTTGTACTTTTTGTCATAGGGCTATGGCTTTCGTCTACAACATGGGGCTGGAGACACAAAAAAACGGTTTACCTACTCTTATTACCGTCACTCCTAATGTCTCCACAAATCGCCGGATTTCCGTTCACTATCATGGGATGGCTATCATTTGCGGTAGCCCTCTGGTCTTATTTCACAGTTTACAATTCTGAAAAGACAAACCATGTATTGGTGGCCACCCAATCTAATGTCTGAGGCAACAAAAGAGGCTCACATATATTTCGATACGAAGATTCGTCCTCTGCCTAAAGACGAAAATGGTCAAATTGATGCTACAGCATCAGGATTGGTTGATAACGACGTTGACGCGTTTCGCCATGCATACGAGAGTGGAGTTTTCACCCAAGAATATAACGAACAAACGGCAAATATTTTAGGCTGGCTCAATGAAGGGACATCGATACTTTCACCGTTCGGAAGTACAAACATGGACCTATGGAACAACAGTGTCGGCCGTAAACTGGGATAAACCAGAGCTTGCGTCAGGCAGATTAAATAGCACCAAGCCGACGAATCAGCTTTGGATTTCTATCGATACCCGGAGATGATCCTTTCTATCTCTTCCAGGGGGACCGGATGAAAGTCCCACACATCAACACCGACATTGATCATCTTATTCTTTACTCTCCACTTTTCATGAACATGTCCGTGCAGGAGCCACATGCCATCATCCTTGGGACGATACTGGAGATGCTTGGGCTCTGGCGCGTAACCCTCCTCGGCCGAGGTCTCCTGGTATGGCATATGATGCAATCGCACCTTTTCTCCGTAAATTTCCAGTGGAGCCTCAAGGCCCAGAATTTTAAACCCTGATTCTGCGTAAAGGGGCCACGCTGCTTCGGCTTTCTTCTTGTTGCAGGGATGACAGACATCATGGTTGCCCATAACAAGAAATTTTTTGAGGCCATGGGGCCTGACGACAGATTGACCGTCACAGTCTGTCCAGCCGACGGCAACCAACTGCTCATTACGATCAGCAATACCGGCTCCCACATCCCAGAAGAGAACACGGCAGACGTCTTTGGTATGTTCTTCACCCGAGGCAAGTCCCGCGGCATAGGCCTTGGGCTGGCCATCTGCAACCGCATCGTCGCCAACCACGGCGGCAAGATCTGGGCGGAGTCGACCAGGGAGCCCGACAGTGTGACGTTTAAGATTTTGCTGCCCAAAGGGGCCGGCATCAGCTGATATTATTTAAAAATTTCAGGATCATGGAGTGATTATGTGGGCTACTCGCGTAAGTTTCCGCCCTGATCGAGATGGTGGCGACTCAAGACAAAAAGAAGAAAGGTCGCACATGGCAAAAATTGAAGGATTCAAATTCCTGGTGGTCGACAAGGACACTTGTCACGGGGCCGTGCGCATTGACGGGACACGTACAACGGCATGGATGATCGCTCAAGATCTGGCCAATGGGTCCAGTAAAGAGTCCCTTAAAGAGGCATACGCTATTAACGACGATGTCCTTAATGAAGTCTTTCACTTCATTCGCCTCAACCATCTCGAAGGCTAAACGAAATGTGGTTGATCGACGAAAATCTAAATGTTCATCTACATCAGATTCTCGATGAATTAGGCATCAAAGCTCAAACAGCCACCTCTGCCGGCTTCAAGGGCATGAAAAATGGTGAGTTACTATCTGCAGCAAAGAAAGCTGGCTTTACAGCAATACTGGCCAGAGACAATTTGTACGCGCAAGATTCGGGCTTCTTGTCCGGAGTCTCCGTCGACATCGGGATAGCTGTCATTGAAGTCCGCGTTCCTCAGGACACTCTCCTTACTTGGTTCCGGCAGCAGTTCGCCACGAATCCGATCATGCCCGTACCTGGTAAGGTAGTCACCTGGCCTTAACCAATCAAACGTTCCCTTAACACCACGCAAATCTCTGACCGCGCCAAAAAGCCGCAGCGACGAAGCGCTGCGGCTCGCGCCCGTTAAGACGCTCGGCTGGCGATTAGAAGCGCAATCTTGACAGCCGCTGCGACGAGAGTTGCCGCAACTCCGATCATGCGCACGAGCATTGAGCGGCTACTTGAGCCCTCAACGCGCAGCACGAGCGCGAACTTGAAGTTGTCAGTTTTAGTAAGTTGATTTGTAGCAGGCATAGCGAGCCCTCCCTCCCTCAGATCGGGCCGCTAGGCCAGCGAGAGGGAGGCGAGAGATGCTGCGAGGAATCATGGCGACGGCAACGGAAGACTTTTCGCGGAAATCATAAACTAGCCACGACTTGCGCTGCTGGTTACTGATCGCCTATGGTGAAAATGAGGCAGCGAAGACCTAATACCGAGTAAATCCCATCATGCTTAAGCCCAGCTCGCCAAATAACCCGCGCCTTTCCCGCGCGATCCATAAGACTCAGGCCGATGTCGGCGACCTACTACAGCGGGTCTTTGGCCACTCGCAGTTCAGGCCGCACCAGGAAGCCGTCTGCCGCGCCGCAGCCAAGGGCGAAGATCTACTCCTAGTGATGCCGACGGGCGCGGGCAAATCGCTGTGCTTCCAGCTCCCTGGATTAGCCCGTGGCGGCACCACGCTGGTCGTAAGCCCACTCGTCGCCCTTATGGAAGATCAAGTTGTCAAACTCCAGGCCCTCGGAGTCACCGCCGAACGGATTCATGCGGGACGATCACGGGACGCCTGTCGTCTGGCCTTCGCTGCCTATTATCAGGGAAGCCTCAATTTTCTCTTTGTCGCTCCGGAACGCCTCGCGATTCCAGGGTTCTTAGAGATGCTCAAACAAAGACCTCCAACCCTCATCGCCGTCGATGAAGCTCACTGCATCTCGCAGTGGGGACACGACTTCAGGCCAGAATACCGGATGCTTGGGCCGCGGCTTGCGGCGCTGCGGCCAACGCCGATCGTGGCACTGACGGCCACCGCCACGGCGCAGGTGCAGGAGGACATCACCGAGCAGCTAGGGATTCCGCAGGCACGGCAGTTTATTCACGGTTTCCGCCGGACCAATCTCGCCATCGAAGTGAGCGAGCTTGGACCCAGCGACCGCCTCGAAATCGCGCAGAAAATCCTCGCTGAACCGAAGGCTCGGCCAGCCATCGTCTATGCACCGACACGCAAGCATGCCGAGCGTTATGCTGCCGAGTTGGCAAAAAGTCTGCCGGCGGCGCCTTATCATGCCGGCATGTCTGCTACGGAACGAGACGATGTGCAGGCGGCGTTCATAAATGGCGCCATCGAGATCGTGGTGGCCACGGTAGCCTTTGGCATGGGCATCGATAAGAGCAATATCAGGACCGTCATCCACATGGCGCTACCATCGACGGTTGAGGGCTACTACCAAGAGATCGGCCGCGCCGGGCGCGACGGCAAGCCATCACGCGCAATACTGATGCACTCGTTTGTCGACAAGCGCACCCATGAATTTCTCTTCGCCAAGAATTATCCCGAAATTACGATTTTGCGCCAAATATACCCGCTGCTTTCCCCTGACCAAGCGACATCTCGCGTAGAGCTAATGCGCAAGTCGCGCCTAGAAGAAGACGTGATCGCGGCGGCCATCGACAAGCTTTGGGTCCACGGCGGCGCCGAGCTAGATGGCGACGGTCAGCCTCGGCGCGCCAAGGCCACATGGGAATCCTCGTACCGCCAGCAACGCCAGCACCGGGCCTTGCAACTTCTACAGGTAGCGCAATTTGCCGCAGCTACAACCTGCCGGATGCGACTTCTGGTCGAACATTTTGGCGACCGTAGCGACGGCAACTTTGGCTGCGGCCAATGCGACATTTGCGTGCCGTCTACTGCCACCACTAGCTACGACGGCGACGAGTTAGCATCAACTCGCGAGTTTGATCTTAAGTTGCTACGGGCACTACGGGTCAAAGACGAGCAGCCTGCGGGTAAACTGTTCCGCGAGGTCTTTGAGCGCAGCGGCACGCAACGCTCGCAGTTTGAGCACCGGCTCGACGTCTTGGCCCGGCGCAAGTTTATTAGCATCAAGACCAGCAGCTTTTTCAAAGATGGACGCTGGATCGAAATGCGAAAGCTATCTCTTGCTGCCCCTGGATCGCGGCGACTCGCTGAGCTGGAGGGCAAGCGGAACCCATCAACGCGGGCTGCAACTTTCGCCGCGGGATCTCATGTTGTGCACAAAGTCTACGGCCGAGGCAAAGTCGAGCAGCTAGTGACAGAGTTCGGTGCTGCCAAGGCGGTGGTGGAGTTCCAAAAGTTGGGGCTTAGAAAAGTTGCGACGGTGCAGCTTGAGGCTGCGAATGATCGAAACTTTGGTGCTAACTCATAAGACTCCATCGGCCAGACGCGCTAAGTCCCTGAATGGGCGGATTTAGCCCTGCTTCTGCCGCTGGGTCAAAGCAGCGGTGCCGGTGACTCGCACGTGCTACATACATGACCGCGCCCTTTATAGAGGTTTACTCCAAATGATGGTCCCCGTTTCTCTGGAAATCCATTAAAGAGGGTTTTAAATGACTCGCTCCACTGGCTCGTACGTGACGTCATTGACTCTGGGTGAGCCGGTGCGTGCCTTTGTGCCATATCCACGCAGTAGTTCAATAAAGGCCGCCGTAACCACGAGATTCACCAGCAAACAAATCCCGAGTCCTGTCACAGGTCCTTGGGATTAGCTCCCTTGGCAATGCGTCAACTTTCATTCCCAACCACTTGGATAAATGTCACTATGACCACCAAGGAGACCGAGCATGATTGTCATCATCGGAGCTGGACTAGCTGGTCTGACCGCAGGTCGTGCGCCATTGAACGCAGGCTGTCGTGACTTTCTGATTTGTGAACGAGATGCGCAAGTCGGCGATTACCAGTTCGCTTCGGGCACAAAAAATATGAGTCAGATGCGCTGATCTCCGCAGGTGATTATCTAGAAAACCCATCGATTCAGGGAGCTATGCTTTCAGGCGAGAAAGCTGCTAACTTTGCTTTTCAGCGGAGAAACACATGAAGAAAAAAGTCGAGACCTTGATTGTGACTGGCGCATCCCGAGGAATTGGGGAAGCCACGGCAAAGCACTTCTGTAAGAAAGGTTTTAGAGTCGTAGGAATCGCGCGGACCGCCGACGCGTTGGACCAATTGCAGTCGGAACTCGGTGACTTATTTATTCCCAAAGTCGCGGACCTTAGCGATCTCGATCAGGCTGAGGCGACTATCGTTTCCCTGCTGAACGACCGTAAGCTGAACATTAGCGGAGTCGTGTTAAACGCGGGAATTTCATCTAGCAAAGCCTTCCTAGATTCTTCTCGTGCCATGCAAACGCTGGAGATGAACCTAAACTACCACTCTCCATCAATATTCCTTCGCCACGCTCTGAAACGGTTCAACATGTTGCCCCGCGGTAGAATTATCACGGTCAGCTCGCTCACTGCCCTGGTGCCATTTCCCAACAACGCCTCCTACGCAGCATCCAAAGCTGCTTTCTATCATTTGCTGCGCTCAATTCGCTTAGAAGAGGGATTTAAAAACGTTGAAATTAGCGCTGTGCTTCCTGGCTTAACTGACACGAAAATGACCGAGTCTTTTGATTCGGTACTGCCGCGTGCTGCGCCAGAAGATATTGCTGCTGCGGTCTTCCAGTGTTGGAAAAAACCTGCGTTCCCGCTAGTGGTTGGTCGGCTAAATCAGGTGACTGAAAGTTTCAACCGCCTTCAGCCCTGGTTGTTTGACCGGGTAACGGCATCGGTTGTCAGGTGGCTGCCCCATGAGTAACAAGCCCGAAGATCTTGGCTCCAAACCGACCATCATGATCACTGGGGCGGCAGGCTTTATAGGGACTGCGCTGCGCGAGTCTCTCCATTTGGAATACGATCTTGTCTGTGTCGACTTACTGCCAGTGACTAGTAAAAATTCTGGCCAGTCTGACAAGTCTGGTAAGTCTGTCGAACAATGGCATCAAGTTGATGTCACGGACATCCAAGCGATCGAAAGTCTCTTTCGAAGTTTGCAAAAACCGTTGTCCGGTTTGATTCACCTCGCCTGGTATTACGATTTCTCCAACCTCCCCCATCCTAGGTACCAAGCAGCAGTGGACAGCGTTGCTGCTTTAGCCGAGGCATTCGGACGTAGCGCCAAGCCTGACGCGCCCTTTGTATTCGCATCGAGCATGGCGGCGTTGGCACCCACCGTTCCTGGCATCAAGCAAACGCCGGAGTCACCAAGCTCCGAAGCTTGGCAGTACCCTGCCTCGAAAGTGCGCGGGGAGAAATCCTTGCGAACTGCCGCGGTCGCTCAACCTTTAGTTGAGTTAGTGCTCGCAGGAGTCTACTCAGACTTTTGCGAATTAGTGCCTCTATATCAGTCCATCGAACGCATTCGCCGAGGAAGTATTCAGAGTTGGTTTTACCCCGGCCGCACTGACCGAGGCCTAACCTATGTCCATGTCGACGATGTAACTCGAGCTTTTCGTTGTGCGTTACAGGCAAGCTACCCCAAGTCTCGAACGGTCCATCGGCTGCTAATTGGCGAGACATCGCCAGTAACCAATCAGAAGATCTTTACCGCTGCTTGTACCGCATTCCGCCGCAGCTCCGTACCAAAACTGAAAGTTCCGGCCGGTCTAGCTGCGCTCGGTGCGCGAGTCATCGGCCTTGTCAGTAGAGAAAATTTTGTGCAGCCATGGATGATCAAATTTGCCGAAGAACATTTCGAGTTTGATTTGTCCCGCACAGAACAAGTCATCGGGTGGACTCCTATAAGGCACCTTTTAGACACTTTGCCGACCATGCTATCTCTAGCCTCTCGCGATACTGCCGAGTGGCTAATGCGCAATGAACGACGACCATGGCGCCGCAAAGGACAGAATGTGCTATAGGTGGTACCAAGCAGATGCGGACCGCACCGCGTAAGCCGATGATTCACATTCACCTAAGGAACATCTCATGAACCGCACCAAACACCTTCGCGCCATCGCTTATGTAATCTTTGGGCTGCTACCCATGACACAGACCGTGTGGGCCGTTGGCTCGATCGAGGCTCAAGCCGCCGCGGCCAGAGTCAAGGCCGGAACGGCTGTGATCATCGACGTGCGGGAAGCTGAGGAAGTCAAAGACGGCAAAGCCGAACCAGCGATCTGGCTCGCGACGTCCGACATCAAGAGCCAAAATGAGCACTTTCAAAAAGTACTCAAGGACCTTGATCCGAAAAAGGAGGTCATTGTCTATTGCGCTATCGGTGGCCGAGCCGGAAAGTTTGCTAAAATGCTCGACGCCAAAGGCTTCAAGACATGGAATATGGGCGGTTTCAGCTCCTGGAAGAATGCCGGTCTACCTGTGGTAAAGCCTTAAAATGCGCAGCCGCCAAAAGCTCAGGCAACGTCGAGATCAGTGCTACCCCATCCGGCCTGGGTGAAACGACTGGCCTGAAAATTGCTAGATATTAACGTGCATCCTGACCAGTGAGAGGTATGAAACGTGCAAATTAACTGCGTCTGGCAAGACAACATGAAATTCGTCAGTTCCGTTTCAGAACATCAAGTTCACATGGACGCTAAGAAGCCATTTGGCGGCGAGTCTGCCCTGTCCCCCAAGGAGCTTGTAGTTAGCGGGCTATGTGGCTGTACTGCCATGGATGTGGTGGGACTCATGCAAAAACACCAGCAAACTATAGAGGCATTCGAAATCCGCGCTGATGTTGCGACGACCGAAAAAGGTCATCCGAATGTGTTTACAAACATCGACCTGCTGTTCAAGCTCAAGGGCGCGATTGCGCCAGCCATCCTGCTGGAGTCAATACACCTGTCACAAAGTAAGTATTGCGGCGTCAGCGCAATGCTCTCAAAAGCATCACCCATAAACTATCGTGTAGAGCTTAACGGCAAAGAAATTGGCACTGGGACAGCTAACTTTGCGACGTGAACATTGATAGTACAGTGCGTTAGATCAAACACTCTGCTCAATATCTGGGTGCCTTGACACTAGTAAGGAGCCTTAATATGAAAGAATCAATTAACTTCAGGCGAGACATCACCGATGACTTTGAACGGGTTGTTGATCGGGTGACAACCGCCCTGAAGACGGCCGGCTTTGGCGTTTTGACCAGAATTGATATGCACACAAAAATCGAAGAAAAGATCGGTAAGAAAATCCAGAAGGTCGTCATCTTAGGCGCCTGTAATCCGACCATGGCCTATGAGGCGTACGTCGCTAACCCAGATGTAGCGAGCCTTCTTCCTTGCAATGCGGTTGTCCGAGATATCGGCAAGGACACTACCTCAGTCGAGTTTGTGAAGCCGTCCGTTATGATGCAAATCATAGGGGATAAGAACCTTCAGCAACTCGCTATAAAAGCCGACGCACTCCTAGAAGAAGCGCTAAATCATGTATAGATGTGGCCCCTTTCGTTGCCTCAAAAACCACGCGTAAAAATAGCAGCTATTTCAATAAGTTGTTATTAATTTTTAATCATCATTAAAATATTATATCTTTTTAATGAAAAATTGATTATTAATAATTCCTGAACGCAAATCAACCAAAGAGGTGACCCATGACCCTCTCTTTCGCTCAAAGCTTCGCACTAGCATGCACTTTGTTTACGACCACCATCTCGACCACCGCAGTCGCTCTGACTGATTCACCTATCATCACAGATACACCGGTAAGCTCCGTCGTCGTAAAGGTCGAGGATTTAGCGGACCACGCGACAAGTGACTATCAGCGCATTCGTTTACACATCACCGGCAGTGCTGAGCTACCGGGGCGCAAAGTAGTTCCCATCGATCTCAGCGAAGGCCAAGTCGCCGTATCCATAGCTGAAATTCCAGGCGCCCTCAGCCTCACATCATTGTTTCGCGATGGTGACACTGTTCTCGCCCGCGAAAGATTAAGCAGCGGCGAGTTCTTCCCTGTAGGCCAAGTTAACGACCAGCAGGAGCTAGAGCTAAACTCCGACTTCCACCTTGAGGTGGAATACCGCCAGTATCGCTACAAAATAACTGACCACATTATCGCCTTTGTCCTAGGTACCGTTGCCAAAAACAGTGACTCGGTGAATGTGTCCATCGTTAGAAACTAGGAGTGGCGCTCCCCCGCCCCAAGAGATTTTTAGGTTGCCGGGATAGTTGGCGCAGCGAACTAGCTCAACTATCCCAGTCTCTACTATGGCTTGATATCACTCAAATAAAAGGCCATCTTTCGAAATCAGCCCAACCCAGCATGGCAGTCTTAGCTCTCCGGTAACTAAAGACAGTCGCACCTTAGGTCGAACACCTATCTGTACAGACGGAATTGGATGAAACCAAAAGATGCGTCGCATACCGAGAGTCATAAAGTCCGCACTGCTGTTATGGAGCCTGAACCAGCCTCTGACGGCGAATGCCTGCATTGCTCCGGCCTGGGCGAAGCAACCAGGTCTGAGTCGTGACGGCGACATTGTAGTTATTTCTTGTATGGCCGAGGCCGCGACCGATGAGCTAGCTGAGACTAGAGCCAAGCAAACCTGCGACAATCTTGCCGGTACGGAAGTAATCAACCGCACTAAACTCGAAGGTTTCTCCAGTGCTCAAAAAAACTTTGTCGGCCCTCCCGCTGAACTAGCAGGAAGTATGTGCGTCGTCGGCGTCGAGTGTGAGTCACCGAGACTGCGAACATGCATGACTCAAAATAGCGCAAAAGTTTGGCGCCTCTGCACTTATAATTTGGAGCGTGCCCGCGTTGGCAGACCAGAAGAGTGCCAAGTACCGAAGCCAGAAGAGGCAATCCCTGCTCACGAGCTGTACGGGCCACCCGATCTACGAGAGCGTTAGTCCGCACCCTAAAACATACGGTTACAAGCAACGATTTGGCAGCCTATCGAGCTCGTGCTATAGCGCACTTGGGCCA
>Ga0315274_10012416_pt1 | contig 12150 bp, 6 predicted proteins | sample YL17G02_20_MG_FD_203700 | JGI IMG/M metagenome (GOLD analysis project Ga0315274, IMG submission 203700) | Sediment microbial communities from Yellowstone Lake, YNP, Wyoming, USA - YL17G02_20 | ecosystem: Environmental > Aquatic > Freshwater > Lake > Sediment | place: USA: Wyoming | collected... | reverse complement strand
CGGACATCGGCCAGTCGCCGAAGTCGGTGTAGCTCTCGTAGCAGGAGGCCGCCATGTCCGCGAACAGGGAGCCGGTCGGCTTCCCCGCGTCGTGGCCGGCGTTCTCGAAGAGCGTGAAGACGGTCTCGGGGCGCACCTGGCGGATGGCGTCGTTGTAGAGCTTGTTGTGGTCGCCGAAGCCGAGGCGGCTCGATGCCTGCCAGTGGTCAATAGCTTGCCGCATGATCTTGAGGGCTTTGGCGCGCTTCTCGGGGTCGGCGGAGAGCTTGTTCGCCTGGTACCACGCGCGCTCCTCGCGAGACGGGCTCACGAAGCCGGCCTTGGCGACGTTCTCGGCAAGGACGCGGTTGCGGTCGCCCACGTGGGCGTCGCAGGGGACGCCCGCCTCAGCGTAGCCGTAGAGCGCCGGGAACCAGCTATAGTTCACACCGCAGAAGGACGGGTAGTCGGCGGTCTGCTGCGTGTAGACCTGCATGTGGCGGATCATGCGGTCCACCGACGGCTTGTAGCTATGGTGGTATGAGAGCGTCTCACAGTACATCCCGGGGCCGCGCAGAGGCGCGAGGTCAATGAGGCGAATCTGGTGGCGGAGCAACCGCTCGAGGAGCACATCGTTCGCGGAGCGGCTGAGGCTCAGCTCCGCGGGGCCTGGCAGGGCCAGCTTGGGGTCCAGCCTGGGCATGCGCATGTCGAGCTGGCTCTGGAAGCCCGTGGCGGCGGCCATCTCGACGCCGGAGTCGTGCAGGACCTTGAGCCCTTCGTCCGAGGTGGGCCAGCACTCCGTGCAGCCGCTCATGGTGTGGACGAAGAAGGGGCTGCGGGAGTACCACGGCACGACCGTGAGCGCCACGGGCTCGCTTCGCTTCCCGTCGCCCTCGACCCAGAGGTGGTGATCTCCCGGCGGGAGAGCGCTCATCCGAAGGACGAAGAGCCGCGAGTCGTAGTCCCCTTGCTCCACAGACGGAAGCGCCAGCTTCCCCAGGAGCATCGGCTTGGCGTCGGCGGGCGCTGCGGGGACACACACCACGCTCGCCTCGCCCCCCTTCCACCCGCGAGGGACAATGACCTGATAGGTCGCTTCCTCCATTTCGGCAAACGCCGTTCGCTGGCGGTGGGGCACGAGGTAGGGCTTCATCCGTGTCACGGTCGGCTTGCCCGACCGTGCGGCTTCAGACACGGCTGGGCGAGCCAGCCGTGGCACGGGTTGCACAACGGCTTTCCCAGCCTCCTTGAAATGGAGCCGCAGGCCCGCCCCAGTGACTTTCACCCCTTCGGCCAAGTCAGCGGGCTCCGCCGCCACCTTGCCGTCGGCAGACACCGTGAAGGTGCCGAGGCTGGAGTTGTACTTGACGCCGACGGGGAGCCAGACCACCAGGGGGTTGAAGGATGCCTCCTCGCGCAAGAGAGAGGCATTGTCGCAGAGGAGCTTGACCGCCGCCGGCCGCGGGGCGCCATCGGCATCCAGGGCGTCGAATCGCACGGGGGCACAGCGGATGCGCACCTCGCCCTCGGCGATCTGGATGGCGGGGTGGCTGGAGACGAGCTTGCCGTTCTTCAACTCGAAGGGGATCTTGCCCGGGTAGATGGCGTGCTCCCCTTCCCGCAGCTCCTTCCGCCCCTTCGTCGGGTAGGCGAAGCCGACCATGAAGGGCTTCTCACCGACGACCCGCCGCGGCGCGATCACGTCGTCCCCATCCACCTGGATACGGACGGGAAACGTCTCGGCGGCGGCATAGCTCGGGATGCTGCGCCAGAAGAGCCGCTCGTCGAAGCCCTGCGATGGCTTGTCGGCCCTCACGAGCCGGAAGAGCGTGCCCGTGCCAGTCCTCTCGGCCGCATCGAGCTCGTCCTTTCCCACCCCGGGCTTCGTCTCGTCGGCGTCGGGGTCGGCCTCTTCGGCAAGGGAAAGCACGGCGAAGCCGGCAAGCACCGCCAGGAGCGTCGAGCAAAGCCGTCGGTCAGACATGGCAACTCCAGATGAAATCGAGAGACCTCTCAGGCACGGTCCTCATATATAATAGGGAGTTCTTGCGGGAGGGCAAGTGGTTGACACACCTCCTCCCCAACGGCCTCATTGCCGGGCGGAGGCTGCGGAAGGGCAAGCATCTCTTCGAGCGAATCCACGGCAAGGACCCGTACGTGCAGGTCCTGGCGCTGGAGCGCCACGGGCTCGCCACAGTGCCACGGCTGGCTTGCCCAGCCGTGGCCACGGTTGGACGAGCCAACCGTGGCACTTGCCTGGCTTCTGCATAAGTGAGGTGTGGGCGGGGCGGCACATCCGGTGTGTATCTCACCTCCGCATTGCTCTTGCAGAGGTCACCACCAGCCCTGGGGATCGCCAGCTTCGCCGCCCAGGGCTTGCTGCCTGCCTTCAGGACTTGCCGGCGAATGAGACGCCCGTCAGAACGACTCCGACGACAAGGGTCGCAAGCGCGGCGATCAAGAGACCCGAGAAGCCCGCGCCCCCCCCGCCGCCGCCCGGAGGCGGCGCGCTGTAGCTGACGATGCGCCGCGAGTCCTCCCACTTGATGTTCCTCGCCCCCTCGGGGAGCAATACCCTCGTGGTCCCGCGAACGGTGCCAAGCGGCGAGTTGCCGACCTCGTTGAAGAACACGCTCCGCTCGGCCTCATTCGTGTTGGAGTACTGCGCTCCCTTCTCGACCTCCACCTCCCAGTAGGTCCCCATGTTCTTCCCGAGGCCGAGGGCGGTCATGGTGAAGGTGACTGTCCGGTTCGCGTCGTCCCATTCCGGCTTCTTGTTGACCACCTCGACCTTGGCTCGGCTCGAGGCCAGGCCGCGCATCAGGAGGTATAGGTTCGAGATTTCCTTCCGCAGGATATCGTAGACCTTCATGGGCATGGTCAGCTTGACGGCGATGGCGCAATCGCCGTTGCGCTTCATCTGAAAGGTCCCGTCGTAAGTCACCTCGTCTCCGGCGCCCAGGCCGATGCGCGACGCGCCGCACACGGCCGCAAAGCAGGCGATCGCCACGGTGCGACGCCAAAACGGGTTGCTCATCTCGGCTCTCCTTCGTTGCTCAACAGGCTATGACACGATTCCGGATTCCAGCGGGCGTCCGCGGCCTCAGCGCTGTGCGGCGACCGTGGCGCTCTGCCCCGTGGCGTAGCTGACGGTTCCTTGCATGGAGCGGCCGTCGGCGCCCACGGTGAGGACGAGGCGCCAGGGCAAACCCGTCGGGGCGATCTGGACGCCATCGAGCGTGATGGCCGCTCTGTTGCACGTCAGCGTCAGGGTCCGCCCGTCGAAGGTTCCCACGAAGTCGTCCCGCTCGCTGTAGTTGTGCATCAGCCCATCGGCCCCCTGGATCTGACTGGCCCCCGCGGCGACCAACTGCACCTGGTTGCCCTGAACGGCGATCTGGAACATCCCCGGGGTGGCAACACCGTTGGCAGCCGTCAGTGTGCACCGCCACTGCCCGGCGATGTTGGGGACCCCGGCCGCCGGCGGGCTCTTCTGCGGGTCCTTCACCACAATCACCTTGGTGTTGCCGCCCGCGTCCAGGATCCCCCACTTCTCCAGGATGTCCGGCGGCAGCGGCTCCAGTTCCGGGTTCGAGATGCCGTTCGTCCAGCACTCGCGGCAGTCGATCAGCGTGAACCGCCCGTTGTCGTTGACCTTCTTCCAGTTCTTGAAGCCGGCCTTCACGGCGTCGTCGAAGCCTTCACTGTTCGCCCCTCCTCCGCCCACGCACGTCGCCTCGACCGGGACGAACTGCCCGCTCGGCGTCTTCCCCATCGGGAAGCAGTGGCCATCCAGGCTCACGAGATAGGGACGGACGTTCACCGAGTTCAGCATCGCCGCGTACAGGATCGCCAGGTCAATGCACGTCCCGCTCTTTTTCTGCACGGTGTCGCGCGGATACTGGAGACTCTGCACCGTCTTGATGTCGTACGACATGCTCTTGTCCGCCAGGGTCTGCGGGTGCTGGTAGGTGATGTTGATCTTGCGCATCAGCTCGTAGACCTCCTTCATCACCTTCAGGCAATCGTCGTCGCTGCTCGAGGCTCCGACGCCGCCCGCGAACTTGTTCGCCAGCGAGGCCAGGCGGTCCACCGGGCTGTCCTGCCGCGACACCCAGGCCGCCAGCAGCGCCGAGAGCGTATCCTCATCCTGGAACGCCAGCGTCCGCTCCTCCGCCGTCAAGTCCGAGAAGATGAACTGGTGCCGCCCCATCATCTGGATGCGGCGGTTGTCGGGCTTCTTCTGCGTCTTGCCGCTGGCGTCGGTGTACTCGCACTCCATCTGGAGCTCGGCGGGCGTCTCGCTCGTCAGCTTCGCGCACTCGCTCGTGAAAATGGGGTGGTACAGGTCCACCACCGTCTGGGTCGGGTCCACGGCGGGATACTCGTGCCAGGAGCACCAATCGGAGTACTGCCCCACCTTGTACCGCAGCCTCAGGCTCGTGATGCGGCCGCACTTGCTGCCGTTCGTGAACACCGTCTTCGCCAGCCACATCGGCACGAGGCACTTCTCCTCGCCGTACGCCTTGTAGACGCCCGTGAGGACTTTCTCCTTCACGCTCATGGTCAGCTTCGGCTCGTCCACGGGCATCTTCGCGCCGAGGGCGCACTCCTCCTGGACCCCCTTCGAGCCGGGCAACATCGCGAGGACGCCCAACACGATGCCGGCCCCGATCAGCCCGATCCCGATCACCCGCAGCGCAACTCTCATGGCGCACACTCCTGGCTGGCACGATCTGCTGGAAAACCCAGGCCTCCTCCCGGCCACCCGTATCATACCACTTCCGCTGCCGGGATCAAGCCTACGACTCAAGCATCCTCCCACCCTTGACTTCCCGCCGCTCGGCGGTTATCCTGCTGGGCACGGGCATCAAGGCCCGCGGCCCGCGGCGGCCATCGCAGCTCGACCACGCCGCCAATGCCGCCGAATGGGGCGTCCCCGAAGCCCTAGTAGCTTTCTGCCCCTGCCGCAGGATGGACTGACAAGGCGATACAAAGATTTGCCCGATCTCGAGGCCTTCTTGCATGTGGCAGTGTCTGGGATAATGCCTTACGGGTGTCTGGCACCCTGGCCCGTCTAGCCGGTTTCTCCGAAGGCGTGTCCGGCCAGGTGCTCAGGATGAGATGCAGACGTGACCATTCGAGAAACTTGCCCCGTGCCCGTTAGCGCGCTTGAGTTCCTCAGGCGATGCCAGATCTTCGTGAATGAGGACTGGCAGCACGCAGACAGAGACCCGTCACTTCCAGACCAGGGCTTCGAACGTCTGTTCAGGGTGGACTGCACACTTCGCTTCGGTGCGCGCGGCTGGCGCATCTCGCAGCCACGGGAAATGAGCCTGGGCCTCGGGCTGGAAACGGCGTCGGGGGTTCTGCACGAGATTGACCTAGTCGCACAACATCCCGAGGTTACAGCAATACTCGAACTCAAGAACCGCGCGGCCTTCCCACCCGGTAAGAACGATGTGATCGTCTTCCACGCGAAACTGCTCGACTATTTCTGCTTGAACCCGGCTTTGCTGCTGAAGGAAATCTGTCCGGTCTTCCTGTCGGCCGCTCCATTGGAGGCTACAGGCCTCGCGGCATGTTTGGGTCTGGGGATCAACCCCGTGGCACCAGGCTTGCGCCCACTACCTGTCCTTGTGGACAACGCGCGGCGTATGGCTGTTGAACTCGAACGGGGACTGCCGGTCCCACCAGACGTGCAAGACGCGTTCGCTGAATTCTGTCCACACTCGAACCAAGTCTCCCTCGCCCTCGAAGGTACGTGGTTCAGTAACCGCTATGGATACAGCTCGGAGACCACAATCATCGTCAAGGCCGTTCCTGCAATCGAGAGCATAGCACTGGCTGAGGAGTACAGGCGCCTCAACAGCGACTGCTCCCGGTTGTTGTGCGACTTCAAGGCTGTGAAGGGAACGTGTCGAAGATGAACATCACCAGCTACAACGTAACCGATGTCGGTTACCACTATATCGGTCTCAGGGTCCTTGGTGGCTTGCCTCTCGCAGACCGAGCGGAGCAGACTAGAACTGTTTCACGCAACGTCCTGAAGTATGCTCGCGACAAGGCTCTGCGCCTAATGCTACCCGAGCCGCGAGGGAGTTTTGAGACAGTCGGCGAGAAGGTCTGCCAGGAGCTTGTGCATTTCGGTTTTGCCCACCTCGTTCACAACCAAGGTTACGAACTGACGGAAGCGGGCAAGTCTGCCCTGGATCTCCTCAACACTAAGGAACACATGGATCTTCGAAGAGCGATGGTCCGAGCACATGTTCGGGCGTACGAGAACCTCAGAAACGTGCTCGCGAAGCACATAGCGGTCGACTCGATTTTCAGTCCCATCGTCGAAACCCCAAGGGTTGGAGCCACGGATTACCTCGTGAACCTACTCAGCCCGACGTTTGGGGGCGAAGCGGAGACCGAGCTAGCATCCGTCCTGAATGCCTTGGAGACCAGGACAGCGAAGAAGCTGGAGGACGCTCTCCGACAGCGTGTCCTTCGACAGACCCTCAAGACAGCCACTTTGAGCGTGCCTCTTTTCCGATCCATGTGTGACCGGCTCGTGAGCCTCCGCCTGCTGAACATTATGAAGGCGACCATAGAGGGCTGCGAGTTTGCGAGGAGCTACTCCCCATGTGTCCTCACATGTCCGCCGCGCGATTGGTACCACCGCCTTGATGTCGACCTTGGATCGGGGGCGACGTATGTGATCTACCTCAGCGAGCCCGACATGCAGGAGGCCCAAATGCAACAGAGGCTTCTTCACAGCCTAGGCGAGGCCTTCTCTCAGCTGACGCCTCAGGCAGGGTACTTTGACCTCCCAGGGGTGCGGGATTTCGTCTGTGAGAAGCTGCGCATACCGGAAGCGTCGTTCGACGAAGGGATCAATGTGCTCTTGGACAGACAGCCATGCCCACTAACAACGGGGCTTGGCTATGAGCGGATAACTGGGCGCCGCAAGCCATTGGTGCGGACACGAGACAGTGTCCAGGTCTTCAACCTGATCAGGAGGGCATGAGAATGCCGCTAGCACTACCGAAGAGGAGTTCGTTCCCGAGTCCATCACCATACGAGGCACTCGGACTCACGGACTTGCCATTCCCGAACAACCCTGTCGTAAACCCTTACAGCACCGACCCCAGGATGAATGGCAGCATCTACGCTGCATCCACAGTGCGCGACGCGATCGACAAGTTCGAGCGACTCTTGATCCGACCTCACGACTTCCCCAACCGGGTCCGCTTGGCATACCTCTGGTCGAAGGGCGACAGCGAAAGCGGACGCGGCGTCGGCAAGACTGCACTCCTTCGATACTTCCGGCAAAGGATAAACAAGGACTGGGGGCAAAGTGAGTTCGCGGGTGGCTTCTCAGCAGTCGTGGTGTACGTTTCATTTCCTCACCAAGTCGACCGCCGATACATTGAGCAAATGGCATTCTCCGCTCTCGTGGACATATGCAGGAACGGGGTCCTTGATGCATCCAGAGCGGCGCTTCGCCTAAGAGTAATGCCAGATCAACAAGCGATGGATGTCATGGCGAACAGCGACGGGACCGAAGATCCTGTGAACCTGCTTGACGACTCACGCCTGAAGGCCGCCGGTGGCAACCCAGAGAGCGTGAACGCGCTTGTAGTCGATACTCTGGTCTGCGAGGGAGTGCAAAAGAGCGTGGCACGTCCCCTCGCCCAGGGGCAGCTTGAGGAGTACCTGCGGTCCCTGCGGAAGGATGGTAACCTGGAGCCTTACTACGTCCCGTACGATACGAAGGTCCTGGACCTATCGCGAACGCTTCTCTTCAACGACTTGGTGTGCTATCTTCGATCCGCAGGTTTTGCAGGGGGCTATCTGTTCATCGATGACATTGAGAATCTGGTCGACCAGATGGCGAGGAGAGCTCGCATCGAGTTCGCCAAGGAGTTCGGACTCTGCACAGTTCGGCCGGGGTACGCTAATACAAAGTACAACTTCTTCTCGTCGGTTTTGACGACACACCAGCAGGCTTCGGCCAGCCTTTCGGTAGCCTGGGGCGAGGCGGGCCTGGCAGGAATCGCGCGGCTCGACCCTGGCTCCCCCAATTCGGTCGAACTCCCCTTCCCAAGCAACGACCAAGCAAGAGACATCATAGTGGCCCATCTGGATTACTACAGGGCCGACCCAAGCATGAAGGGCAGCATAAGTCCCTTCACCCCTGATGGCATCGATGCGCTCCTACAAAACCGGCAGACTGTGCACCCGCGGGTGATGCTCTCGCGGGCCGCGGCCGTAGTGGGCTACGCCGCCGAGAAGCAGGAGGGGGTGATCGACGCTGAGATGGTGAACGCGGCCTGCCAGCCCCAGGTTCCTCTGGCAACCCCGGACTTCACCGAGGGCGTTGATGGCGCGTCGTAGGAGCTCAGGGCCGTTCGTCATCCGGCCCTCTTGACGCCACGGTGACCACTGGCCGGTGGCCACCGTGCCTGACACCCATTAGTTCTTGGCAGACAGCGACTAGAGTGGAAATGGGCCTCATCTTGGGACAAATCATCTGCGTTGCAATGACGGACACGGCTCGGTACTCATCGCTCCACGAACTCCAGCCAGCCGCTCAGGACGGGCTGCCCTTCGCCCTTGCGCGGCAGTGCATTCCGCTCCTTATTCCGTCAGTTCGAGTGCCCCCCAGTTCGCCGGCTCCATCTTCAGCTCGAAGACCTCGTCGCTGACGAGGCCGGTGGCCTGGTTGCTCCAGTAGGTGCGGAGGGCGGTGTCGTTGCCGGCCTTGTTGCCGAAGGTCGCGCCGAAGTCGGCACGAAGCGCGGTGCCGGCCGCGGGCGTCACGCCGAGCGCGGCCATCGGGAGCGCCGCCTCGACGATGGTGCGGCGGTTCACGGCGTCCACCTTCACGTTGACGAGTGGGACAAGCGGGCCGCTTGTCCCTACGCCCTTGCCGTCGGTCAGGACGATGACGCTCTCCATTTCGTAGCCCTTGACGACGCCCGAGCTGAAGACCTTGGGGTGCTTCTCCGCCGCAACTTTGCGGTAGACGACGACGGTCGGTTTGCCCTGGAACGGGCCGATGGAGACGCGAAGGTCGCCGAGCACGGCCTCCTTGCGGTCCTTGGGGGCCTTCGGGTCGGTGCCAAGCTGGAGGTCCACGGTGTCGCCGCGGGCATACATGAACTCGGGCGCGTCGGCGCCGTTGACCCATGGCGTGGCGTCCTTGACTTCCCAGCCGACGTAGAGGTTCTTCTCGTCCCAGGCGACGGCGGTGCGGCAGGCGGTGGCCTCGTCTTTCTGGTACTTTGCGATCGCCGCGCCGGCGAAGTCTTTGTCGAGGTCGCCGGTGAAGGCGGGGCGCCCATCGCCGGCGATGGGCGCCCGCTTGCGGGCATTCAGGCGCTTGGCGGTCGAGCCCTCCTGGAGGTATCGGGCGCGGAAGCCCTCCGCGGCCGTCACGTCGGCGTCGCTCAGGGAAACTTTTCCGCCGGGAAGCGCCCGGATCGTGTCGAGCCCCACCACCTCGACGTTCCAGAAGCTGACGTGGCCGGCCTGGACGGAGAGCTTGCCGTCCTTGCCCTGGGTGATGGAGCCGCCGAAGGCTTCTTCGCCCGCGCCGGGCGGGCAGGTGTCGAGGATCGCGCCGGGCACGGGTTGCTCGGGGTAGACGTTCTTCATGGGATCGCCTTCGAAGAGGCGTGTGAGGTAGAAGCCCTTCTCGGTGAGGACGTGCCACTCGCCCTTGTTGGTGGGGATGACCCACACGTTGCCGACGGGCGGCGGGAGCTTGGCCGCGCCGACGATGTCGTACGCGCCGCGGATCATGCCCGTCTCTGCCGGGATCGCTCGGTGGGAGCCGTGGACGCCGGTGAAGTTGTTCGGATACGTCCACAGGAGCCGGCCGCTGGCGATGTCGTAGCAGTCGAACGTGCTGTGGTCGTCGCCGTAGGTGCCATTGTAGAGCATGTACTTGCCATCCGCTGAGCCGAGGCCGAGCTGGGCGCCCATGCCGCCGCGGCCCCCCTTCGGCCCCGCCAGCTTCACCGCCTTCGAGAGGTCGAACTGCGGCGCGCCGCACGCCGTGAAGCCCGTGCAGGGGATCTGGTACCGCGTGCCATAAAACGAGAGGTCCTGCGTCATGCACAGGTACCAGCCCTCGATCCAGCCGCCGAGGTCCATCGTGTAGGTCTTCACCTCGCCGGGCTGCTCCTTGCCGTCGTCGTTCTCGTCGGACCAGACGAGGATCTCCTTCGTCTTGTCGTTCGGCGGGAAGAGGATCGTGCGGGGCTTCCAGTTGGCGTCGCCGAGGCGCTCGTAGATCCGGACGGAGTGGCGGCCGGCGAGGAAGCCGGACGTGGTGGCCATGTAGAGCTTGCCGTTCGAGCCGATAGCGAAGCGCGAGGAGGCCATGCCCTCGCGAGTGATCGTGCCGAGGATCGAGGCACGCCCCGTCTTGGGGTCAATCCGCCACTCGCAGCCCTGGCCGACCATCAGGTAGGGGTCCACGGGGTTGATGGCGGCGCCCGTGGCGCCGTAGGACGACGCGCCGAAAAGCTCTTTCTTGAGGGCGCCCGTCTGGGTGTCCCACACGCTCACGCGGCGCGGCGAGCCGTCGTCCTCGGCGACCCAGAGCTGGCCGCGGCTGTCGGCGGTCATGCCGCTCACGTTGAACATGCCGTCGGGCGTCCAGGGGCCGAGGAGCGCACGGCCCTCCTTGCGGCCGATCATTCGCAGCGGCTTGCCGTCGGGGGCAAAGGCCAGGACGTGATGGTGGTCGCCACGGACCCCGAGATAGAGGTTGCCGGTCTTGTCGAGGGCCAGCGCCGAAACCCAGTCCTTGCCTTCCAGCGCCGGCGTGGCGGCGGTCTTCGTATCGCCCGTCTCCACGTTGACCGAGAAGACTTCCCTGCCGCCGGACACGACGAAGATCTGCTTTGCCGACGCGGCCTCCACGTCGCTGGGCTTGGGCACCGCCAGCTTCTTTGCCACCTTGCCGGTCTTGGCGTCCACGACGAAAACGGTGTCCTGGCCCGAGAAGCTGATGAAGACGCTGCCCTCGGCCGCGGCGAGGCCGCTCGGGTGCCCATCGCCGGCGATGGGCGCTGCCTCCGCCTCCGGGGTCTCGCCCCAGAGGTTCTTCATCGTGAGGTCGGTGGACTTCAGGTCGCTCCACTCGGTGTATTGGCCGGTCTTGGCGTCCACGCGGTAGACGGCCAGGGCGGCGTACTGCTTGATGTTGTTGAACGCGAAGACGGTCTTGCCGTCGGAGGCGAGAAGCGTGGCGCCGGCGATGCCGCCGCGGATGTTCTTCCAGCGGATGTTGGCGTCGAGGTCGCAGGCCACGAGGGGCTTGTCGCCCTCGCCACCGCTCCAGCCGACGTAGGCCATATCGCCCGCCGAGGCGCAGGCGACCGGATTGCCGTGATCAGCGCCCCAGCCGTGCCAGGGGGCGGGGCCGCTGTTGGCCGCCCAGCCGCGCAGGCGCAGGCCGATGCCGCTGTGGTAGAAGCCCTGCCACGTGTAGTCGCCCGCGGGCAGCGGCGTGCCGGGGCGGCGGACCGACATCGTGGTCAGCCCGTCCCACTTGGCCTCGTGCTCGCCTTTCGTGAAGAACTGGCTGGTCAGGAGTTGCCGCGCCACCGTGCCGTCGGCCGCGAAGAGGTTGAGCGAGACGTAGGCATCCTCGGGCAGCGAGAACTTGATGGCCTTGAAGCCCTCTGGCATGCGGCTCTTGATGACACCCGTCCAGTCAGCCACGAGCACGCCGCCGTCGAGCTTGACGGGGAACTCGCGGCCGTCGGCCAGGCGCACGGGCCGCGGCGCCGCCTTTCCCTTCGGGGCCAGGACGGCGTAGCCCCAGCCGCCGTTGCCCATGAAGGTGAAGACGCGGTCGAGCGCCACGCCGGGCTTGAAGAGGTCCTTGATGGTCAGCCGCCCGCCGGTGCCGACGGTGAAGTTCGGCTCGAAGGTCATCAGCAAGTGGTCGCCGGCCTTCACCTCCATGCCGGGCTTGGTGAGGAGCTTCCAGGGAATGGCGATCTCCTGCGTGTAGCCCTTGTGGTCGGGCCACTCGACGAATGCCTGCTCCGCGCCTTCGGTCTTGGCGTTCTTGAGGCCGCCCTCGTTGAAGCGGCGGCCGTAGGCCACGTCAACCACGTCGAGGCCGTCCTTGTCGCGCCAGCACGTGAGGTGGGTGGT